>WNGG01000454.1_pt1 | contig 68050 bp, 57 predicted proteins | sample 5400661 | NCBI WGS metagenome assembly WNGG01 (sample SAMN13153372, study PRJNA577476) | soil metagenome | isolation source: 100 cm soil or saprolite under Garry oak tree replicate 1 | place: USA:California | collected 2016-06-15
GCCGTATCCCATGCGCCACCACGCCGGGCCCGCGCGCCCAGAACCAGGCCACCCGGCCCGCGCCGCCTCACGTACAAGATCATCTCAGGCCCGGCAGCCCCCGCACGCCCGGCAACTCAAAATGTCAGACCCAAACGTGGACACTGGTGAAACGTGAAGACCTCTTGGCGCGCCTGGCAGGACTCGAACCTGCGACCCGCGGCTTAGAAGCTATCCAGGCGTCAGCGCTATAGCCACCAGCGAAAACGCAGGTCCGGGCTGAGCGTCATAGCCCAAGTTATCTGCTCACACGCCCGGCCGGCTTACCTGGCCCTTTCCGGCAGGCCACCTACCACCCGTACCTGGCTCAGCGTACCGCGCCCGGGGATGCGGACACCTTCGGCGCGGGCAGCAGTGCCGCATCGCGGCGGGCACGCAGAGTGGCGACGCAGCAGGCATATCAAGGCTCGGGGCCGCTCCCTGCCGATTCGGCGCGTGTCTGTGATGTCGGCGAGCCACACGCGAGACGGCGCAGAACAACCATTCATGCGTGCTGGTGAGCGCCGTGATCCATGCCCTTTGCAGGGTCACGAAGCGCTGATCGGCGTGGTTGTGGTCAGGTACTGGTGTACTGCGCCGACGGCTACCGAGCCTTCGCCGACGGCGGCGGCGACGCGTTTGATCGATCCGTAGCGTACGTCGCCTGCGGCGAGCACGCCGGGCAGGCTGGTCTCAAATGCTAGTGGCGGGCGGGTCAGCGGCCAGGTCGCGGGTGGGAGGTCCCGGCCGGTGGGGATGAAGCCATGGCCGTCGAGGGCGAGAGTGTGGCGGATCCAGTCGGTGCGCGGGTGGGCGCCGATCATGATGAAGACGGCGGGCGTCGTTACCTGCTCGTGTTGCCCGGTGTCGAGGTCTTCGAGGGTCAGTGCTTGCAGGCGGGTGTCGCCGTGGCCGTCGATAACCCGGGTTCGGAGCCTGACGGCGATGTTCGGAGTGGCGTTCAGTTGGGTGATGAGGTAGTCGGACATGCTGGCGGCCAGTGATCCGCTGCGGACCAGGAGGGTGACCTCAGCGGCGTACTTGGCCAGGTGCAGGGCGGCCTGGCCGGCTGAGTTGGCCCCGCCGACGACGTACACGTTCTCTCCTGCGACGGCCGGGGCTTCGACCCCGGCCGCGCCGTAGAACACGCCTGCTCCCAGGAGGCGGTCCAGGGCGGGAATGTCCAGCCGGCGGTAGGTCACGCCGGAAGCGATGATCACGGCGCGGGCGGCGACGGCGCTGCCGCCGGAAAGGGTGAGAAGCTTAACGTCGTCGCGGACGCTGAGATGCGTCGCTTCCTGGGTGAACACGAACTGGGCGCCGAACAGAACGGCCTGTTCCCACGCTTGGTGGGCCAGGGCGCCGCCGCTGATGCCGCGCGGGAACCCTAGGTAGTTGCGGATCAGCGAGCTCGTGCCGGCCTGCCCGCCGATGGCCACGGGCTCGATCACGAGGGTCCGCAGCCCTTCGGAGGCACCGTAGACGGCCGCTGCCAGGCCTGCAGGCCCCGCGCCGACGATCACCAGGTCGCACTGGTCTGACTTCGGCCGCGCGTCGATGCCGTGAGCCTCGGCCAGTTCCGCGTCGGTCGGGTCGTGCAGCACCGAGCCGTCATGAAGGATGACGGCGGGGAGCCGCGACTGGTCGATGTCATGGTCGCGGACGAGCCGTTGGCCGGCTGCGGAGTCTGCCGGGGAGAACTCGAACGGGATGCCGTTGCGGCCCAGCATGTCCCGCAGGTCGTGGCTGCGGGCGGCCCATTGCTCGCCGACGACGCGGTAGACCAGGTGCCGGGGCCGGTGGGCGATGGTCCAGGCGGTCAGGGCCTGCTGGATCTGCGGGTAGACCCATTCCTCTGGGGTGACCCATCCCTTGAGGATGAAGAAGTCGATCCGCCCCAGGGCGGTCGCCCGCTGGATGACGGGCAGTTCGCTGAACGGCACCCGGGTGTGGTAGCGGTCCATCGCAACCAGCAGCACGCGGCTGGCTCGGGGATGCAGAGCGTGGGCCTGCTGCAGGAACTCGACCGCGTCGATGCCGGGCAGGTGCAGGTCGGCCGCGACGATCGCGACGTCGTCGCCGTCCTGGGCCAGATGTTGCAGCGCCTGCAGCCCGTCGTCGGCGGTGTCGGCGGTCACCACCCGGTAGTCGGCACCGAAACGGCGAACCAGCGCCGATACGAGGACCTCACGAGCCTGCACATCACGGTCAGCGACAAACAGGACCGGAGCACGTGACGCCGCTGCGGGGCTGGAACTGTCAGGCGTGTTCATCTCCTGCTGCCTCCTTTGGCTCAGACCCCTGCTCGACGGTTCGGGCAAGGCATCGCCTTCGGCGTCATCGCCCGCGAGAACGTCGTATTCCACGGCACGCCTTGACGGCACGCTTATTACCCGGCGTCCGGCTGTCCTTGCTCATCCTCAAAGAGCCGCTGCTGGTGGCCCTTCGTCCAGGCTGAATACTGGAACCATGTCAGTGCCATCAAGGCGGCGACGCTCACCACCCCGCCGGTGACGAATCCGGCGACCGCCGAATGGCCGGCGGCGATGGTGGCGAGCAGGCCTGCAGTCGAGCCGGTCAGGACCGCGGTGACCACGCCGATCATTCCGGCGGTTGTCCGCAACATTGGCCAGTACCCGCTGCGCAAGCCCAGGAGGGCAAGCCGCCGTGAGGGCGGGACGCTGGCCAGGTAGCCAGTCAGCTCCGGCGCGACGTCGAAGTAGTAGGCCCTCAGCCGCGCGATCCGTTCGGCGTAATGAAGCTCTTCGATCCCGGACTGGAGCGCGCGGTCGAAGGTGACCAGGCCAAGGAAGGACAGCGTCGACAGCAGTATCAGGCCGAAGGCATAGAACGCGGTGCCGATGCGGGTGGCTGTGGCGATCAGCCCGAGGGCTACGAGCCCGGCGGACACCGAGCCGATGAAGATCGTGGCCCGGCTGGTCGATTCGCTGATCGCCGCGGCCCTTGCTCCCTGCAAGGTGAAATGCTCGGTGGTCACGAACGCGACTGTGGCCGGCCGCGGAGCCGCTTCGCCTGCCCCGGTGCTCGCGTTCTGGTCGCTGCTCGTAGTCTCACCAGCTCTCAGGCAACGGTCAGGGTGCGATTATCGCAGCAATCACGACGGCGCAGGCTTTTGCTCGCGGCCCATCCGTATGAATCCCCGGAGCCGGGGGGGTATAACGGAGCTCTCAGGCGCCGCATGCAGGTGCTTTCCAGCCTGGCAGAGAAGGAAGCGTATGACTGCGGCTCAGCCACCTGGCGTGGATCCCGAAATTGCGCAGGTGTCCCCCTCTGGCCCTGGCTCGGGCATGTTCCTGCCCCGGGGGGCGAACCCTGCCCTTGGCAAGCCGTGCGCCAGGCCATGCACCTGGCGTCTCCTGACTGCCGGCGCTGTGCGCAGAACGTCGATGGTTCCGGTCGGGAGTGGTGGTGAGGATGGCGCGTGGCGAGCAGCCGAACCCCTAGCGGCACCCCCGGCTGATAGCCGGGGGGTTGCGGCATGTCCGGATGTTATGAGGCCGCGTTACAGATCACTTCACGAGTGGCTGGTTGCTACGGACCGATGAGACGACATCGATGATGGCCTGGGCGGTCACGGCAGCATATGCCTTCTTGAGGATCAGGTCTGGGTGGCTGGCTCCGTCGACTACGCGGTGCACGCTGTTGGTCGACAAGGTGGCCGTCTTGTGTTGCGCCGCCATCCAGGCGGCGTTACTCCCACGGCCGGCTGTCAGGACGACCAGTGGCTTGTCGCCGAAGTCGGTGAGAGTTGCAGCTTCGTGTTCCGATGCATTGGCTTGGAGGAACTCGTCGATGGTGCTGCGAAGACTGGCTGAGGTGGCGGTCTTCGCGCGTACCTCGGCCGCAGAGTGCGGTGGCAGGGTGCCGTAGCCGCCGCCGAGGCCGATCAGACGCCCCACACCCGGCCGGGCCAAGGCCGAGGCCAGCACGGAGGCACGAGCCAGGATGTCGTCGGGACCCCAACTTTGAGCCGAGGCCGATGCCGGCAACGCCGATCCGGTCGAGTCGATCAGCACCATTCCGGCAACTTCATTGGGATAGCGGGCCGCGAAGATGCGTACGTAGAGGCCACCGAAGGAGTGACCTGCCAACACATACGGACCTGGCACGTGTGCGCGATGCAGCAACGTGTGCAGGTCGGTCGCGATCTGCTCGCCGTCCTGGGCGTTGTCTGACGGGTCGCTCCACCCGCGGCCTGCCCTGTCATAGACGCAGACTCGGGTGTGATCGGCGACCGCCGGCGCAATCCAACCCATGGCCGAAGACATATCGCCGCCCCCCGGTTGCAGCACCACTGTGGGACTCCCTGAGCCAGTGCAGTGAATGTGCAACCTGTATCCGCCGACGTCGATCAGCTGGCCCGTCATCGGGTACGCGCTTGCATCCAGATGCTCGCGCACGGTCTCGTAGCCCCCGCCCACCGAGGCTAGAGCCATCACTGCGATCACCGGGTAGAGCAGCCACCGACGAGTGCGGCTATGCAGCTGCCGATGGGCTTGCAGGGTCATCCAGATCGCCAGCGCCAGCAGCGCGGGCGGCCATACCCAGTGCAGGGCATCGTTTACCCCGGACCCGAACGCGACGAGGAGAAGTCCGGACACGCCCATGAAGACCGCCGGCACCACGGCCCATCGCTGTGGCTGGTCGCTGAACCGCACCGAGAGCACCGCTAGCATCGCCCAGCCCAGCGCGAACCCCCACAGCACCGCGCCGGTGATGTCGTTTTCCTGCACCTGGATGAAGGGGGCGGCGGCGAGAAGCAGAACGGCAACGACCCCGGCGGCCAGCGACCCGGCCACGATCCATCCGATATGGCCGTTTCGCATGGGAATGCCTTCATCCGAGCGGACCGGGCCCATGTTATCGGGGGTGGCAGGGATTTTCGCCATCGACCTCAACTCCTATCGCGGTGCCGGTGCGCTGGCGGCTCCGCGCGAAAGCCGTGCTCATGCCTGGGCCGCATCCGGTCGCCGGGCACCATCGGGCCGGTCCTGTTCGCGGTGAGCTTCCGGCCGGTGATGTACCTGGAGTGCCGAACCGACATGGAACTGCCGGTGCATGCGTTGCTCCCGTGGCCGGAAGTAGGTGGTCGCCTCCGCCATGGGGATCACCTGGGGCCGGTCGACCTCGTAGGTGCGTCCGTTGGTCACAAGGACCGCCGAGCCGTTGTGAAGGACGTTCTTCAGCCAGTCAGTGCGCTCGCCGTACGGGAGGGCGATCAAGAAGCTGTCATGGTGCTGGGCCGCGATGACAGGTGTCTGGTACGTCCGGCCCGATCGCCGCCCGACGTGGCGGACGACCGACGTTCCGGCGCCTGGCTTGCCGGCTGACTTCAGCGCGAACGGCCGCGTGGCGCGGGTAAATATGCGCAAGCCACTCTGGAGAGCACCTTTCATGCACCCACGTTCCCAGCGGGTGCAAGCTGGCAGTAGGGCCGAAGGGCCTGTACCCGCCAGGAGGTCGTCGGCCTGGACGGGGTGAACTACGAGATCGACCTCGCGCAGCCGAACCGTGCCCGGCTCGCGACGCAATCGCGCCGTTCATCGCAGCCGGCCGGCGGGCGGGCCGCGTCCGGCGCCGCCGCGGCGGCGCCGGTCCGGCGGGCGGGCCGCGGGTCGATCGTGCTGCGGTGCGGGTATGGGCTCGGGAGGCTGGCCTGGCGGTGTCCGAGCGGGGCCGGATCAGCGCCGAGGTCCTGCGCCAGTACGAGTCTGCACACTAGCTGGCCGCTCGTCACCCCTCCCCCGCCACCGCGCCGAGATCAGGACGCCATAGTTGATTGCGGCCCGGCTGCTGACATCCTATTTCCGCGCCTGCCGATTACGAGCGGCCAGCAGATGAGCCGGCCTGAGAGCCTGCTGCATACAGATTGTCCAGTTCGGTGCTGTTGTTAGATGTGGTATGTGGCTGGCTCGGTGGACGGCTGGATCCGGTAGTCATCGCGGCCGCAATGCCTGAACGGCCCGCGGCGTGAACGCCTTCGACACCAGCCGGCGCAGCCGGGTGCGGTCGGGCGGGTCCCGGTCGAGCATGGACAGTCCGTGCGGGCACCTGGTCGCCGTACATCTGGTCCCGCAGCTCCCGGAAGGGGACGTCGGTAACGTTGCGGTCTTCCACCAAGAGTCCGGCGCGCAGCAGCCAGGACACGTCGTCGTAGCGGGTGAGCAGCCAGAATCCCAGCGGGTGCTGGTACACGGGCGCTTCAGCCCGCAGCGCCGCGTACCGCGGGTAGGGGTCGTCGGTGAAGCCCGGCGCGAACGGGTCGAACAGCGGCGAGGGCACGGCCTGGGTCACCCCGAAGGCTCCTTCCTAGCTGCGCGTTCCTAGCTGCACGGCGTGGCGGAACGCCGTTCAGCCGCACGGTGCCGCACGCCGCTAGCTCGCTGAAGTACGCCGACACCGGCGCAACCACCGCACCGCCCCTGCCGACCAGTCGGTACGGCTCGAACAGATCCCCGGTTGACTCAAGCCACCCGTGTCGCGGCACCACCAGTTGCGACAGATCACGCGGCGCGTCCCCCGTCTTCGCCATGGCCGGAAACCGTAGTCACCGTCGGCTCGCCTGACCCCTGAACAGCGCAAACAAGCCCGGGTGTTCAGTCAGCAGGTCAAGGCTGCTTCGCATCGCTGCGCGACGGCCCTGCGGCCCGGCCTCGACCCCGGAGACCGCTGCGGTCCCGCGGGCAGGAAACGCGGGCAGGCCCAGGGCCTGCCCCTTCCGGCGCGCGGCGCACCGCGAGGACAGCATGCCCACTGCAGGAACCGCGTTCGGGAGCTGGCAGTCGACGAGGACTGCATCCGTTGTCGTAAATGGAGGCTCAATTGGCACTTTGGTCAACGGGCCGCGCGAATTGAACTCATCGGACTGCCGGAGGTACGGGAACCTCCAGCAACACTACCCGTTGAGACGCATCAAGCCTTATCTTACCTCTGATCGTAGTTTGCACCTGACTGCGCCCGTCCGTCACGCGAACGTAAAAGGCATCGATCTCGCTGTCGTATGACCACCTGACCCGACTGGATGCTTGGGGAGCATCAACCTGCCCCCCTGACAGCTGATGGCGTAGGTCGAGTATCTCGACTCCGACAACGTCACCGAAGTCAGTCTGGTCAACGACGCAGGCTACCTCGACCGACGTCGTGGGCGGTGAATCCAAGAAACGAACTGACAAGGTGGCCTCATTCACCGCCGCGAATGGAAGGGAGTCGGTCATGGTGCCCCCCTGCGCACGCTCATGATCTTGCCAGTGGTGTCGCTCTGGACGACGGTCACATCGTTCTTCGCTGCAGCATCTGCGCGCCGCTGCGGCGACCGGTTACTGACTACCATGACAGCGCCTGCCGATGCTGGCGCCGACCGGGGCGACGGCGGCGGCCACTTCACGGCGAACGGGCGACGTGCGGCGCTGAACGCCGCCCTGCCGCTCCTAGCGTCCTACTTCGCGGACGCCGCAGGCCGACCTGCACGAGCACGCCGCGCGGTCCTGGTCCGCGCTCCATCGGCGCGCCGGCCTTGTGCGCGCCAAGCTCGCCGGGGCGCATGACACCCGCCGTCAGTGGGAAGTCATGACCGAGCCCACCCGGCCGGCCCGCCCGCGCCGCCGACATCGAGCTCAAGCGCCGCAGCCGCCGTGCTCACGCCGAGCCGCGACCCGGACGAGAAGCGGGTGGAGCGGCGGATGCTGTGGCCGCGCCGGGCGTATGACGGGGTGACCCGCCGCCCGGGTTGCAGCCAGCGCCTGGTGTTCGACCTGTCGCCGGGTGAGTGGGCGGTCCGGCTGGAGGCGGCCCGCCGGGTGCCGAGCTTGCAGCGCGGTGTGTGCCAAGGTACGCGCCTTGCAGGTCGCGAGGACGGCCCGGATGTCCTCGATCGGCACCACCGGCACTGGCTCCTCGGGCACGGTGGGCGGGCTCAGTTTGGCGAACGGGGAGTACTCGACTTCGTCTTCGCTGGCCATCCAGCGGAACCACTGTTGCAGGCCGCGGTATCGGTTGTTCGCCGTTGCGGGCTTATGCAGGCTCAACAGGTGGCTCATGAAGGCCCGCAAGTGGGTGGCGGTGATGTCTGCGGGGCCGGTCACCGGCTGCGCCGAGTCCACCAGGTCCGGTCTCCTCCGGGAGCGGCGGCGGACTGGCCAGGAACCTGATGAGCTGGTCGGCCGACTCGCGATAGGTCTTCAGGGTCTTTTCCGACTTGCCGTCAGCTCGCAGGGCGAGCGTCCAGGAGTTGCGCAGCAGCTCCAGCACCGCACGTGCGTCCGGGTCAGCGGGCGCCTTGGGTCCTATCGGCAATGCCAGCAGGGTATCGCAGATCGATAGTTATCGTTATCTGCTGTCCGAGCGCTATAGCATCGCCATCGCGCGGCTCTGACCAGAGTCTACGCTGGTCAGAGCCACTCTGCGCGCCTGGCAGGGATCGAACCTGCGACCCGCTGCTTAGAAGGCAGCCGCTCTGTCCACTGAGCTACAGGCGCTCGAAGCACAATTGTGCCTGATCCAGGCTACGCGCCGGACCTGTCACGTCCGCAACAATCCAACAGCCCGCCGCCCCTTCCGCCCCTTCCGCATGCCGGCCGCCGCACGCCATCCGTGCCCGGGCCGCTACAGCCAGCCAGCTCACGACCTCGCCCCCCACGGGCCGATCGCCACGAGCCTGGGCCGCAGGCATGCCCGCCCGCCGCCGCCCGCCACGGTCCCTGGCACGGGCTGTCCGGCCGCCGCGCACGTCACCAGCAGCACGGTCCCGGTACCTGGATCGACCGCGCCGCCCAGGCCGGACAGGCCAGACGCGCCCGACTGGTCAGCGAAGTAGTGCGGCCAGGGCAGCGACCTGACCGTCCACAGGATCCGCCGCTGGGCGACGTTGTATCCCCAGGCCGCGCCGCCGGACCCCGGGTCGAGCCCGAGCGCGACGCCGGCCCGCACGCCGTAGACCCCGGGCGGCGTCGCCGCGGCGCCGTGCTGCTCGCGCAGGGTCACCGGGTCGAGACCGGTCAGCGCCCCGGCGATGTCGGCATACAGGACCCGCCGCACGGGGTCCGCGGCCTGGACGACGGCACCAGGTCGCTGCCCGGTCATATGGCCGGTGGCCAGCCTGTACGAGCTGAGCCCGCCGCTGCCGGAGAAGACCAGGACGCCGTCCGCGACGCCCGTCAGCATCCCGCTGAACGAACCGCTCGGCGGCCGGATCAGCCGTTCCGCGCCCGTGCGCAGGTCGATCTGCCTGACGGCCGTCACCGGCGCGGTGCCGACCACGCCGCGTGCCGAGACGGTCACGTAGAGCTTGCCCCCGGCGACCCGCCAGGCCTGCTCGGCCGGGCCGGTCGGGTCCCGCCAGACCGCCCGCCCGGTCCCGTTGGCGTAACCGGCCACCGACGTCGCGCCGACGATCACGGTGTGCCGCCGGCTCGCCCAGGCCGCGCCCCCGGCGCGTGCCGCCGGGTACGTCCTGAGCTGCCGGCCGGTCACCGCGTCCAGCACGACCTCCCGCCTAGGTCCGACCGCCCCGGACCCAGCCGCCCCGGACCCAGCCGCCCCGGACGACCCACCCGCCCCGGACGCAGCCAGCCCCGACACCGCCGCCCCGAACGCGCCGACCTGACCGGCACCCCCGGTCACGTCGAAAGCCGTCGCGACCCCGACGGTGACCACGCCGCGCCAGGCCGCGACCGACACGATGGCCGATCCGGCGGGCAGGCCCGTCAGCGTCTCGGCCCAGCGCGGGAAGCCGGTCGTCACGTCGTACGCGCTGACCGTCAGGCCGAAACCGATCACCGCCACGCCCTCGCCCGCCGCGGCGTGTGCCTGGTCCCGGCTGAGCACTGTCCCCTCGACGCCGTCCTCGGCGATCCACGACCCGGGCAGCGAGCGCGACCAGCGGACCACGGCGGCCGGGCCGCACCGGTCCCGGCTCCCCCGGCACGACCCGGAACCGGTCCGCGCGGCGATGCCGCCGGTCACCAGCACCGCGGTCACGAGAATCGCCAGTGCCACCCGCGGCGCTGGGATCCTCACCGCGGGGATCCTCGCCAGGCGGCCGGACCTCACCAGGCGGCTGGACCTCACCAGGCGGCTGGACCTCACGTCCGGGATCAGCCCCTCTCACCGTAGGTTGCCGGCGGATGCGTCACGGCACGACGGGCCGGGCGCCGACGTGACCGCGGCTCGGTTAGCTGTGCGGCGCACGGCGCAAGTAGCGTTGGCACCCAGACTGGCACGTGACCGGAAACGATGTTCACGCTAGGAGGATTCATGTCCGACCGGGCTCCGCTGCCCTACGACTTCATGCCGCAGGTGCCATCTTTCACCGTCGAGAGCGACGACGTCGCCCAGGACCAGCAGATGGGCGATAACCAGGTATACAACAGCTTCGGCATGAGCGGCCGGAACATGTCCCCGCAGCTGCGCTGGCATGGCTTCCCGGCCGAGACCAAGGGCTTCGCCGTGACCTGCTACGACCCGGACGCCCCGACCGGCTCGGGCTTCTGGCACTGGCTGGTGCTCGACCTCCCCGCCTCGGTCACCGAACTGCCCGCCAACGCGGGCGCGCCAGGCGGCGGGCTGCCGGCCGGCGCCTTCTCGGTCCGCAATGACTACGGCACCAAGGACTTCGGCGGCGCTGCGCCCCCGCAGGGCGACCCGCCGCACCGGTACGTGTTCGCGGTCCACGCACTCGACACCGAGTCGCTCGGGATCGACTCCGACGTCTCCCCCGCGGTGGCCGGCTTCAACCTGCGCTTCCACACCATCGCCCGGGCAGTGATCGTTCCGGTCTACGGTCACTGACGCAGGCCTGCCGCTCACACCAGCGGGCTCTCTTCCGTTATTCAACAAACCGGCCGCGGCTGGTCGCGCGGGAAGCCGCCGGCCGGCCTCCGCCGGTGGACGCCGGCCGCGGCCAGTCGCACGCCGGCGCGGCCCGACAGCCGCGCGCCCGGCTGTCAGGCGAGGCCGGCGCGGCCCGGGCGCCAGCACGTCGCCGCCGCGCTCGATCCGGCGCAGCCACCACGGCATCCGCCCGACCAGCTCGTACGGGCCGAGGATCAGGCCGGCCCTGGCGAGCACGGCCGGGCCGTCGAAGTGCTCGAGAACAGCAAGTTCGCCGCCGCGCTTGGCCGCGGCGTAGTCGTCGGCCTGCTCGCTCGACGCGTCGCCGCCCACGACCGGCGCGCTCTCGTCCGCGCCGGCCGGCATCGGCCACTGGTAAACCGACCGGCTGGACACGTAGCCGTAGTGGCCGGCCCGCACGGCGCGTCCGACATGGTGCGTCCCGCCGAGCACGAGAAGTCTCATGGGCCCATCTTGTGCGACGTCGGCTGGCGGGCGCGAACGTGTTCATCGGCGGCGTAGTCGGCGTGGTCGGCGCCGGCGGCCTCCTCCAGGTGCAGCCGGGGCACCACCGGTTCCAGCCGGCGCGGCATCCACCACGCGTGGCTGCCGAGCAGCGTCATCACCGACGGGACGAGGACCATCCGGACCAGGGACGCGTCGATGAGCACGGCGAACGCCATTCCGATGGCGAGCATCTTGATCGTGGGCTCGGGGTTCAGCACGAAGCTCGCGAACACGACCACCATGATCGCGGCCGCGGTGGTGATGACCCGGGCGGTCGCGCCGATCCCGATCGCCACGCTGCGGTGCGGGTCGCGGGTCGCGATCCAGGCCTCGTGGATCCTGGACAGCAGGAACACCTCGTAGTCCATCGACAGGCCGAACACGATGCAGAACACCAGCGTCGGCACGTAGGCCGGGATGGGCAGGGTGGTGTGCAGCCCGACCAGGCTGGCGCCCCAGCCCCACTGGAAGATCGCCACGATGACGCCGCAGGCGGCGCCGATCGACAGCAGGTTGAGTATCGCCGCCTTCGTGGCGATGACCACGGACCGGAACGCCATGGTCAGCAGCACGTAGGAGATCGCGATCACGGCGAGGATCAGCCACAGGATCCGGCTCGTGACCCGGTTGGTGAAGTCGACCGCGCCCGCGGTCGTGCCGGTCACGTAGGTCGTGACGTGCTGCCTGGGCAGCACGACCTCGCGCAGTTCCGCGACCAGCCCGGTGGTGGCCGTCGCCTGCGGGCGGGTGGCGGGGACCACGTTGAGCACCGCCGTCGTGCCCGCCTTGTTCACCGCCGGCTGGCTGACCGACGCGACGCCGCGGGTCCCGGCCAGGCTGGCCCGCACGCCGTTCAGCAGCGAGCTCGTCTGCTGAGCGGACTCCCGCGGCAGCTTGACCACGACGGTCAGCGGCCCGTTCACGCCGACGCCGAAACCCTGGGATATCAGGTCGTAGGCGCGGCGGTTGCTCTGCGACTTCGGGTTGGTCCCGTTGTCCGGCTGGCCGACCATGATCGACAGCAGCGGGATCGCGAGCACCAGCAGGACCACCACGCTGGCCACGGCCCACGGCCAGGGCCGGGCGCTGACCCGCCTGCCCCACCGGGCGAACGCGCTGTTCTCGTGCTGCGCCGCGGTGACCGCGGCGGTGCGCGTCGCCTGCTCGCGGACCGAGATCCCGGCCTTCCTGGCCCGCAGCCGCGCGAACAGGCTCCGCACGTTCCCGCCGACCACCCCCATGAACGCGGGGACCAGGGTCAGCGCGACCAGCATCGTCATTGCCACGACCGTCGCGCCGGCCAGTCCCAGCGAGCCGACGAATGTCACCCCGGCGATGTACAGGCCGAGTATAGAGATCACCACGGTGCTGCCGGCTACGACGATCGCCGCGCCCGAGGTGCCCTCGGCATGCCGCGCCGAGGCGACGACGTCCATCCCGCTGTCGAGCTGCTCGCGGTGCCTGGCGGTCAGGAACAGGCCGTAGTCGACGGCGACGCCGAGACCGAGCAACGTCGCGATCGTCGGCGCGGTGGTCGGGAACGTGGTCGCCGCGGCAAGCAGCCCGAGCAGAGACAGCCCGGCGCCGACGCTGAACAGCGCGGACACCAGCGGGACGGCGGCGGCGATCAGCGACCCGAACATGAACAGGAGCAGCGCGAGCGCGCAGGACAGTCCGATGACCTCGGAGTTGACGTCGCTGGTCTGCTGGCCGATGTTGCCGGCCCCGGCGCCGTAGTCGACCCGCAGCCCGGCGCTGGCGGCCGGCGCGACCGCCCTGTTGAGCTGGTGCAGGTAGGAGGTGTCCAGCGAGTACGGGTTCACGCTCCACGACACGCTGGAGTAGGCGATGCTGCCGTCCTTGGACACGGCGCCGGCCTTCGGCGCGGCGAACGGGCTGCCCGCGCTGATCACGTGCGGCAGCTTGGCGACGTTGGCGGTCGCCTCGTTCACCTCGCCCTTCCTCGCCGTCACCGTGCCGGTCGAGGCGTGGAAGACGATCTGGCCGCCGTATCCGCCCTGCTGCGGGAAGGTGCTGTTGAGAACGTCGAGCCCGATCGCGGAGCCGGTGCCAGGCACCGTGTAGTTGTTGACGTAGCCTCCGCCGAACTCGTGCTTGGCGCCGAACAGGCCGCCGAGGATGATCAGCCAGCCGACGATGACGACCCAGCGCCGCCGTACGGCCAAGCCGCCGAGCCCCTCCAGCAGCCGATTCACGGTCAACCATCCTGCGGGCCGGCCACCCCGCCAGCCTCACCCGCGCGGGGTGATCCGCCGCGCCTCCTGCCTGGCGGGGGCCGGCGTCCCCTACTGCCGCGGGAGCGAGGCGATGTGCTGGCCGCACGACGACGGGTCGTAGCCCGGCAGGCTGGCGAGCTGGTCGAGCAGCCAGCGCGAGCGGAGCACCTTGATCAGCGCCTGTATCTCGCGGGAGGCGGCCCGGCCGGCCGGGATAACCAGGTCGAAGCGTTCCGCGGCGAGCGGGACGAAGCCGAGCCCGTACGCCAGCGCGGCCGGCTCGCAGGCCACCCCCGCGTCGGCGAGACCCGCGGCGATCGCGTCGGCCACCTGCAGGTGACCGGCCGCCGCCGTCTGGTAGCCGGGGACCCGCGCGCCGTCGATCCCGGCGTCGCCGAGCGCGCGGTCGAGTACCCGCCGGGCCTCGGCGCCTGGCTCCCTGTTGACCAGCCGCAGGCCGCGGCTGACGACGTCGCCGACACCGGTGACGTCGCCCGCCTCGGCGGCGCCCGTCCCGACCACCAGCCCTTCCCGCCAGGCGCTGAACCCGACCACTTCAGCCCCGGCGGCCAGCAGTTCGGCAGCGGACTCGGTGTTGTACTCGCCGGAACGGTCGCGCAGGTGCGCCCCGGCGGCGTGGACGAGGCCCTCGGCGGCCAGGCGCAGTGCCTCCAGGCTCGAGCAGGGCCACCAGCCGAACGCGATCGGCGGGTCGAGCAGGCTCAGCGGTTCGGTGAGCAGCGGCAGCGCCGGGTCGCACCCGGCGACCACGAGCGTCGGCCGAGGTGGTCCGATCGGCCGGACACGCGCGGACCGGGTCAGCGCGTGGATGCTCAGTGCACGATCCCGTGATCCACCCATCGTGGATCCGTCTGCTGGCTCCCCAGCGAGCAGGCCTCCCGCCGGCAGCAAGCCGACCCGGATCGCGGTCGCGCCGGAAAGCGGCAGCGCGACGAACGAGTCGCCCATCGGGGCGAGCGTGACCCGCGCTCCGCGCGCGCCCCGGCGGCCAGCCGCGCCGTCGTCGCCGATCACGCGGGCCGGCACCGGCTCGATCGTGCCCTCCGCGCCGAACAGCTCCTCGACGGTCATCCCGAGCGCCTGGGCGAGCGCCAGCGCGACGCGCAGCGACGGGTCGGACTGGCCGCTCTCGACCGCCGAGACCGCCTGGCGTGACACCCCGGCCATGCCCGCGAGCTGCTGCTGCGAGTAGCCGCGCGCCTGCCTGGCCTGCCGCAGCCTGGCGCCGCTGATCATCGGGGCACTCCGGCCCGGCCAGCCTCCTGGGCGGCCGCCGGCTGGCCCGCGGCGACCGCGGCCCCGTCCGGGCCGAAACAGGGCGGATCAACGGCCGTCAGCACCAGCTCGTGCCCGGCCGGCGCGGCTTCGGGCAGCCGCGCGACCAGGGTCGCGCCCGCGGCCCGAACCGTGAGCTCCCAGAGCGCCCCGGCCGGACGGCACGTGGCGACGACGCCGGCGAGCACCAGACCCCGGTCCGGGTGCCGGCCGCCGATCATCCGGTCCGGATGGATCCCCGCCACGGTGCCGGCGGGCGCGGGCACGAACCCGGTGTACCCGACCAGCTCGGCGACCCGCCGCGCGGCCGGCCGGACCACGACCTCGCTCGGCGTGCCGGTCTGCAGTACCTGACCGCGGTCGAGCACCGCGAGCCGGTCGGCGAATGCCTGCGCCTCGGCGAGCTCGTGGGCGACGAGGACCGCGGGGACGCCGCGTTGCGCGACCAGGGAGACCACCAGGTCGGTGAGCGTGCGCCGCAGGGCTGCGTCGAGCCCGGCGTACGGCTCGTCGAGCAGCAGCGCGTCGCAGTGCGCGAGCAGCAGCCGCCCGAGCGCGACCCGGTGCGCCTGGCCGCCGGAGAGCCTGGCCGGCATCGCGGCGAGCAGCCCGCCGATGCCCAGTGCGTCGGCCAGCTCGGCCAGCTCGGCGGGTTCAGCCCCGGCGGACCTGCCGTAGCGCAGGTTGTCCCGCACGGACAGGTGCGGAAACAGCCCGGGGTCCTGGCGGAGCAGCCCGACCCTGCGCTGCCACGGCGGCACGGCGGTCGCCGGCTTGCCGGTCGATGTCAGCACCCGGCCCGCCAGCGTGATCGTGGCCCGGCGCGGCGCCGCCAGCCCGGCGATCACCTCGAGCAGCGTGGTCTTCCCGGCCCCGGACGGCCCGAACAGCGCGAGCCGCTCCGCCGGCCCGACCGTCAGGCGGGCGCGGACGGTGAACTCGCGGCGGTCAACCTCGACGTCGGCCTCGAGCACGGGCGCTCCAGATGTAGGCGGCGATCGGCAGCGGCAGCGCGACGACGAGCAGGACGAGTGCGTACGGCAGCGCCGACGGCAACCCCGTCTCCTGCAGCGTCGTCCAGATCTGCAGCGGCAGCCCAGTTGGGTGGTAGGCGACGATGACGACGGCGCCGAACGCCCCCATCGCCCTGGCCCAGGCGATCGCCAGCGCCATCGCCATCCCCGGCGCCGCGAGCGGAACGGTCACCCGGCGGAACACCCGCCCCGGCGGGTCTCCGAGCAGCGCGGCCTGCTGTTCCAGCCGTGGGTCGACGCTGGCGAACGCCGCCTGCGCGCCGAGCACGTAGTACGGCGCGGACTCGTACACCTGCGCGATGACCAGGGCGAGGAACGTGTTGGTCGCCGACAGGTGCAGGTCGCCGAGCAGGTGCCCGATCGGCGTGTACGGGCCGATCATGAAGACCAGCAGCAGGCCGACGACCAGCGGCGGCAGCAGCAGGCTGGCCAGCACGCCGGTCTCCCACACACGCGGAAACGGCAGCGCGCCGCGGGCCAGCGCCCAGGCCAGAGGCGTGCCGAGCAGCAGGAGGACACCAAGCGTGACGGCACCAGACTCGGCCGACGTAATCAGCGGGTCGAACGCGCCAGGAGCGCTCAGTGAGCTTGTGATGCTGCTCCACGACAGGTGCGTCAGCAGCGCGATGACCGGCCCGAGCAGCACGATCCAGATGATGCCGGTCCCGGCCACGGCCAGTGACCGGTTGGCGTAACGCAACCCGCGCGGAACCGCCGGCCCGCCGGGCCCGCCCCGTCCGGGGCCCGGCGGCACGACGGTGACCGGGCTAGCGGCCAAGCTCTTTCCTGATCAACGCCGGCACGGCGTCGGCCGGGCCGGTCAGCGCCGGCGTCAGCAGGGTGTAGCCGCCCTGCCTCGCGTAGAGATCCCGGCCTGCCTTGGACAGCACGTAGGCGACGAACGCGTCGCCGGCCGCCGCGTCCTTCGCGCCGCTGATCGTGGTGATGTCGAGCGTCAGCGGCGATCCGGTCTTGGTCTCGTTGCCGGTGATCGTGATCGACGCCTTCGCGTACTGGCCGGCGAACGACGCATCGCCCAGGTTGATGTCCGGCGGCAGGGCGATGTAGCGCAGGTGCAGCTGCTTGGCCTGCGACAGGTAGGCGCTGGCCGCGTCGACCTGGCCGGCCTGCAGCCGTGAGTCGAGCGCGGCTTCGTCGAAGATCTGGGTTGACTTCGGCGAGGCCGGCGGCCCGCCGAGGATCTTGGTGACCGTGTCCTTCGGCAGGTGGTACTTCATCTGCGCGAGCTCGAGCATGTAGATGAAGGCACGGCCCTGCGGGTCGGTGTTCGGGTCGGTCCGCCCGAGCTGGAACCCCGGCTGCTCCATCAGCGTGAACAGGCCGGCGAGCGGTTTCTTGCCGCTGGCGATCGCCTCGAACTGCGGCGCGTACTTGCTCGCCGGGTTGTACGCCACCACGATCGAGGTCGACGCGTACTGGATGAACCACCTGGCGAGCTTGGGGCCGAGCTCGGCGATCGGCTTGTCGCCGACGCTGATGAAGACGTTCGGGAAGATCGTCTTGGCGGCGATCTCGCCGGATAGCCCGTCGGATGGGCCCGCCGTGCCCTGGTAGGCGTACCCGGTCGCGTTGGCGAAGGCCGGGCCGAAGACCCGCTCGTTGAGGTACGTCAGCGACGCCGCGTACGCGACGTTGGCCGTTCCTGAGTGCTTGGCGTCCCCGCTGCCGCCCGAGTTGCCCGGGTTCCCCGAGCTGCCCGAAGAGCTGCAGCCGGCGGCGGCCAGCCCGAGACACGCCAGCGCGGCCATCCCGGCCATCCCGGCCATCCCGGCCCGCAGCCTGCTTCTTCTCAGCGTCATAACCCGGACCGCTCTTCTCAGCGTCATAACCCCGGACGATAGCCACTGTAGCTTGCGCGACGCAAGAACTCCCGTCATCGTGGGCAGCCTGCTCGCCGCTGACACCGCGGATGGCGCGCCCAGCCACGCTGGGTGGCATTCAGCGAGCGTTCAGGTTGGCGTGGTCGGCTGGCGGAGGCGGCTGGGCCTGCCGGACGGTGGCGGTTCGGGAACCGCGCGGCTACACCGGCCCGCGCCCCCTAGCATGGTCTCCGGCAGGCGCGCAGGCACCCCCCTCAGGTTTCCTCACGGCTAAGGCAGGTCAGCAATGGGCAAGGCGGAGCGAAACCGTCAGCACAGCGCCAGGGAGAAGATCGCCGCCCAGCAGGCTTCCGCGCGGCAGGCCGACCAGCGCAAGAAGGGCCTGGCGGTGGCCGGCAGCATCGTCGCCGTGCTGGCCGTCGTGATCGCGCTGATCGTGGCCAAGTCGCTCGGCGGGTCCACGGCCAGCGCGTCGGGCGCGAACACGGCGAGCTCGACCGTCGCGGGCGGCGTCAGCCATGACATCGCGTCGGTGCCGGCGACGACGCTGGACCAGGCCGCGGCCGGCCCGGTGTACCCGGCCAAGGGCAGCACCTACCCGCACGCGATCCGCACGATCAGGCCGAGGGGCCCGCTCCTGACCGCCAGCGGGAAACCGGAGATCGTCTACGTCGGAGCCGAGTACTGCCCGTTCTGCGCGGCCGAGCGGTGGGCGCTGTCGGTGGCGCTGAGCCGCTTCGGCTCGTTCTCCGGGCTGCGCCTGATCCACTCGAGCAGCACCGACACCGACCCGAACACGCCGACCTTGAGCTTCTACAAGGCGAGGTACACCAGCAAGTACCTCACGTTCCTGACCACCGAGGCCCAGACGGTCAGCAAGGCGCCGCTGCAGCCGCTGACCGCGCTGGACAAGACGCTGATGGCCAAGTACGACGCGCCGCCCTACGTGCCGGCCGGGTACAACGGCTCGTTCCCGTTCGTCGACTTCGGCAACAGGTACGTCATCGACGGAGCGAGCTACGACCCGTCGCTGCTCGCCAACCTCACCTGGCGGCAGATCGGGGCCGACCTCGCCAAGCCGTCCAGCACGGTCGGACAGGCGATCGACGCCGCGGCCAACCACATCACCGCGGCCATCTGCAAGATCACCAGCAACCAGCCTGGTGATGTCTGCACGTCAACCGGAGTCACCTCAGCCAGCGGGAGCATCTGATGGCAACACGGCAAACAGCCGGCAAGGCGGGCAAGCGCGCGACGACCTCCACCGCGAGGAAGCCCGCCCCGAGGAAACCCAGGGCGGGCGGCACGTCATCGCCAGCCAAGGCCGCCAGGACCGCGGCTGGCTCCAGCGCGGCGAAGCCCGGCAGGGCCGGCAGGGCCGCGGCTGACTCGGCGGCCAAGCCAGCCGGGGGCACGGCCGGCGCGAGCGCCTCACCGCCGCGGCGTGCGCTAGCCGGCCTCGGCGCGGCCTGGCGCGCCGCCGTGCGCTGGGCTGGCGGCGGTGTCTCGTTCACCGCCCTCGTCGTGTCCGTGCTGGGGCTCGCCGACGCCGCTTACCTGACCTACCAGCACTTCACCGAGTCGGCGAGCTTCGCTGGCTGCTCGGAGCATGGCGGGATCAACTGCGTGGCCGTGACCACGAGCGCGTGGTCCCATCTGTGGGTCTTCCCCGTCTCCGTGCTCGGCCTGGCCTTCTTCGCCTTCATGGTCGCGGTCAACTCGCGGTGGGGCTGGCGCGCGCCGTGGCCTGCCGTGCACTGGGCCAGGCTCGGCTCGGTGGTCGTCGGCATCGTGTTCGTGCTGTACCTGATCTGGGCCGAGCTGTTCAGGATCAACGCGATCTGCCTGTACTGCACGGGCGTGCACGTGCTCACGTTCATCCTGTTCGCGCTGATCGTGGGCCGGGCCACGTTCTCCGGACTCCGCGCAGTCCCCGACAGCGACTAGCCTGACTCCCACCGACGGCGCGGTTGCGCCCGGGCTGCCGTGGTTACGGCACGGGTTTGTATCAGGAAGAGGCGGAGCGGGACAGATGAGCAAGGCAACACGGAACAGGACGCGTAACGCCCGCGAGCGGATCGCCGCCCAGCAGGCTGCGGCCAGGAAGGCCGAGCAGCGGCGCAGGATGCTCATCGTCGGCGGCTCGGTCGGCCTGGTCCTGGTCATCGTCGTCGGGCTCATCCTGTACAAGAGCCTGGCCAAGCCGGGCAAGACCCTCGGCTCGGGCAACCTCCCCGCCGCGGTGGCGAAGAACATCACCAACGTGCCCGTCAGTACGCTGAGCGCGGTAGGCACGGGCCCGCTCCCCTCGACCGGGCTGCCGCTGAAGACCATCAGCGGCACGCCGCTCACCAGCGGCGGCAAGCCGGAGATGCTCTACATCGGCGCCGAGTACTGCCCGTACTGCGCGGCCATGCGCTGGCCGATGGCCGTGGCCCTGAGCCGGTTCGGCACCTTCGGCCCGCTCACGGGCATCCACTCCTCAAGCTCCGACACCTACCCGAACACTCCCACGCTGACGTTCTACAAGCAGCAGTACTCAAGCCCCTACCTGACGTTCACGCCGGTCGAGAACGAGAACGGGACCCACAAGCTGCTGCAGCAGACCACGAAGGCCCAGCATGCGCTCTGGGTCAAGTACGACACCACGCCTCAAGGCCTGGGTTACCCGTTCATCGACGTCGGCAGCAAGGTCGTCGTCACCGGCCCCCTCTTCGACCCTGGCGTGCTCAAGCACCTCACCTGGGCGCAGGTCGCGAGCAAGCTCAAGAACCCGAGTGACCCCGTCGCGCAGAGCGTCAACGGCGCGGCGAACTACCTCACCGCGTCGATTTGCAAGATGACGAACAACAAGCCCGCCAGCGTGTGCACCGCGGCCCCGATCCCGGCAATCGAGGGCAAGCTGTAGCCGACCGGGCGGCTGGCAGGCCCTGACCTGGCACGATGAACGGGGTCGGCTAGCCTGGACGGTCGATGCGATGGTGTCTGCTCACCGATCTCAGGCGGCCCGGCGCTTGGCTTGTCCTCGCGCTGGCCGCCGTCACCTCACTGCCTGCCTGCGGCCTGCTCACCTCAGGACCCGATCACACGTACTACATCAGTGCCTCGGGCGACGACTCCGCGGCAGGCACGTCGCCCTCGACCGCGTGGCGGACGCTCAAGCGGGCCGATGCGGCCAGGTTTCGAGCTGGCGACCGGCTGCTGCTGCGCGGCGGCGACCGGTTCATCGGCCAGTTGCGGCTCGGGTCCAACGACGCCGGCAAGCCCCGCAATCCGGTGACGATCGGCTCCTACGGCTCGGGGCGGGCGACCATCATCGGCGCCCGCCGCTCGGCCATCGTGGTCGTGGACACGGCCGGGGTCGACATCGGCAACCTCGTGCTGGTCGGCGGGCACTCGTCGGGCACGGGCTCGGCCGGGATACAGCTCTTCAGCGACCGCCCGGCGAAGCACAGGCTGCGCCACATCGTGATCCGCGCGGTGGACGCGAGCGGGTTCGAGACCGGCATCTCGATCGGCGCGCGGAACCCGGGCGCGGGGTTCGCCGGCGTGCGGATCAGCGACTGCGCGCTGCACGGCAACCTCGACGCCGGCCTGGCCAGCTACGGACCCCGATTCGACCGGGCGGCTCCGTCGTACGCGCACGCGGACATCCGCATCGTGCGCGTGAGCGCGTACCGCAACCTGGGCGATCCGGCCAACGCCCAGAGCAATACCGGCAACGGAATCGTGCTGGGCAGTGTCCGCGATGCCCAGGTAACGTGGTCCACCGCGGCCGACAACGGCGGAGACAACGCCGCACCGAACGAAGGCCCGATCGGCATCTGGGCCTATGACTCGTCCGGCGTGGTGATCCAGCACGACCTGTCGTACGGCAACCGGTCGGCCAGCCGCCGCGACGGCGGCGGATTCGGGCTTGACCAGAACACGTCGGGCTCCTGGATGCAGTACAACCTCTCCTACGGCAACGCGGGCGGGGGTTACCAGGTCTACTCGCCCAACGGCGCGGCGAACACCGGCAACGTGGTGCGGTTCAACATCAGCAGCGGCGACGCCCTTCGTACCATCAACGCCTCGGGGATCATCGTCGCCGGGCGCGTCTCGCGCGCGGCGGTGTACCAGAACACCATGATCATGGGCCCGCAGGCCGGCATCCCGCACAGCGCGCTCTGGCTGGGAGCGGTCAGCGGCGTCACCGCACGCAACAACCTCTTTGTCGTGGAGCACCCCGGCCCGGTCGTCATCGCGCTGCACGCGATGCCGCGATCGGCGGCGATGCTGCAGGGCAACGACTACTTCACGACGGCACCGCGCTGGCAGTTGCTGTGGGGGCTCGGGTCATCGTACGCATCGTTGCGATCCTGGCGGGCGGCGACAGGCCAGGAGCGGGTCGGGGGCAGGGCGACCGGCCTGGCGGTGAATCCGCGTCTGGCCGGCCCGGTCCTCGGGCTGGCCAGCACGTCCGCCACGAATACGGGCAAGGGCGCCGGCTTCGTCCCGCTCAGCGGGTCTCCCGTCGTGCGGGCCGGCCTGGATCTCAGGCGCCTCTTCCACATGAGCCCAGGGCGGGTCGGCTTCTCCGGCAGGCCGCTGCCCGCTGTGGAGCCCAACATCGGCGCCCTGACCGGAACCAGTCCGCCGCGCTCGTGATCGGCTCGGCCCGGGCCGGGCCGCGCAGCCGCCGCCGCTCAGCTGGCGCGGCCCAGGGTGCGGACGGTCCAGCCCGCCGCGAGCCAGCTGGGCGGCAGCACGTTGCGCCCGTCGACGATCCGGCGCCTGCGCACGATGGCGCCGAGCGTGGCGCCGAAGCATGGCCCCTCCCCCCTCGCGGGCTGTCGCGTCGTGACCCGGCTCGGCTCCGGGCAGGCGTGACCCAGGCCTCGAGAAGTGTGAGTGCAGGCGCGATTCAGGCCCGATAATGGCCTTGAACGCCGCACGGCCGCCGGCCGCGGCTAAGACGAGGCGCCGTCGCAACGCACCCGCGCGCCTGATGAGGTGACTAGCTGATAACCCGATGAGCCAAAAGCGCTATCGCCCCCCTGTTTCCCCTCGTGGGAGGCTATACCGGTTGGCCGTACGGGTCAAGACGGGTCGCCCGCGCCGGCGAGGCTGAAGTCACAGCCCGGCGAAGATTTTTGTTAGGCTAACGAACTTGGATGCTGAGGCGCGACCGGTTCAGCCGGACGAGACCCGCGCCTAGGCGGCGGGCGCTCGAGTAGCCGCTCCGGCAGGCGTCACGCGCGAGATCGCGGTCGCTGCGGGGCAGGACCAGCCCCCGGGGATGACCAGCCGCGGCGACCGCGTTGTCCGCAAGAACCAGCCCGGCGGGCCGGCCGCCGCGGGCCCGGCCTGGCCCGGCCTGGCCCGGCAAAGCGCAAGGAGCATGGATGACATCAGCAGCCGACCCGCACACGCGTTGGCTGCGGCGGCTGATCGGCTACTGCTGGCGCTTCCCGCGCCTGGTCATATTCGCGCTCGGCGGCTCGCTGCTGGCCACGGTCATCGCCGTGGTCATTCCGCTGATCCAGCGCGACATCGTCAACAACGCCATTCTCGCCAACCGCCAGCCGATCTGGCTCGGCGCTGCCGCGCTCGTGGCCGCGGCGATCCTGAACTTCGCCGGCGTCTTCACCAGGCGGTATCTCGGCGGGCGGATGTCGCTCGACGTCCAGCACGACCTGCGGACCGAGATGTTCGCCGCGCTGTCCAGGCTGGACGGAGCGCGGCAGGACCAGCTGCACACCGGCCAGATCGTGAGCAGGTCCATCTCGGACGTGAACATGATCCAGGGCCTGCTCGCGATGGTCCCTTTCCTTCTCGGCAACATCCTGCTGTTCTTCCTTTCCCTGGTCGCGATGGCGTGGCTTTCGCCGCTGCTGACCGTGATCGCGCTGGCGGTCGGTCCTGCGCTGTTCGTGATCTCGCTCGTGTCGCGGAACAAGCTATTTCCGGCCAGCTGGGACGCGCAGCAGCACGCCGCGAACGTGGCGGGCGTCGTCGACGGAGCGGTGACCGGCGTCCGGGTCGTGAAGGGCTTCGGGCAGGAGGAGCAGGAGGTGGAGCGGCTCGAGGCAGCGAGCCGGCTGCTCTACGCGGCCCGCGTGCGCGCGGTCAGGCTGATGGCGCGGTACAACCCGTCGCTGCAGGCCGTCCCTGCGCTCGGGCAGGTCGGCGTGCTGGCGTTCGGCGGCTGGCTGGCTATCCGCGACGCCATCAGCCTCGGCACCTTCCTGGCGTTCTCGTCCTACATCGCCCAGCTCGTGGGCCCCGTCCGCTCCCTGACAGGGCTGATCACGCTTGGCCAGGAGGCCAAGGCGAGCGTGATCCGGGTGTTTGAGGTCATCGACTCCCGGCCGGTGCTGACCGAGGGGCCACCGGCGCCGTTGACCTGCCGCCAGGCACGTCCGAAGTCGAACTCGACGACGTCACGTTCGGCTACCTGCCGTCGCAGCCGGTGCTGCGCGGGCTGACGCTACGGGTACGGCCGGGCGAGACCGTCGCGGTGGTGGGGACGTCGGGGTCGGGCAAGTCGACGATCTCGCTGCTGCTCCCCCGCTTCTACGACGTCACCGGCGGCGCGGTCCGGATCGGCGGGCACGACGTCAGGGACCTGACCCACGACTCGCTCCGATCCGCGATCGGCCTGGTCATGGAGGAAAGCTTCCTGTTCTCCGACACGATCCGGGCGAACATCTCCTACGGCCGACCGGACGCGACGCAGGAGCAGGTCATCGCCGCCGCGCGCGCCGCCGAGGCCGAGGAGTTCATCCTGGCACTGCCCGACGGCTATGACACGGTGATCGGCGAGCAGGGGCTGACCCTGTCCGGCGGGCAGCGGCAGCGGATCGCGCTGGCCAGGGCGCTGATTACCGACCCGGCGATCCTCGTGCTTGACGACGCCACCTCGGCGATCGACGCCCGAGTCGAGGCCCAGATCCACGAGACCCTGCGGCGGGTGATGGCCGGGCGAACCACGCTGCTCATCGCCCACCGGCGGTCAACCTTGCGGCTCGCCAGCAGGATCGCCGTGCTGGATGATGGGCGGCTGGTCGATCTCGGCACGCACGACGAGTTGACCGCGTGCTGCCCGCTGTACCGGCTGCTGCTGGCGGGCCCGGGTGACGACGCCGAGGGCGTGGACGCGGGCGAGCTCGCCTACTACCAGGACGTGCCGGCCAGCGGCGACGGCCAGGCCGAGGCGGCGGAGGCCGTGGCCTCGGCCGGGCTCGTGGCCGACCAGGGCGAGCGGGGGCTGCATGGCCAGGCGAGCACCGCCATCGGCCGGGGCATGGGTATCGGCGCGGGCATGGGTATCGGCGTCGGCGGCGGGGCCGGCCGCGGCCGGGCAGCGGCGACGGTCCGGCCAGGCGCCGTGGCCGACGGCGGGATGCTGGCCGGCATCCCGCCCACGCCGGAACTTCTGGCCAAGGTCGCGGCACTGCCCCCGGCGGACGACCAGCCGGGCGTCGACCGCGCCCTCAGCCGGGCCGGGGACCTGCACTTCAGCCTGCGCAGGCTGCTGCGGCCGTTCGCGGTCGCGCTCGTGGCCGGCCTGATCCTGGACGGCCTGGACGCCGTCGCCGGCATCGCGCTGCCGTGGCTGACGCGGGGCGGCATCGACCACGGCATCGAGGCCGGGGCGTTCCGCGTGATCGCCGCGATCTCCGTCGCCGCCCTCGCCATCGTCGTGGCGGACTGGGCCGTCAACGCGGTGCAGACCGTCGTCGTCGGCCGCAACGGCGAACGCCTGCTCTACACCCTGCGCGTCAAGATCTTCTCCCAGCTCCAGCGGCTCGGGCTGGACTACTACGAGCACGAGATGGCCGGCCGGATCATGACCAGGATGACCACGGACGTGGACGCGATGTCCACGTTCCTGCAGACCGGCCTGATCACGATGGTCAACGCCGGGCTCACGTTCGTCGGCGTCATGATCGCCCTGCTGCTCATCAACGTCAGGCTCGGCCTGGTCCTGTTCAGCGTGCTGCCCGTGCTGGTCATCGTCACGGTCATCTTCCGCGCGAAGTCGTCGAGGGCCTACGCGGAGGCCAGGGAGAAGGTCAGCGCCGTCAACGCCGACCTGCAGGAGAACGTCGCCGGGCTGCGGGTCGCCCAGGCCTATCGCCGCGAGCGAGTGAACCAGGACAAGTTCGCCGGGCTCAGCAGCTCCTACCTGGCCTCCCGGCTGCGTGCGCAGCGCTACATCGCGCTGTACTTCCCGTTCGTCCAGGCGTTGTCGACGATCGCGGGCGCGCTCGTGCTGTTCGCCGCCGGGAGCGAGGTGCACAGCGGGGTGCTCACGGCCGGGGGCCTGATCGCCTACCTGCTCTACATCGACATGCTGTTCTCGCCCATGCAGCAGATGTCCCAGGTCTTCGACGGCTACCAGCAGGCCGCTGTCGGCCTGCGCCGCATCTCGGCCCTGCTCAGGACGCCGACCAGCACGCCCGCTGCCGAGCACCCGGTGACCGCGGGACGGCTGCGCGGCGACGTCGAGTTCGCCGGCGTGCACTTCAGCTACCGCGACGTCGGCCAGGAGGCCATTGCCGGGATCAGCCTGCGGATCGCGCCCGGCGAGACCGTGGCCCTGGTCGGCCAGACCGGCGCGGGCAAGTCAACGCTGGTCAAGCTCGTCGCCAGGTTCTACGACGTCACCGCGGGCCGGGTACTCGCCGACGGCGTGGACGTGCGCGACTATGACCTGGGCAGCTACCGCGGGCAGCTTGGCGTGGTGCCGCAGGAGCCTTACCTGTTCGCGGGAACGCTGCGCGACGCGATCGCCTACGGCCGGCCGGACGCGACCGATGCGGAGGTCGAGGCCGCGGCACGGGGGGTCGGCGCAATCGAGATGATTGCCAGGCTGCCCGGCGGGTTCGGCCACGGGGTCGCCGAGCGCGGCCGCAACCTGTCGGCCGGGCAGCGCCAGCTCATCGCGCTCGCGCGCGCCTACCTGGTCGATCCGGCGATCCTCCTGCTCGACGAGGCGACGGCCGCTCTCGACCTGGCGGCCGAGTCCGCGGTCATCAGGGCCACCGAGCAGCTCACTGCCAGGCGCACGACGCTGCTCGTCGCGCACCGGCTCAGCACGGCCGCACGCGCCGACCGCATCGTGGTGCTCGACGGGGGCCGGATCGCGGAGGTCGGCACGCACGCCGAACTGCTCGACGCCGGCGGCGCCTACAGCGCGCTGTGGTCCGCGTTCTCGGGCGAGGCCACCCTGGCCGCGTGAGGCGGCGGGTGAGCGCAGCGGGGGTCAGCGGGTTGACGCGTCGGCCAGCGCCGCGCCGGCCAGCACCGGCTCGGCGACGATCACCGCATCGTCGGCAGCCGGCGCGCCGGCCGCGATCGGCTCCGGTCCCGACCGCATGGTCCGCACCTCGCGCGGGATCAGCGCGAGCGCCGTCGCGACCAGCGTGATCGCGGCGGCGCCGTACTGGGTCGCCGAAACCCCGAACCTGGCCGCCAGCGGCCCGGCGACCAGCGCGCCGGCCGGCATCCCCATCGTCGTGCCCAGCGCGTCGTAGGCCGATACCCGGGCGAGCTTGTCCGCCGGGATCTTGGCGGCCATCGTCACGGTCCAGAGCACCGCCAGCGTCTCGATGGCGACGCCGAGGACGAACGAGGTCACGCAGACCACCCAGAGCGGCAGCAGCATCGCCAGCGACAGGGGCGATATCGCGATCGCGCCGCCGATCAGCACGACGTACAGGATCGGCCGGCTCGGCGCCCAGCGCAGTGCGATCAGCCCGCCGACGATCAGGCCGGTCGCCTCGGCCGCGGAGATCAGGCCCCACGCGGCCGGACCGCCCAGGTGCGCCCGCGCCACGGCCGGGCCGAGCACCTGGAAGCCGCCGCACCAGGCGGCCAGCACAACGGTGAACTGAAGCACCGTGGACCATAGCCAGGTGTGCGACCGGAACTCCGACCAGCCCTCGCGCAGCTCGCGGAACATGCTCGGCGCGTGCTCGTGGCCGGCCGCCGCACCGGACCGCTCCAGCGGCGCCACCCGGATCGTCAGCAGCAACGGCACGGTCCCGAGCATGCCGACGCCGCACACGGCCAGCGCCCAGCCCGCGCCGAACAGCGCCACGCACTCGCCGGCCAGTGCGGCGCCGGCCATCATGGCGGCGTTCATGGTCAGCCTGCTGATCGCGCTCGCCTCGCGCATCTGCCCGGCAGAGACCAGCCGCGGCAGCAACGCCATCGACGCCGGGTAGAACAGCGCGATCCCGGTGCCGGTCAACAGCTCAAGCAGGACCATCACCCAGACCCCCGGGCGGCTGGTCAGCACCAGGATGCCGAACAGCCCCTCGCCGACTGCCATCATGACGTTCGCGGCCACGATGACGAGCTGCGGCGCGATCCGGTCCGCGATCACGCCGCCGATGAGCAGGAACACCAGCGAGGGTGCCGCCTGGGCGGCGATCACGTACGACAGGTCGGCGGTCGACCCGGTCGCGGCGAGTACCGCGAACGAGACACCGACGAGCGAGAACGTGGCGGCCATCGGAGCCACCAGGCGGTCGGCCAGCAGCAGCCGGAAGTTGCGGTTGGCGAGGACGGGGAAGCGGCGCCGCAGCGCGCGCGTAAACATGACAAGCATCCAATCTCATCAGGTGAGCGGCCGGCCCTCGATCCTATCTGCGCCGGTCAGGGGCACCCAACAGGTTTTCGGCCCGGCATATGGTGCCGCCACGAGGCCAGGCCACCGGCCGGCCGTATACACCGGTTGCAGGCCACCTGCGCCGTCTGAGTGGTCGGTTGCTCACTGGGGGGAGCGTAACTAAGCGCCGGAAATGCCCGGCGCCATCTGTGCAACCGCCGGCGGCGGCGCGGCATTCCGCGCAAACGACGTCGGCCAGTGCTCCGCCCGCGCCCGCCGCGGTTCGATCGAGCAGGATCCACCGATTGGGTCCGCAACGACCGTTCTGTAGAGTCTGCTTGCGGGCCATCGGCCGGCAGCGGCCCGAGGGCCGGCAGCGCAGCTATCGAGGAGGCCACTCGCTGATGAGCATCCTTGGCACCAGGGTCCTGCGGACCGAAGACCCGCGGTTCCTGACGACCGGCGGTGTCTACACCGAGGACCTGACCGACGACCGGCTCGACGGCGCCTGTCACGTGTTCTTCGTCCGCTCCCCCGTCGCGCACGCGCGGGTCGACCGGATCGACCTCAGCGCCGCGCTGGCCGCTCCCGGCGTCGTGGCCGCCTTTACCGGCGCCGACCTCGCCGGCCTGCCGAGCATCGAGCCGATGATGGCGGGCCTGCTCAACGCGAAGATGACCAGGCGGCCGCTCGCGACCGACAAGGTGCGCTTCGTCGGCGACCCGGTCGCGGTGGTCGTCACCGAGGACCCGTACCAGGGCGAGGACGCGGTCGAGCTGGTCGACGTGGACTACGACCCGCTGCCCGCCGTCGTGGACTTCGACGACTCGCTCTCGAACGAGGTCATCGTGTTCGAGGCCGCCGGGACCAACGTGGTCGCCCAGTTCGGCAACGCCGACAGCCTGAAGCCCGAGCTGTTCGACGGCTGCGAGGTCGTGGTCGGCCACACCTTCGTCAACCAGCGGGTCGCGCCGGCGCCGATGGAGTCCAGGGCGGGCGCCGCCGTCTGGGGCGACGACGGCAGGCTCACCAGCTGGATCCCGAACCAGGGCGCGCAGAGCACTCGCGAAGGCCTGGCCGAGATGCTCGGCGTCGAGGCGAGCCAGGTCAGGGTCATCACCCCGGACGTCGGCGGCGCGTTCGGCGCCAAGTTCGGCGCCGACCCCGAGCACGCCGTCGTCGCCTGGGTCGCCAGGCAGCTCGGCAGGCCCGCCCGGTGGACCGAGACCAGGTTCGAGAACATGATCGCGATGACGCACGGCAGAGCGCAGCGGCACGCGGTCACGATCGGCGGCAGCAGGGACGGCGACGTGCGCGCCTACCGGCTCGAGATCGTCCAGGACGGGGGTGCCTACCCGCGCATCGGCGCCGTGCTGCCGTTCCTGACGATCATGATGGCCACCGGCCCGTACTCGATACCGGATGCCGAGGCGGTCGGCACCTCGGTCGTCACCACGACCACTCCGGTCGGCGCCTACCGCGGCGCGGGCCGCCCGGAGGCAACAGCGGCGATCGAGCGGGCGTTCGACCTGTTCGCGGCCGAGATCGGCAAGGACCCGGCGGAGGTCAGGCGCCGGAACCTGCTGCCGCCGTTCACCGAACCGCACCAGACGGCGTTCGGCGCGCTCTACGACAGCGGCGACTACGCGGCCGCGCTGGACAAGGCGCTCGAGGCGGCGGGCTACCGCGAGCTGCGCGCCGAGCAGGCCAGGCGCCGCGCGAGCGGCGACGTCGTCCAGCTCGGCATCGGCGTCGCCTGCTACGTGGAAATCACCGGCGGCGGCGACGAGTCCGGCCCTCCGCAAGAGAACGCGACCGTCGAGGTCCACCAGGACGGCACCGCGACGATCCTGACCGGAACCTCGCCGCACGGCCAGGGCCACTCGACCGCGTGGGCGATGATCGCGAGCGAGGAGCTCGGCATCCCGGTCGAGAACTTCACCGTGAAGTGGGGCGACACCGACCTGATCCCGGTCGGCGGCGGAACCGGCGGCTCGCGCAGCCTCCAGCAGGGCGGCGCGGCCGTCCAGCAGGCATCCAGGGAGCTGGTCGAGGTGGCCAGGGAGCGGGCCGCGGCGGCGCTCGAGGCCAGCGCCGACGACCTGCGGTTCGATCCGAGCAGAAGCGCCTTCGCGGTGGCGGGCGACCCCGAGGCGTCGGTCAAGCTCGCCGACCTGGCCAAAGAGGAACGGCTGTTCGTGCACTCGATCTTCACCGCTCCCGGCGCTACCTTCCCGTTCGGCACGCACGTCGCCGTCGCGGATGTGGACACCCAGACCGGCAAGGCCGTGCTTCGCCGGGTGATCACGGCCGACGACGCCGGCCTGGTGCTCAACCCGCTGCTCGCCGAGGGCCAGCGGCACGGCGGCATCGCCCAGGGCGCCGCGCAGGCACTGCTCGAGGAGGTCGTCTACGACGCCGACGGTAACCCGCTGACGGCGAGCTTCGCCGACTACCCGATCGTGTCGGCGACCGAGCTGCCCAGCTTCGAGCTGGCCACCAGCGAGACGCCGACCAGCTACAACCGGCTCGGCGCGAAGGGCATCGGCGAGGCGGGAACGATCGGTGCGACCCCCGCCGTGCAGAGCGCCATCATCGACGCCGTCGCCCACCTCGGCGTCAGGCACGTGGACATGCCGGCCACCCCGATGCGGATCTGGCGGGCGATCCAGTCAGCACATGCCCGGCAATCAGATTCGGAGAGTGCGTGATGCAGGTCGAGCTCACCGTCAACGGCGAGCGGCGGTCGGACGATGTCGAGCCCCGGCTGCTCCTCGTGCACTACCTCCGCGAGGTCTGCGGCCTGCGGGCCGCGAACATCGGGTGCGACACCACCTCGTGCGGCGCCTGCACGGTGCTGCTCGACGGCGAGTCGGTGAAGTCATGCACCGTGCTCGCCGCCCAGGCCAGCGGCCAGGACGTCGTCACCGCCGAGGGCCTGGCCACGGACGGCGAGCTGCACCCGGTGCAGCAGGCGTTCCGCGCCGAGCACGGTCTGCAGTGCGGATTCTGCACCCCCGGAATGGTGATGGCGGCCGTCAGCCTGCTGAAGGAGCACCCGAGCCCGACCGAGGAACAGGTGCGCGAGGGACTCGAGGGCAACCTGTGCCGGTGCACCGGCTACCACAACATCGTCCGCGCCGTGCTCGCCGCGGCAGGACAGCCAGCTAACGGCCAGACCGAGGTGACCGCGTGATCACCGCCCCGTTCGACTACGTTGCCGCCGGCTCGGCCGCCGAGGCGATCGAGCTGCTCGCCCGGCACGGCGACGACGCCAAGGTGCTGGCGGGCGGCCATTCGCTGCTGCCGATGATGAAGCTGAGGCTGGCCGCTCCCGCGGTGCTGATCGACATCGCCAGGGCCGCCGACCTGGCCGGAATCGGCGTCGACGGCGACGAACTGGTCATCGGCGCGACCACCCGTCACGCCGACCTGGCCTCGTCGGCATTGGCCAGGGCCGATGCCCCGCTGCTCGCCCACGCCGCTTCGCTGGTCGGCGACCCGCAGATCAGGCACCGCGGCACGATCGGCGGCTCGCTCGCCCACGCCGACCCCGCGGCCGACCTGCCGATGGCCCTGGTCGCGCTCGGCGGCTCCGTCGAGCTGACCGGCACGGGCGGAACACGCCGGGTTGCCGCCGACGACTTCTTCGCCGGCTTCTTCGAGACGGCGCTCGCGGACGGCGAGCTGCTGACCGCGGTCCGCGTGCCCAGGCGGCCCGGCGTGCCCTGGGGATACCAGAAGTTCGTGCGCCGGGGCAACGACTGGGCGATCGTCGGCGCCGCCGCGATCGACGGGCGGATCGCGCTGGCGAACATGGGCCCGGTGCCGCTGCGCGCTGGCGCCTCCGAGCAGGCACTGGCCGGCGGCGCCAGCGCGGCGGAGGCGGCCGAGCTCGCCGCGGACGGGACCTCGCCAGGCGAGGACATCCACGCCGACCGGGAGTTTCGTCAGCACCTCGCGCGCGTGCTCACCAGGCGCGCGCTCGAGCACATTTCTTAACCAGACGTCCGGGGCCGGTGCCTGCGGCCGCACGCCGATAGCCGGGGCGCGACACCGGGCGGCCGAGGACGCCGACGCTCAGATTCGCCAAGGCCGGGCGCACTAGGGTGTGTCAGGTGAACGCCGTCGCGGCAGCCGAGGGCACCGGCCGCGTCGGGGAAAGGACAGACCATGACCGGCGAAGTCTCGGCGGACCGGCTGCGAGCCGAGCTCAGCGAAGTCGAGAACGATCTGGCGAACGTGCGCCGCACCGCTGCCGACATACGCGCGGGCGTCGGCGAGGCGGAGGACCCGACTGACCGGGGATCGCTGATTCAGGCCGCAGACGAGCAGGACACCCTCGCCGACCAGCTCGCCGCGCGCCGCGACAGCCTGCTGCGCCGCATCTCCGAGGCGCGCTAGCCCCAGCCACGCGATCCGCGCTCCGATCATCGGCCGATCGGATGGGAGCCCGCGGCGGCCACGCCGCTACCCGCAGAGCTCGCGCTCGGTCGGCGTGCGGAACCGGGGGACGATCCGCACGGCGCCCAGCCAGGCGCCGATCCGGCCGGCCTCGGCCGTGATCAGGTTCATCGCGTCGGCACCGACGTCCTCGAGCAGGCGCATGGCGATCTCGCCATCGGCCCGCTGCGCCCAGCCGCCGACGATCCGGCCGTTCAGCCAGATCGTCGGTCCCGCGTTGCCGTTGGTGTCGAACAGCGCCTTCCCGTGCGGCCCGAGGAACCAGGAGCGCTCCGACCAGCCCATCACGGTCGGGTCGAGCGCGGGGAGCAGCGCCGCCCAGGCGCCGGGGTCACCGGTCGCGCCAACGTCGTCGCGCAACGCGACTCCGGTACTGCCCCCGAGATCCACCTCGGCCGCGCCCAGGTCCGCAACCGCCCTCCTGACCTGGGCCATCGTCCAGCCCGTCCACCACTTCAGGTCGGACAGCGGCGCGGGCCCGAAGGCCGCGAGCCACTGCCGCGCCAGCTCCGCGCGGGCGGCCACCTCGCCGATCACGTCGGCCTCGTCCCGCAGCCAGTGCTCGGCCAGCACCCAGCGGTACTGCTGGGACAGCCAGCTTCCTACCGGCCGCCCCCGCACCACCCGCCCCTGCGCTGCGAGCACGAGCAGCACCCGGCTGGTGATCGTCTGGGTGGCCTGGTACGGCTTGCCGGGCGCCATGACCAGCGTGGTCTTCAACCGCGGCTCGGCCGCCGAGAGCTCCGCCGCGGTGGCCGTGCCCCCGCGCGCGGCCAGGTGGCGGAGCACCGACCGCTCGACGTCGGCGAGCCAGGACTCCTGTTGCGGCACCGTGCCGGCCTCCGTCAGGAACCTGAGCAGCCTGGCGCGCTGATCCTTCGCGATCCGGTCTGTGGTGGATGCCTGCACGGCGGGCACCGACTCGGCCGGAACCACGAACACCGTCCTGCGCATCGCCAGCATGCGGATCAGGTCGCGCCGCTCGTACAGCGACTCCTCGATCGCGGCGACCGGGACCGGGTCCGCCATCCTCGCCTGGACGGACAGGTACACCGTGGCCGGGTCGGTGCCGTGCAACGCCACGAGCCGCCTGGCGACCTGCGCGGGACCCGCCGGCGCTCCGCCCACCCGATGCCGCGGCGCCAGGCCATGCCGCACGGCCAGCCGGCGACGACGCTCTGCCACGTCGATCCGTTGCATAGGGACATGATCCACCAAGCCCGTGACACCGGCCGACCCGGCCGCGCGCCCGGCGGGCCGGGCGCCGGGACTCAGCGAAAGCAATTTCTGCCCGCAACCGGTTTGCGCTAGCCTCGCCCGATATGGACACCGTGCTATCGCGGCAGGGCCAGGCCAGGCGGGCGGCGCTGATCGTCGGGCTCGCGGTCGCCTTCGGGATCGCGGTGGCCTGGATCAAGGGCAACGGCGGTGGCCTGCGAGATGCCATCGGCAATGTCAGCGCGGCGTGGCTGCTGCTGCCTTTCGCGGCCGGCGCGGCCGCGGCGAGCCGCCGGGTTCTCGCCGGAGCGCTCGCCGGCCTGATCACGACGCTCGCGGCGCTCACCGGGTTCTATTTCGCCGAGAGCTTCGTGCTCGATCTCGGCCCGCATCCGTGGCTGACCGACCTCTCGCTGACCATGGGCACCGTCGTGTACTACGGCGAGCGCGCCTTGGTGACCGGACCGGTTTTCGGCGCGCTCGGGTTCTGGTGGCGGCGGAACAACTCGGTCGCGGCCGCCGGCCTGCTCGGCGCCGTATTCGTGCTCGAGCCGGCCGCCTGGTGGCTCTACGGCGAGTACATCGGCGGCGGTGCCGCCTACCCGGTCCCGGGATACCCGGCGTTGTGGCTTGGCGAGATCGCACTCGGCATCGGCGGCTTCGTCCTGCTCCGCAGGATGGCGCTGCGGCCGGCCTCGCCGGCCTAGACGCGCGCCGCACGGCCGACGATCCGCCGTGAGACTATCTCGCGGTGGTGGCCGAGCGGTCCGGCACCGCGCGCGCTATGCGTGCCGGCCCAGGCTCAGGGACGCCTGGCAGGCGCAGGGCGCGTAGCCATGGGCGATGACCGAGCGGCGGTTCCTGCTCGTGGCGACCAAGCCGCGCTCAGCGCCGGTTACCGTCAGATGGGGCAAGTAGGGTACGGGCGGCAGTATCGGCGCGATGGCGAGCCGAGGCCGCGAGTGCGAGGAGGCTGCCGGTGGGCCATGGGCCGCGCACTCGCGTGCTCGCCATCATGGGCTCGGGCGAGACCAGCCCCACGACGGTCACGGTCCACAAGGAACTAGTCGCCCGGCTGCCCGGCGGCGGCCGCACGGCGGTACTGCTGGACACGCCGTACGCGTTCCAGGAGAACGCGAGCGAAATCTCGGCTCGCGCGCAGGCCTACTTCGCCCGCAGCGTCGGGCTGAAGGTGACGGTGGTCAGCGACGGCGACCTGCCCGATGACGCCCATCCGGGCGCCGCCGCCGGGCTCGCAGCGATCCGGTCGGCCGACTGGGTGTTCGCCGGGCCTGGCAGCCCGTCCTACCTCCTGAACCGGTGGCGCGGCGGGCCGGTACCCGGCGCGCTCAGGGACCGGGTCGCGGCCGGGGCGGGGATCACGGTGATCGCGTCGGCCGCCGCGGCCGCGACCGGTTTCGTGGCCGTGCCGGTCTACGAGATCTACAAGGTCGGCGCCGATCCGCACTGGCTGGAGGGGCTTGACCTGTTCGGCGTGCTCGGGCTCAAGGTCGCGGCGATACCGCACTACGACAACGCGGAGGGCGGCACGCACGACACCCGGTTCTGCTACTTGGGCGAGCGCAGGCTGGCCGTCCTCGAGCGCGAACTTCCGGCCGACGCCGCCGTGCTCGGAGTCGACGAGCACACCGCGTTGATCCTCGACCTGGTGACCGAGGAGGCCGAGGTCGTCGGGCGGGGCGGCGCGACCGTGCGCAAGGCCGGCGTGAGCACGGTGCTGCCGTCAGGGTCCCGGATCACGCTGCCCGAGCTGCGGGACCTGGTCCGCAGCGGAACCGGCCGCCAGAACGCTCAGGACGCGGGCGGCCGGGGCACGCGGCCCGGCCAGCGCCCGGCCGCCGATGGCGCGGCCGCGCCCGGCCAGGAGCTGAACGAGGTGACCAGCGGCGCGTCCGGCCGGTTCGACGCGGCCGCGCGCCAGCGGGACGGCACGACCATGGTCGCGGCCATCCTGGACCTGGAAGCGGCGATCGAGGCCTGGTCGGCCGACACCGACGAGAACGACAGCGCCGACCGGGCCAGGGCCGTGCTGCGCGGCCTGGTCGTCCGGCTTGGCCAGGCCGCCGAGCAGGGGCTGGCCGATCCGGCCGAGCGGCTGAGGCCCGCCGTCGAGCCGCTGGTCGCGCTGCGCGAGTCGCTGCGCGGGGACCGCTCCTACGCTGCCGCGGACGTGATCAGGGATGCGCTCGCCGCGGCGGGCGTGGAGCTGCGGGACTCGCCGGACGGCACCAGCTGGCAGGTCAGCGCCCCGCGCTAGCGGGCGCACCGCCGCGGGCCCGGCCACCAGGCAACCGCCGACGCCGGGCCGAACCGCCGCTCTTCATGATCGTGGTGGATTGACTGGTGCTATGCGGCCCCAACCCACCACGATCACGGAATCGAGCGGGGTGAGTGCGGCTGTGGGGCATGCCGTCCGGCTTCCGGAAGCTGGGCATTTCGGCGAGAGCTGCCGGTGATCGCTGGCTGACCATCGCTGGCTGACCATCGCCGGCCGACGAGCGTGACAACCGGTCACGCCGACCAGGCCAGCGGCAGTGACTCGATGCCGTAGATGCCTTCGACCCCGCCGAGGCGCTCCGAGCCGCCCGGCCGCAGTCCGGGCAGCCCCGGCGCGAGGAAGCCCAGCGCCTCCTCCAGCTCCGCCCTGGCCAGGTTCTGGCCGAGGCAGAAGTGCGCGCCGGCCCCGAAGGTCAGCACCCGGTCGCCCGACGGCTCGGCGGTGATGTCGAACTCCTCGCCGGAGCCGGCTTCCCGGTTGGCCCGCTCGGCGCAGACAGCGACGATCGTCCCGGCCGGGAAGATCACGCCGCGATGCTCGATCTGCTCGGTGCAGAGCCTGGCGGTGAACGGCGTGATCGGCTCGAACCTGAGCACCTCATCGACCGCCCGGCCGACAAGCTCGGGCCGCTGCCTGAGCGCTTCCCACTGCTCAGGATGCCCGGCGAACAGCCGGAGCGCATGCGCGAGCTGCGCCGCGGTCGTGTCCACGCCGCCGGCCAGCACGTTGAGCACCAGGTTCACGCACTCGGGCCCGGACAGCCGCTCGCCCTCGGCCTCGACCCGAAGCAGCGCGCTGATCAGGTCGTCCGCCGGCTCGCTTCGCCGCTGGTCGAGCAGGCCGGCGACGTAGTCGTACAGCTCGCCGACGGCCCGCTCGATCCGCTCGGGCTCGGCCGCGAGCGCCCGGATGTCGAACTGCCGCTGGACCAGGCTGGACCACTCGTGCAGGGCTGCGGCGTCCTGCGCGGGCGCGCCGATGACCGCCGCGATCGTGCGCGCGGTGAACGGCCCGGCGAACCACGATACGAACTCGCACTCGGTCCGCCCGGCCAGGTCCTGCCAGAGCGTGGTGGCGATGTCCCGCATGACCGGGCGCCACCTGGCCGCCGCTCGCGGCGTGAACGCCGGGGCCACCAGCGCCCGCACCCGGCGGTGCCGGTCGCCGGTGAGGTTCAGGATGTTGGCGTCGATCTGCTCGGCGAGCCGGCCGCTGGTGATGCCGAACATCTCGGCGATCTCGCGCCCGGGGAATGCGGTCTGCCTGGCCCGCAGGAAGAACTCGCCGGCTTCCCGGTCGAGTACGAGGTACGCGATCTGCGACTTGACCAGCCAGCCGAGCTTGCCTGCCTCGGCGAGCCGCTCGTGGTACGCGTCGCCGGCCAGCCCGGCATCGGTGATATCGAACTCCGGCAGCTCAAGCTCGCTAACTACCTCCGCCATGCCCAAACGCTAACCGCTCCCGCCAACCCCCGCCAGCCCAGACTTTCGCCGCATCGATGTGGCACCGATGTCCGCCGCCGCGGAGCCACCCGAACATCGATGCGGCAACGCTGCCCGCCGGCGAACAGCTCTGCCGCATCGATGTTCGCCAGACAGGGCGCCGATGAACAGCGGTGCCACATCGACGTTCGCGGGGCGCCACCCGGTGCGAAGTCGGCTCCGGCACGCACGTCATCGCGGTCGGAGCACCGCTGTGCGGGGCAGCCGAGCGGCTAGCTCGCCGCCAGAGTGGCGGCGATCGCGCACGCAGCGGCCACGGTCTGGCCGTACAAGGTCTCGCTCCACGCGACCGGCCAGGTGGACAGCTTGACGACCACGCTGTCCGACGGCCCGTGCACGAAGACATGCTGGCCGTTGATCCCGCTCGCGTGGAAGAACGGCAGCGCGGGGTCCCTGATCCACCAGCAGTTCCGGTAGTGGCTGCCAGCCGGGAACCCGGGCGGGTTGTCGCCCTCGGTGAACGCCCGCGGGCCGTCCGGTGCCCCGCGCACGGTGTCGCCGACCCACCAGGCGGGCAAGACCTGGCGCCGGCCTGCCCGCCCCCGGCGCAGGTACAGCTGACCGAACCGGGCGATGTCGCGGAGCGTGGCGCTGACCCCGCCGTCGGCCATCGGGTTACCGCGGCGGTCGAGCGTGATCTCGGCGTCGAACTCGGCGCCCATCGGCTGCCACAGCTCGCGGCCGATCAGATCGTGCAGCCGCTCCCCCGCCGCCCGCTCGATCACCCAGGCGAGCACGTCGGTCAGGATCGACCGGTACCGGAACGGGCCGCCGTGCGGGCCGTCGTTGGGCAGCGCGCCGAAGTACCCGAGCGCCTCGTCGGCCGCCGGCTCCCCGCCCCCGGGCGCCTCCGCCGGCGGCCGCCACAGGTACACCCGCTCGTACGTGCGTACGTCCGCGGCCGGGTCGGCGTAGTCCTCGTTGAACCGCGTCCCCGTCCGCATGTCGAGCAGCTGCTGCACGGTCGCCCCGGCGAACGACGTGGGCCCCAGCTCGGGCACGATCCGGCTAAGCTCCGCGCCGGCGTCGAGCAGGCCACGCCCGGCCAGCACCCCGGCGACGGCCGCTGTCACCGACTTGGAGACCGACATCAGCAGGTGCGGCGTGTCCGGCGTCATGCCGTTGAAGTACTGCTCGGCAACCACCCGGCCCCTGTGCAGGACCAGGAACCCGTCGGTGCAGGTGCCTTCGAGCAGCTCGGCCACGGTCAGCTCGCGTCCTTCGAAGGAGAACGCAATGCTCCCGAGTTCCTGTTCGGCCCTGGGCAGCGCTCGCACCCGGCCGGCTCGCCTGGCGATCCTCGCGCCGGGGATGAGCTCGCGCACGTGCTGGAACGCCCACCGGTTGAACGGCGGGTCCTGCCAGTTCGCCAGCGTGACCGCCGAGCCGTCGGGGAACGGCGGCGCGCCCGTCATCAGGGCAGGCACCGGACTCGTTCCGCTGCCCGCGCTCATCGAATGCCCGCGCTCATCCGCTGCCCGCGGCGCTCACCGTTGTCACAGCGCGGGCCGGGGACCCGACCCGGTCAGCCACGGCAGCCGCTCCTCGTGGGCGGCGGCTACCCGGAAGGCCGTCACGTCGTCATAAGTCCTGCCGACGATCGCCAGCCCGGTCGGCACGCCGTCCCGCGACAGGCCCGACGGCACGTTCAGCACCGGGCAGCGGCTGGCGATGTTGAACGGCAGCGTCATCAGGACGTTCAGCCAGCGCCCGGCCGGCCGGCCATTCACCTCGACCGGGTCGTCGGTGTCGTATTCGGCGGGCAGCGCGGGCACGGCGAACGTCGGGCAGATCAGCGCGTCGTACTCGTCGAGCAGCCGGCCAAGCGGCGCGTAGATCGCCGCCTCCAGCCCCAGGCCGGCGTAGAAGTCGTCCTTGCTGACCAGCTCGGATTCGGCGACCAGCCGCCTGACATAGGGGGTCAGCTGGTCGGCGAACCGGTCGTTGACCTCCTTCATCGACGCGCCGAAGATCATGCCGAAGTGGATGTCGACGGTCCTGGCGATGGTCTCCAGGTCCCACGGCAGCGACACCTCGTGCACGCTGGCGCCGGCGTCGCGCAGCCGGTCGGCGGCGGCCAGCGTGTTCGCGGCCACGTCGGCGTCGACCTGGTAGCAGCCGAGGTCGGGCGAAAGGGCGATCCGCATCCCGGCGACGGGCTCAAGCTTGGCCGGTATCTCCAGCTTCGGCCGGATCGAGGCGACGTCGCTGGGATGCGGCCCGGCGATCACGTTCTCCAGCAGGGCGCAGTCGGCGACGGTGCGCGCTATCGGCCCCTCGTGGCAGTAGTGGTCGAGGTTGAACGGCGCCACCTCGGGAACCCGGCCGTACGGCGGCTTGAACCCGACCACACCGCAGAACGAGGACGGGATCCTGATCGAGCCGCCGATGTCGGAGCCGGTGGCCAGCGTGGTCGACCCGGCGGCGAGCGATGCGGCTGACCCGCCGCTCGACCCGCCCGGCGAGTACCGCGTGTTCCACGGGTTCCGCGTCACGCCCCAGAGCCTGGACCAGGTCACCGGCGCGCTGGAGAACTCCGGCGTGGTCGTCCTGGCGTGCACGATCCCGCCCGCGTCGATGATCCGCTGGACGAACGCGGCGGTCTCGTCCGCGACGACGTCGCGCAGCGGCAGCGAGCCGAGCGTGTTGCGCTGGCCGGCGATGGGCGCCTCCTCCTTGACCGCGACGGGCAGGCCGTCCAGCGGCCCGAGCGGCTCGCCGCGGCCGTACCTGGCCTCGGCGGCCTTCGCCGCCGCCAGCGCCTCGCCGAAGCGGGCCTCGGCGAACGCGTTGATCGCGGGCTCGACCGCCTCCGCGCGCGCGATCACCGCGGTGAGCAGCTCTACCGGCGACAGGTCCTTGCTGGCGAACCTCGCCAGCGCCTCGGTCGCGGACAGGTAGTGCAGGTCGCTCATGGGCTCTTCGGTCCCTCCCCCGCGCCGTGCAGTGCCCCGCGCCTCGGCTTCCAGCCAGGCCGCGGCACGCTGGCGCGCAGCCGCTTCGTGTACTCGTGCCTCGGGTCGTCAAGCACGCCCGCGGTCGGGCCGCGCTCCACCACGACACCGCGGTGCAGCACGATCGCCTCCTCGGTGAGCTGGCGCACGACCGCAAGATCGTGGCTGATCAGCAGGTAGGAGACGCCGGTCGAGTCGCGGATGTCGGCGAGCAGGTTCAGCACCTGCGCCTGGATCGAGACGTCGAGCGCGGCGACCGACTCGTCGAGTATCAGCACCCGCGGTTCGGCGGCCAGTGCCCTGGCGATCGCGACCCGCTGGCGCTGCCCGCCGGACAGGGCCCGCGGCAGCGCGCGGGCCTGCCGCTCGTCGAGGCCGACCAGCCCGGCAAGCTCGGCGATCCTGGCCCGGCGGCGGTCGCCCGGCCAGCCGTGGTGCAGCCGCAGTACCTCGTCGATCGTCGCCTCGGCGGTCTGCCTGGGGTCCAGGCTCGTGTACGGGTCCTGGAAGACGATCTGCACCTCGCCGCCGCGGCGCCGCCGCACCCGGGCCGACCGGGACGCGCTGGACCGGTCCCGGCCGCATGCGGTGATCGTCCCCGCGGTCGGCCGCTCGAGCCCGACGATCATCCGCGCGATCGTCGTCTTGCCCGAACCCGACTCGCCGACGATGGCCAGCGACTTGGCCCGCGGCACGGTGAAGCTCACGTCGTCGACGGCGACGAGGTCGCCGAACTCCTTGCGCAGCCCGGTCACCTCGAGTACCGGAGCGGCCTCAGGCATCGCTCTCACCATCTCTGTCCGTTCTCAGGCTGCCGCGCAGGTCGACCGCGCGGACGCAGCGCGAGAGCCCGCCGTCCAGCCCGATCAGGTCGACAGGCGCCTCGCGGCAGATGTCGCGTGCGTGCGGGCACCTGGGCGCGAATGCGCACTCCTCTTCCGGCGCCTCGAAGGCCGACAGCGGCCGGCCGGGAATCGCGGCCAGCCGGTGCGCGGTCTGGGCGATGTCGGGCCTGGCCGCTCCCAGCGCCGCCGTGTACGGGTGCAGCGGGTCGCCGTGCAGCAGCGCCGACTCGCGCACCTCGACGATCTGCCCCGCGTACATCACCGCGGTCCGGTCGCAGATCGCAGCGGCGAGTTCCAGGTCGTGGGTGATGAATAGCATGGCCAGGCCGAACTCGCGGCGCAGGTCGTCGAGTATCGCCATCACCTCGGCCTGGGTGGTGACGTCGAGCGCGGTGGTCGGCTCGTCGGCGAGCAGCAGCTTCGGCTCGGTCAGCAGCGCCGTCGCGATCATCACCCGCTGCAGCATGCCGCCGGACAGCTCGTGCGGGTACTGCCGCAGTCGCCGGTCCCCGTCGGCGATGCCGACCTGGCCGAGCATGTCGGCGGCGTGCTGGTGCGCCCGCGAGGCCGGCACGCCCAGGTTGGTGCGCAGCGCCTCGGTCATGAAGTCACCGATCCGGCGGACCGGGTTCACGTGCGCGCGGGGGTCCTGGAAGATCATCGCGACCTGGTTGCGGTAGCCGCGCAGGCCGGCGCCGCCCAGCGACATCACGTCGGCGCCGTCGTACCTGATCTGGCCGCTGACCTCCGCGCCGTGCGGCAGCAGCCGGTCGATCGCCCGTGCGGTCATCGACTTGCCTGACCCAGATTCACCGACCAGCCCTAGCGCCTCGCCGGGACTGATGCTGATGCTGACATCACGAAGGACGGCCCGTTGCGCCCCCTCGACCGTGAGCCTGACGGTCAGCCCGTCGACCTCCAGCAGCGGAGCGGTGGGAGGCGCCTGGGCAGCGAACTGCTGCGCGCGCGGAGCCCGGGCACTCATGTGCTGTCGTCCGCTCGACTGCGGGGCGCTTTCGGGCGTCCCTTGGTCTCGCTCATCGGCGGGCCTGCGCCTGCTCGAACAGCCGCTCGCCGAGCACGTTGAACGCGATCACGACCGCGACGATGCACGCGCCGGCGGCGAGCGCGGGCAGCGGGTAGCCCTGCGGGATGCCGGTCTGGTTCTCCGAGATCATCACGCCCCAGTTGGCGGCGGGCGGCTGCACCCCGAGGCCGAGGAACGAGACTGCGGCGAGGTCGACCATCGCGTAGCCGAACAGGATCGTCGCCTGCGCCACGATCAGCGGCATGATGTTCGGCACGATGTGCCGCAGGCAGATCGCGGTCGCCGACGCGCCTTGCACCTCGAGCGCGGCCACGTAGGGCTGGCTGCGTTCCTTCAGCGCCGCGCCGCGCAGCACCCGCGCGACGTAGGGCATGTACGCGATCGCCAGCGAAATCGCCGCGGAGGGCAGCCCCGCGCCGAACACGGCGGCGGCCAGCACGGCCAGCAGGATGCCGGGGAACGCGAACAGGATGTCGAGCCCGGACGAGATCACCGCGTCCACGGTGCCGCGCCGCCAGGCGGCGATCACCGCGAACAGCGTGCCGGCCACCAGCGAGCCGATCACCACCGCCAGCGGGCCGAGCATCGAGGACTGCGCGCCGACCAGCAGCCGGGACAGCACGTCCCTGCCCTCGAAGTCAAACCCGAGCAGGTGACCGCCGGTCGGGCCGACGAAGGCCAGCGCCAGGTTCGGCAGCGTGGGGCTGAACGGGGCGATCAGCGAGCCGATCACTGCGACGACGGTCGCGACCGCGATCACGACGGCCGACGCGATCCCGGCGGCGCCGGTTCCCCGGAGCAGGCCGACGGCCCGGCGCCGGCCGGCCGGCGCATGGACGGTGACGAGCGGGACGGCGGCGCTCATCTGCGCGCCTCCGGCACGGTATTCATCTGCGCGCCTCCGGCACGGTATTCATCTGCGCGCCTCCGGCACGGTATTCATCTGCGCGCCTCCGGCACGACGCTCACGTCGCTCTGCTTCCAAGGGCGACCCGCGGGTCGAGCACGGCGTAGGCGAGATCGACCGCGACGTTGATCACGACGAACGCGCTGACCAGGACCAGCGAGATGCCCTGGACCACCGCCAGGTCCTTGTCCTGCGCCGACGCCACCAGGTAGGCGCCGAGGCCGTTCAGGCTGAACGCCGTCTCGACCACGGCGGCCACCGCGATCAGCGACGCGATCGTGATGCCGGAGATCGTCGTGATCGGGATGGCCGCGTTCCGCAGGATGTGCCGCCTGACCAGCTGGCGGCGCGGGATGCCGCGGCTGATCGCGGTCTGCACGTGCTCGCGGTCGGACTCCTCGCGGATCGCCGACCTGGTGACCCGCGCCACGATCGCCAGCGACGAGAGCGCGAGCGCGAGCGCGGGCAGCGTGAAATGCCGCAGGTTGCTGACGAAGTCCGTGCCGTTGCCGAGCGCGGGGAACCACCCGAGCTTGACCGCGAACAGCGCGATCAGCACGATCGCCGCGACGAACGACGGGATGGCGGCCGAGATGGCGCTCGTGACCAGCACGGACGTGTCGACCACGCCGGGCCGCAGCCCGGCCAGGACGCCCATGCCGATCCCGAGCACGAGAATGATCACCGACGCGTACAGGACCAGGCCAGCCGTCGTCCAGACCCGCGACGCGATCAGCGTCGTCACGTTCTCCCGCAGCGCTATCGCGATGCCCAGGTTCCCGTGCAGCGCGTTGTCCAGCCAGTACCAGTACTGGGCGAAGAACGGCTGGTTCAGGTGGTAGCGGGCCTCGAGCACCCGCAGGCTGCTCGGCGGCAGGGACCGGCCGCCGGACAGCGCGGCGATCGGGTTCCCCGGCGCCAGGTACAGAGCACCGAAGATCACGAAGCTGGCGACCAGCAGGCTGGCGACCAGCATCGCCAGCCTGCGGCCGATGAACGCCAGGCGCACGCCGTCAGCTCCCCCCGAGTGCGTTGGCCCACGGCGCGAACATGTAGGAGAACGAGGCGGTCGCCCCGGTCAGCCCCTTGGCCAGGATCATGATGTTGACCGGCTGAACGTCGGGTATCCACGGCAGCTCGGTGGCGGTGCGCTCCTCCGCCTTGGCGACCAGCGCGGCCCTGGCCTGCGGATCCGCGGTGGAGCGGGCCTGCTCAAGCCACGAGATGATCTTCTGGTCGTTGAAGTTGTCGTAGTTCTGCGATCCGCCGGGGATGACGAGCGTGGCCAGCAGCGCGGCCGGGTCGGCGTAGTCGCCGTAGTTCACGGTGAGGAACCCGTCGATGCCGGCCCTGGCCTTGGGGTCAATGAAGAAGTTGATGTAGTTCTGCGCCGAGACCGACTTGAGCGCGGTATTCAGCCCGATGGCCTGGGCCGCCTGCTGGTAGGCGCCGGTCTCCTGGGCGATGTTCGAGATCTGGCTCGAGGTGCCGATCGTGAACGTCTTGCCGAGCGCGCCCGCCGCCTTGACCAGCGCCTTGGCCTTGGCCAGGTTGTACGGCAGCACCGGCGAGGCGCTGTAGGCCTTGTCGAAGGTCGACTTGCCGTAGCCGAACACGCCCGGGTTGGCCAGCCAGCGCGGCAGCAACGCCGCGCCCTTGAACACCTTGCTGATGATCGCATGCCGGTCCAGCGCCATCGACAGCGCCTCGCGGACGCGCACGTCACCGAGCACGCCCTTGGTGCTCGACACGATGAACGCGTCGGTCGACCAGCCCTGGCCGCGGTAGATGCTCACCGCGTTGTTGGTCTCCAGCTGCGGCAGCGTGGACAGGCCGCCCGAGGTGTAGGTGCCCTGGATCGCCCCCGTCGTCAGCCCCGAGGTGAGCGAGGTATCCGACGCGACGCCCTTGACGATGATGTGGCTCACCAGCGGCTTGACCGACGGCTGCCAGTAGCTCGTGTTCGGCACCGCGGTCACGCCCACGCCCGGCGTGAAAGCCTGCAGCTTGTACGCCCCGGTGCACATGATGCCGCCCGACGGCGTGCCGTACTTCTTGCCTTCCTTCTCCGCGAACGCCTTCTCGATGATCATCCCCGGCATCGAGGCCAGCTCGCCCTGCAGCCAGTAGTCCGGCTCCTTCAGCGTGATCGTGACCTGGTCGCTGCCGGTCGCGGCGATCGAGGACACCCGGCTGAACACCAGGCCGTAGAAGCCGCCGAGCGCGGTATCCCTGTTCCGGTCCAGGCTGAAGACCACGTCGGCGGGCGTCACCGGCGTGTCATCCCAGAACTTCGCGCCCGGCTGGATCGTGAACACCAGCTTGGTCGGCGAAGGCGTCGACAGCGTCGCCAGGCCGGGGCCTATCGCGCCGACGGGTGACTGCCTGAGCAGCGACTCGCACATCAGCGAGACCGCGGTGTTCTCCGGGTAGTCGAACGCGTAGATCGGGTCCAGCGAGTTCACGTCCCGGTACACCGCCCAGGTCACCGAGGACACCGGCTTCGTTCCCGGCTTGGTGGTCGCCACCAGGCCCTTGGTCGGCGACAGGTTGCCCGCCGAGTTCCCGTTGCCGTTGGCGGACCGGCCGCACGCCGCGAGCGCGAGCGCCGCCGCGGTCGCTGCCGCCGCCACGGACATGGCCGCCCGCTGGCTCGTTCTCCTGGCCATCTGCCCCTCCTCGACTCTCGCCGGCCGCTGGCCGGCTGAGTTCTCGCACCGCCCGGCGGCCTGCCGGGCGGAACCTGTCGTGCGGCCGGCTTCGCTGCCGGTAGTGCTGGCGCCCGCCGGGTACGGCCCGGCGGGCGGACTGGTCACGTGCGCTGGTAGACGACGTCGCCGCGAACCCAGGTCGCCATGACCGACGCCTGGCAGATCTCCGTGGCAGACCCGTGCGCCAGGTCCGCGTCAACGACCGCGAAGTCGGCATCGAGCCCGGGCCGGATCGAGCCGGTGACGCCCTCCAGGCCGTTCACTCGCGCGCTCCCTGCGGTGTAGGCGGCGAAGATCGCCTCGGGGCTCAGTGCCTGCTCGGGCAGGAACGGGCCGGGCGCTGTACTGCCGACCACCGGGCTGCCGGCCGCGGGGCTGTAGGCCTCGGGGCTGCCGGCCGCGGTGTCGCCCGGCTCAGCCGGCAGCGACCGGTTCACTGCGACGTGCGCGCCCAGAAGCGGGTCGGGGCTGGACACCGACCAGTCGCTGCCGGCGCACAGCGGCGCGCCGGCGGCAAGCAGCGACCCGAACGGGTACTGCCAGCCGCTCCGGCGCTCACCGAGGAACGGGATCGTCAGCTCGTCCATCTGCGGCTCGTGGGTCGCCCACAGCGGCTGGATGTTGGCGGTCGCCCCGAGCCTGGCGAACCGCGGGATGTCGTCGGGGTGCACGACCTGCAGGTGAGCCAGGTGGTGCCGCGGCCCGCCGTGCCCATTGGCCGTCCTGGCGGCCTCGACCGCGTCCAGCGCGTTCCGCACCGCGCGGTCGCCGAGAGCGTGGAAGTGGACCTGAAAACCTTCCCGGTCGAGAGCTGCCACGAAGCGCGGCAGTTCCTCGGGATCGATGAAGTCCAGGCCGGAGACGTCGGTGGCGCAGCCATGGCCGTCGAGGTAGGGCTCGAGCATCGCGGCGGTGTGGTTCTCCGCCACGCCGTCCAGCATCATCTTGACGCTGGTGGCCGCGAACCGCCCGGCCTGCCCGTCGCGGCGGCGGTCGACGAGTTCGGCTACCTGCTCGATGCCGCGCTCCCTGTCCCACCACAGCGCCCCGACCACGTTCCCTGCCAGGGTGCCCGTGCTGGCCGCCCGCAGGTAGGCGTCGATCGGGTCGGGCAGCCCGGGACGGCTGCCGACGATGGCGTCCTGCCAGCCGGTGATGCCCAGCGAGAGCAGGTACTCCTGGGCCGCGAGCAGGCCCACGTACCAGTCGTCCGCGGTGATCTCCGGGAGCAGGCGGGAGACCAGGTACTGCGCGCCCTCCTGCAGCGTGCCGACCGGCGAGCCCGCCGCGTCCCTCTCGATCCGCCCGTCGGCCGGGTCGGGCGTGGCCGCGTCGACGCCGGCCAGCTCGAGCGCCCGGCTGTTCACCCAGGCGCCGTGGCCGTCCCTGTTAGGGAGGAACACCGGCCGGTCGCGCACCACGGCGTCGAGCACGTCCCTGGTCGGCACCCCGCCGGGAAAGGCCTCCATCGACCAGCCGCCGCCGGTGATCCACTCGGCCTCGGGGTGGGCGGCGGCGTAGGCGGCGATGATCTCGACGTACCCCGTCGCGGTCCTCACGCCGGACAGGTCGCATCGGCGCAGGCCGTCGCCGGCGAAGACGGGGTGCACGTGGGCATCGATGAACCCGGGCAGCAGCGTGCCGCCGGCCAGGTCGACAGGCTCCGCACCGCCCGGGTCGGCCGACCCTACCGCGGTGATCTTGCCCGCCCTGACCGAGACCACGGTCCCGGCAGGCATGAACCTGGCACCGTCGAAGACCGTTCCGTTATAGAAAGCCAGCTCGGGACCGGGCCGCACCCAGAACCTCCACGGAACAGGGGGTTTATTGCGGCAGATTAGATCACTTACCACGGTGTGTAGTCAATGCTTCTGACAAAGCCTTGTAGCAACCGGAACCGTCGAGTAACTTCCTCGTTAGCGGGGTTCAACAAGCGAAGGCAGGCGATGGCGAGCACGACCGCTGGACGTCGGGACGGACGGCGGCTGCGGCGCGGCAGCCTCACGCCGGAGGTTATCGTCACCGAGAGCCTGCGACTGCTCGACGCGGAGGGTGCGGACGGGTTCAGCCTGCCCAAGCTCGGCCGCGCGCTTGGCGCCGACCCAACCGCCGTCTACCGGCACTTCGCCAGCAAGGACGACCTCGTCCTGGCCATCGCCGACCGGCTGATCGAGGAGGCCATGGCCGGGCTCACGGCCCAGGCATGCTGGCTCGACACGGTGACCGAGCTGGCCACGAGGCAGCGGGCAACCTATCGGGCGCATCCCGCCGCGGCGGCACTGTCGGCGTCCAGGACGACGCAGCGGCCCGCCGAGATGCATGTCGTCAACGTACTGATCGGCGCGGTGCTCCAGGCCGGCTTCGAGGGCGCTGCGGCGGCGCGGACCTACCGGGCGGTCGGCGACTTCATCCTGGCCTGGGCAGGCTGCGAGGCCACGTTCCTGGCGCTCGACGCCGCCCTGCAGCAGGCCGACCGGTCCGCGTGGACCCGCGCATACCTGGCCGTCGACCGCGCCGAGTACCCGCACATCTGGCAGGTCAGGGACGAGCTCGCGAGCGTGAGCGACGACGACATCTTCGAGACTATCCTGGCGGTCGTGGTCGAGGGCCTGCGCGTGACGGCGCCGCGCCCGTGCACCTGCCCCAAGCACTCCGGGCCGGACGGCGAGGACGCGTGACCGCGCGGCTGACGCGAGGCTCGGGCGGCGCCGCCCGGCTGCGTGAGCTGCTGGACTCCGGCGAGACGATCGTGGCGCCCGGTGCCTTCGACCCGCTGGCCGCCCGGCTGGTCGAGGAGGCCGGTTTCCCCTCCGTCTACATGACCGGCTTCGGAACCTCGGCCGCCCTGCTCGGCCGGCCGGACGTGGGCTTGCTGACGATGACCGAGATGGCCGACAATGCGGGCCGGATCGCGGCCTGCGTCGACATCCCGGTGATTGCCGACGCGGACACCGGCTACGGCAACGCGCTCAACGTGATCCGCACCGTCGGCGCCTACGAGGGCGCGGGCGTCGCGGGAATCCACATCGAAGACCAGGTCGCACCTAAGAAGTGCGGGCACATGGAGGGCAAGCAGGTCATCCGCGCGCAGGAGATGGCGCAGAAGGTGCGGGCCGCCGTCGAGGCGCGGACGAACCCCGACTTCGTGATCATCGCCAGGACCGACGCGCGGGCCGTCGAGGGCCTCGAGCGGGCACTCGACCGGGCGCGCCTGTACCGGCGGGCCGGGGCCGACGTGCTGTTCGTCGAGGCCATCGTGACCGAGGCCGAAGCGGCCGAGGCGGCCAGGGCCCTTCCCGGCGTGCCGCTGCTGTTCAACTGGGCGGAGGGCGGCAAGACGCCGCCGATCGGGCTGGCCCGGCTGCGCGAGCTCGGTTACCGGATTGTCATCTTCCCGATCAGCACGCTTCTTGCCGCGACCGCCGCCATGCGCGGGATACTGCGGGAGATCGCCGCGGCAGGGACCCCCGGTGCCGTTCTTGACGGACTGCCCAGCTTCGGCGAGTTCGTGGATTTCATCGGGCTGCCCCAGGTTCTGCAGGTCGAGCGACGGTACGCCGACGCCGGGCCGGGCGACGCACGAGGAGGTAGCGGTGGCGGCGACATTTGACCGGCCCAGCGTGTCCACCGAGCTGGCCAGGGCGATGATCGAGACGGCCGAACACAGGGCCGAGGAGATGGGCCACCCGTTCGTGATCGCGGTCGTCGACGACAGCGGCGTGCTCAAGGCGTTCAGCCGGATGGACGGCGCCGCGCTGCTGTCCGTGCAGATCGCCCAGGACAAGGCGTACACGGCCACCGGATTCGGGATGGCGACCGACGCGTGGCACGAGTTCGTCAAGGATGACCCGCCGCTCGCGATGGGCGCTCCGGCGGGCATCGACCGGCTGATCGTGTTCGGCGGCGGGTACCCGATCACGGTCGGCGAGACCGTCGTCGGCGCGATCGGCGTGAGCGGCGGTCACTACACCCAGGACATGGAAGTCGCCCGGGCCGGCCTGTCGGTCCTGCCGTCCTGATGTGATCCGCGCGTCATGACCGGCCCCGCATCGGCCGGCACCGCATCGGCTCGCGTCGCCGTCGTCACCGGCGCGGGATCCGGGCTGGGCCGGTGCATAGCTCAGAGGTTGCTGGCCGCGGGGTGGCGGGTCGCCCTGGCCGGCCGCCGCGACCGCCAGCTACGCGAGACCGTGACAGCGGCCACGGCGGCACACCCTGAGTCGGCGCTGGTCGTGCCGACCGACGTGAGCGTGCCGGACTCGGTTGCCGCTCTCTTCGGGTCGGTTCGCGCTCGGTGGGGTCGCGTCGACCTGCTGGTCAACAACGCGGGCGTATTCGGCCCGGCGGGCGCGGCGGACGAGGTCACCCCGGCCGGGTGGCAGGAGGCCGTGGACATCAACCTGACCGGCGCCTTCCTGTGCGCGCACCACGCGGTGGCGATGATGAAGGACCAGAGTCCCCGCGGCGGCCGGATCATCAACAACGGCTCGATTTCCGCGCACAGTCCCCGGCCGAGGAGCATCTGCTACACGGCCACCAAGCACGCGATCACCGGCCTGACCAAGTCACTGTCACTCGACGGCAGGAACTTCGACATCGCGTGCGGCCAGATCGACATCGGCAACGCCGCGACGGACATGACCAAGGTCATCGGCCGCGGCGTACCGCAGGCCGACGGAACGGTCGCGCCTGAGCCGACCTTCGACGCTCAGCACGTCGCCGACGCGGTGCTGTACATGGCGAGCCTGCCCCTGGACGCCAACGTCCAGTTCATGACGATCGCCGCCACCAAGATGCCGTTCATCGGCCGCGGATAACGGGTCCTTCATGATCGTGGTGGATTGACTGGTCCATGCGACCCCTACCCACCGCGATCATGAAGTTCGCGACCGCGGCGGGGGACGCGTCCGGTGGCGGGACCTGCGCTAGCGGGCCAGGGCGCCCATGGGGTCCCAGGCGGGCAGGACGATCGGATTGGTGTCGAGCGCGCCGCGCAGATCGTCGGGGAGTGCGCTGCGGCGCGCCGCGATCTCGAAGACGTACTCGTCGAACCACGAGTCGTTCATGGTGTAGAAGCCGTCCTTGCCCCTGGTCGCGCCCCAGCTGTTCTCGACCCGCCACTTGCGGGTGACGCCGTCGAGGATGTCGACGCCCGTGAACAGCATGGCGTGGGTCATCTGCGTCTCGTGGTAGATGAGGCGGTCGGCCTTGTCGAGCGTGAACTCCGTCCCGTAGACGGACGGCAGGTCGAACAGGCCGGCGTCCCACAGGCCGTAGTCGTTGCTCATCATCTTGCCGACGTCGCAGCCGAACCACACCGGCTCGCCGCCCTGCATCGCCTTCGCCGCGATGTCCTTCATCAGGGCCATGTCGACATTGAGGTAGGTGACCGGCGGAGCGCCGAGCACATTGCCGAGGTACTCGACGGTGAAGGTCCTGCCGACCGGGCTGGACGGGCGCGGGTCGTGCACCAGGCACACGTAGTCGTCGACCGGCAGTTCCACGTACTTGGCGGCGAACTCCCGCGGCGTCAGCACGCCGTCGCGGTGGAACTCGCGGTCCTTGTCGGTCCACTGCCAGTCGAACTGCTCGGGCGGCGTGCCGAGGTGGATGCACAGGACCCGGTAGACGACCCGCAGGATGTCGGCCTTCTCCGCCCGAGCGGCGTCGACCCCCTGGGCGGCCGCCGCGCGCACCGACTTGGCGCCCTGGCGCAGCAGGCCGCGCAGCGCGGAGTTCATCCGGCCCGTGTCGCCCGAGCTCTGTGTCTCCGGCATGAACGCCTTCGGCGCCAGCCCGTGCTTGTTGACGATAGCCACGAACATGTTCCACTGGCCGCCGTCGTCGGCCACCGCGCCGAGCAGATGCGCCACCGTGCGGTCGTCCACGTCACGGTCGGCCGTCTCGATGATGGCCTCGAGGAAGTAGTTGGCGCGCTCGATCTTGTCCCAGAACATCGCGAAGTTCTGCGAGAACTCGAACTCCTTGAGGCCCATCTTCTTCATGGCGCCGACGCGCAGCAGGTTGAGGCCGGCGAAGAGCCAGCACCGGCCGCTGCGCTGCTGGTCGGTCACCTTCCAGTCGTCGAGAAGTACCGACAGCGAGTGATCGGTGTTGTTGATGACGTCCCGGTTGATCGCCACGTCGTCGATCGTCACCCGGGTGACCGCGTTCTGCGCCAGGCGGTTGGCCGGGTTCGCGGAGAAGTCCTTGCGCAAGAGTTCCAGGTCGCTCGGTCCCAGTGTCCTGTCCATGGTCAGTACCCCTCGTCGTTGAGACACGCCCGGCTCTGCGCCCGACTTTCCTCCTTTAACCTACCAACGCCTTTCCAGCCGGTTTCCTGAGGGAACAGCCGCCTAGCTCCTGCGGAACGCCGCGCGGGAGCTGCCTCGGCGTGCTGGCGCGGGACAGCCCGTCACGCGTTCATCCGCCGAGCCGGGCGGCCTGGCCGGCCAGGTGCTGGCGTTCCGGGCGGCTGGTCGCCCGCCGCGCGGCCTCGCGGTAGCAGCCGGCGGCGGCCGCCAGGTCGCCGGCCCGCTCGAGCATGTGCGCTCGCGCCGCGATCAGCCGGTGACTGTCCCTCAGCCGCTGGTCGGACTCCAGCGCGGCAAGCTCGGCCAGCCCGCTGGCCGGCCCGTGCACCTCGGCTACCGCCACCGCCCGGTTCAGCGCGGTCATCGGGTTCGGCGCGACCCGCACCAGCAGGTCGTACAGGGCCAGGACCTGCGGCCAGTCCGTGGCGTCCATGGCCGCCGCCTCGTCGTGCACCGCGGCGATCGCGGCCTGGAGCTGGTAGGGGCCGACCGCCCCGCGCGGCAGCGCGGAGCTGACCAGCGCGACCCCCTCGGCGATCCGGTCCCGGTCCCACCGCCCGCGGTCCTGATCGGCCAGCGGGACCAGCGACCCGTCCGGCCTGGTGCGAGCCGCGCGCCTGGCGTCGGTCAGCAGCATCAGCGCCAGCAGCCCGGTCACCTCAGCCTCGCCGGGCAGCAGCCGGCTCAGCCACCTGGTCAGCCGGATCCCCTCGCGCGGCGTCGTCGATTCGCAACGCGAGCTCGTTCGCCGCGAAGCCGCCGAACACGACCGAGTGCACGGCCGCAGGCGACATGCCGGTCGAGCGTGTTGAAGCAGGTGTTCATGGTCGCGCCCGCGAACCACCGGTAGAACGGCGGCGCCGAGTCATCGAGCACGACGGCCGGCTCGGTGTACCAGTTGATCAGGCCGGCCGCCTCGCCCCAGCACCCGCGCGGGTCCGCCATGCTCCGGCTGAACTCCCGTGCGTACCGCCCATGTCGCCGCTCCCATCAGCTCGCCGCTCTCCTGCTAGCCGCGATACCCGGCCGCGGGCCCGGTTAGCGCACGCGGGACCACCTCGGTGGCGGCCGGGCAGCGATGCGAGAGACTGGGCCCGTCGCTCGTGCCAGGACTGCCGACAAGGAGCGCATCACGATTGTGAGCGATAACGCAACCCGGGGCGCTGATCAGGGCCGCGAGCCTGATGCCCGGTTCACGATGGCCAACGAGCGGACGTTCCTGGCCTGGAGCCGCACGTCGCTGGCTCTGGTCGTCGGCGGACTGGCGATCGCGCAGTTGCTGCCGCCGTTCGCCGGGGTCCCGTGGGGGCGGTCCGCCATCGCCACGCCGCTGATCCTGCTCGGCGCGGTCCTGCCGGTGCTGAGCTACCTCGAGTGGCGGACCAACCAGCGGGCGATCGGGCGCGGCGCGAGGCTCGGCCGGTCGCAGCTGCCCGGGATACTCGCCGTCACGATCACGGTGGTCGCGCTGCTCGCCGCCGCCGTCGACATCTACTCGCGGGTGACGTCGCCGTGAGCGGCGACCGCGCCGCGTCCGCGCCGGGACCCGCGGACGACCCCGGCACGGACGATCCCGGCGCCGACTACCCAGGTGAGGACCCCGGTGACGACGACCCCGGGCGCGCCAGGGAGCGGACCGACCTGGCGTGGACGCGCAGCTCGATCGCGTTCTTCGGGCTCGGGGTGGCGATACTGAGGTTCCGGCCGGCCGCCGGCATCCCGATCCTGGCCATCGCCGGGGTGACCTGGCTGCTCGGGCACGCGGCGCGACCAGGCAACCAGCGGATCGCGTCCAGGAGGGTGCTCGTGGTGACCGTGGCGGTCAGCGCGCTCGCGCTGGTGTCGCTGGTGCTCACGCTGGCCGGGCCGCCCTCGAACGGCCTGCGGCCGTAGGGCGGGGCCCGGCCCGGCCGAAGCCTAGCCGACCCAGATGGCCTGCAGCGCGCGGTAGACGTTGCCGCCGACGACCGCCTCGATCGAGGCGTCGTCGTAGGCATGCTTAACCAGCCAGCCGATGACGTTCGCGAAGTTCTCTGTCGGGTTCTCCAGCCCGTCCACGTAGCCGACGGGCTCGAAGTCCGGTCCGCGGGTGGCGCCCAGGCTGAGCAGCCGGGCGAAAACCGTGTGCAGCATCACGTGGTCGCCGTACAGGGTGTCGGGCCCGAACGCGACATGCTCGATGCCGACCAGGTCGGCGCAGTGGCGGAAGTGGTCCATCACCGACTCGATGCTGTGCCGGGGATGCGCGGCCGACAAGGTGGTGTGCGGGGCGGCCGACATGCCGATCACACCGCCGGTATCGGCGACAGCGCGCAGCACGTCGTCGGGCTTCATCCGCGCGGTGTTCCAGACCGACCGCGCGCCCGCATGGGTCAGGAAGACCGGCTTGCCGCTGTGGCGGCAGACGTCCAGCGCGGTGCGGTCGGAGGAGTGGGACAGGTCGATGGCCAGGCCGAGCCGGTTCATCCTGGCGACCGCGCGCCGGCCGAACCCGGTGAGCCCGCCGTCGGTGGTCTCGGCGAGGCCGCTGCCGAGCGCGTTGGCGTCGGAGTACGCGATCCCGATCTGCCGGAGCCCGAGGCCGTAGAGCACGTCGAGCCGGTCGATCTCGTTCTCTATCGGCGTGGCCGCCTCCAGGCCGAACACCAGGCCCACCCGCCCCGACCGTCGGGCCTCGTCGATGTCGGCCACCGTGCGGATCGTCATGACGTCGCGCTGGTGGGCCAGGTCCGCCTGGCGCATGCCCAGGTCGGTGATCACGTCGTCCCACCGCCACGGCGCGTTACCCGTCACGCACGCGGTGCCGTCCATCATGTTGTCGAACACGACCGTCATGCCCGATGCGGCCAGGCCCGCGTAGGCGGCGTGCTGGCGGCCTGTCCTGTTGTACTCCGGCGTCTCCTCCATCCGCAGCGGGAACCTGACCGGGTGGTCGTGCAGGCTGATCACCAGGCTGTCGGCGAGCAGCCGCCTGGCCCGCTGTTCCTGCTCCGCGCTCAGTCCCGCCCGGTAGCCGGGCACCCGGCCGAACTCCGGCGCCAGCTCGAACTGGCGGAAGTCCTCGCCGGCGACCAGGTAGGAGTAGGCGGCGTAACCGCCGCGGTTGCCTTCGCCGCCGGCCGTCCGCGCAGGGTCAGCCATTCGTGATCACCCCATCGCTCGTCATGAACCCCGGACATGACCCGGAAGCCCTGCACCGCGCCGGATCGCGGCGGGGGCGGCTGCCGCCATCTTCGCAAGCCCTTCCGGCCGCCGGAACGCCGGCACGGGGCCCGGACGGCTGCCGCCATCTTCGCAAGACCCTCCCCGCCGCCCGAACGCCGGCGCTACCGCCCTGACCGTGCCGCGGGATCGGTCGTACGATTTCGGCTGAGAGCCTCGTCTGCCCGTTGGGAGTGGTCGACGTGGACTGGTTCGCCAGGCTGCTCAGCCGACTGGTCACCGGGCTGGGCCTGCGCCGCCCGGCCGCGCGCGGCCGGCGGGCCCGCGCGCCCGGCGCCGTCGGGAAGCGGGGGCGGCCGGCCAGGGCGGGAGGCCAGCAGATAACGCGCATAGAGCGGTCGGTGACCACGACCCGCCTGCCGTCGGGCCGCAAGAAGCGCCGCACCACCAGCGAATGGCGGCACGGGAGCTGCCCGGTCCGGCACAGAAGCCAGCAGGCCGCGGCCCGGTGCCGGAGATCCTAGCGTCCGGTCGATCGCAGCGAACCCTGCGCCTAGACCGAAGTTGGCCTAGAAGGCACGGCCGTGACCCGAGTCAGGAATCCTGGCCGGGGCGGCCGACGTCACGCGGGGCCGAGCAGGTCCCACCGGTTGCCGGCGATGTCAAGGAACACCGCGACGCGGCCGTAAGGCTCGGCGCGCGGCGGGCTGACGAACTGGACGCCCGCCGCTGTCATCCGCGCGTACGCGGCGTCGAAGTCGGGCACGCGCAGGAAGAACCAGACCCGTCCGGCGACCTGCCGGCCCGTGACGGCGGATTGGTCGTCGCCGTCGGCTCGCGCCAGCAGCAGCCCGGTCGTCCCGCCGGGCGGCCTGACCACCACCCATCGCTTGGGACGACCGTCGTTCGTCATGGCCGGCGAGTCCTCCGCCAGTTCGAAGCCCAGCGTGCGCACGAAGAAGTCGATCGCCGGGTCGTACTCCCTGACCACGATGGTGACCAGCTCGAGATGCACGCTGCCAGAGTAGGCCGACCAGCACGCCCAACCGGCCGATCCGCGGCGCCGAACCGACCGACCCGTGCTGCCGGCGGGCGCCGGCGTTCCCCCGCCCTCGGCACCCTGCGCGCGGCCGATGCTGCCCTAGGCGGCCCACCCGGTCCCATTGGTGGCCGATCGCCCCCGGGGCGGCGAATCCGGGTTCCTTGAATGCCCGTCTCCGCCCGGCGACCGCCCGGACCGGTTGCGGAACGGAAGATATCACTGGTTGTGGCTCCGCAAAGCGCGCAAGTCGGACACGGTTTTGACGCCACGTAGTGATAAGTCAAACCGGCGCCTCGACCAGGTCGGTGCACAGACGGGACGAGTTATCGTTTGTGGTCATTTTTCATTTTTCGGGAACTGTGCTAGGGCGCCGCGCCTGGTTCGGCCGCGGCACGGCGGTGCGCCATGATCTGACATAGCCGGACTCGCTTCCGGTCAGGCCCGGCCGTTGTGTTCGCTGACGCGCGGGCGCGCTCCCCCGGTCCGCGGCCGGCGTGGCCACCAGCCGGGCACATCGCGCAGGTAGGCCCGGTACTGCTCGCCGTAGCGCCTGGACAGCGTCGGCTGCTCGTACCCGTGAACGAACGCCGCGCAGGCGCCGGCCACTGCGGCCGCATAGGCGAGCAAGACCGGCCTGCTCAGCCAAAGGACCTGCCCCGCGATGACCGCCAGCACGGCCAGGTACATCGGGTTGCGGACGAAACGGTACAGGCCCCGTACGACAAGCCGCTCGGTCGGCGCGACCGGCGCCGGCGTTCCCCCGCCCTCGGCCGCGAACTGCGCGAAGGCGCCGAGCAGGACGGCGGCGCCCGCCCCGGCGAGCACGAGGCCGGCGGTCCTGGCGGGCCAGGGATAGGGCCGGCCTTCCTGCCAGCCGGTCAGCCACCAGGGCACCAGGCCGGCCACCACGCCGGGCGCGAGCACGAGGAACACGGCGGTGCCCGCCGCCGTCCTGAGCCTTCGCATGGGCACCTGCCTGGTCCTGTCCGGCGCTAGCGCGCTTCGGCGATGACTGGCTCGATGATCTCATCGGCCAGCCACCGCGGCGAGCGGCGGCCGAGTATCGCGGCGAGCACCAGATGGGTGACGCCGGCCTCGATCATCTCCAGCAGCACGGCTCGGGCGGCCGCCGCCGCTCCCGGCTCGTCGCAGCGGACGATGGCCTGCATGGAGCGGACGATGCCGCCGGGATCGCGGCCGATGGCCGCGCAGTGCCCGGTCAGGATCTGGTTCTTGCGCCGGAACTCCTCCGACGGCGGCCCCGGGTAGTTCCAGATGTCGGCGTGCTCGGCGACGAGGCGCAGGACGCGGTCGCCCGAACCGCCGATCATGATCGGCGGATGCGGCTTCTGCACCGGCTTGGGCTCGCAGACGGTGCCGCGGAGCCTGATCGACTGGCCGTCGAAGTCGAACGGCTCGGCCGCGGTCCACATCCGGCGGACGATCTCGAGGGACTCCGCCAGGTCCCTGACGGCCTGACCAGGCGAGACCAGGGGCACCCCGTAAGCCTCGAACTCGCGCAGCGCGGGATTCGGCCCGGCCACGTTGCTGCCTCCGGCGCCGATCCCGAAGTCGAGCCTGCCGCCGGCGATGACATCGACCGTCGCGGCCATCTTCGCGAGCAGGGTCGGCGAGCGCAGGCGGTTGCTTGTCACGATGACGCCGAGCCTGAGCCTGGTCGTCTGGGCGGCAAGCGCCGCGAGGAGTGTCCAGGCCTCCAGGGCGGCCGCGTCGATGTCCCCGCGCAGCGGGACCATGTGATCCCAGAGCCAGGCATGCTCGAAGACGGGGATCCGGTCGGCCTCGCGCCAGACGTTCAGGATCTCCTCGTAGGTCTGGCCCATCTGGCTGGTCTTGATGCCGAAGCTGAGTCGCTGTGCTGTCACGGTCGGGCCTCCTGACGCAGCTTGATCGTCAAACAGCTTGATCGTCACTGAATTAGATCGTCATGAGTACTGACGATCAGTCAGCACCTTATAATGCTGGCGTGCCGAACTCAAGTCCCGGCGTGCGGTCAGAGAGCCAGCCGCTGCCCGCGCTGGCCGGCCGCCTTGGCTACCTCCTCAAGCACGCTCAGCTACGCCTGGCCGAGCTCACCAGCGCGGCGATGGCACCGTTCGGGATCACCGGCCGGGAGTGCGCCGTGCTGATCGTGATCGACAGCCACGCGCCGCTGTCGCAACAGGAGGTGGCGGTCCGGCTGGGCGTCGACCGGACGACCATGGTCCTGCTGATCGACGACCTGGAGGGCAAGGGCCTGGTGCGGCGCCGCCGGGACCAGGACGACAGGCGCAGGAACGTCGTGGAGCTGACCGGCGCCGGCCGGACCACGCTGCGCCGGGCATCCCTGGCCGGGCAGGACGCGGAACGACGCTTCCTGAGCGCCCTGTCCGACGAGGAGGCGGCGGAACTCAGGGAAGCGCTCGGCGCGATCGCGTTTCCGGGCGGCGCGGCAGATGCCGGCGGCGCCCGGGCCGGCGCATCCTAGACTTCTTCGAGCTCGTAGATCATGCTGCGGACCCCGCGGCCGGCGAACTTGGGCACGTCCTCGGCCGTCGCGTGGCCCTGCGGTGAACGGAATGCCTGCCGGAGCGCGGTCATGTCATCCCAGTCCAGCTCGGCGACCAGGTAGTACGGTTCGCCGCCGCGGATCGAGGCGGTGTTCCGGCTGATCGTGTACCGGCGAAGCCCAGGGAGCTTCTTCGTCAGCGGGATGTGCACGTCGCGGTAGTGCCGGTCGAACGCCTCCTGATCCTCAGGAACGTCGTACAGCACCAGGAAGCGAACCATAGGACCGATCCTAGGCTGCTGGCTGCCGGCTGGCGCCTGCGCAGCGGGACACGACCGCCGCGCCCGATCGCGTTCAACCCCGGCCTGCCTGCTCGACGCCTTGCCGCGATGGACAGCCGTGAGAATGTTGAGTGCATGGGAGCGAACCATGCCGTCTGAGCGCCCGCCGCCGCCGGCGCAGAGTAGTGAGACGGACGATCCGTACGTCACCGGCATCTGCCGCTGGTGGCACCTGCGGACGCCGTCGCCCGAACTGCTCGAGGCCGAGGCCGCCGGCGTGCTCGGTGCGCCCGGCGTTGTCGCCGACCTCGGGTGCGGGCTGGGCACCGAGGTCGGGTACCTGGCCGGCCGGGGCTGGCGCGGCCTCGGCGTGGATCTGTCCGCGCCCGCGCTGTCCAGCGCCTGCGCCAGCCAGCCTGGGGCACGGTTCGCCCGTGCTGACGTGACCAGGCTGCCGCTCCGCACGGGATCGGCTGACCTGCTGCTCGATCGCGGCTGCTTCCACTACCTGCGCTCCGGGGCCGCGCCCGTTACGCTCGGGAGGCTGCGCGGGTGCTGCGCCCTGGCGGCCGGCTGGCCCTGCGGATGTGCCTGACCTCGGCGGGCGTGCCGAACGGCCTGGACGAGGAGACCATCGCCAGGACGTTCCGCGGCTGGCGGCACGCCGTTCTCAAGTGCGTGGACCTGGCGAGCGACACCAGAACCATGCCAGCCGTCCTCGCCATCTTGATCCGGGCAGGTCAGGCAGGGTGCCCAGCAAGAATCCCGCGTTCATGAACGGATGACGCTCCGGGTACGTCGTACTGATGAGTCAGGAACATGGCACCGAACACGGGGCATCAGCGGCGCCTGGCTAGGAGGCTTCAGTGGTGACTGGGATGCGGCGGGCCAAGCAGCCGCTGAGCCGGCTGCTGGCGGGTCCCTACGGGCATCCCTTCCATCCGATGCTGGTCACCGTTCCGATCGGCGCCTGGGTGGTCAGTCTCGGCTTCGACATCGCGTCCCACCTGGTCAGCAACCCGGGTTTCCTCGCCAAAGGCTCGCAGTGGCTGATCGCCGCGGGCGTGCTCGGCGCAGTCGTGGCCGGGCTGGTCGGATTCCTCGACCTGGCCGTGATCCCCGTCGGCACTGTTGCCTTCCGCACCGCGTTCACGCACATGTCCATCAACTTGCTGGTCACGACCGGCTACGCGGCGGACTTCGCCTGGCGCTACCACGATCACGCCAGCCGGGCGTCCGTGGGCGCGGGCATGATCGCGCTGTCGGCTGGCTGCGCCGCGGCGCTCGGCGTGTCCGGGTATCTCGGCGGCAAGCTCACCTACCGGTACGGAGTCCGAGTCGCGACGGAGGTCAGCCAGGCCGACGGCTACCTCGCGCCCGGCATGCGGCTCACCGACGGCCAGCACGCCGACCACTCCAGGCGGAGCCGCCGCGCCTCATGACGCCCGGCGATGGCCCGCCCTCGGTGAAGATCAGCCAGGCCGGGATGTGCGGCTTGTCCTCGGTGTGCCGGTCGTCGGCGGGCCGTCCTGCGGTCCGGCCAGCCCGGCGCGGCGCAGCGCAGCCGCCATCGCACCGCTGTTGCCGCCCGGCCGTCCGGCCGGAGGACCGCCGCGGCCGCCCGACCGTCGCCGGCCAGGACTCTGGCCGCCGCGCTCGGCCCTGGGCCGGTCGTCGCCGCCTGCGCCCGGGCGCGCGGGCGAGCCATCCCTCGTGCCGCCCGGCTCGTCGTCGAGACGCAGGCTCAGCGAGATCCGCTTTCGGCCGATGTCCACGTTCAGCACCTTCACCGTGACGATGTCGCCGGGCTTGGCCACCTGACGCGGGTCGGCGACGAAGTCGCGCGACATCGCCGACACGTGCACCAGGCCGTCCTGGTGCACGCCGATGTCGACGAACGCGCCGAACGCGGCCACGTTGGTGACCACTCCCTCGAGCACCATGCCTGGCGCGAGGTCGGCGAGCGTCTCGACGCCGTCGAGGAACGCCGCCGTCGTGAACGCCGGACGCGGGTCGCGACCACGTTTCTCCAGCTCGCCCAGGATGTCGGTCACCGTGGGCAGGCCGAACCTCTCGTCGGTGAACTGGCTGGCGGACAGCGAGCGCAGCACCCGCGCGTTGCCGATCAGCCCGCTGACCGGCACCCCGGCCACGGCCAGGATCCGCCGCACGACCGGGTAGGCCTCCGGGTGCACGCTGGACGCGTCGAGCGGGTCATCGCCGCCTGTGATCCGCAGGAAACCCGCGCACTGCTCGAACGCCTTAGGGCCCAGCCTGGGCACCTGCCTGAGCGCCTGGCGGCTGCGGAACGGGCCGCGTTCATCCCGGTGCGCGACGATCGCCTCGGCGAGGCCCTCGCTGATCCCGGAAACCCGCGACAGCAGCGGCGGCGAGGCCGTGTTGACGTCGACACCGACCGCGTTGACGCAGTCCTCGACCACGGCGTCCAGCGACCTGGAGAGCTTGGCCTGCGCAACGTCGTGCTGGTACTGGCCGACCCCGATCGACTTCGGGTCGATCTTCACGAGCTCGGCGAGCGGGTCCTGCAGGCGGCGCGCGATCGACACCGCGCCGCGCAGCGACACGTCCATCCCTGGCAGCTCGCGCGAGGCGTACGCCGATGCCGAGTAGACCGACGCGCCTGCCTCCGAGACCATCACCTTGGTCAGGTTCAGCTCGGGATGGCGCCCGATCAGGTCGGCGGCCAGCCGGTCCGTCTCCCTGGACGCGGTCCCGTTGCCGATGGCGATCAGGTCGACCTGGTGCGCGGCGGCGAGCCTGGCCAGCACGGCGACCGATGCGTCCCACTGGCGCCGCGGCTCGTGCGGGTAGATCGTGTCCGCGGCAACCGGCTTGCCGGTGGCATCGACCACGGTGACCTTCACCCCGGTGCGCAAGCCGGGGTCCAGGCCCATCGCCGTCCTGGCCCCCCGCGGGGGCGGCGAGCAGCACGTCCCGCAGGTTCGCCGCGAAAACCCGCACCGCCTCGTCCTCGGCCCGGTGCCACAGCCGCATCCTCAGGTCGACGCCGAGGTGCACCTGAATCCTGGCCCGCCAGGCCAGCCGGACGGTCTCGGCGAGCCACCGGCCGGCCGGCCTGGCCCGATCGGCGATGCCGAGGCGCTCGGCGATCAGGGCCTCGTGGTCGCCGGGCCCGCCCGCCGCCGGCCCGCCGCGGGCCGCGGCGTCGCCAGGGTCCATCGTGAGGTCGAGTACCTGTTCCTTCTCGCCCCGGTGCAGCGCCAGGATCCGGTGCGACGGCAGCCGGGTGAAGGCCTCCTCGAACTCGAAGTAGTCGGCGAACTTGGCCACGGTCTGCTGCATGCCGTCCCTGACCCTGGCCACCAGCCTGCCCCGTGCCCACATCCGCTCGCGCAGCACGCCGATCAGGTCCGCGTCCTCGGCGAACCGCTCGGCCAGGATCGCCTGCGCTCCGGCCAGCGCCGCGGCGCCGTCGGCGACACCAAGCCCAGGGTCGGCGAACGGGACGGCGCTGGCCGCCGGATCGGCGGTCGGATCGCCGAGCAGCAGGTCGGCCAGCGGTTCCAGGCCGGCCTCGCGAGCTATTTGCGCCCGGGTCCTGCGCTTGGGCTTGTAGGGGAGGTAGATGTCTTCCAGGCGCGCCTTCGAATCGGCGGCCATGATCTGGTCGGCCAGCGCATCGTCGAGCTTGCCCTGGGAGCGGACCGACTCGAGGATGGCGCCGCGGCGCTCCTCGAGCTCGCGCAGGTAGCGCAGCCGTTCCTCGAGCGTACGCAGCTGCGCGTCGTCCAGCGCCCCGGTCGCCTCCTTGCGGTAGCGGGCGATGAACGGCACCGTCGCGCCGCCGTCGAGCAACTCGACCGCCGCCGTGACCTGTCCTTCGCGGACGCCAAGCTCGCCGGCGATCCGCTGCCGCAGCCGAACCTGGCCGGCCGGCGATGCTGATGAACGCGGGGACTCCGATGTCACGATGGCGGCCACCTCATGGCTCGGCTCTGTCCAGGCCCGCGCATCGCGCGGAGACGACCTGACAGGCCATGGCTGGGTGACCTTATCATCGCCCGGGCGTCGCGGCTGAGCCGTCATGGGACGGCGCAGGTGAGGGTGACCGCGGCCGAGCCGTGCGGGGTGACGGTCACCGACAGCGGCAGCGAGCACGGCAGCTCGCGTCCCTCGCCGTCCGGCGCCGTGTCGCTGACCTGAGTAATCCGCGGCGAGCGGCCGGCCACGCGGTAGGTTCCCGGCGGCAGGCTGACCGAGAACCTGCCTGACCGTCCCACCGGCACCTTGGTCACGCGGTGATCCGCCGTGAACTCGACCAGCCCGGGGATCGGCCGTACCTTCGGCTGCTGTCCGCCAGGACCGCTCGGGCCGCCCTCCATGATCAACCGCCCCGTGACCGTGCCGCGGTCCGGGGAGTGCGGCGAACCGCTCCCGGCCCCCTGGCCAGGCGCCGGCGCCGCGCACCCGGCGAGCACCGTGAACGTCGCCGCGCCCGCCAGCGCCAGAGTTCGCCGCGTGGCCTTCGTTGACGCCATTGTGGTGCCGCCTTTCCGCGCCGCTCCCTTTGCCGAGCGGATCAGCGGTTGGACGGCAGGACTCCCCGACGCGTTCCCGGCTCGCGCCGCGGGCCGCCGAGGTCAGGGCTTGCGGGCGACGCCGCCGTGCGCCGATGCGGTGTCGGTCGAGGCCAGGTCACCCGGATCGGGCCGCCACGCGTGCACGTAGGTCAGGCCCGGCGGCACCAGCTCGAGCCCGTCGAAGAACCTGGCCACCTCGTCCCTGGTCCGCAGCGTCTGCGGCGTGGACACCCGCTCGTTGTAGCGCTTTTGCGCTTCGGCCTGGCCGGCATGGATGTCGATGGCCGGGTGCGAGAGGACAAGGTAGCTGCCCGGCGGCACCGCGTCGCCGCAGGCCTCGCAGACGAGCTGCGCGCTCAGGGGCCGGCCACAGCCGTGCTCGAGCTCAAGCGGCGGCCCCGCCTCGCCGGCCAGGTACCGGTCACCCCACCGCATCAGCGTGAGGATCACCAGGTACAGGTCCCTGCCCGCCTCGGTCATGTGGTACTCGAACCTGGCCGGATGCTCGGAGTACTGACGCCGCTCGAAGATGCCCGAGCCGACCAGGGCACGCAGGCGGGCGGCCATCGTGTCCCGGGGCGCTCCGGTCCGTCGAACCATCGCGTCAAACCGGCCGTTACCCAGAAAGACCTCCCGTGCGGCAAGGAGATGCACCGATTGACGGTGAGTCCACGCCAGAGACCAAGGTGACTTTGGGGGCTTTATACTGCCTTATACTGCCTTCGAGCTGGCATCCTTGTGTGCTCGTCCTTGCGGTGACCACTGAACTCTCTGGTGAGGCCGGCGATGGGACCGAGAATGACGAGGTCCGGGCGCATGCTGGTGCTGGCCGGCGGCCTGGCGCTGGCCCTGGCGCTGCTCGCCGGGCTGGCGCTGCCCGCCGCGCCGGCACGGGCAGGAACCGCGAACTCTGGCTCCGGCGCTCGCACGGCGCTCTCCGGCACGGGCGGCGCGCGGCTGGCGCAGACCACGGCGCGCACGGCACCCGTGCCGGGGAGCGCGCCGCCTGGCATCGACCCGGCCTACGTCTACGCCCAGCTCGACTACATGGTCAACCACTTCCAGCATCGGGAGGCCGGCTACCTGACCGGCTCCGCCGGGCACGCTGGCTTCGCTCGCTACTGGCGACGCCAGATGCTGACCCTGCTCGGCCGGTTCGGCGCGCGGGCGCGAGACTACCCGTTCGCGGTCAGGGGCTGGCTGGGCCGGCCGGCCACGGCGCCGGCCGTCGATGTCGAGGTTACGGTTCCCGGCCTGGCCGATCCGGCCAGCGAAGTGGTCATCGGGTGTCACTACGACGGCGAGGCCGACTCGACCGAGTCAGCCAACGACGACGGAAGCGGGTGCGCCATCGAACTCGGCGTCGCGAAGGCGATGGCCGCTTACTGGCGCAAGAACGGCGTATATCCGGCACGTACCCTGCGGTTCGTCCTCTTCGATGCCGAGGAACAGGGTCTCGTCGGCTCCTACGACTACGTGAACACGATCGCGCGCAACGACCTGCCGGATGTCTCGGCAATGATTAACGAGGAGCAGAACGGCATCGCCTATCCGCTCCGCTACCTCGGCAGGTCCGCGAGTCCGCTGATGCCGTTGTTCGCCTACCTGTCACCGCTCACCGCGAACAGGGTCTACCCGCGTTACTCGACCTCGCCGCGGCAGCGGGCCGGCTTGATGCAGCTGCGCAGGCTCGTACGGCGAGCCGTGCCGTCCTCGTTCCGGCGGTATCGCGCGATAGGCGACCAGATGCTGACCTACCACCACGGCGCCGGTCCCGATGTCTGGCAGCCGGTGTTCTCGCCCGCCGAGACTGGGAAGGTGCGCGTGCTGGGCGACAACATCGGCAGCAGCGACCAGCTCCCGTTCACGCAGGCCGGGGTGCGCAGCGCGATGTTCGTCGGGAACTCGACCTACTACCAGCGCCATCCGCCGGCCGGTTCCTACCCCTACGACCGGCCGCAGGACACGATCGCGCTGATGAACACGTTCGCCGACGGAGGCCCGGCCGAAAGCCATGCCCTCGAGCTCGCACTTGGCCTGCCGGGGATGCTGACCACCTGGCTGCTCAGCCGGCCGCCGGTACTCGGCCAGGCCAGGCCGGACGGCCGGCCCGTGGCGGCCATCGGCGACATCGGCGTGCTCCTGCCCGGGCACCCGGCCAGCTTCGACGCCGACGCGTCCTACGAGCCTGGCAGGCCAGGCGCGGATCTGAGCTATGCCTGGAACTTCGGTGACGGCCGGTCCGCGACGGGCCGCAGCGTGCGCCATGTCTACTCGGCCCGCGGCAGCTACACGCTCCGGCTGACCGTGTCGTCCGGCTCCGGGCTGGCGCGCCAGATCAGCAGGCGGGTCGTCGTCGGACCGCGGGTCGCCTTCGCCAACCCCTATTCCTCGGTGCCGCACGCGGCGGCCGACTCGATCGCCTACCTGGCCGCCAAGGGCATGCCGCCGGCCAACCCCGGCGCGGTCCTGCCGACACCCGCGCCCGGCAGGCGGGACCGGGTGGGGACGGTCGCGCACGTGCGCCGTCTGGCCGCGCGGTCCCGTTCGGCTTCCGCGGCGACCGGACCGACGAGCGCCCTGATCTGGGTCCTCACCGGCTTCGGCGCGGCGGCCTTGCTCGGCGTCGTGTTCGCGGTCGCGCTGAGGACGAGGAAGACCAGGCGGGCCGGGCGCAGACCCTGACGACCGCTCGGGACGGCCTGCCGCCCGCCGGGGGACTGGCTGATGACAGGTGGCGGCTACACGGACGGCGCGGGCACCTTGCTGCTGTTCTCACGACGGCGATGTGCCCACGCAGCCCGGCCCTTGCCTGTTACGAACCTAGCGCCGGCGTAGCGGACGGCACCGGCGCTGCGGACGGCACCGGCGCTGCGGACGGCACCAGCGCTGCGGACGGCACCAGCGCTGCGGACGGCACCGGCGCTGCGGACGGCGCCGGCGGCGAGACCGGGGGCGCGGCGGCTGGCATCGGCGCCGAGGCCGCGGCCGTCGAAGTCCGCAGCAGCTCGAGCACCGCGAGTCCCTGGCCGACCAGCCCGGCGAGAATCTCGTTGACTCCCGACGCGCCGAGCACGGTCAGGTTGGATCCGGCGATGCCCCTGGAGGCCGCGTCGACCAGGTCGGGCAACTGCTCGATGATCCGGCTCGCAGCGATCAGCTCCTGGTTCCCTTCCCGCAGCGACGCGGCCCGCGCCTGGTTGGCGTCGGCCTCGCCTCCGCGGTCACTCGCTGAGCGAGCGCCGACGCCGGGTCGTCGCCGACCTTGAACGCCGCGACGGCCCTGACGTTCAGCCTGATGCCCTGCTTGGTGATGCAGTCCTCGACGATCTCGGCCTCTTGGAGCGCGAGCGAGAGCATCCGCGCCTTCTGCTTGACCGGCAGCACGAAGCTGCCGTGGCCGGTGACTTCTCCACGCCGGCGAACACGGAAACCTGCCCGCGGCCTCATCTCGCGCCGCATGATGGTCGCGGATGGTTCCCGGCACGCACATCGATGTAGCACAGATGTTCATCAGCCGGCCGGACCGCGAACATCGACGTGGCACAGATGTTCGCCGGCGGACATCGGTGCCACATCGATGTTCAGGAAACTCCGGGGTGGAGGGCATCGGTGCCACATCGATGTTCGGGGAGCGCCGGGGTGGAGCGTGTCGGTGGCGCGTCGAGGTTCGCGGGCATGGGGGGCAGGCTGGCGGGGGCGGAGGGGCCGGTGGTGACTCCCGAGCTGGCGGGGCCTGGCGGGAGCGGCTGACGTTTGGGCCTGGCGGGAGCGGCTGACGTTTGGGCCTGGCGGGAGCGGCTGACGTTTGGGCCTGGCGGAGCTGATCAGCGAACTTGAGCTGCCGG
>WNGG01000151.1_pt1 | contig 67598 bp, 63 predicted proteins | sample 5400661 | NCBI WGS metagenome assembly WNGG01 (sample SAMN13153372, study PRJNA577476) | soil metagenome | isolation source: 100 cm soil or saprolite under Garry oak tree replicate 1 | place: USA:California | collected 2016-06-15
ACGGTGCTCAACTCGCTGATGACCCTGACCCGCTCCGCCGGCAAGCTCGGCATCCCCGGGCTGTACGTGACCGGCGACCCCGGCGCGGCCAGCGAGGACGCCAAGGTCGGGACGCTCGGCATCCGCATCGGGCTCGGCTGGGCGAAGTCGCACTCGTTCACCACCGGCCAGTGCCCGGTGATGCGCTACAACCGCCAGCTGATGATGGCGATCCTGCACGACAAGGTGCAGATCGCCAACAACGTCAACGCCACCGTGATCCCGCTCGACCAGGCGCCCCAGGGATACGAGGATTTCGACAAGGGCGCCGCGAAGAAGTACGTGCTCGACCCCAACCAGATGATCTCGGCCGCCTGAGCGGCTCTATCTCGAGGCCGGGAGGCTGACCGCCTCCCGGCCTCCGCCGCGTGCCGCCGCGGCCGGCGGGTCAGGTCAGCGCCAGCATCCGCTCCAGCGCGAGCAGGGCCCCCGAGCGGGTCTCCGGGGACACGCTGATCTGGTTCGGGACCCGGCCGGCGACCAGCTCCTCCAGCGCCCAGACCAGGTGCGGCAGGTCGATCCGGTTCATGGTGGAACAGAAGCAGACGGTCCGGTCCAGGAACGCGACGGTCTTGTCGGGATGCTCGGCGGCCAGGCGGTGCACCAGGTTGAGCTCGGTGCCCACCGCCCAGCTCGAGCCGGCCGGTGCGGCGTCGAGGACCGCGATGATGCGCTCGGTCGAGCCCACCACGTCGGCCTTGGTCACCACCTCGTGGCGGCACTCCGGATGGACGATCACCTTGACGCCGGGGATGCGCTCGCGCACCAGGTCGACGTGCTCGGGGAGGAAGCGGTTGTGCACCGAGCAGTGCCCGCGCCACAGGATCACCTTGGCGCGCTCGACCGCCGCCGCGTCCAGGCCGCCCTCGTCGCGGTGCGGGTCCCAGACCACGCAGTCGTCCAGGTCGAGGCCGAGCTGGACAGCGGTGTTGCGGCCGAGGTGCTGGTCGGGCAGGAACAGGAGCTTGTCGCGCCGCTCGAACGCCCAGCGCATGGCGGTGGCCGCGTTGGAGGACGTGCAGACCGCGCCACCATTGGTTCCGGTGAACGCCTTGATCGCCGCCGAGGAGTTCATGTACGTCAGCGGGACGACCTGCCCGGGCACCCAGTCCTCGAGGACCTCCCAGGCCTCCTCGACCTGCGCCGCGGTGGCCATGTCGGCCATGGAGCAGCCGGCCGCCAGGTCGGGAAGCACGACCCGCTGCTCCTCGCCGGTGAGGATGTCGGCCGACTCCGCCATGAAGTGCACGCCGCAGAACACGATGAACTCGGCCCGCGGCCGCGCGGCCGCCTGCTGCGCGAGCCGGAAGGAATCGCCGCGAGCGTCGGCGAACTGGATGACCTCGTCGCGCTGGTAGTGGTGGCCCAGGATCACCACCCGCTCGCCCAGGGCGGCGCGAGCGGCGTGCGCCCGCTCGACCAGGTCGGGGTCGGAGGCGGGTGGCAGCTCGCCCGGGCAGGTCGTGCCCTTCTCCGAGGCGCGCTGGGGTCCGAGGGGATCGAGGAAGACGACATCGGGACTGGCGGTCGGCATGGACGGGACTCCCGTGCTCTCGCTGCCAACTTCGTGAACGCACGCACATTCTAGACCGGGGCAAGACCCGCTCTGCCGTGATAGACCAGAAAGCGCGATTTCTGCGTCAGCGCATGGTCAACGAGATGCCGCCCCACAGCAGGGCGAGGATCGCGGTCAACGCCGCCGACCGCAGGTAGCCGCCGTTGACGGTGAAGCCCAGGACCACAAGGACGATCGTCAGCCCAGCGAACACCAGCGCCGCAAGGCGCACCCTCGCCTTGCTGGGCGGCTTGCGCGGGTTGAGCGCGCGCATCGCGCGGCGCTCCTCTGGCTTGCCGGAATCCGCTGCCGGTCGTGCCGGTCGTGCCGGGCGCCCGGCCCCGGCCTTGCCGGAATCCGCCTGCGGTCGTGCCGGGCGCCCGGCCCCGGCTTTGCCGGCGCCGGGACGCTGCCGTCGTCGGCCTCCCATGCCGGCTATCCTACCCGGCATGCGCGTCGTCGTCGCTCCCGACAAGTTCGAGGGCAGCCTCACCGCCGAGCAGGCCGCCAACGCGATCGAGGCGGGCCTGCGGCGTGCCCGCGCGGACGTCCAGGTGGTCCGCCTGCCGGTGGGGGACGGCGGTGCCGGCACCCTGGCCGCGGTGGTCGCCGCCGGGTTCGAGCGCGTCCCGGTCCCCGCCACCGGCCCGACCGGCGAGCCCGTCCAGGCCGCCATCGCGGTGCTCGGCGACCGCGCCTTCGTGGAGATGGCCGAGGCCTCGGGCCTGCGCCGCCTGCCGGGCGGGCGGCGCGCGCCCCTGGAGGCCACCACCTATGGCACCGGCGAGCTGCTGCGCGCCGCGCTGGACCTGGGCATCACCGAAGTGGTGCTCGGCATCGGCGGCAGCGCCACCACCGACGGGGGCACCGGCATGGCCAGCGCGCTCGGCGCCCGCTTCCTGGACGAGGCCGGCGAGCCGCTGCCGCCCGGCGGCGCGGCGCTGCTGCGCCTGGCGCGCATCGATACCGCCGGGCTGGACCCGCGCATCGCCAAGGTCCGCGTCACGGTCGCCGCCGACGTGGACAACCCGCTGGTCGGGCCGCACGGCGCCGCCGCCGTCTACGGCCCGCAGAAGGGCGCCAGCCCCGACGACGTGCTGCTGCTGGACAGCGCGCTGCGGCGCTATGCCAGGGTGCTGTCCAGCGACCTCGGCGCCGATCTGGCCGACGCGCCGGGCGCCGGCGCGGCCGGTGGGCTGGGCGCCGGCGCCATCGCCTTCCTCGGTGCCGAGCTGCGCAGCGGCATCGACCTGGTGCTCGACCTGATCGGCTTCCACCAGGCCGTGGAAGGCGCCGACCTGGTGATCACCGGTGAGGGCAAGATCGACTTCCAGAGCCTGCGTGGCAAGGCGCCCTTCGGAGTGGCGCGCGCCGCCGCCGAGCACGGCGTGCCGGTGGTGGCGGTCGGCGGCATCGTCGAGGTCGCCGAGCAGGAGCTTCGCACCGCCGGCTTCGAGGAGGCCAGGGCCCTGGCCGAGCTGGAGGCCGACGTGGAGCGCAGCATCGCCGAGGCCGCGCCGCTGCTGGAGCGCCTGGCCGAGCAGGTGGGCCGCGCCTGGGCGTCACTGCCCTGAGGTTTCCTTCGCTATCCTGACGTTCTTATGGATGCGCTACCCAAGCAGGCGGAGCTCGTGGTCCAGGCGGCCAGGGCGCACGGGCTCGAGCTGGACCTCCACGAGTTCCCGGCGGGCACGCCCACGGCCGCCGACGCCGCCAACGCGGTCGGCTGCGACGTCGAGCAGATCGTCAAGTCGCTGCTGTTCATGGCCGACGACCGGCCGGTCTTGGTGCTCACCAGCGGCAGGAACCGGGTGGATATCGACAAGGTCGGCAAGCAGTTGGGAGCCGGCGAAGTTCGCAAGGCGGACGCCAACCAGGCGCGTGCCGCCACCGGCTACGCGATCGGCGGCACCCCGCCGTTCGGGCACCCCAGCCCGCTCGACGTGCTGATCGACCAGGATCTCGCCGGCTTCGACGAGGTCTGGGCGGCCGCCGGCACGCCCCGGCACGTGTTCCCGATCTCCCCGCCCGACCTGATCCGCGCCAGCGGTGGCAGGGTCTGCGATGTTGCCGAATTACTGGCGGGGACGGGGTAGGGCGCTATCATCGAGGTTGCTGGCACTGCCGATTGAAGACCTCCGCGTTTGGCGGGATGTGAAAGGAGCAAGATGTCCGAGGCCACGCAGACCGTCACACCGGTCCTCAGCCTGACCGAGGCTGCGGCCGTCAAGGTCCGCGACCTGCTCACCCGCGAGGGGCGTGAGGACCTTGCCCTGCGAGTCGCGGTCGAGCCGGGCGGTTGCTCCGGTCTTCGCTACGCCCTGTTCTTCGACGACCGGGCGCTCGACGGCGACGTCGGCGGCGAGTCCTCCGGCGTCAAGGTCGTGACCGACCGGATGAGCGCGCCGTACCTCAGCGGCGCCAAGATCGACTACCTTGACACGCTCGAGAAGTCCGGCTTCACGATCGACAACCCCAACGCCCAGGGCTCCTGCGCCTGCGGCGAGAGCTTCCACTAACCGGTCACCGAGCCCGGCCCCGGGCTCGACGGCGGACGCCAGCGCCTGCTTCCACGGCGCTGGCGTCGCCATCTGAGGATCGCGCGCCGCCCGCCACCGTCGGGCGGCCCGAAGCCGGCGGCCCGCAGCCGCGCGTCGTGCAGGACCTGGCCAGGGTCCGGTTCGATCGGCTCCAGCGCGGCCGCGTCCCCGCGGCGCTTCAGCACGGCCGTCGCCAGCGCGTCGGCAAGCGCCGGGTTGCGTGCCAGCACCGGTCCGTGCAGGTAGGTGGCGACCAGGTTCCCCTTCCGGATGCCCTCGGTGCCGTCGTCGCCGTTGTTGCCGTGGCCACGCAGGACGGTGGCGAGCGGCTCGGCCGTGCCGCCCAGCCGCGTCCGGCCGCCGTGGTTCTCGAAGCCGGTGAGCAGGCTGCCGTCCGGCAGCCTGGCGACCACCTCGCCGACGCAGCGGGCGCCCGTCGCCACCGTCTCCAGGTCGAGCAGGTGCAGGCCGGGCACGCGCCGCCCCGCCGCGTCCAGATAGGTGGTGCCGAGCAGTTGCAGGCTCCCGCAGACGGCCAGCGCCGGCGCGCCACCGGCCAGCGCGACGCGCAGCCCGCGACCCTGCTGGCCCAGCAGCAGCTTGACCGCCGCGGCCTGGTTCAGGTCCTCGCCGCCGCCGAGCATGTAGGCGTCGAGCCCGGCCGGGATGGCACCGGGCGCCGGCAGCTCGACCACCTGGGCGGGGTGCCCGCGGCGGCGCAGGCGCCACGCCAGCACCTCGGCGTTGCCGCGGTCGCCGTAGGTTCCCAGGAGCTGCGGGAACACCAGGCCGATGCGGATCGGCTCAGCCATCGCCGATCAGGCGCCTCGCCGCCTGGAACGAGGTGTAGTCCGCCACGAGGTCGGCGGCCTCGCCCTCCCTCGTGGCCAGCAGCAGCGCCCGCTCCAGCCGCGGCTCGACCACGGGCTCCAAGCCGGCGACCACCATCCGCATGGCCACGTCGTCGGCGCGGGCGCCGCTGGCGACCACCAGCGGGCGGCCGCGCAGCCCCCCCATGTCGGTGTCCCAGATCCAGGACGGGTCGCGGCCATCCGGAATGCCGGAGTTGACCGACACCACCGCGGGCCGACTGCTGTCGCCGAGCGTGGCCAGCACGTCGTCCCAACCGGCCGGGTTCTTGGCGAGCAGCAGCCGCACGGTGCGGCCCCGCCAGGCCATCTCGGCGGAGCGCGCCTCCACCACCTCGACGCCGGAGATCGCGCGGATCGCGACCGCGCTGGGCACGCCGAGGCGGACCGCCGCCGCCCAGGCGGCGGCCACATCGGCGGCGTAGCCGGGGCTCGGCAGCGGCACGGGTGCGGCCGCGTAGCGCCCGAGGCCCTCCAGCCGAACGCCCGGGGCGGCCTGCTCGGCCCGGACCTGGCGCGGGGGCGGCCGCCAGCCGCAGGTGGGGCAGCGCGGTGCGGCGCCGCCGAAGTCGAGCAGGTCTCCGCAGGCGGGGCAACCGGCCGCGTCGCGGCCGGGGCGGGCGCCGGCCAGCCCCACGGTGACCGCCTCCGGTGCCGCCTGGGCCACGTGGCAGACCAGCGGGTCGTGGTCGACGGCGACCACCGTCGCGCCGGGTCGCAGGCGGCCGGCGGCCGCGTGCCAGCCCGCGGCGACGCTGTGCACCTCGTGGTACCGGTCGAGCTGGTCGCGGCTCAGGTTGAGCAGCACCAGCATGTCCGGGTCGAGCTCGTCCAGCACGGTCGGCAGGGTGGCCTCGTCGACCTCCAGGACGGCGCAGTCGGCGCCGCCACGGTGGCACAGCGCGGCGGCGATCAGCCCGCGGCGCAGGTTCGAGCCGGTCGGGTTGGTCATCACCCTGTGTCCCGCCGCCCGCAGCGCCGCGCTGATCAGCGCGGTGGTCGTGGTCTTGCCGTTGGTCGCGGAGACCAGCACGATCGGTCGCAGCCCACGGGTGGCGTGACCGAGCACGCCGGGCGCGACCCGCTCCGCCAGCCGGCCGGGGAGCGTGCTGCCGGCGCCGGACCCGGTGGCGCGGATGGTCCAGCGGGCGCAGCGGGCGAGTACCACCGCCAGCCGGTCGCGGGGACTGATCGCGCCGGCCGTGCGGGGCGCGGCGGTGACATCCGAGCTGGTCGGGGATATGGACAACATGGCTGTCCCAATACGTCGACCATCGATATCTCGATTGTGCCAGACCGGACCTTGAGTTTTCCGTGAGTGCCTGGCCATCGCCGCAGGCTGCCTGCTCAGCTGCCTGACGGGGGCTGCCCTCAGCCTCCCGCCGGCGGGCCGAGCGGGCGCCTGGGCTGGTAGTGGACGCGCGAGGCGGGCACGGACACCAGCTCGCGCTCCGGGTAGCGCAGGGCGGTCAGCCTGCCGCCGAACACGCAGCCGGTGTCCACGCAGATCGTGCGGTTCACCCACTCGGGCTCCGGCACCGGGGTGTGCCCGTAGACGACCATGGCGCGGCCCCGGTAGTCGCGCGCCCATTCGGAGCGGACCGGCAGCCCGTACTCGTCGGGCTCGCCGGTGGTCTGGCCGTACAACGCGAAGTCCCGCACCTCGTCCGAGTCGCGGCCCTGGAGGTCCTCGCGGAGCCCGGCGTGCGCGACCACCAGCCGCCCGCGGTCCAGCACGTAGTGGCTGACCAGGCCGTCGAGGAAGGCGGTCACCCGCTCGGAGAAGCCGGGCGGCTGGAGCCCGAGCTGCCGCAGCGACTCGGCCAGGGCGCGGCCGATGCGGGCCTTCTTGCCGCGCAGCGCCCGCAGCAGCTTGCGCTCGTGGTTGCCGGCCACGCAGAGCGCGGCGCCGTCGGCCACCATGTCCATGACCAGCCGCAGCACGCCGGCGGTGTCCGGCCCACGGTCGACCAGGTCGCCGAGGAACATGGCGGTGCGCCCCTCCGGGTGCCGGACCAACCGCCGCGGCGCGGCGCCGGCCGGCCCGCCGGTGGTCGGCTCCAGCTCCGCGGCCCCGGGCCCCTCGGCGCCGGGCTCGTCGGCGACCTCCCAGCCGAGCTTGGCGAGCAGCGCCAGCAGCTCGTCCAGGCAGCCGTGGACGTCGCCGACGACGTCGAAGGGGCCGTGGAGGTCGCGGCGGTCGACGCGTATTCGCTGGCGGGTCACCACGGCCTGGTCGATCGCGTCCGGCGAGCCGAGGACGTGCACCTCCCGGAAGCCCTCGTGCTCGAGCCGCCCGAGCGAGCGCCGGAGCAGCTCGGCGTGGCAATGGATGACCTGGGGCGGAACCGTCCGGCCGCGCTGCCGGTTCCACGCCTGGCAGACCGCTTCGGGCAGGTCGAAGACGATCGCCACCGGCGCGCAGCGGTGGCGGCGGGCCAGCTCGACCAGGGGCTTGCGGTACCGCGCCTGGACGTTGGTGGCGTCGACCACGGTGAGCCGGCCGGCGGCGAGCCGCTTGGCCGCGGCCAGGTGCAGGACCTCGAAGGCGTCCGCCGTGGCCTCCAGGTCGGTGGGGTCGTCGGCGACCATGGCGCGGAAGGCGTCCGATTCGAGCACCTCGGTGGCGCGGAAGTGCCTGGCGGCGAAGGTGGACTTGCCGCAGCCGGCGGGGCCGACGAGCACCACCAGCGACAGCTCCGGGATCTCCAGGTTCACCGCGGGAACGCTCCCATCCGGGCCCACCGGTCAGCGGAGGCGGCGGACGTGGAAGCTCCAGCCGCCCTCGGGGCGGTCGTCGCGGCCGAGGAACTCCTGGTCCTTCAGGCGGCACCAGACGGGGATGTCGACCTTGGCGCCGGGGTCGTCGGCGAGCAGCTCGAGCACCTGGCCGACCTCGGCGTTGCGGACGGCCGCGGCCAGCCGCACCACCGGGATGGGGCAGGCGACCCCCAGGCAGTCGACCACCACGGCGAGCGGCGGGCTCACCGCGGCTCACCCGACCGGCCCGCGCGGTCCAGCGCCTGGCTGTCCAGCTCGGCCATCTCGCGCAGGTCCTCGATCGCGCCGGGCAGGACCCCGAGCAGCCGGTCCACGTCGGCCTCGGTCGCGTCCGCCAGGAACGACGCCCGCACCGACCCATGGGTGATCGCGCCCATCGCCGCCAGCACGTGCGACGGCTCCTGGGTGTCGGCGGTGCAGGAGGACCCCGAGTGCACCGCGATGCCCTCGGCGTCCAGCAGCAGCAGCAGCGCCTCGCCCTCGACGTACAGCACGCTGAAGGCGACCAGGTGCGGCAGGCGCTGGCTCGGGTGGCCGTGGACCACCAGGTCAGGGATGGCGCCGAGCCCCGCCCGCAGCCGCTCGGCGAGCCGCTCGAGCCGCGGGCCCTCGGCCGGGCCCTCGACCGAGCGGGCCTCCAGCGCCGCGGCCATGGCCGCCACCCCTGGAAGGTTCTCCATGCCGGCGCGGCGGCGGCGCTCGCGCTCGTCGCCGAGCAGGATCGGCTTCAGCCGGGTCGAGCCCCGCACCACCAGGCAGCCGACGCCTGGCGGGCCGTAGCACTTGTGGGCGCTGACGGCGACCAGGTCGGCGCCGAGGTCGACGGCGCGGTCCTGCAGGCGCCCAACCGCCTGGCACGCGTCCACCAGCAGCGCCGCGCCGTGGGCGTGGGCGGCCTCGGCCGCCTCGCGCACCGGCTGGACGGTGCCGACCTCGTGGTTGGCCTGCTGGAGGCACACCAGCAGGGTGTCGTCGCGGACGGCCGCCGCCAGCTCGGCCGGGTCCACGCGGCCGTCGTGGTCCACGCCGACCTCGGTGACCTCGAAGCCCTGCGGCTCCAGCAGCCTGGCCGGCGCCAGCACGGCGGTGTGCTCGACGGCCGAGACCACCAGGTGGCGGCGCCGCCTGGCCCCGCGGGCCATGCCGGCGACCGCCAGGTTCGCCGCCTCGGTGCCCCCGGAGGTGAACACCACCTCGTCGGCGCGGGCGCCGAGCGCGGCGGCCACCCGCTCGCGGCTCTGGTCCAGCAGCAGGCGCGCCCGCCGCGCCCTCCCATAGAGGCGCGACGGGTCGCCGTACGCGTCCACCGCCTGCTCCAGCGCCTTGCGGGCGTCGGGGTGCAGCGGGGTGGTGGAGGCGGCGTCGAGGTAGGTCTCGGTGGCTTGCACGATGGTGTGGTCTCCTGCCGCGCTGATGGTCCTGCTTCCAGAGGCTAGCGCAGCCTGGTGGGGCCGCCGGCGGGCGGCCCCACCCATGAGCGGCTAGACCAGGCCCTTGGACTGGGCGAAGTCCTTGGCAACCTTGTCGGGGTCGTCGTTGTCGATGTCGACCTTGGCGTTCAGGCCGGTGATGTCCTGGGTGGTGATGGTCGCGCTGACCTTGTTGACCGTGCTCTGGAAGTCAGAGCCGGCCTTGCTGAGGAAGTCGTTGCGCACCACGGGCACCGCGTGGTCGGGCGGGAACAGGCCCTTGTCGTCCTGGAGGGTCACCAGGTTCTGCTTGGCGATGATCCCGTCGGTGGAGAACGACAGCGCCACCTGGATCTGGTTGGACAGCAGCGCCTGGTACTTCAGCGAGCCCTGCGCCAGCCCCTTGAACGACTTGAAGTTGATCCCGTAGGTCTGCTGCATGCCCTTGTAGCAGGTCTCGCGGTCCTTGCACTCCGGCGGGGCGCCGAAGACGAGCTGCGGCGCCGGCTTGGCCAGCTCGGACAGCGTCTTCACGTTGTACTTGGTCGAGCCCTGCTGGGTCATGGTGATCGCCTGCTGGTCGCTCATGGGCGCCTGGTCGAGGACGGTCACGCCCTTTGGCTGCAGCTTGGCCTTCAGGTCGGTCAGCACCTTCTGGTCGTCGGAGGTTGCCTGGCCGCCGAGGAAGGTGAGGTCGGAGCCCGCGTACTCGATGAGCATGTCGTACTTGCCCGAGAACAGCGCCGGGTCGGCCAGCTCGCGCGTGGCGAACTTCTGGTACTCGACCTTGTAGCCGGCCTTCTGCAGCGCCTGACCGTAGATCTGGCTGAGGATCGCCTGCTCGCTGAAGTCCACCCAGCCGATCCGGACGGTGGGCTTGGAGCCGCCGCCCGACGAGCTTCCGTTGTTGTTCGAGCCGCCGCACGCGGCCAGCGCGAGCGATATGGCGGCCAGGATGGCCAGCAGCGTCCAACGACGCTTCAGGATCATGAGACGAGCTCCTTTTCGGTGATGGTCGGCTCTTGGGCCTGTCCGGTGTCCAGGGCTCCGCGGCCCCGCTCCAGCCGTACCCCCGTCGGTGTGGCGGCGCGCTCCAGCAGGCCGAAGCCAGCGTCCGCGGTGACGGCGAGCAGTGCTACCAGCAGCGCGCCGGTGAGGATGCTGGAGGTGTCGCCGATCGCCAGTCCGTCGGTGATGAAGGTGCCCAGCCCGCCGCTGGCGACCAGGGCGCCCAGCGTGGCCGTGGCGATGATCTGGACCGAGGCGGTGCGGATGCCGGCCATGATCACCGGGGCGGCCAGCGGCAGCTCGACGCCGCGGAGCACCTGGAAGGCTCGCATGCCCATGCCCTCGGCGGCCTCGACGACGTCGGGGTCGACCTGGCGGACGCCCACGTAGCCGTTGGTGAGGATCGGCGGGATGCCGAGCAGCACCAGCGCGAAGATCACGGTCTGGGGGTGCAGGCCGCCCCATGGGAAGGCCAGCGCGATCAGCGCCAGGCTCGGCAGGGCACGCCCGACATTGGAGGCGTTGATCGCCAGGAACGAGCCCCTGCCGGTGTGCGCCAGCCACAGCGCCAGGGGCAGCGCCAGCAGCAGCGCGATCACCAGCGCGATGGCCGAGATCTCCAGGTGCTCGAGCACCCGCTGCACGACCAGGTCGCGGTTGTCGGCGATGAAATTCAGGACGTCGCCCATCAGCGCGCGACCCCCGCGGCGCCGCGCGTCCATGGCGCGATCAGGCGCTGGACGCCGAGCAGGAGCAGGTCGGCGACCACCGCCAGGGCGATGGCCAGCACGGCGCCGAGCAGCACCTCGGTCATGAAGAATTTCCGGAGGCCGTCGGTGATGAAGGTGCCGAGATTGTCGACGCCGATGGTCGCGGCGATCGTGACCAGGCCGATGGTGGTGACGGTGGCGACCCGCAGCCCGGCGACGATCACCGGCAGGGCGAGCGGGAAGTCGACCTTGAAGAGCACCTGTGGCGGCGAGAAGCCCATACCGATGGCGGCCTCGCGCACGTCCCTCGGCACGCTGTCCAGGCCCGCGACGATGTTCCGGATCAGGATCAGCAGCGTGTAGCTGACCAGCGCGATCTCCGCGGTGGTGGTGGTCCCGCCGGTGATCGTGACCAGCACCCCGAACAGCGCGAGGCTCGGAATCGTGTAGAGAATGCCGGCGATCGACGCGACCAGCCCGTACAACCTCCGCCAGCGGACCACCAGCAGGGAGAGGGCAAGTGAGATCGCGAAGCCGAGGCTCACCGCGATGACCGTGAGCTCGACGTGCTGCAGCAGTCGGGAAGCGATGTCGTCGGTGTGGTCCCAGATCCACGACCAATCGACCAGGGGGCCCTGGCTGACCTGGGCGACCGCCACGCGCAAGATGATCCTCCTAGAGGAACCAGCTCGGCTGCAGCAACGGCTTGTTCACGGATAACCCTCCATGCCTGGTCGACGCGGCCTTCGCGGTACGTTACCCGGAAATCCCGACAGGCACCCCCGATTTGACGACCGACTGTAGCAGCTCGACCACCTCAGGAGCCGACCGGCTCCTCCTGCCTGAGCACGCTGGAGACGGCCTCGATCGACAGCGAGCCGAGCAGCTGGCCGTGCTCGTCGATCACCAGCCCCTCCTGCACCGCCGAGCCCAGCATCGCCGAGAGCGCGTCCCGCAGGGTGGACTCCCTGTCGAGCAGCGGCTCTGGCGTGCCGGCGCGCTCCGCCCCGATCGGCCCCGGCCGTTCCAGCTCCTTGCGCGACAGCCAGCCCGCCGGGCGGTTGTCGGCATCCAGCAGCAGCACGTAGGGGTTGCGGGCGTCCTCCAGGAGCCGTGCGGCCGCGGCGGCGTCGTCGCCGACCCTGATGGTGGCGGGATGGTCCAGGGCCACGTCGCGCACCCGCGACAGGGAGAGTCGCTTGAGGCCGCGGTCGGCGCCCACGAAACGGGCCACGTAGTCGTCGGCGGGCTGCTCGAGCACGGCCGTGGGGGTGTCGTACTGCGCGAGCAGGCCACCTGGCCGGAAGACCGCGATGCGGTCGCCCATCTTGATGGCCTCGTCGATGTCGTGCGTCACGAACAGGATGGTCGTGCCGAGCTGCTGCTGGAGCCGCAGGAACTCGTTCTGGAGCCGCTCGCGGGTGATCGGGTCGACCGCCCCGAACGGCTCGTCCATCAGCAGCACCGGCGGGTCGGTGGCGATCGCCCGGGCCACGCCGATGCGCTGCCGTTCGCCGCCCGAGAGCTGGGCGGGGTAGCGGTCCCGATACTTGTCCGGGTCGAGCCCCACCAGGTCGATCAGCTCGTCGACCCGCGCGCGGACGCGGTGCGAGTCCCAGCCGAGCAGCCGCGGCACGGTGGCGACATTGGCGCCGACGGTGAGGTGGGGGAACAGGCCCGTCTGCTGGATCACGTAGCCGATGCGCCTGCGCAGCTCCACGGGGTTGCGCCTGCCGATGTCGTCGCCATCCAGCAGCACGTGGCCGCTCGAGGGCTCCACCAGCCGGTTGACCATCTTGAGGGTGGTGGTCTTGCCGCAGCCTGACGGGCCGACCAGCACGCACACCTCGCCGCCGGGCGCGCGCATGGAGAGCTCCTGCACGGCCGCGGCGTCGCCCTTGCCCCCGTAGCGCTTGGTCACGCGGTCAAACTCGACCACCGCGCCGCGGCGCGAATCGGTAACCTTGGCCTCGGTCATCCTGGTCTGCATGGTGTCACATGCCTCCGACCTTCGCCGCAACGCCCGCTCTACGCTGCTGTGACCGGTTCGTGACCGGTTCGAGGCCTTGCCATAGTCCCTGAGCTGGGCGTTTGTCTCGATCCGCCTTTGCGTGCCCATGGGCGCGAGTGACAGACTGACGCCGCAGCCACGAATGGTTGGATTGGCCGCGGCCGGTCGACGGCAAAGGAATGGAGTCAGATGCCTTCCAAGGGACGTGCGGTGCAAGGCGCCCGGGCGCAGGCTGGCCCGGCCAAGAGCGTCCAGAAGACCTTCCCCGGCGGGCGCTCGTGCACACAGTGTGGTGAGCCGCTCTCCCAGTACAACCCTGGCCCCAACTGCTGGAAGCACACCACCGGCTATCCCTGGCGGGGGCCGACGGCCAGGCCGAAGTACTGAGTCGCCGCGCGCGGGTCGCGCGTGCTCCGCGGTGGTGCCCGAACCCCGATGGGACGTGGTGCCCGTCGATGGTGTTCACTGTGAGCGACGCACACTGACCACCGCGGAACAGGAGCATTCGTGATCAAGGTCCTCCTGGTCGCCAGCGACCAGCGCGTTCGCGAGCGCCTCCGGCTGGCCCTCGAACGGCTCGAGGTGACCGGCGAAGAGGTCGACTTCCTCGAGGTCGCCGAAGGCAACTCGGCCGTGGCCGTCGCCGAGGCCCGCCATCCCGACCTGGCGGTCGTCGAGGTCGGAGTCACGCCCTACGGCGCCTTCGGCATCACCCGCGACATCAAGGCCTCCCCGGAGACCACCTGCCCGGTGGTGGTCGTGCTGGAGCGGCCCCAGGACGAGTGGCTGGCCCGCTGGTCCGGCGCCGACGCGCTGGTCAACCGTCCGATCGACCCGTTCGCCCTCGCCGAGGTGGCCCGCCGCCTGGTCGAGGAGCACCGCGGCGTGCCGGCGATGGAGGAGGCGACCTCGTGAGCATCGAGGCCCGCTGTGCCAACTGCCATCGTGAGGTGCTGCTCGAGCAGCTCACCCGCCCGGCCGACGGCTTCCGCTGCCCCTTCTGCGGGTTCGCCTACGCGCCCTCGTACGCCACCGTCGCGCCCGCCATCGCCGAGCGCGTACTGGCCGCGCACGAGGCGCTGGTCAAGAGCCTGGCCGAGATCCAGTCGATGAGCGGCGAGCGGCTGCTGATCGACCGCGAGTCGCTGCTGGAGGAGATCCGCGGGGCGCTCGGTGCCGAGACCCAGCCGGCATAGGCGCTCCAGATCGCGCTGAAGTAGGCTTTGCGCACCAAATCCGCGACGATCCGGAGCGCAGCGGTGGCCGACCCAAACCAGACCCCCTTCACCTGGCCCGGGGTGCTCGGGCGGATCCTCAGGCGTGAGGACCTCACCGAGGCCGAGGCGTCGGCGGCCATGGGCTCGGTGCTGGCCGGCGAGGCGACCTCGGCGCAGATCGCCGCCTTCGCCGTCGGCCTGCGGATCAAGGGCGAGACCGTGACCGAGATGACCGGCCTGGTGCGCGCCATGCTCGACAAGGCGACTCCGATCGACCTCGAGCAGCCGCTGGTCGACGTGGTCGGCACCGGCGGCGACCGCGCCGGCACCTTCAACGTCTCCACCCTGGCCGCGCTGGTGGTGGCCGGCGCGGGCCAGCGCGTCGCCAAGCACGGCAACCGGGCCGCCTCCAGCCTGTGTGGCAGCGCCGACCTGCTCGAGGCGCTGGGTGTGACCGTCGGCCTGCCGCCCGAAGGCGTGGCCGCCTGCGTGGAGGAGGCCGGCATCGGCTTCTGCTTCGCGCCGGTGTTCCACCCGTCGTTCCGCCATGCCGGCGCACCCCGCCGCGAGCTGGGCGTGCCCACCGTGTTCAACTTCCTCGGCCCGCTCACCAACCCGGCGCGCGCCGCCCATGCCGCGGTCGGCGTGGCCGACCCGCGCATGGCGCCGATCATGGCCGAGGTGCTGCGCCGTACCGGGATCCGCCACGCGCTGGTGTTCTACGGGCACGACGGTCTGGACGAGCTGACCGTCACCACCACCTCGACCGTGCTGGAGGTCGGCCCCGACAGCCTGCACGAGCTGGTGGTCGACCCCGAGGCGCTGGGGCTGGGACCGGCCGTCGCCGCCGATCTGGTCGGCGGCGACGTCGAGCGCAACCTCGCCATCGCCAAGGCCGTGCTGGCCGGCCAGGGCGGCCCCGCGCGCGACATCGTCCTGCTCAACGCGGCCGCGGCCCTGGTCGCGGCCGACGCCGCGCTGGGCCTGCCCGACGGCATCGAGGTCGCCGCCCGCTCGATCGACGAGGGCAGGGCGGCCGCCAAGCTGGACGCCTGGGTCGAGGTCTCGCGACGCGTCACCCCCGCCTGAGCAGGCGGCTCCGGGGCACGGTCCTCACCGCGCCCCCGCTGATGGCCGTGACCATTCCGAAGCGATGTAGCGGCCGCTCGGACGCCGCGCCGTGGTCGTCCCGTGACAAGACAAGCACAGACTGGTCACAGCCTGGAGAAGGGTCAAGCAGTTCCATCAGGGGGTCTCCATGCGGGTCCGCTCGATGCTCGCCACCGCCGCCGTCGCCGCCACAGCGCTGGTGGTCGCCGCCGCGCCGGCGTTCGCCGCCGATTCGTCCACCGCCGCCGTCCAGACCAATGCCCAGGCGCCGGTCATCCCGACGCTGGTCGCCGTGCGAACCGCCCACCACCCGGGCTTCGACCGGATCACCTTCGAGTTCAGCGGTCCCCGGCCCGGCCACCGCATCGGCTACGTGGCGCAGCTCGTCGAGGACGCCTCCGGCAAGCCCGTCCAGCTCGCCGGCGGCGCGGCCATCAACGTGATCTTCCAGGGCGCCAACGCCCACGACGACCAGGGCCAGCCGACCGTCTCGCCGCGACGGTTCGAGCCGGGACTGCCCTCGCTCAAGGAAGTCGCCCAGATCGGCGACTTCGAGGCCGTGGTCACCTATGGCCTGGGCGTTGACCACAGGGTGCCGTTCAAGGTGCTGGAGCTGAGCAACCCGTCGCGCATCGCCATCGACATCAGCACCGGGTTGTCCTCCGGCGGGACCGCCGCCGGCGGGACCTCGCGGACCGGTACGGGGGCGCTGCCGTTCACCGGCTCGCAGACCACCCGGCTGGTGCTGGAGGGCCTCGGTCTGCTGGCCATCGGGCTGCTGGTGCTCACCCTGGCGCGCAAGACGCGCACGCCCTGACCATCGAGGTGCGCACGCCGCGACCGTCGTGCTCCCGGGCCACCGGACTGGCCCGGGAGCCGCGCATTGCTCAGTCCGGCTGGCCGGCCGCCTCGAATCCCACTGAGAACATGCTGTCGAGGTCGTGCCGCGAGTAGGTGCGGAAGGCGATCAGCGTGTTGGTGGTGGCCACGCCGGGTGTCTTGCGGATGTGGTTGGTGACGGTCGCCGCGAGGTCGTCGTGGCTGCCGACCCGGACGATGGCGGCCAGGTCCCAGTCACCGGCCACCGAGTACACCTCGCTGATGCCGTCGAGGTCTGCCAGGGTCTCGGCGGTCTCGGAGGTCCGGTCGACCTCGCAGGTGATCAGCACGATCGCGGTGACCATGTGCGCTCCTGACGGTCCGCGGCCACCGCCGGGCGGCCGCCCTCTCGTTTGCGTGCCCGGAGGTTACTCCACCCGCTCCAGCGCGACCGCCATGCCCTGCCCGCCGGAGATGCACAGCGTCGCCAGGCCGCGGCGGCCGCCGCGGCGCTCCAGCTCGTGGACGACCGCCCCGACGATGCGCGCGCCGGTCATGCCGATCGGGTGGCCGATGGCGATGGCGCCGCCGTTGACATTCGTGCGCTCCCAGTCGAACTTCAGCTCCCGGTCGCAGGCGAGCACCTGCGCGGCGAACGCCTCGTTGACCTCGACCACGTCGACCTCCGGGAGCGACCAGCCGAGCTTGGCCAGGACCTTCCGCGTCGAGGGCACGACCCCCCAGCCCATGATGCGCGGGTCCACGCCGGCGCTGGCCCAGCCGACGACCCGGGCCAGCGGCCGGACGCCGCGCGCGCGGGCCGCCTCCTCGGCCATCAGCACCAGCGCGGCCGCGCCGTCACAGATCCCGGAGGAGTTGCCCGGGGTGACCGTGCCGCCGTCACGGAACACCGGGCGCAGCCGGGCCAGCCCGTCGAGCGTGGTGCCGCCGCGCACGTGCTCGTCGCGCTCGACCGTCACCGTCCGCGCTCTGGCGTCGAAGGTGTCGAGCGGCACGACCTCGTCGGCCAGCCGCCCCGCGTCCCAGGCGGCCGCCGCCCGCTGCTGCGACCGCAGGGCGAAGCGGTCCTGCTCCTGGCGGCCGACCTGGTAGCGCTCGGCCAGGTTCTCGGCGGTCGAGCCCATCTCCTCGCCCGAGAGCGGGTCCATGAAGCCGTCGGAGCGCATCCCGTCCTCCACGACGGCGTCGCCCATGCGCTGCCCGCCGCGCATGCCGCGCAGCAGGTAGGGGGTGCGGGTCATGTTCTCCATCCCCACCACCAGCGCGACGTCGATCTCGCCGAGCACGATCGAGCCGGCGGCCAGCGTCAGCGCCTTCATGCTGGAGCCGCAGGCCTTGTTGACCGTGTAGGCGGGGACGGACTCCGGCACGCCGGCGCGGACCGAGACCTGGCGGGCGGGATTGGGGCCATTGCCGGCCTGCCGCCCGTGCCCGGCGACCGTCTCGTCCACCTCGCCCGGGTCGAGGGCCGCGCCGTCCAGCGCCGCACGCGCCGCCGCGATGCCCAGGTCGACCGCGGGCACCTCGGAGAATGCCCCCATGAACCTGCCGACCGGGGTGCGCCTGGCGGACACGATCACGACCGAACGCTGCTCCATGGACCCTCCAGCGGCTGGCCAGCGCCTCAATTGTAGGGATCGGCCAGCGCCTCGCCGGCCCGTCGAAGCGAGCAGCGCCCAACAAACGGCCGGGCCGAGATCCTGACCACCGTATCGACAGTCGACGCGGTTCTCAGACGTTAGGCATCTGGGATGCGTGGCCGGAGCGGCGCCCCGGAAGGGTCCGAGGTCGAAGCATCGGTCGACCCCGTGGCTCGCCAGGAACGAGGTGGCGTTGCCTGCCAGGGCCGTAGCGCACCTGGAGTGCGGCGCCACCGACCGCCGGGCTCGCGAGCGTGCCGCTGACAGCAACCACCTCCGCCTTGCCCGCGACCTGGTCGAGCCACCGCCCCACCAGCCGTATCTCGTCAACGAGATGCCGAGGCGGGGGACCGGCGATCAGCTCGGGGCCATCCTCCGGGGCGCTGGTGGCAAGTTGGATCGGGCCGTCCGCCGGCACGATCGTGACCGACACGAGCTGGCCGTGGCGCAGCACGGTGACCTCGCTCCCGCGGGGATGCGGCCTGGCCAGGACCAGTTCGCCAGCGGCACAGATGGTAGTGACGCGTCGCCGGTCGTCGAGGGCGCGGCGCAACGCCTCCAGCCGGTCGCGCGTCACAGCCGCCTGCTCGTAGCGTCGCTCAGCGGCGAAGCGGCGCATCTTCTCCACGAGTGGCGCCAGCAGCAGCACTGGGTCGCCGCCATCGAGGCAGCGCGCCAGCGTCGCCACATGGCCAGCGTACTGTTCGGCATCGGCCTCGCCAGTGCACGGGCCTGAGCAGCGGCGCAGCTCCAGCAGCACGCAGGGGGAAACTCGCTTGCGAGCGCCGATGGCCTGCGTGCAGCGCCGCAGCGGTACGGCATCCTCGATCGCGTCCTTGGCCAGCTCCGCCTGGGCGGCGCTGGTGAACGGGCCGAGGTAGCGGGCGCCGTCATCGAGCGGCTTGCGGACGATCGAGAGCCGCGGCCAGCGCTCGCGCGTGAGCTTGAGGTAACAGTAGTAGCGCTCTGGATCGCGGCTGCGCCGGTTGTAGTGGGGCCGGTACCTCTGGATCAGCCGCACTTCGCGGACGCTCGCCTCCAGGTCGTTGGCGCAGACGACGTGGTCGATCGTGACCAGCGCGTCGAGCAGCTCCTCCACCTTGGCGCGTCCGTCCCCAGAGAAGTAGGAGCGCACGCGACCGCGCAGGTCCTTGCCTGCCTTGCCGACATAGAGCACCTCGTTGTTCCGGCCGCGGAAGAGGTAGACGCCTGGGGCACGAGGCAGCTCGTCGGCCAGGTGGATCTTCCGGTAGTAGTGCCGCTGCTGGGTGCGGATGGTCGGGAAGGTCAGGAGGTCGTTCAGGGCGAGCACACCGAAGCCGGCGGCCCGCTCCAGAAGCGCGTGCAGGACGTCCACGGTGGCCTTGGCGTCGGTGAAGGCACGGTGGCACGGCTGGGTGCCGGCGCGGAGGTAGCGGGCGAGGGTGGCGAGCTTGACGTTCGGTACCTCGTCGCGAGGGAGCAGGACCCGGGCCAGTCGCGCGGTGCAAACGACCCTCGATTCGAGCCGTGGGTAGGCGTGCGCCCGGAGGGCGGCTTGCAGGAAACGCACGTCGAACGAGGCGTTGTGCGCGACCAGCACCGCGTCGCCGAGGAACTCCAGCAGGCATGGCAGCACGACCTCGATCGGCTCCTCGTTGGCGACCATGGCGTTGGAGATGCCGGTGAGCGCGGTGATCATCGGTGGGATCGACACCCCAGGGTTGACCAGCGCGTGGAGGGTGCCCGTAATCTCGCCGCTGCGGACCTTGACGACGCCGACTTCCGTGATGCGGTCGGTGGCCGGCGAGCCGCCGGTGGTCTCCAGATCGAGGACGGCGAACTCGACGTCGATGAGGGGCGTACCGAGGCCATCCAGGGACTGCTGGACTGCTCGCACGCTCGCCACCCCCTCCCGGGAAGCTTGCCCTCTACACACCCAATTCCTGCCCTTTGGCGGGTGACGATATGGCGAACGTGCGTTCGGGTCAAGCATCCGGCGAAGTAGAGGCCAGGAACCGCGGAGGGCTGCGTCGCGAGCCTTACGCCGCGAGCCTGCTCGGACGACGGGCCCGCCGTGCTGGCCGGGCTTGCGACTCTACCGTCGGTGACAGGCGTAGCCGTGTGCGGACCGGTCGCATCCGCCGGCTCCACCGCCGCCGGCGACGGCCGGGATGGTGGCGGTGCTCGGGTCGCCGGCATGCCCGAGGAACGGCAGGCCGAACGCGGCCTCGATGGAGCGCAGCAGCGCATAGTGGGTGTAGGGGGTCGGGTCGCGGCCACGCGGGACCCGAGGCCCGGCGACGATGGTGGGGATCAGGCCGCCCTGGCCAACCCCGCGGCAACAGGATCGCGTGTCGCTGCGGGCGCCCTCGTCGAAGGTGACGACGATGCGGGTGTTCTGTCGCCAGACCCGGTTGGCCTCCAAGTCGCCGACCAGTCGACCAAGCCAGCCATCGGCGACCTGGACCGGACCGGAGTGCATGTCATTCAGCAGGTCGGGGGCGACGAACGCCACAGAGGGCAGGCGGCCGGCCGCCAGGTCGGCGCCGAAGCTTCGGAACGGCCGCACCCGGTCGCAGCGGGCCGACGCGTCCCGGATCGTGGCCGCGTGCATGAACGGGTCGACTGCCTCGGTGTAGGCGCCGGAGCCGGTCACCCTCGAGCAGGGTCGGGGCAGCCCCTCGAAATAGGCGGCCCAGGAGATGCGGCGGGCTTCGAGCTGGTCCACCAGGGTGGGGCCAGTGATGGTGCAGCGGTGGCAGTCGGACCGGATCGGGCCGATGTGGCCGCTGAGCAGGGCGAGGTAGTTGGGCAGGGAGGGATGGGTGATGGCGTGGTAGCTGGTGAGCAGCGTGCCGTCGGCGGCAAGCCGGTTGATGAACGGCGCGGCGGGCGAGCCGATGATCTGCTCGAAGGAGTGGTTCTCCTCGATCACCACGATGATGTGGCTCGGATGGGCGGCCGGCCGACCGGGCAGCGCGGCCAGCAGCCGGCTCGCGCCGGCCAGCGGGACACCGCAGCCGGCCAGCCCGACAGCTGCCACCACGGCGACCGCGAGAAGGGGCCACCTGCCGAGGCCGCCTATCCCGCTCACCTCCACAGTCGTTGGTGAGGTGACCTTGCCGGGCGGTCTCCTCGGGATCTCCACGGTCGTGCGACGCGTGCGCCGGCGGGGCGAGCGGACCGGCTGGGCAGCGCCATCAGACCCTCGGCCCGGAGCGCCGCCATGGCGACCCTCGGCAGGTCCTCCAGCACCTCCACCAAGAGGTAGCGAGGCTGCCAGACGGGGCGGAACTTCCGGTTGAAGCGGTACAGCGACTCGATCTGGAACGGGCCGGAGAGCCGGCGCAGCAGCCGCCATTGCAGCCGCAGCGCAAGTGGCGCGTCGCGGCGCTCGCCCGCCTCGAGCACCGCCCGCAGGAAGGAGAAGTTGAGCGACAGGCGGCGGATGCCTAGCCCTGGCAGGCGCTGGGCCGCTTCGACGATCAGGAAGTCGTTGAAGATGGCGGGAGCATCGGGTTCGCGGCGCATGGCGTTGAGGCTGGCACCGTCACGACCCCACGGGACGAAGTGCAGGAAGCCGCGCAGGCGCCCGTGGCCGTCTCGGCCAGCCACCACCACGACGGCCGGGTCCCGCTGATCGAACAGCCGGCCCAGCGCCATCGAGAAACCCCGTTCGACCGCCTCGCCGCGCCAGCGGCGTGAAATCGCCTCGAGCTCGGCCACGGTGGGCTGGTCGAGGTCGCTGGCGTGAGCAATCTCGCTGGTGTAGCCGGCTCGCCTGGCCCGGTTCCAGCTCTGCCGGGCGATCCGCACGGTCCGCCCCTGCAGCGACCAGTCCGCCAGGTCGAGGATTGCCTCGTCCCCCAGGTAGATGGCGCGCATCCCGGCGCGGGCCCAGCAGGCGGCGGCCGTGGCGCCTGCTCCGAGCACCGCGGCGACCCGGCCCTGCCGGGCCGCCTCGGCAAGGAACTCGTGGACCGCGGTGGGCCAGTCCTCCCGCGGCCCCAGCGGATCCCCGCCCGCCAGCGCCACCGTGCCGACGCCGCGGTAGGACACCAGCGCGCGGCCTCCCCGGACCACTGCCCGGTCGTCGCGGAGAGCGAAGTAGGCGAGCGAGTCCTCGGCCTCGGCGACCAGCCCGCCGAGCGACAGTTCGGGTGAGTTGCGCACCGAGGCGGGCGCGAGCAGCCGGACGACCACGAACACCACCCCGGTGGCCAGCACGGCCGCGACCGAGCCTGGGAACACCCGCCCGAAGCGGCCGGTGAGCGGGACCGACGCGCCGAGCCCAACGGCCATGCGGGCAGCCTGCGCGACCAGCCCCCGTGAGCCCAGGTCGGCGGCCACGTCGCCACGGTTGACGAGCAGCCCGGCCACCCCGTAGGCGAGGGTCACCGGCGGGACCGCCAGTGCTGTCCGCAGCGCCGAGGGACGCTCGTCCGGGCCGAGACGAGCGGTGAAGGACTCGCTCCTGCTCACGAGCATGCCCGCGAGGAACGCCTCCACCAGGGCCGCGCCCACGTCCAGGCTCTTGGCCACATGGAGCACGGCGCTGCTGGCCAGCAACGCGACCGTGGCCAGGTAGGCGGAGCGCCGGTGCCGCCGCAGTCCGCCGGCCAGCAGTACCAGGCCGAGACCGACCGCGGCGAGCAGGACGGTGGCGCCCCTGGTCACCGACCAGGGCACGAGCGCGGCAAGCAGCGCCAGACGAGCACGGCCGGCCGGCAGCAGGGTGGAGAGGAGGTCGAGCATCCCAGCCAGCAGGATCAGCGTCGACCATGCCCTCGCGGCCCGGTCGGCACGTGCCGGGCTCGGCGCGGCCGGTGGCCTCCCCGGCCACGGCACCTCTGGGGCCGCGGGCCTGAGCATGGCTCCCTTCTACGCGCCGCGGGATGAGGGGGCGCTAAGACTGACCGGCGTGGAGGGAATCCTCAGCGGCTTCTCATGAACCAAGGGATAGCGCAGTGCTCAACAGGAGGTGCCAGCCAATTGCCGGCCGTCGCGCATGCGCGGGGCCGGGGGTCGTGCAGCGCCGCCCGGGGTCGTCCTCGATGGGCTCGAGCACGATGGTCACGTGGTCGGCTGATTGCGATCGGCGTGCCGGTTGGAATCAGCCGGCGCGGCGGCGTTGGTCGGGGAGGGGCCGGCCCTCATACCGCTTTCATCGCTGACCGTGTTGGGTCCGACACACGGCCTACCCCGTGTGAGGTCGTGCTACCTGGCAGGGCCGCATCGAAGGGCCGCAACGTGGATCCGATCGCGCCGCTCGTCCCGACCGATGAGCGGACGAGCCGCTGGCAGGCGCTGCGGTCGCCCGCGTTGGCGACGCTGGTCGTGTTTCTTGCGCTGGCGGTCTGGCACTTCCGGCTGACCTGGGTGGCGCCGCGCCGGGCGACCATCGGCGGGCATGGTGACCCGTGGCTGTTCGTGTGGTTCCTCAAGTGGGACCAGCTTGCCGTGGCCCACGCCCACAGCCCGCTGTTCAGCTACGATCTGAACGTCCCGGCCGGGGTGAACCTGATGTGGAACACCTCGGTGATCCTGCCGGGCGTGCTGCTTGCCTGGGTGACCGCCTGGTTGGGAGCGGTCTTCACCTACAACCTGCTGGTGACGCTCGCGCTGCCACTGTCGGCCTGGGCCGCGTACCTGGTGTTCCGCCGGTATGTGAGCAGCCAGCTCGCCGCCGGTGTCGGCGGGCTGCTCTACGGCTTCTCGCCGTACATGGTGGCCCACGCGATGGGGCACCTGCACCTGATCCTGGCCGTTACCCCGCCGCTTGTGCTGGCGCTGCTGGATGAGGTCTTGGTCCGCCAGCGGGCTGCGCCGTGGCTGCTGGGCCTGGCGCTGGGCGTGGTGGCGGCCGCGCAGCTGCTGACCGCCGAGGAGCTGTTGGCTTCGGAGCTGCTGGCGGCCACGGTGGCGCTGGGCCTGCTGGTGGTGCTGTACCCGCGGCGGGTCCGGACGCACGCCCCCTACGCGGGCAAGGCGCTGGGCGTCGCGGCGGTGGTGGGGCTGCTGCTGGTTGCCTGGCCGCTGTGGGTGCAGCTCGCGGGGTCACAGCGTCCGCACACCCCGATCCAGCGCCCGGGCGTGGAGGTGACCGACCTGGCGAACCTTGTCGTCCCGACCGGGCTCCAACGGTTCGCGCCATCCGCCGCCGTGGCGGTCTCCGACCACTTCACCGGCAACGGGACCGAATGGAACGGCTACCTCGGCGTGCCGCTGCTGCTGCTGCTCGGCGGGATCGCGGTCCGCCGGTGGCAGCGGCCGCTGGTCCGGTTCACCAGCCTGCTCGCCCTGGGCCTGGCGGTCGCCTCGCTGGGGCCGCGCCTGCACATCGCCGGCCACATCACCCGCATCCACCTGCCGTGGCGGGCGGTCCAGGCCATCCCGGTCATCGACAACCTGCTGCCCAACCGGCTCATGCTCTACGTCTTCCTGCTCGCGGGGCTGCTGGTCGCGGTGTTCGCCGACGCGGTCCTCTCCCGCCGGAGTCCGCGCCGCAAGGTGCTGGGGATGGTCGCTGTCGCGCTCGCGCTGCTCGCGCTGCTTCCCCGCTCACCGGCCCCGTCGACAAGGCTGGACGTGCCACCGCTGTTCGCGTCGGCGGCGGCGGGTCGCATCCCGCCTGGCAGCGTCGCCCTGGTCGCCCCGTTCGCCCACTATCCCCCAACCGTCGCGCCGATGCTCTGGCAGGCCATGTCAGGAATGCGTTTCCGGATGCCCGAGGGGTACTTCGTCGGCGCCGACGCCGCCGGCCGCGCCCAGTTCGGCCCGTCCGCGACACCGCTGTCGCAGGCGATGGAGGCGATCCAGGCCGGCCGGCCCCCACCACCGCCAACCCCAGCCGTGCACGCCACCCTCCTGGGGATCCTCCGCGGCTGGCGCGTGCAGACCGTGCTCGTCGGTCCCATGGGTCACCAGGCCACCATGGTGGGCTTCTTCACCACCCTCCTCAGCCGACCGCCCACCCCCGTCGGCGGCGTCCTCGCCTGGTGGAACGTGGGCCACACCCTCACGCAAGGGCCCAATTCGCAGCCGCCGCAGGTGCGGCAATCGGCCGGACCGCGCGCCACCGTCATCGCCAAGCCGCTCGGCGCCTCAACCCGGCCCCGCTCACCCGGAGAGCCAGCTCTGCCCGCACCGGGACCTGGCAGCGAGCGACCATCGGCCAGGTGATGTGCCTGGTCGGCCCGGCAGGGCAGACGATCCCGCCGCACCGGCGCCGGACTTGGGTCCAGCTGGAGCCGGTCGCTACACCACCCTGCGCTGAGCCGCTCAGGTGATGCGAGCGCTCCGGACTCTACGGTGCGGGGAGGTGGGCGCCGAGCCATCGGAAGGCGGCCAGGCTTGCGGTGTACCAGACGTAGAAGTTGTGGCCGCCCCCGGGGAGGGTGACGGTGATCAGGGGCCAGCGGTTGTGCGTCGCCCGACGCATGCCCGCCATGGCCCACATCGCCTGGGGATCGCCACGGCTGGCAACCAGGTAGAGGGCCACGGTCGTCGGCGTGTGGGCGACCACCCACTGGGGAGAGTTCCATCGCCGCACCGCCGTCGCTCCCCGATAGAGATCGCCGGTGGTCCGGTCCACGATGGCGGTGTAGTAGCCGGCCATGGACGCGGCTGCCGCGTAACGGTCGGGGTGGTGCAGCGCGATGTTGACCGCGCAGAACCCGCCGGTGGAGTAGCCGAGCGTCGCCCAGGTGCGGGGCGTGTCCAGGGCACGGAACTCGCGCTGAATGTCCGCTGGCACGTCGACGGCGAGATACGTCTCGTCGCGTTGGCCCCCAACCGCGTCGACGCATTCGCTGTCGTGGCCGGGATCGTTGTCCAGCGGGGCGACCGCGATGACCGGCGGGATGCGCCCTGCGGCGATCTCGGCGTCGAGGGTCTGCTCGAAGTGCATCTGGCGGGTCCAGTTGGTGGGGTTTCCGGGGTAACCGTGGAACAGCTCGATGACAGGGAAGCGGCGACCGGCCTGAGCGGGCTGGAAGTAGGCGCCGGGGAGGTAGACCAAGGCGTCCCGGCGCACGCCAGAGCGCGCCCCATCGAGCCGCACCTGGACAACGCGTCCTCGTGCGGCGTCGCCCCGGTCGCGGACAGCCCACGCACTGCCGGACCGGTACAGGCGGCCGCGCCAGCCCTCGACGCCGTCCACCCCGGAGGGACCCGCGGTGGAGACGATGGTGCCCTTCACCGGCACACGGCCGAGCAGATCGTTGAACGAGCTGTAGAACCCATAGTCGCGGTTGACGATGTCCGCGGCCAGCGCCGCGCCGACGACCATCAGCACCAGGAGACACAACAGCCGAATGGGAACGGCCCATGGCCACCGCCAGTGGTTCCACAGCAGCATCGTCGCGCCGATCAGCGCTGCCGCCACCGCAACGAGCACGACCAGGAAGGGCAGCCCGGTCAGCGTCATCTCAGCCTCCCCCCGCGGGCCGGTCACCGGCCGGACAGACCACCACCCACTCCTCCCCGACCCCGTACGCATCGACATCGTCCGCGTCCAGGTGTTAGCGGGTCGTGAATGAGATGCGCAACGCCGCCACGCAGCGCACTGTGGTCGTAGCAGGAATTGCTGGACCAGTGATGCCCGCACCCAGACTTCATCGGCCTTCTCGCCCAACTGCGTGAAGCGCATACCGTGTCCAGCGTCATCGGCTTCGTCGCGGCCGTGGCGAGCATGCTGCTGCTCGGCAGCCTGCTCCGCGAGATCCCTCGCTGGCGCCACCTCGGCGAAATCGGTCAATTGACCGCCTTGGTCGTGATCGCTCTCGGGATGCTGGAGCTGCCGCTCTCGCTGACCAACCATTGGGTCGGGCTGGTCGAGCGCATTCAGGTGCTTTGGGTGTCCGGGTGGTTCGCTGTGCTGGCCCTGCTCGCGCTGCGCACGGCGCTGCCCAGGCAGGCCGGCAGCCACGCCAACCGGCTCGGCTCATGAGCCTCGGACCTTCGACGACCCGCCAAGTGGCATCGGAGTGCGCGGTACCGGCAGCGTCAGGACCTTGCTGGGGCACGGGATCCCCCAGAGGTGAGCGCCTGGAAGCTGGGGGAGACGCTAGCCGAACACGTGTTCGCCATCGAGCCGGCGGCGCGGCGCTGTGGATCGCGCGGCTCAGAGGTGCCAGAGCAGGGCCCAGGCGGCGGTGGTGCCGATCATCCAGGTGAGGCCGGTCCAGGCGGAGGCCAGGCGTCCGTCGCTGCGGTCGTTCCAGACCGACAGGCCGCCGAGGGTCGCCAGTGAGGTCATGCCCGCGTCGGCCAGGGCCCGGTCCGGACCGCCCAGGGCGACCACCATCATGGTGATCAGCGATCCCATGTAGACGGGCGGGGGTAGCGCCCGCACCATCAGGCCGGCCATGCCGGGGGAGGGGAGCCCGCCCCTGCGCATCAGCCGGCGGACGGCCAGCGCCTCGGGCACCCAGCCGAGCGCGGCCGACTCCACCACCAGGCGCCGCCAGTACGGCCACGGCCCGCTTGCCTGGTCGACGCGGTCGAGCAGCCGCCGCAGCCCGCCACGGTCGTCCTGGCGCAGCTTGGCGATCGCGGCGATGGCCGCCGCTCCCTCGCCGCCGCTGCCGAACGCCCGGCTGGCCAGCTCGTCGGCGAACGCCGGGTCCCCGGCGGTCAGGGCGACCATGGCGCAACGGGTGAGGTGCTCGCGGTCGGCGGCCGGATGGCGCGCCGCGCGGTAGGCGTTGGCAAGCGCCAGCTCCGGCGCGCACGCGCCGGGAAGAAGATAGGCGGCGGCCAGCAGGCTCAACGCCTCGGCGCCCTGCTCAGGATCGTCGGCGGCGCGGCGGAAACAGGCCATCGCCTGACGAACCTGGCCCCGGGCGACGTGCCGGCGACCGGCCTCGACAAGCTCATCGGCCTGCGGCAAGGCTGACCCTCCTGTCGCTGCTCCTCCGTCCGGCTCCAACAGAGGGTGGAGCAGGATCGTATTCGATCCGGGGGGTTCGAGGCGACGTCGAATCGACGAAGTGATCCCGATTCACCTTGACAATGCCTGATGTGAGATCGGTATTGGTTCGTCTGTCACGGGTGATTCGGGGCCTACGGCCGCGCCGCCGCGGCCAGCGCCCGTACCTCATCCGGCGTGGATGCGATCGCCACCACGGCCCTGGTATCGATCCGGCGGATGAGGCCTTCGAGGACCTTGTTGGGTCCCAGCTCCACGTACCGCGTGGTGCCGAGCGAACGCAGCCGCTCGACGCACTGGGTCCAGTCGACCGGGCTGGTGAGCTGGCGCGCCAGCAGCCGGCCAGCGCGGCGGCCGCTTCGTACCACCTTGGCCTTGGCGTTGGAGACCAGCGGCACCTCCAGCCGGGGCAGGTCGATCCGGTCGAGCGCCTCGCGGAACGGCCGCCTGGCCGCCTCCATCAGCGGGGTGTGGAAGCAGCCGCCGATCGGCAGGTTCAGCACCCGCTTGGCGCCGGCCGCCAGCGCCCGCCTGCCCGCCTCCTCGACCGCGGCCGACTCGCCGGAGATCACCACCTGGCCGGGCGCGTTGGAGTTGGCCAGGAACACCTTGCCGACCTGGCGGCGCACCTTGCGGCACAGCTCGCCCACGGTCTTGTCCGGAAGCCCGAGGATCACCTGCATCACGCCGGCGCCGGCGGCGGCATGGGCCAGCTCCGCGCGGCGCACCACCAGGTCCAGTCCCTGGTCGAAGGTGATGCCACCGGCCGCCAGCACCGCCGCGTACTCGCCGAGCGAGTGCCCGGCGACCAGGTCGGGGCGAAAGCCCTCGGCCTTGGCCAGCAGGAAGCAGGCGGCCGAGTGGGTGTAGATGGCCGGCTGCGCCTTGCGGGTGTCGGCCAGGACGGCGTCGCCGGACTCGATCACGTCGATCACGTCCCAGCCGAGCCGCATCGAGGCGCGCTGGAACGGCCAGCCGGCGGGATCATCGGCCCAGGGCGCGCCACTGCCCTTGGGGATCCGGCCCTGGCCCGGGAAGGTGAATGCGGTCTTCTCCACGATAGGCAGCATCGTACCCGGAGAAGAGTCCCTGGCAAACAAGTGCGGGAACAAGTTCACGAACCAGCACATCGCAAGCGCGACTACCCTCTTGGAAGACCGATGAAGGACCATGCGGACCGGACCGTCCCGGCGGAGGAGGATGTGTGTCCAGCCAGTCGAATCCACAGTTCGGCCTGCCCGCGGCGGGGGAGCGCCTCCGCTGCGGCGCCTGCGGCAATCTGACCCGCTTCGACGTCGTCTCCACCCGGCGGACGGCCGCGTTCTGGCATTACTCGCTGGCGGGGGAGCTGGCCATCGAGGAGGAGCGGGCGCTGGAGGCCAGCGCCGAGGAGGTCCGCTGTCGCTGGTGTGGCTCGACCACGCAGGTCGAGGTGATCCCGGCGCTGTGGGCCGCGGCGGGGACCGAGCCGGCGGAGCAGTGAGCGGCCTCATGAGCACGCCTGGGCAGGCCCCGACCGGATCGGACCCGGACCGCGCCGACTCCACCTGGGAGGACACCGACACCGTCGACCCGGCCGGCGCGCCGGTCCCGGCGGGCGACGGCGCCGCCGATGGAGCCATCGGTGACGGGGAGGCTGTCGCCGGCGAGGCGGTTGGAGAGGCCGGGGCGCCGTTGCCGGTGCCCGATCTGGCTGACGCGTTGCTCGTGGGGTATATGGACGCCGCCCTGGCAACCCTGCGGGCGTCCACTCCGGCCACCCTGCCCGGGCAGCTCCGCCAGTACCAGACCTGGACGCCGCGCCGGCTCAAGCACCCACGCGTGCTCTCGGTGGTGCGCCGCACGCTCGACCTCGACCAGAAATTCCGAGCCGCCGTGGACGAACGGGTGCTCCAGGAGGAGGACGTGCTCGCGCGCCTGATCCGCGCCGGCCGGCACGCCGAGGCCCTGGCCAGCGGCGAGCCGCCCGAGGCGGTCGCGCGCGTGGGCGTCGCCCTCGGCCAGGACGGCCAGGCGGCCGTGCGAGCCGCCGAGGACGCGCTGGCCCGCAGCCGCGCCCAGGCCGAGGCGGTCGCTGCCCGCTCGGCCCTGGCCGGCGCCGAGAGCGAGCTGGAGCAGGCCAGGGCCCACGCCGACCAGGAGGCGACCGCTGCCCGCACCACCAGGGAGGCCCTGCGCGCCGCCCGGCACGAGCTGCGCCGTGCCGAGCGCGAGATCCACACGCTCGGCCAGCGCTGCCGTGCCCTGGAGCAGGAGATGAGCAAGGCCGCCGCCACGCTCCAGAACGCCCGTGCCCAGGCGGCCGACGAGCAGCGCCGGCTCGGCGGCCGCATCGCCGAGCTCCAGGCGCTGCTGGCCCAGAGCCAGCGCCAGTACCGGGCGCTGCGCAAGTCCTCCTCCCAGGTCGACCCGGTGGTCGCCGAGGCGGTCGGCGCGCTGGAGCGCGACGTGTCCGCCCTCCGCCGTGCCGCGGGCCTGGAGGGCCTACCCAAATCCCAGGCCGGCGCCGCGCCCCCCCGCCTGCCGGAGCGCCGCGAGCCGCTGCCGGTGCCCGGTGGCCTCGCCGCCGACGATCCCGAGACCCTGGCGGCGTGGCTGGCCACCGCCGACGTGCTGGTCCTGGTCGACGGCTACAACGTCACCAAGCACGAGCGCGGCTTCCCCGACCGGACCCTGGAGGATCAGCGCACCCTGCTGCTCGACCTCTGCCGCAGGCTCGCGCGTCGCTGGGGAGCCGAGATCACCGTGGTGTTCGACGGCGCCAACGTCGCCCCGGTGCCCACCAGGCTCCCGCTCGGCCCGATCGGCATGGTCTTCACCGACGCCGGTCGCACCGCCGATGACGAGATCGTCGCCCGCGTCAACGCCGCCCCCTCCGAGCGCCCCGTGGTGGTGGTCTCCTCCGACAACGAGCTGCGCGAGCGCTCGGCCGCGCTCGGTGCCAGCGTCACCCGCGCGACCGCCCTCCTCGGCCTCGCGAACCGCTGACCCGCGCCGACCGCTACGACGCCCGCGAGACGCGCCGCTGGTTCGGGCGCACCGCCAGCAGCTTGGGATGCAGCCCCGCGGCGATCAGGGTCGCCAGCGCCCGATCGAGGTCAGGATCCAGCGGCCGCTGGGTCGCCGCTGTGGACGCGGCCTTGGCGTCCGCCGCGTCCTCGCCACCGAGCCGTACCACCTGAGCCTCCCGCTCGGCCGTGAAGAATTCCACCAAGCAGTTGTCGCACCCGCCGGGGCAGCCGTCGCAACTGATCCGCAGTGGCTCCTGATGCCTCATCTCGGTCACGTCCTCCTGGTGTCGTCGAGGTTCGGCCTGGACGAGGACAACCCTACCGAGGGGGTGTGACAGTGAGTTTGGCGCCATCCGCTCCGGCCCTGCTCCGTCCTCATGGTGCCGCATCCCGGCCGCGGCCTCCAGACCCCGACCGGGCACGGGCGGGCCGTGCGGCGAACTTGCAGTTTGGTCCGTCCTGTCGTTACCTTCGAGCCGCACAACCCGCCTGCTCGCCTTCCCCCGGCAGCCGGCATCCCCTGTCATCACTTGCTTGCGCGTCCTGTAGAAGGGAGTGCCACCACACGTGCCCGTCCCCCAGCGGGCTCGGAAGTCACGCCTGCCCCGCCTACCGGTCATCGCCGCCGCTGTGATCGCGATCGGCGCGGGGCTCATGGTCGTCCTTCCCGTCGCCACCGCCGCCCCTCGTGGAAGCCAGGCCGATCTCGAGAAGCTCGGCACTCAGGTCTCCAAGCTCGACGAGCAGCTCAACCAGGCCAAGATCGAGCTCGACCAGCTCAACCGGCAGCTCGCCAACGCCCAGCGCACCGCCAAGGTGCAGTTCGGATCCCTCGACCGCATCCAGAGCCGCATCGCGGTCCAGGCCGCCGCCGAGTACAAGGGCAGCGGGCTCGGCTCCATCGCCGCCCTGCTCAGCGGCGCCGACTCCACCACGCTGGTGCAGAAGGCGGAGACGCTCAACCTGCTTGCGCAGCAGGACGGCGACCTGCTGGCCGCCGCCAGGGCCGAACAGCAGATCTACGAGGCCGCCGTCGCCGAGGTCCAGCGCGCCAAGGCCGCCCAGACCAAGGAAGTCGCCGGCATCGCCAAGCGCAAGGGCGAGATCGAGCGCAAGCTGAACCAGCTCGAACGGCTCCGTTCCGAGATCGGCGACCCTCGCTCGGTGGCGTTGCCCAGCGACCTGCCGTCCCCGACGGGCCCCGCCTCGATCGCCGTGCACACCGCCCTCGCCCAGCTCGGCAAGCCCTACGTCTGGGGCGCCGCCGGGCCGGATTCATTCGACTGCTCGGGGCTCACCATGTATTCGTGGGCCGCCGCCGGCGTCAGCCTGCCGCACTCTGCCGCCGCCCAGTACAGCGCCCTCCCGCACGTCTCCCAGAGCTCGCTGGAACCCGGAGACCTGGTGTTCTTCGGCAGTCCCATCCACCACGTCGGGATGTATATCGGTAAGGGATTGATGGTCGCCGCGCCGTCCAGCGGCCGCGTCGTCCAGATCCAGCAGGTCTTCCGCAGCGATTACGTCGGTGCCGGCCGGCCCTGACCGTCGGTACCGCGGCGCCTGCCCGCGGGAGGCGCTCGACCCGGCTCTCCCACGGCCGTCAACTGCCCGTGTCTCCAGTCAACGAGCCAGGCCGTTACGGCGGGCAGGTCACCGCCACCGCGTCGAGCAACGCGTCCAGCCGGGTCCAGGGAAGCTCCGCCAGCAGCGCCAGGAGCTGCTGGTCCGAGAGGCCGCGAAGGTAGGCGAGCACCCGGGTGGCGTCCACCGAGGCCGGGCGGGTGCTGCCGCCGTGCTCGACCCGGGCGGCCCATCCGCGCAGGTCGTGGATGGCGTTGCTGACCGGCGGCGGCACCGCCAGGTTCAGCTCGGTGGCGCTGGAGACCGTCCCCGCCAGCGAGTCGGCGATCGTCGCCACTTGCGCGGCCAGAGCGCGCCGGCGGAGGAAGGGGTTGTCGAGAGGTATGTCTCTCCGGTTTGGCTTGTTCCACATGGCGGCTCCCAGTTCTCGCGCCAAGCAGACGCATGGCATGATTCGGGAACCGGCCCCCGGCACCGGGGTCCTACTTGGCGGTAGTTCCCTGCCGGGGGCCGGTCCTTTGGAGGGGAACCACGCCCGCGTGACGCGAAATCGCCGGGGATCTCGCCATTCCTCTCGACGCCGGTGCGCGGTACCGGGGGCGCGAGGGATCGCGTCGCCGTGCGGTCGGTCGGCGATATTCGCCGCGCGAATGGCGACGCGGGCAGCAAGAAACGGCCCAGTCATGGTGGCGGTAGTTCCCCTTGCTCGGGGGTCCTCAAATGGGCGTGGTGAAGTAACCACAGACCCGGTGGAACAGTCAACGAAAGGGCACCGAGCACAATCTCGCATTCGGTTACGATCTCGCTGATGAACCCGAACGAGCGCGATGCCGAACCGCCCGCTCCGGACGCCACCGCAGAGCCCGAGTGGGATGACCCCTGGTCCTGGCGCGCCTATCCGGACGACCCTCCCGAGCCAGCCGCCCCGGACGCGCAAGAGCAAGCGGAGGAGACCGAACCCGCCCACGTGGAAGCCTCCCCCGGCTCGGACGACGAGGCCCCGCCCGAGGACGCGGAGTCGCCGGTCTCTGAGGAGCCTGCCGAGGCGGTCGCGACGGAGCCGAGCGAGGCGGCGGAACCGCCCGCTCCGGCGGCCGCGGCGGAGGCTGAGGAGGCTGTGGAGCCGGCGCCCGCCGAGCCATCCGAGGTCGCCGAGGCCCCGGCGACGGCCGAGGAGCCGGCGGGACCCGCTGAGGAGCCGGGGGCGGGCGGGGAGGCGGTTGGGCTTTCGGACTGGGATGAGCGGGTCCGGTTGCTGGAGCGGGTGGAACCGGGGGAGCCGGCGGAGTTCCGGGAGCCGGGGGATTTCTGGGACCCGGGGGCCAGCGACGAGGCCACTGAGGCGGCGGCGGACACGCTGGAGATCCCGCGAGCTCCTCGCGCGGAGCCACCGGCTGCGCTGGTGCCGCCGCTGCGGCCGCCGGAACCGCGGCCGGTCGAGCCTGCGCCGCCGGCGAGGCCCGGGCAAGGGAGCCGGCCGGCCTCGCCGGGGGAGCCGCCAGCGGCGCCACCATGGTGGCCGCCGCCGCCCACGCCGACGCTTCGCCCGCCGCAGCCGGCCCCGGGGCATTGGCCGCCGCCGCCGTCCGTCGGGCAGGGGGGACCGCCGGCGCTGCCGCTGCCGGTGCCGCTTCAACCCGGCCCTCCTCAAGCGGAGCCGCCGCGGTCGCTGTCGCCGCGGCCGGCGCCTCCCGGTGGATGGGTGCGACCGGTCGGTGCCGAACCGCCGTGGGGCTTTCAGCAGGCACCGGCGCCGGCGCGTCCGGCGCGGACCCGCCGCCGCGGCTGGATCATCGTGCTGGCGATCGTGGCGGCGCTGGCGGTCACGGCGGTCCAGCTCGTGCAGCTCGGCGTGCTGCGGCGCCCCGATTCCGCGGCACCCCGTGGCGCCCAGCTCGCCGCCCCGAACGCGCCCGGGCTGAGCGGCCCGGGCGCGTCCGCGTCGACGCTGTCGCCGCAGGCGCAGGTCGTGCGGCTGTTGACCAGCCGCTCCTCGGCGCTGCTGCGGCACGACAGGGCGGCGTTCCTGGCTACGGTCGACCGGCGGCGCGGCAGCTTCTACCGCTCCCAGGCGGCGCTGTTCGACCGCATGGTGACGGTGCCGTTCGCCAGCTTCTCCTACAGCGTCTCGGACCCGTTGCGGGACGTGGGCAGCGACCAGGCACGCCAGCGATACAGCCCGACGGTCGTCTCGATGTTCCCGGTCGAGGCCAGCTTCGGGTTCCGGGGCCAGGACGCCAGCCCGTTCGTGGCGCACTACTTCTACACCTTCGCGGTGACCGCCTCCGGGTGGCGGATCGCCGGGCAGGACGACGTGCCCAAGCCGCTCCAGAGCGACGTGGAGATCTGGGACGCCGGCCCGGTGCAGACGGTGTCGACCTCGCGCACGCTGGTGGTGTTCCACCCGGGCGGGGCGGACCTGGCCAGGCGGCTGCTGGCGGTGGCGGAGCGCGGCTACGCGCAGGTGGCCGCGTCCTGGTCGTCGAACTGGGACAAGAAGGTCGTGATCCTGGTCCCCAGGGACCAGAGGGAGGCGCAGCGCCTGGTGCGCAGCAGGGACCTGTCGGACGTGGCCGCGGTGACCTCGTCGGCGATCGAGGCCGGGCCCTTGCACCGGCTGCTCGGCAACCGGATCATCGTCAACACCAGCCTGGTGAAGGGCTACCGGACGCTGGACCTCCAGGTGGTGCTGACACACGAGATGACCCACGTGGCGACCCGCGGGATCGGGGTTGGCGTGCCCTTGTACCTGGTCGAGGGCTTCGCGGACTACACGGCGTTGCGGCCTCTGGGCGCGCCGGTGCGGCTGACACGGCCGAGCCTGGCGCTGGCGGTCCGGACCGGCCGCTTCAAGGGCAAGCTGCCGACCAGGAGCCAGCTCGTCGGCAGCGACGCGGCCCTCGCCTACGACGAGGGGTCGACCTTCTGCCTCTGGGTGGCGAGCACCTTCGGGGAGGGCAGGCTCCAGGCCCTCTACAGCTCGTTCGGCGACCTGACCGGCGACGCCGACCGGCAGGACGAGGACCTGCGGTTCCGGCGGGTGCTGGGGGTCTCGCGGGCGACCGCCGAGGCTCGCTGGGCGGCGTTCATCAGGGGAGCCATGTGAGCTCGACCGATGCGGGGCGGGCGACCGGCCGAGGTTGGCCGCGCGTGCCGAGACCGCCGGCCGCCGACGCGCTGGAGGCGTTCTCCGCCGAGGAGATCGACTCGTGTGTGGCCTATGCGAAACCTCGGCAGCGGTGGGGGCTGGTCGCCTTCGCGGTCGATGTGCTACTGCTGCTGGGGCTGGCGCTGACCGGTCCCGGGCGTCGCGCGGTCGAGTGGTTCGCCGGGCTCGCCGGCGGCTTCGAGCCGGGCAGGGCGGCGCTGGCGGTGACGCTGGTGATCCTGGCGCAGGCGCTGCTGATGCTGCCGTTCTCGCTGCGCTCGTTCGGTCAGGACCGCCGCGCCGGGCTGGCAACGCAGGGATTGCGCAAGTTCCTGCTCGACTGGGCGAAGGCCAGGGGGATCGGCCTGGTGCTGACCGTGCTGCCGGTGGCCGCGCTCATCCTGGCGGCGCACTACCGGCCGATCGGCTACCCGTGGAGCGCGGCGGCGGTGGGCGCGCTGCTGGTGGTGGTGCTGGCGATGCTCGGGCCGGTGGTGCTGGAGCCGCTGTTCAACCGCTTCGTCCCGCTCGGTCCCGGGCCGCTGCGCGAGCGGGTGCTCCGCATGGCGGCCGAGATGCGCGTGCCCGTGCGGGACGTGCTGGTCAGCGACGCGAGCCGGCGCACCACGCGGGTGAACGCCTACGTTTCGGGCGTCGGCAGGACCCGGCGCGTGGTGGTCTACGACACGCTGCTCCAGCCGGCCGGCCAGCCGGGCGGCCAGGCGTCGTCGCCCGCGGAGCCGGGCACCGCGGGGCCGGCGTCCCGGGGGCGCGAGGACGAGGTCGCGCTGGTGCTGGCGCACGAGCTGGCGCACGTCGCGCACCGGGACGTGCTGTGGGGCACGGCGGCCGGCGCGGTGCTCACCGGGGCCGGCGTGCTGCTGGTGAACTGGCTGCTGGGGCTCGGCTGGCCGCGCGACCTGCTGCACGTGAACGGGCTCGGCGACCCGCTGGTGGCGCCGGGCCTGCTGCTGCTCGGGGCGCTGGGCGGCCTGGTGGCCTCGCCGGTGGCCAGCGCGGTGAGCCGTTGGGCCGAGGCGCGGGCGGACTGGACCGCGCTGGAGGTGTCGCGCGACCCGGGCACCGCGGTGGCGGTCGAGCGCCGCCTGGCGCTGGAGAACCGCGCCGACCTGCGCCCGAACCGCCTGCTGGTGGCGGTGTTCTCGAGCCATCCGCCGACCATGGCCCGGATCGCCCAGGCGCGCCTGTGGGCCGACCGGAACCAGGGCCCATCCCGCGTCCCGACCGGGTGACAAGCGCAGCGGCGGCGCCGCGGCTAGAATCGCGCGCCGTGAGCGTCTTGCTGATCACCAACGACTTCCCACCGCGGGCGGGCGGCATCCAGCAGTACTGCCACAACCTCGTGCGCGGGCTGCCGCCGGGCGAGGTGGTGGTGTACGCGCCGGCGTGGCCGGGTGCCGAGGAGTTCGACGCCGCCGAGGCCTACCGGATCGTGCGCCATCCGACCAGCCGCATGCTGCCGACCGCGTCGGTGGCCAACCGCGCGATCGAGCTGATCAGGGAGGTCCGGCCGGATCTGGTGTGCTTCGGCGCGGCCTTCCCGCTCGGACTGCTGGCGCGGCGGCTCACGCGCGCGACCCGGGTGCCGTGCGTGGGCTTCACCCACGGGGTCGAGGTCGCGGTCAGCGGGGTGCCGCTGCTGCGGCGGCTGATGACCCGCGTGGCCGGCGACCTGCGCCTGCTCACCGCCGTGAGCCGCTGGTCGGCCGCGCGGGTGGAGCGGGGCGCCCGGGGCCGCTGCCCGGTCGAGCTGCTGCCTTCCGGGGTGGCGGCCGGGGTCTACCACCCCGGGGTCGACGGGTCGGCGGTGCGGGCGCGCCACGGGCTCGGCGAGGACCCGGTGTGCGTCTGTGTGTCGCGGCTGGTGCCGCGCAAAGGGCAGGACCGGCTGATCGAGGCCTGGCCGCGGGTGGTCGCCGAGGTGCCGGCCGCGCGCCTGCTGATCGTCGGCCCGGGCCCCTACCGGCGCAAGCTCGACCGGATGGCCGCGTCCAGCCCGGTCGCGGACCGCATCCATTTCACCGGTGAGGTCCGCTGGGAGGAGCTGCCGGAGCACTACGCGGCGGGCGACGCGTTCGCCATGCCATGCCGCACCCGCTGGCTCGGCATGGACCTGGAGGCGCTCGGCGTGGTCTTCCTGGAGGCCGCCGCCACCGGGCTGCCAGTGGTGGCCGGGCGCTCCGGCGGCGCGCCGGAGACCGTGGTGGAGGGCGTGACCGGCACGGTGGTCGACGGCCGCCGCGCCGCGGAGGTCGGCGGCGCGGTCGCGGGCCTGCTCGCCGACCTTCCCAGGGCGCGCGCCATGGGCGAGGCGGGCCGTCGCCGGGTCGAGGAGGAGTTCTCCTGGGAGGCGGTCGGCGCCCGCCTGGAGAAGCTGCTGGCGGAGGCGGCCAGATAGTGGACGTCCAGGCCTGCGCTCCGCTGCGGATCAGCTTCGCGGGTGGCGGGACCGACGTCCCGCCCTACCCGGCGACCAACGGCGGCGCGGTCCTGTCGGCGACGATCGCGCGCTGCGCCCGCGCGCACGTGCGCGCCCGCCCGGACCACGACTACCACGTCGAGTCGCTGGACCTCATGGTCAGGGCGGCGTTCGCGCGGCACGAGCTGGTCTTCAACGGCCACCTCGACCTGGTCAAGGCGGTGCTGCGCGACCTCGCCCCGGAGCGCGGGCTGGACCTCACCCTGGCGACCGACGCGCCGCCGGGCTCCGGGCTGGGCTCCTCGTCGGCGCTGGTGGTGGCGATGCTGGCGGCGGTCGGCGTGGCCGGCGGCGGCCGCTGGTCGCCCGCGGAGCTGGCCCGGCGCGCGTACCAGGTGGAGCGGGTGGACCTGAAGATCGAGGGCGGCATGCAGGACCAGTACGCCGCCGCCTTCGGCGGCCTCAATTTCATGGAGTTCCACGGCGACGACCGGGTGACGGTGCGGCCGCTGGAGGTCGCCGCCGGCACGGTGGAGGAGCTGGAGCGGTCGCTGCTGCTGGCCTGGTCGGGTCGCGGCCGCACCGACGACGGCATCCTGCGCCGCCAGGTCGACGGGGTGCTCGGCGGCTCGGCCCGGAGCATGGAGAGCCTGCAGGCGATCAAGGCCTTGGCCCTGGCCATGCGCGAGGCGCTGCTGCGCGGTGATTTGGGCGCCTTCGCCGACGGGCTGCACGAGGGCTGGCAGCAGAAGCGCCGGCTGGCGTCGGGGATCGCGACCCCCTGGCTGGACGAGCTGTACGCGGTGGGTCGCCGCGCCGGCGCGGCGGGAGGTAAGGTGCTCGGCGCCGGTGGTGGCGGCTTCCTGTTGTTCGCGACCCCGCCCGGGCGCAGGGACCGGGTCGCGGACGCGCTCCAGGCGGCCGGCGCCCCCTGCACGCTGGTGGAGTTCGACTTCCGGGGAGTGCGCTGGTGATCGACGTCGCCGCCTACCTCGCCACCTCGGCGGCGGCCGCCGCCTCGCTGGCGGCGCGGCCGGGCGCCGCCGCCATCGAGCGCGCCGCCCGGCTGGTGGGCGAGGCGCTGGCCGCCGGCGGCCAGGTGCTGTTCTGCGGCAACGGCGGCAGCGCGGCCGACGCCCAGCACCTGGTGGGCGAGCTGGTCGGCAGGTACGCCGTCGAGCGGCCGGGCTACCGGGCGGTGGCGCTCACCACCGACACCTCGGTGCTCACCGCGATCGGCAACGACTACGGCTACGCGGAGGTGTTCGCGCGCCAGGTCGAGGGCCTCGGCAGGCCGGGGGACGTGCTGGTGGCGATCACCACCAGCGGGCGCTCCGAGAACGTCCTGCGAGCCGGCGCCACGGCCAAGGACCGTGGCCTGCGGCTGGTCGCGCTCCTCGGCCCCTCGCGCTCCCCGCTCGACGAGCTGGCCGACGTCGCCCTGCACGTCGACGCCGGCAGCCCCGGCGTGATCCAGCAGGGGCACATCACCATCGGCCACGCCCTCTGCGGCTGGGTGGAGGCGTACCTGGCGGGCCAGCGGTGACCGGGCCCGGCCGTCGGGCGGTCTTCCTGGACCGGGACGGCACGCTGGTCGAGGAGATCCCCTACCTCCACGAGCCCGAGCTGGTGCGGCTGGTGCCCGGCGCCGCGGCGGCGCTGCGGGAGCTGGCCGCGGCCGGCTTCGCGCTGGTGGTGGTCACCAACCAGGCCGGGGTCGCCAAGGGCTACTACGGCGAGGACGCCGTCGAGCGGGTGCACCGCCGCCTGCGCGAGCTGCTGGCCGCCGCTGGGGTCTCCCTCGACGGGATCTGGTACTGCCCGCACCATCCCGACGGCGCCGTGGCGCGGCTGGCCCGCCCGTGCCGCTGCCGCAAGCCCGGCCCGGGCATGCTGGAAGCGGCCGCCGCTGAGCTGGGCCTCGGCCTGGCGGCCTCGTACCTGGTCGGCAACGACCCGACCGACGCCGGCGCGGCGCTGGCCGCCGGCGCCACGCCGCTGCTGGTGGCCACCGGGCACGCCGCTGGCAAGCCGGCACCGCCGGGGGTGCCGAGCTTCGGCTCGCTGGTCGAGGCCGCCCAGGCGATCCTCGCCCCGCGCGAATTGGAAGGCCAGGCCCGCGCTCGGCCGTGACGAGGCAGGCCTGGCCCGGATGCCGGCCGGTCGTGAGAGCGGGCTCACGCCCCTGGCCGGCACCACCGGCGGCCGGGCTCCCGGCGATCCCCCCATCGCCGGGACCATCGCCCGGGCCGCCTGGCCCTCTCGCTGCCCTGGCGGGCTCCTCCTGTACGTTCGTGTACTCGCCAGGACCGGGAGGACAAGGGCAAGCTACCCGCCAGGGTTGCCCGCTGTCGGTGACGCCGATCACCCGCCGGTTGTGTCGTTGGACACACTCGGGGATCAGATCAAGCGGCGGAGCCCCTCCGCGTCGAGCAGGCGGATCGCCGAGGCGTCGTAGTGCAGCAGGCCGCGCCGACGGAAGGCGGCCAGCGCGCGGCTGACGTTCTCGCGGCTGGCTCCGACCATACCCGCCAGGTCACGGTGGGTGAGGCGCACCGCGATGACGGTGGCGCCATCGGGGGCCGGGTGGCCATGGCGCTCCGCCAGGCCCAGCAGCGTCTTCGCCAGCCGGCCCTTGACGTCCAGCGAGAGCAGGTCGTCGATCAGCGCCTCGCGCGACGCCAGCCGCTCGGCCACCTGCCGCAGCAGCGCCGAGGAGCCCGACGGCGTCTGGTCCAGGAACGCCCAGAAGGCCTCTCGGCCGATCGCCCAGGCAAAGGTGTCGGAGGTCGCCCTGACGCCGGCCGTGCGGCGGCCGTTGGCGAGCAGGGCGAGCTCGCCGAGCAGCTCCCCCTGGCCGGCGATGCCGAGCACCTGCTCGGCGCCGCTGCGGGCGGGGGAGACGATCGCCACCTCACCCTTGGTGAGCACGAACACGTGCGCGGCCGGCTCGCCCTGCCGGCACAGGAAGGCGCCAGCCGAGTAGGAGAGCGGTGTGGCCCGCTCCACCAGCGCCGCCAGGCTCTCGGGCGTCCCGCCGCGGAAGACCGGGCTGGTCCGCAGGGTCCGCAGCAGCGCACCCGTGTCGGCGGCCGGCCGGCCGCTCATCGACCCCCGGTCGTGCTCATTTCCTGCCTCCTGACTTGTGCCCGTCGTGCAGGCGCTGGTCGCACAACGCCCAGGAGTCTACTTGGATCGAGCGGGCGCAATGCGGCTTCCGGAAGCTTGTGTCGAGAAATAGGGTATTGCACAGGAGCGGTCACGCCCTGCCTGATCTTGCCAGAAGTGCCGAATGGGGGGCGCTCCGTGCCCAATCGGGTCGTATTCTTCCTCACTGAGATCACGTGTCAGAGGGACCGGTGATTTGACTGACCGGTAAATTTGCTCCGGGATCGCCGGAAGCGAATTCGCCAGCGCGGAAGGAGACGTCCAGATGCGCACGCCAGCAGCATCCGCCGACGTGGTCGCGTGGTCGGCCTCGGCACCCCGTCCTCGCCGTGGGTGCGCGGCGTGACGGAGTCCGCCAAAGACCACGGCCTGCGCTACGAGCTGCTCTCAGGCTCGGAGCTGCGCGAGCGGTTCCCGCAGCACCGCGTCGACGACGACGACACCGTCGGCTTCTTCGAGGCGGCCGCCGGCGTCGTGCGGCCGGAGCGCGGGGTCGTGGAGGCGGTCCGGGCCGCGCGCGCGGCCGGCGCCGAGGTGCTGGAGGGTGAGACCGTGCTCGGGATCGTTCCCGACGGGGACCGGCCGGCGGTCCAGCTCTCCGGCCGGACGCTGCTGGCGCGGCACGTGGTGGTGGCGGCCGGCGCCTGGGTGCCCCGGCTGGTGCCAGGACTGGACCTGCGGCTCCGGGTCGTGCGGCGCGTGCAGGCCTGTCCACGCTCACACCGGACCGGCACTTCGCGGTGGGTCAGCGCCGGGACCTCCCCGGCCTGACCCTGCTGGCCGGGTTCTCCGGCCACGGCTTCAAGTTCGCGCCGGTGCTCGGCGAGGTCGCCGCGCAACTGGCCCTCACCGGCACCACCGACCTGCCGATCGAGCCCTTCGATCCCCACCGCTTCGACGCGCCGCCGCTCTAGCCCTCAGAGGTCGAAGCCCGGCAGGGGCGGCTCGGGCCACAGGCTCCTGGGGTCGGGGGCGGGCTGGTGCAGCCGGCGGCGGAGCGCGGCGGCGGTCACGAAGCCGGCGCCCTCGAAGCGGTTGTTGGCGAACGCGGCAGCGGGGCGCCCACCGCTGGCGCTCGACAGCAGGCCGGCCCAGCGATCCAGGTCGGGGGAGCGGTCGCGCACCGGCCGGCCGATCACCGGCGTGGCCAGCCGGTCGCCCAGCAGCCGCAGGTAGCGGACCGGGCCCTGCCACGCCGGCCACGGCGGCTCCCCGGGCCGGTCGGCGAGCGCCAGGTCGGCGCCGGCGCCGGCCAGCAGGTCGGCCAGCCACGGGCGGTCCCACGACCGGTGCCGGAACTCGACCACCACCGGCAGGCCATCGGGCCTGGTGCCGAGCAGCCTGGCCAGCCGCTCGCGGCCCTCGCCGGCGCCAAGGCTCGGCGGGAGCTGGAGCACCACCGCCAGCAGGCGGTCGCCCAGCGGCTCCAGCGCCCGCGCGAACACCGCCAGCATGGCCATGGCGGCGTCGCCCTCCAGCCGCGCCTCGTGGGTGATCGCCCGCGGCACCTTGGCGGACAGGGCGAACTTCTCGGGGAGCGACGCCGCCCATGCGGCCACCACCGAGCGCTCGGGCGGCCGGTAGAAGGTCCCGTCGAGCTCCACCGCCTCGAAGACCCGCGCGTAGAACCCGAGCCACTCGCCCGCCGTCAGCTCCGGCGGGTAGAAGCGCCCGCGCCACTCCTGGTAGCCGAACCCGCAGGTCCCCACCACCGGCCCTTCCGGCAACGGCACGCCATCCTCCATTCGTCGAGCCATCCATGATGCCCGCCGTCCGCGGGCGGACCGTACCGCTCCAGCCGTAGCATGGGCCCAGCACGTCTGGGCGCCCAGCGTCCGAGCCGCCGGAGGGAGCTGCCATTCGGATCAAGGTCGTTTCCGACGTCCACGGCGCCGCCGAGCAGCTCCGCGTCGCGGCCGCCGGCGCGGACGTGCTGCTGGTGTGCGGCGACCTCCTGAACCTCATCGACTACGGGTCGTTGCAGGGGATCATGACGGACGTGTACGGGCCGGAGGCAACGCGGCGCTTCGCCAAGCTGCGCACCGCCGGGCGCTTCGACGAGGCGGGCAGCGTCCTGCGGCAGGGGATGGCCGGGCGCGAGGCGGAGATCCGCGGCCTGGTCCGGGCAGCTTCCCGCGCCCAGTACGAGGCCGTCTTCGCCGCCTTCCCGGACCGGACCTACCTGACGCACGGCAACGCCGACTTCCCCGAGCAGTTCCGCGACCTGCTCCGGCCGGGCATCCGCCACCTGGACGGCGAGGCGGTGGACGTCGACGGCCTGCGGGTCGGCTTCGTGGGCGGCGGCCTGCCACGCGGTTCGCGGCCCTACCTGTCCGAGGTCGGCGAGGGCGAGTTCGCCGCCAAGGTCGCGCGCCTGCCCAGGGTCGACGTGCTCTGCTCGCACATGCCGCCGCTGATCGACGACCTCTGCTTCGACGTGGTCGCCGGCCGTCCCGAGCCCGGCAGCCAGGCCCTGCTCGACTACGTCGAGGAGCACCAGCCGGACTTCCTGTACTTCGGCCACGTGCACCAGCCAAGGGTGAGCCGCATGCGCGTCGGCCGGACCCGGCTCGTCAACGTGGGGCACTTCCGGGCCACCGGACAGATGCTCCTGCACCCGGTGGAGTAGACCAGATGCCAGAGCACGCCGAGGGCTCGATCGACATCTTCGCGAACCCCAGGGAGATCCTGGAGGTGATCGCGGACTTCGAGGCCTACCCGGACTGGGTCGGCAACATGGAGGACGTCGAGGTGCTGGAGCGCGACCGCCGCGGCCGCGGCTCGGTGGTGGCGTTCCGAATGCGCACCCCGGTGCTGTCCGCGGAGTACACCCTGGCCTACCGGTACGCGCCGCGGGAGGCCGGCGTTTCCTGGACCTACCGCGAGGGCACGCTCGAGGACCTGAGCGGCTCGTACGACCTCGAGGCGCTCGACGACACCACCCGGGTCACCTACCGCCTCGACGTCGAGCTCGGCATGCCGCTGCCGGGGCTGATCAAGCGGCAGGCCGCCAAGCAGATCGTGAGGTCCGCGCTGAACGACCTGAAACGCCGCGTCGAGGACGGCTGAGCCGGAACCGGCCCGGGGCTTTGTCGAGCGTCGCGGCGCGAGGGTAGGCTGCGAAGCCTGGGCGACCAGACGAGACTCATTGGGAGCGCCATTGCGGATCCTGTTGTTCACCGGCAAGGGCGGTGTCGGGAAGACGACCGTGGCGGCGGCCACCGCCGCCCGGGCCGCGCGGCTCGGTCACCGCACGCTGGTCCTGTCCACCGATCCGGCGCACTCGCTGGCCGACTCGTTCGACCTGGAGCTGGGCAGTGAGCCGACCGAGGTGGCGCCGAACCTGTGGGCTGAGCAGATCGACAGCCAGGCCAGGCTGGAGGCCAACTGGCGGGCGATCCAGGACTACGTGATCAGCCTGCTCAACTGGGGCGGGGCCGACGTGATCGAGGCGGAGGAGCTGTCGGTCATCCCCGGCCTGGACGAGCTGTTCAGCCTGATCGACATCAACCGCTACCACGAGCAGGGCCGCTACGACCTGCTGATCGTCGACTGCGCGCCGACCGCCGAGACGCTGCGGCTGCTGTCGCTGCCCGACGCCCTGTCCTGGTACATCGACCGCCTGTTCCCGTCGTCGCGGCGCATCGCCACGGTGGCGCGGCCGCTGCTCGGCCGCTTCGGCAACCTGCCGCCGATCGCCTCCGACGCGGTGTTCAGCGCGGTCGAGCGCCTCTACCGCAACCTCGAGCGGGTACGGACGCTGCTGGCCGAGCCGGAGTCGTCCACCGTCCGGCTGGTCGTCAACCCCGAGAAGATGGTCGTGGCCGAGGCGCGCCGCACCTACACCTACCTGTCGCTGTTCGGGTACCGGGTGGACGCGGTGGTGGTGAACCGCCTGCTGCCCGACGACGTGACCGACCCGTATTTCGGGAAGTGGAAGGACATCCAGGCCGACCATTTCCGCACCATCACGGAGTCGTTCTCGCCGCTGCCGATCCTGACCTGCCGCCTGTTCGACACCGAGATGGTCGGCCTCGACCGCCTGCACGAGGTCGCCGACACGGTCTACGGCGAGCGCGACCCGGCGGCCGTGCTGGCACGGACCGAGCCCATGCGGGTCGCCAAGGAGAAGGGGGGCGGCTACGCCCTGCGGGTCGAGCTGCCGTTCACCGACCGGGACGATCTCGACGTGCTGCGCAAGGGCGAGGAGCTGTACGTCAAGGTCGGCGGCTACAAGCGCAACGTGCTCCTGCCGCAGGCGCTGCACTCGCTGGACGTGGTGTCCGCCACCCTGCGGGATGGCACCCTGGTGGTCAACTTCGCCGGCGCCGAGCCAGGCCCGGCCACGGGCGGCAAGCGTTCCTGAGACCGGTCGTCGACAAGCGACCGTCGAGCAGGCCGAACGCCGAAGGAGGTGGCATTGACACAACAGGAGAGCCAGGCGGCCGGGGTGGCCCCGGAGTGCCTCGTGTGCCCGCTGTGCATGGGCGTCGCGGCACTCCGCCAGGCACGGCCGGAGGCGATGGAGCACCTGCTCAAGGCGGGTGCCGAGTTGCTGGAGGCGTTCCGGGCCCTGATGGAGGCGCCCGCGGCGGGGGAGCGGGCGCGGCCCGGCAGCCTCCAGCGCATCGACATCGGCTGACCCCGTCCGGATGGCTCGCACGTCGAGCGGAAAGGGGGGTCCGGGGGGGGCTCAAGAGCGAGGCCGTGGCCAAGGCGCCAGGGGGGTGCAGAGCCGAGCGTTAGCCCCCCGGTGGAAAGGGGGATCCGTGCGCCTACGTTCGATCCTGACCGAGCGGTTCCGCAGATTGCGTGACGTCAAGTCCGAGCGGCCGGTGGTGGTGAGCTGCTATCTGGACACCAGCGGCCGCCAGCGGCCCAGGCACCCGGAGCTGGTGCGCGCAGCGGAGCAGGTCGTCCGCTCGGTGCGCGCCGACGCCGACCGGCTGGACCTCGACAGGGAGGAGCGCTGCGGGGTCGACGCGGACCTCGACGACTTCCTGCGCGGGGTCGCCGGCTGGGTCGACCGCGGCACGACCAGGGAGCTGATCAGCTTCTCGTGCCGTTCGCTGGGGCTGGCCGAGCAGCTCCGCCTGCCGGTGCCGCTCGGCGACCGCGGCGCGATCGGGCGCCGCCCACTGCTGCTCCCGCTGGAGTCCGCGCTGGCCGGCGACGCCGCCCTGGGCCTGGTGCTCACCGACCGGGAGCGCACCCGCATCGCGTTGCAGCAGCTCGGCGAGCTGGAGGAGCTGCAGCAGCTGGTCGACGAGGTGCCGGCGCAGAGCTCCGGCGGGGGCTGGGCCCAGGCACGCCTCGCCCGGCACGCCGACGACGCCGCACACCACCACGCCAAGCGCTCCGCCGAGGCGGCCTACCAGGCGTTCCGGGGTGTCGACGGGCTCGAGCTGGTGCTCGCCGGCCCCGAGAGCGCGGTCAAGGACCTGGCCGGCTGCCTGCGGTCGGAGCTGGCGGAGCGGGTCGTGGCGGAGCTGCGCCTGCCGGTCGGCGCCAGCCCGCTGGAGCTGTCCCAGGCGCTGGCCGAGGTGGCCGCCAACCGCGCGACCGCCCGCAACGCCGAGCTGGTGCGCCGCGTCACCGAGCAGGCTGGATCGCCGACGGTCGCCGCAGGGCTCGGGCCGGTGATCGAGGCGTTGCGAGCGCGCCGGCTCGCCACCGTGCTCGCGGCCGCTAGCATGACGTCGCCGGGAGCCAACTGTCCGGGCTGCGGGCAGCTCTCCCTGGCGCTGGAGTGCCCGTCCTGTGGGACGGCGACGGACGCGCTGGACGACGTGGTCGAGCCCACGCTCGAGGAGGCCATGCGCCAGGGCGCCACCGTCGTGGTGGTCCCGGACTCGGCGCTCGAGACGGTCGGCGGGGTCGGGGCGGTGCTGCGCTACTGACCCCGCGATCTGACCCAGGACGGGAGTGAGCTGCGGAGCCGATGGAAGCTGATCTGGAAGACGACGCGTCGCCTGGCGGCGATGCCGTGCTGCCGCCGCACCCGCGGGTCCGGCTGGCGATCGGCATCGACATCGGCGGCACCAAGATCGCCGCGGGCGTGATCACCGCCGAGGGCCGGATCGAGGAGCGCGCGCTGGTGCCCACGCCCATGGGTGACGAGCCCGCCACCGTCTCGGCCATGCGTGGCGTGATCGAGGAGCTGCGCGAGCGCCACCCATCCGTCGAGGCGATCGGCGTCGGCGCGGCCGGGCTGGTCGACTGGCCGAGCGGGCGCATCCGCTGGGCGCCCCACAACGCCTACCGGCAGCTCCCGCTGCGGCGCCTGCTCTACGAGGCGACCGGGCTGCCAACCGTGGTCGACAACGACGCCAACGCCGCCGCCTGGGCGGAGGCGCGCTACGGCGCCGGCGCCGGCAGCGACCACATGGTGCTGCTGACCGTTGGCACTGGCATCGGCGGCGGGCTGGTGCTCGACGGGCACGTCTACCGGGGAAGCTCCGGGCTCGGCGCCGAGGTCGGACACATGACCGTGGACCCCGACGGCGACCTGTGCGAGTGCGGCAACCGTGGCTGCCTGGAGGCGATGGCCTCCGGGTCGGCGCTTGGCCACGCCGGGCGCCTGGCCGCCGAGGCCGATCCGGGCGGGCTGCTGGCGCAGCTCGCCGGCGACCCCCAGAAGGTCACCGGCGAGCTGGTCTTCCAGGCCGCCCAGCGGGGCGACGTCACCGCCATCGAGCTGTTCGAGCGGCTGGGCTTCTGGCTCGGCGTGGGGATCGGCTCGCTGGTGACGGTGTTCGACCCCGAGCTGGTGGTGATCGGCGGCGGGCTGGTGCGCACCGGCGACCTGCTCCTCAAGCCGGCCAGGGCGAGCGTGGAGCGCTACACCTTCGGCCTCGCGCACCGGGAGCTGCCGCCGGTGGTGCCCGCACGGCTCGGCCCCGACGCCGGCATGGTGGGCGCCGCGACCCTGGCGCTGCGGGCCGGGGGCTGACCGGCCGTGGCGAGCATGCCGGCGCTGGCCATCACCCTCCCGCAGTTCCGGTCGGCGCCCGACGCCACGCTGGAGGCGCTGGAGGACGGCCGCCGCCTCGGCTACGCGGGCGGCTTCGTCTTCGACCATCTCTGGCCGCTCGGCCAGCCGCGGCGGCCCGCCCTGGAGTGCTGGACGCTGCTGGCCGGCCTGGCCGGGCGTCTGAGCGCCATCGACCCCGGCGGCGCCGGCGCGTTCCGGCTCGGGACGCTGGTCACCAGGGCGGGACTGCGACCGTCGGCGCTGCTCGCGCACATGGCGCGGACCGTGACCTCGGTCGCCGGCGCGCCGCCGATCCTGGGGATCGGCATGGGCGACGCCGGCAACCGCCCCGAGAACGAGGCCTTCGGCATCCCCTACCACAGCGATCCGACCAAGCGGGCCGCCGAGCTGGTGCGGGCCATCGACGCCCTTCGCGGGCCGCTGGCCGGCCAGCCCACCCCACCGATCTGGGTCGGCGGGACCAGCCGCCGCGCGCACGGACTGGCCGGTCGGGCCGCCGACGCCTGGAACGCCTGGGGCCTGGACCCCGACGAGCTGGCCGCCGGCCTGGTGGAGGTGCGCCGCGCCGCCGAGGACGCCGGGCGTGACCCCGGGACGGTCGACGGCACCTGGGGCGGCCAGGTCCTGGTCGCCGACGACCAGGGACAGGCACGGGACCTGCTGGAGCGATGGGGCGCCGGGCGGTCACCCGCCGAGGTCGCCCGCACCGTGGCGGGGGACGGCGCCTCGGTCGCGCGCCGGCTCGCCGAACTGGGCGATGCCGGGGCGAGCTGGTGCGTACTCGCATTCGTGGGCGGTCCGGCTTCCCGGATGCGAACGCTGCTCGCCAAGACAAGTAATCTTTCCGTCCGTCCGAACGGCGTTCGACGTTACGATCGGTAAAGTTCAGTGCGAAATTCAACGGAAGTGGTGCTCCGGCAGCCCGATTTGGCGTCGATGGGCTTGCTGCGGGGGTCAGGGCAGCGGAATCGTTGCCATCTATGACACAGAGCAACCAGGGTTCTCCCAGGCCAGGATGGATTATCAATCGTGACTAGCGAATAAGGTCTAGGTATCTGCGCGCCCCAATTGGTGCGTTTCTCTGGCGATCCCGCTTTGCAAAAACGCTCGCCCCAAGAGGAAAATCCCGTCCTCGACAACCGACCCGTCGTCGCTGCGTCATCCCGTCCCGGAACGCAAGGGGAGGAAATATGCTTGGCCACGCTCGTCCCGCCGTCGTCACGGCCCCAGCAGTGCGGATCACGGCTTCCACGACCTGGGGTCGCCGAGGGGCTTCCCTGAAAGGAGCCGGTAAAGTAGCCTCCTTCGCATGCTTCCCCTCGGTGGTCCCCAGCCTCCGGCTGCGTCCTGCCGCCTCCACGACCTGGGGCAGCCCGGTTGCCTCCACGACCTGGGGCAGGCCGGTAGCCTCCACGACCTGGGGGCGCGTGATGGAGCGCCGCCTGGCCGCCTGACCTCCCGCCGCTCCGGGAGCGGTCCGCCGTGACCGCGCCGGCGCCCACGGTGTCCCGGAACGCGGTGCCCCGCCGCGTCTGGTTCTTCGTGTGGGCCGGCGCCTTCGTGGCCGCGGCCGTCATCGCTCTGGTGACGCCGAGCGCCCTCCGCCAGGTGCGGGGCGGCGATTGGCCGATGCTGTGGCAGTCCCTCAGCTACGCCGTCGGTCTGGTGCTGGCCGAGCGCTTCGTCGTGGCGGTGCCCCTGCGCAACCACCGGTTCGTGGTCGGCGTCACCGATATGGTCGTCGTGCTCGGCCTGGTGTTCATCGAAACACCGCTCCTGGTGGTGGCCACGATGGTCGGCATCGTCGCCAGCCAGCTGCTGAACGAGCCGCAGGCCGTCAAACGCCTGTTCAACTCGCTCCAATACGTGCTCTCGGTCGCGGCCGCGGCGACGCTGACGACCGCGGTGCTCGACGTCGCCGATCGGGTGCGGCCCTTCGGGGTGTCCGTCGCCGCCGACCACGGCTTCAAACCGTCCCTGGCGTTCGCCTGGGTCATCGGGATGATCGCGTTCTTCCTGCTCAACCACTCGATGGTCGCGGCCGCGGTCAGTCTCTCTGTCGGGCAGGGGTTCGGCCCCTCCTGGCGACGGGCGGCACCCGTGGCGGCCGCCGGCTCGGCCGCGGGCACCGCCTACGGCCTGCTGATCGCCTCGCTGCTCTCGCACGAGCGGACCCTGCTCCCGTTGCTGGTCATCCCGATCGGGCTGACGCTGCTGGGCAACCGGGCCTGGGTCCGTATCCTGGCGCAGGGGCAGCGCATGCACTCGCTCTACGAGGCGGGCAGGGCGCTCTCCAACGGGCTGGGGGAGGTCGACGCCTGGCGTGACTTCGTCGGCCTGACCGCCGAGGTGCTGAACTGCGAGGGCGCCGCGGTGTTCCTCGGCCGTCCCGACGACGGCGCGCTGGACGTGATCTCGACCCAGGGCGGTCCCGACAGGCTCATGGTCTCGGCCTCGCCCACCGCCTGGGAGCAGGCGACCAAGGGCTACATCACCCGCTCGCACTGGCGCCGCGCGGTGACGGTGACGATGGAGGCCGAGGGCCGCGTGGTCGGCTACGCGGCCGCCTACGGGCCGAGGGTGGAGTCGGACTTCACCTCGGAGGACCGCGAGACACTGCTGACCCTGGCGAACCAGGGCGCCGCCGCCCTGCGCAACGAGTCGCTGTACCGCGAGGCCGAGGGCGAGCGGGCGACCCTGCGCGACATCGTCGGCCACTCCACCGACGGCATCTACACGGTCGGGCCCGACCGGGCGGTGCGCTCCTGGAACCCGGCGATGGTGTCGCTGACCGGCTACTCCGAGGAGGAGGCGGTCGGCCAGAAGTGCTTCAACCTGCTACGCGCCCGCGACGGCGAGGGCGTCGACATGTGCGCGGCCGACTGCCCGATCCTGGCGGCGGCCAAGTCCGGGCAGGAGGAGGTCCGCGACGCCTCGGTCCTCAACAAGGACGGGGTGGCCCGCTGGATCCGCTACGCGCACGCGCCGATCGTGGGCGCCGACGGTGAGATGGACGCCGACGTGGTGGTGGTCCGCGACGTCACCCGCGAGCGGCAGACCGACGAGCTCAAGGCCGATTTCGTCGCCAGCGTCTCGCACGAGCTGCGCACCCCGCTGACGCCGATCAAGGGCTTCCTGATGACGCTGCTGCGCGAGGACCGGGACTTCACCCAGGACCGCCGGCACGAGTACTACAAGCTCATGCTGGTCCAGTCCCAGCGGCTGGAGCGGTTGATCGAGGACCTGCTGGAGGTGACCCGCCTGGAGACCGGCGCCGGCCTGGTCGACTCCACCCCGATCGACGCGATCGACCTGCTCCGGCAGGTGGTGGACCGGTTCACCAGCGAGGACCCGGAGCGGGTGGTGACGGTGATCGCGCCCAACCACGCGGTCTACTGCCGTGGCGACTGGATGCGCACCGACCAGGTGCTGGCCAACCTGCTGTCCAACGCGCTGCGCTACTCGCCGGCGCACGAGCCGGTGGAGGTGCGCCTGCTGCCGCAGGGCCGCGAGGTGGTCTTCGAGGTGCGCGACTCCGGCCCCGGCATCTCGCTGGACGAGCAGTCGCGGATCTTCGAGCGCTTCCAGCGCGGCGGCCACTACCTGACACGCGAGCAGGGCGGCGCCGGCCTCGGGCTGTACCTGGCCAAGCGGCTGGTGGAGGCCATGGGCGGCCGCATCTGGGTGTCGAGCCGGCTGGGGAGCGGGTCGGTGTTCGCCTTCGCCCTGCCCGCCGAGCCGAGCCTGCACGTGGTGACGCCACGGGAGCGCTCGATCGGCTAGCATCCACGCCCATGAGCACCGATGCGCAAAACGACGAATACCGGAGCTTCCTCGAGGACCAGGAGCTTGTGACCCTCCGTGACTGGGCGCTGCACCTCGCCCGGGAGCACCGCGACATCGGCTTCCTCTGGGACCTGAGCAAGCACCTGCCCGACACCGAGGACGCCAACACCGACTGGGCCGCCGAGGACCCGATCGACGCCGTCCGCGAGCTGGTCCACCTCGTGACCCATTTCCGCGAGGAGGCCGCCAGCCCTGAGATCGGCGACCTCCTCAAAGCCCGCTACGTCGACTACCTGGCCGACCACGCCCGCGAGCAGCGCTTCGACAGGTCGTGAGCAGTCGTCAGCCAGGCTGGCCGGCGCCCCCGGGCTACGGGACCAGCTCGTCGGCGAGGGCGCCGAGGAACAGGCCGACGTCGGTGACGACGCCGGTGGCCTGGGTGGAGCCGCGGTCGGCGAGCTTGGTGACGGTGGAGAGGTTGATGTCGACGCACACCAGCGGCACCGAGGCGGGCAGCAGGTTGCCGGTGGCGATGGAATGCAGCATGGTCGCGAACATCAGCGCGTAGCCGACGCCGGGCAGCAGCGAGCGCATGACGCGCTGGGTCTCGATCACGTCGGTGATGGTGTCGGGCAGGGGACCGTCGTCGCGGACCGAGCCGCCGAGCGCGAACTCGACGCCGTGCTGCACGCAGGCATGCATGATCCCGGAGGTGAGCACGCCCTGCTCGACCGCCTTGGCGATCGAGCCGCAGCGCCGGATGGTGTTGATGGCGCGGATGTGGTGCTCGTGGCCGTGCTCGACGCCCACGCCCTCCGAGAGGTTCACGCCCAGCGAGGTCCCGAACAGGGCGCCCTCGATGTCGTGCGCGGCCAGGGCGTTGCCGGCGAACAGCACGTCGAGGTAGCCGGCCTGGATCAGCCGGACCACCGCTGGCGACGCGCCGGTGTGGATCACGGCCGGCCCGGCGACCCAGAGGATCTTCTCGCCGCGGCGCTTGGTCTCCCGCATCGCCTCGGCGACTTTGCGGACGATCAGGCCCTGCGGCTTCTCGCTGGAGACCTGCGAGGACATGAACTCGAAGACCTCGCCCGCACGGCCGCGGTCGCGCGGCCGCACGCGGATGCCGAGGCTGCCGACCACCACCGGGTCGCCCTGGCGCACGTCGCTCATGGGCATGGTCCGGGCGCGGCCGTCGGCGACCACGATGGCGCAGTCCATCTCCGGGTTCTCGACCTCGTACCAGACGCCGCCGACGCGCACCTCGGTCTCCAGGTTGGTCGAGGAGTAGAAGCCGTCGGGCAGCACGCCGTCCATCTCGGCGGGCACCAGCGTGGCCTCGCCCGCCTCCACGCGGGTCATGCCGAGGCCCATCAGCGACCCGACCAGGTGCTCGAGCTGCCCGGGCCGCTCCGCCTTGACCACCAGCCGCGCGTAGGACGGGTCGGCCGGGGTCCGCCCCACCCTGAACTCGACGATCTCGTAGTCGCACAGCGCCTCCCGCACCTGGTCGAGGATGCGGGTGAACAGCATGGAGTCGATCACGTGGCCCGTGATCTCCAGGGTCTCCGAGTGGACGGGCATGGCTCCTCGTGGTCGCGTCGGTCGGGTGTGACGGCAAATTCTCGCACGAGGGTAGCGCCGCCGGGGCCGGTCCGGCTGGCGAGGACCCGGCGCCGCCCCGCACCGGGCCGGGTCGGAGCGCCATCGAGCCGGGCGGCCTCGGTGTCACAATCGACCGATGGCCATCGATCTACGCTCAGACACCCTGACCAGGCCCACCGCGGCCATGCGCCGCGCCATGGCCGAGGCCGAGGTCGGCGACGACCTCCACCGGGAGGACCCGACCACCAGGCGACTCGAGGCGGCCGTGGCGGAGCGGTTCGGCCACCAGGCCGCCCTGTTCGTGCCGTCCGGCACCATGGGCAACCAGATCTGCCTGCGGCTGGCCGCCGCGCCGGGCACCGGCTGCCTGGTGCACGAGGACAACCACGTCCTCTGGCACGAGGGCGGCGCCGGCGCCCGCCTCAGCGGCATCCAGTTCCACACCCTGGCCGGCCCGCGCGGCCTGCTGGACCCCGAGGCCGTGCGCGCCCGCGTCCGCACCGCCGAGTACGGCACGCCCACCAGCGCGATCGCGGTCGAGCAGACGCACAACCGCGGCGGGGGAGCGGTCTGGCCGCTGGAGACGCTGGCGGCGATCCGCGGCGTGGCCGACGGCGCCGGCCTGCGGCTGCACTGCGACGGCGCGCGCATCTGGAACGCCCACGTCGCCGCCGGCGTCCCGCTGGAGCGCTACGGGGCGCTGTTCGACAGCCTCTCGGTGTGCTTCTCCAAGGGGCTGGCCGCCCCGGTCGGCTCGGCGGTGATCGGCGACCGCGAGCTGATCGAGCGGGCGCGGGAGGAGCGGCAGCTCCTCGGCGGCGGCATGCGCCAGTCAGGGGTGCTGGCGGCGGCCGCGCTGGTCGCGCTCGAGCGGATGGTCGACCGCCTCGCCGAGGACCACGCCAACGCGCGGCGCACGGCCGAGACGGTGGCGTCCGCGGTGCCCGGGAGCGTCGACCTCGACGCGGTCCAGACCAACATGGTGGTCCTGTCGGCCGGCGCTTTCGGCACCGACGCGCCAGGGCTGGTCAAGCGGCTCGCCGACCTGGAGGTGCTGGCGGGCGCCAATTCCCCCGACCAGGTCCGCCTCGTCTTCCACTACGAGGTGAGCGCGCCCGACGCCGACCAGGCCGCCCGGGCGATCGTGGCCGCGGCGGGATGAGCGGCGGGACGGCCGCCGGCGACGCCGCGCGCTTCGGGCTCGCCGAGGTCCAGGCCGCCGCCGCGCGCATCGCCGGCAGCGTCCACCGCACCCCGGTGCTGCGCTCCCGGCGGCTGGACGCGGAGCTCCATTGCGAGGTGCTCGCCAAGGCCGAGCACCTGCAGCGCGTCGGCGCGTTCAAGGCGCGCGGGGCCTTCAACGCGCTGCTGTCGCTGGACCCGGCGACCCGGCAACGCGGCGTGATCGCGGTGAGCTCGGGCAACCACGGCCAGGCGGTGGCGCTGGCCGCGGCCGAGACCGGCGCCAGCGCCGTGGTGGTGATGCCCTCCGACGCCAACCCCGCCAAGGTCGCGGCCACCCGCGCCTACGGCGCCGAGGTCATCACCCAGGGCGTCACCCCGGCCAGCCGCGAGGCGGTGGTGCTGCGGTTGGCGGCCGAGCGGGGCCTGCACCTGGTCCACCCGTTCGACGACCTCGACGTGATGGCCGGCCAGGGCACCGCCGCGCTGGAGCTGCTGGACGACATCGGCGACGTCGACGTGGTGCTGGTGCCGGTCGGCGGGGGCGGGCTGATCAGCGGGACCGCCGCGGCGGTCAAGGGCCGCTCGCCGGCGACCAGGGTGATCGGGGTCGAGCCCGCCGTCGCCGCCGACGCGCGCGACTCGCTGGCCGCCGGCCGGCGCGTGGCGCTGCCGGCCGCGCCGGAGACGGTCGCCGACGGCGCGCGCTCGCTGATGGTCGGGGAGCGGCCCTTCGAGGTGATCCGGCGGCTGGTCGACGAGATCGTGACCGTGACCGAGGACGAGCTGCTCGATACCCTTGCGCTGGCATGGTCGCGGACCAAGCAGCTCATCGAGCCGACCGCCGCGCTGCCGCTGGCCGCCCTGCGCACCGGCGCCGTCCGGGCCGGCCGCGCGGGTGTCATCCTGTCGGGAGGCAACGTCGACGCGACCGCCCTGACCGCGTCGCTGCGAAAGGAGGCAACCGATGCACGGGGCTGAACGTCACATCTCCAGATACGCGCGCATGTCCATGACCGGCCGCACCTCGACCAGGTCCGGCGCGGCCGCGGCCTCGGGGATCCGCGCGGCGTGCTCGACGGCCCGCTCGATGCTGGAGCACTCGATCAGGAAGAAGCCGGCCAGGTGCTCCTTCACCTCGGCGAACGGCCCGTCGGTGGTCATCGTCCGGCCCTCGCGCACCGACACGCGCTTGCCCAGCGACGGGTCGGCCAGCGCCTCCGAAACGATCATCTCCCCGGACGCGGCGAGGTCCTCCTTGAGCGCCGCGTAGCGATCCAGTCCCTCGGCGCGGCGGGTCAGGGGGAGACGTTCCCAGATCTCCCGGGACGCCGGGTTGCTGTAGATCAGGATCAGGTATTTCACCCGCAGCCTCCATCGATGCTCGAGCCGGGCTCCGCTGGATGTCGAAACCGGCTCCGCGGTTTCTACACCCCTACGATGGCGCCCGCCGGGGCGCACCGAGAGCGACCATCGCCGCGACAGGGAGGTAACCATGCGGAAGATCGTGGCGGGGCTGGCCATCACCCTGGATGGGGTGGTGGAGGCGCCTTCGACGAGCAGCTGGATGCTGTTCAACGACGAGATGGCCGCGGTGATCGACGCCGGGATAGCGCAGGCCGACGCCATCCTGCTGGGCCGGCGCACCTACCTGGAGTTCGCCGATCTGTGGCCGAACCTGGGCAGCGAGGTGCCGATGGCCGACTTCATGAATGACACGCCCAAATACGTCGTCTCCAGCACGCTCGACAAGCTCGAGTGGAAGCACTCCACGCTGCTCAGCGGCGACCTCGTCACCGAGGTCACCAGGCTCAAGCAGCAGCCGGGCAGGAACATCCAGGTCCCCGGCAGCCCAAGGCTGGTGTGGTCGCTGCTGCGCGAGGGGCTGCTGGACGAGCTCGCCCTGATGATCCACCCGATCGTCCTCGGCTCCGGCCAGCGCCTCTTCGACGAGCCGACCGACCAGGTGCGGCTGAAGCTGCTCGACTCGAGAACGCTGAGCACCGGCGTGGTGTCGGTGGTCTACCAGCCGGCGTAGCCCGAGCCGCCGCGGCGCGGTAGCTTGCCTGACATGGAGACGCGGACGGCGACGGGGGCGGAGCCGGTGGCGCCGTGGGCGCGGCGGTTCGTGTGGGCGTTCCTGGCCGCCTTCGTGATCGCCGGGGTGTTCGGGATCGAGGCGTGGCCGCTCACCGGCTGGCGGCTGTTCGCGGACGCCCGCACGGCCAACCAGGTGACTTGGCAGGCGGTGACCGTCGACGCGGCCGGCCGGGAGCGGCCGATCCCGTGGGACGACCTGCCGGTCCGCTTCCGCGGCAACGTCCAGGTCCTCAAGGGCTTCGAGCACCTCCGCCCCGGCCGGCAGGTGGCAGTCTGCGCGGCCTGGGCGGACGCGGTCCGGGCACGCGGCGGCGACGTCCGCGCGGTGCGGATCTACCAGGTCGAGACCGACGTCTCGCGCCGGGTGGGCGACCGGGCCGCCCCCGGCACGCGGAAACTGCGCTTCACCTGCGGCGACGGGACCGTTCGGTCCAGCGGAGGCCCAGGTGGCTAGGCTCCGCGCCTGGGCCCGCCGGGTGGACGGCTGGCTGTTCGCGCCAGGGGACCCCAGGCGGCTGGCGGGCCTGCGCATCGGGCTCTGCGGGGTGCTGGCGATCCGCCTGGCGGCAGGGCCCTACCTCGACCTGGCCCACCAGCCGGCGGCACTGTACCGGCCGATCTCCTTCTTGAAGCTGCTGCCGTCGATGCCGCCGCCCGCGTTCGTCGTGCCGGTCCAGGTCCTGGCGGTGACCGCGGCGGTGCTGGCCACCGTGGGCCTTGCCACCCGGGTCAGCCTGCCGGTGGCGTGGCTGGCCGCCGTCCCGCTGGTCGCGATGACCTCCAGCCTCGGCAAGACGGTGCACAACGACGTGCTGCTGCTGTTGTGCCTGCTGCCGCTGCTGCCGTCGCCGGCGGGGGCCGCCTGGTCGCTGGACGCCCGCCGCCGGGGCGGCGGGGGGGCGACGGCGTCGTGGCGCTTCGGCTGGCCCGTGCGGACCGCCATGGTGGTGGTCGCCGGCGCCTACTTCTTCTCCGGCTTCGCCAAGCTGCTGCACGCCGGGCCGGCATGGGTCACCAGCGGCAACCTCCGCTGGGTGCTGTACGCCTCCAGCGACGCGCAGGCGCACGCCAACCAGGTCGCGCTGTTCGTGGCCGACCGGCCGTGGCTGGCGCACCTGCTCGCCGCCGGTTCGCTCGCCGTCGAGCTGTGCTTCCCGCTGCTGCTGTGGCGGCCGTGGCTGGCCTGGGTGTTCGTGCCGGCCGTGGTCGCGCTGCACGCCGGCATCTGGGCCGCCATGCGCCTCGACTACTGGCCGATGGCCGCCACCGTCCTGATCGTCATGGTCAACTGGCCCGCCGTGCTCTCCCGGCTCCGCCGCCCCCGAGCCCGCCCGACCCCGGCTCCCCGCACGTCCCGCCCCAAGGCCCCCGCCTCCCAGTAAGCCCGCGGCGCTGAAATTAATTCGGGTGCTTCGCCTGCGGTGCTCCGGTATGGTCAGGTTGTGGCACCAAGGACGGGATCCCATCGGCTACAGGCACTGTGGCGAATCCGATCCTACGTCCGGCCCTATCGGGGCCAGATGCTCACCATGTTCGCGGCGGCCCTGCTCGGCGTCGGTGCCGGCATCGTCATCCCCCTGGTAACCAAGGCGATCATCGACGGCCCGGTGGCGCGTGGCGAGCGGAGCCTTCTGCTGCCCCTGGCGCTGGTGGGGTTCGGGCTCGGCGCGGTCGAGGCCATCCTCACCTTCGTGCGCCGCTGGATCCAGTCGACCGCGGTGCTGGGGATGGAGACGGCCATCCGCAGCGACCTGTACCGCCGCCTCCAGCGCCTGCCCGTCTCGTTCCATGATCGCTGGCAGTCCGGGCAGTTGCTGTCGCGGGCGGTCACCGATCTGGGAGTCATCCGCCGGTTCATCGGCTTCGGGCTCATCTTCCTGATCGTGAACCTGCTCACCTACGCCACCGTGCTGGTGCTGCTCCTGCGCCTCTCGGTGCCGCTGGGCCTGATCGTCCTGGTCGCCACGTTGCCGATCCTGGCGATCTCGAGGAGCTGGACCCGGCAGTACTTCGTGATCTCGCGGCGGGTGCAGGACCAACAGGGCGACCTGGCCACGGTGGTGGAGGAGTCGGCCGGCGGCGTGCGCGTGGTCAAGGCGTTCGGCCGCCGCGAGCTGGTGGACGCCCGCTTCGGCGAGGTGGCGGGGCGGCTGGCGGGCTCCTGGATGGACGCGGTGCGGCTGCGGGCGCGGTTCTGGACGCTGCTGGACGTGATCCCCAACCTGGCCCTGGCGGTGGTGCTGTGCGTCGGCGCGCTGGCGGTCGCCAAGGGCCTGCTCAGCCTCGGCGGCCTGATCGCCTTCCTGTCCCTCCAGCTCCAGCTCGTCTGGCCGATCGACGCGCTCGGCTGGATCCTGGCGATCGGCCAGGAGGCCGCCACCGCGGCCGAGCGCGTCTACGAGGTGCTCGACACCCCGGTCGAGATCGCCGATCTCCCCGGGGCGATCCCGCTCGGCCGCGTGCGGGGCCGGCTGCGCCTGGAGGGCGTCGGCTTCCGCTACCCGGGCGCCGACCGGCCCGTGCTGCACGACGTCAGCCTCGAGGTCGAGCCCGGGGAGACGCTCGCCCTGGTGGGCGCGACCGGCTCCGGCAAGACCACGCTGGTCTCGCTGGTGCCGAGGCTCTACGACGTCACCAAGGGCCGCATCACCCTGGACGGCCACGACCTCCGCGGCCTGCGGCTCGAGTCGCTGCGGCGGGTGGTGGCGGTCGGCTTCGAGGAGCCGATCCTGTTCTCGGCCAGCGTCCGCGAGAACCTCATGCTCGGCATCGCCGAAGCGACCGAGGAGGAGATCGCCACCGCGCTGGAGGTCGCCAGGGCCGAGTTCGTGTTCGAGCTGCCCTGGGGCCTGGACACCCGCATCGGCGAGCAGGGACTGAGCCTGTCCGGCGGCCAGCGGCAGCGGCTCGCCCTGGCCCGCGCGGTGCTGGCGCGGCCGCGCGTGCTGGTCCTGGACGACCCGCTGTCGGCGCTGGACGTGCACACCGAAGCGCTGGTCGAGGAGGCGCTGGCGCGCGTGCTGGCCGGCACCACCGGCCTGGTGGTCGTGCACCGGCCATCGACGCTGGCGCTGGCGGACCGGGTGGCGCTGCTGGAGGGCGGGACGATCACCGCGGTCGGCACCCACCGCGAGCTGCTCGCCTCGGTGCCCGCCTACCGGTCGATCCTCTCCCAGGATGCCGACGAAGAGCCGGCGGTCGACGCCGACGGAGCCAGGGCGGCCGCCTCATGAGCAGCCAGAGCCTGGAGCAGTGGCGAGGAGTCGCCGCCGAGGACGCCGACGAGCTGCCCGGCGGCCTGGCGGTGCTGCTGCGGGCGCGCAGCCGGCGACTGCTCGGCACGGTGCTGCGCCCGCGCCGCCGGCTCGTCCTGGCGGCCGTGGCGGTCGTGCTGGTCAGCAACGGCGCCTCCATGGCCGGGCCCTACCTGGTCAAGGTCGGCATCGACCGAGGGATCCAGCCGGTGGTCGACCGCGGCGACGTGCGGCCGCTGGCGCTGATCATCGCGCTGCTGGTCGCCGCCGCGCTGCTCCAGGCGGCCACCCTGCGGCTGTTCTTCCTGCTGGTGGGGCGGCTCGGCCAGGAGGTCCTGCTCGACCTGCGGACCCGCGTCTTCGACCACTTCCAGCGGCTGAGCCTGGCCTTCCACGAGCGCTACACCTCCGGCCGGGTGATCTCGCGGCTCACCTCCGACATGGACGCCATCACCGAGGTGCTGGACGGCGGGCTGGAGGACCTGGCCACGGCGGTCCTCTCGATCGTCAGCATCGCGGTGATCATCCTGCTGCTGGACGTGCCGCTCGGACTGGTCACCCTGGCGGTCTTCCCGCTGCTGGTGTGGCTGTCGCTGTGGTTCCGGAGCCGCTCGGCGGCGGCCTACCGCCGCACCCGCGAGGCGATCGCCCTGGTGATCGTGCACTTCACCGAGTCGCTCGGCGGCATCCGGGCGGTGCAGGCGTTCCGCCGCGAGCCGCGCAACCAGGAGATCTTCGACGGGCTGAACGAACGCTACCGGCAGGCCAACGGCCGCTCCTACAGGCTGCTGGCGATCTACGGGCCGGCCATCAAGCTGCTCGGCAACACCACCATCGCGGTGGTGCTGCTCTACGGCGGCCAGCGGGTCCTCGACCACCGCATGACCGTCGGGGTGCTGGCGGCCTTCCTGCTGTACCTCCGCCGCTTCTTCGACCCGATGCAGGAGCTGAGCCAGTTCTACAACTCCCTGCAGTCCGGCGGCGCCGCGGTCGAGAAGCTGGCCGGCGTCCTGGAGGAGGGACCGTCGGTGGCGGAGCCCGAGCGCCCGGTCACCCTGGCCGCGCCCGCCGGGGCGGTGCGCTTCAGCGGGGTGCGCTTTGGCTACCGCCGCGACCGACCGGTGATCCCTGACCTCGACCTGGAGATCCCGGCCGGGCAGACGGTCGCGCTGGTCGGCGCGACCGGCGCCGGCAAGACCACCATCGCCCGGCTGCTGGCGCGCTTCTACGACCCCGTGGAGGGCACCGTCACGCTCGACGGCGTCGACCTGCGCCGCCTGGCAGAGCACGACCTGCGCCGCGCGGTGGTGATCGTGACTCAGGAGAGCTTTTTGTTCTCAGCGTTTGGCAGTCGTCCGGGCATGGGGGCCACGGTCGCGGACAACATCCGGCTCGGTCGCCCCGACGCGACCCGCGCCGAGGTGGAGGCGGCCGCCCGCGCCATCGGCGCGGACGAGTTCATCGCCGCTTTGCCAGACGGGTTTGACACCGAGGTGCGCAAGCGCGGCGGGCGGCTGTCGGCAGGCCAGCGCCAGCTCGTCTCGTTCGCCCGCGCGTTCATTGCTGACCCTGCGGTGCTCATCCTCGACGAGGCGACCTCTTCGCTGGACGTGCCGAGCGAGCGCCAGGTGCAGCGTGCCCTACGCACCCTCCTTGCCGACCGCACCGCCGTGATCATCGCCCACCGCTTGTCCACGGTGGAGATCGCCGATCGCGTCCTCGTGCTGGACCAGGGCCGGATCGTCGAGGACGGCCCGCCCGACGAGCTGGTGCGCGCCACCGGCCGCTACGCCGACCTGCGCCAGGCCTGGCTCGATAGCCTCGTGTGACTCGGCGTGCCCGTCCGAGGAGAGGCAGGCCTACTGCGTTCGCCGAACGAGCGTAATCACCGGGTGGGTGTAGGTGAGGGCCCTGCCGCTCCGCAGCTTGTGCAAGGTCCGGAGAAGGCCAAGTCGCGCGGTGGCGGGCGGCTGGTTGATCCCTCGCAGCGCTGCCTGCAAGTCGATTGCTGTCTCGACGAATGACCAGTCGTCGCCGAGCAAGGTGAATGCCCCGAGCGCCGGGTCCTCTACGAGCCGAAAGATGATCTCCGCGCGTGGCTGGCAGCCGTGGCCCAGCCTGGCCTCCGACCGTCGATGAGCGATGGCCGACGGGCAGATGCAGGAGCGTCCGTCCTCACGGCTTGTGCCGTCGCATGCTCGCCTGTCGATGCCCTGCCAGCCGACCCTGATCGCGTGGAGGCCCGGGAGGAGGATGTCAACCGTCGTCGATGCGGTGACCACTTCGGCATGCCCGGTGATGGGGTCCCGCTGCGGGTGGCCGCCGAGGACCTGGGCGATGCGGTCGACGACGCTTGGGCTTGTGGCGGTGACAAGCCAGGTTGCCAGGGTACGAGGGCGGTGGCCCAGTAGAGCGCCATGCTGAAAGCGGCCCACGAGCCCGGCATCAGTGCCAAGATCGTCGTCCTCCCTGGGGCGAGTTACCGCCTCCTGGATGTCGGGTTGCCACTCAGGCCGGTGGAGCAGTTCGTCAGGGGGAAGAATGGCGGGCACGCGTCCTGCTCGACGCCGGCGGCCGCTACTTGCTCGGTCTTCGCGTTCGGCCCCTGGGCCGGACCCGGAGTGGCTGGCGGGTCCTCCGCTAGGAACGAGCCTCTCTCGGTGCCTGGCATGATGCGCCAGTAAGGCGCGCGAAAGCTTACGGAAGGCTCACTGCCGCGCTCGCTGCCCAGCCCGATTGCGGAAATCGCCCGTCTGCGAGTGGTCTTCTCGCGTGGCGTCCGGCCTGGTGTCTCGGTCGTGATGGTCGCCCCCGGGCACTCCTGAAACTCATCGGGGGCGGCGCGCTTCACACCAGAGTAACCCGGTGTGCGTTGATTCGCGCCCGGGGCTGCCCAGCGCGCGGGCGCGCCCTGTGCGACTCGCCCGCGCGCGCACCGCTGGATCGCGGAGTGAAAGGCGCCCTATCGGTAGTCGCGTGCGCAATGCAGCAGCGTTCTCGCCCGCAATCCACGTGGTCAGCGGGTCGAGGCGGAAAAGCCTGGGTGATTCCTACCGAATCGGGTGCGGCCGGGCGGCTTGGTCGTTGCCCGCCGAGGGCGGCGTGGGGTGCACCTACGCTGAAGGCAACGTGTCGGCGTCAGGCGTTGCGATCCGAGGGGCTGGGGCGGGGAATGTCGATGACTACGGCGCGCAGATCCAGGCCTTGCGTCTGGGACAGGTCCGTGGCCTGTCGCTTGAGTTCGCTTGCTGTCTGATCGCGGTCGTGCCGGGCGGTGGCGGTTCGGCGCTGATCGTCGGGGTCGTTCCACTGCTCGACCGGATACCACCCGACCACATAGACGCCGTGCTTGGCGTGGGCCTCCGGGAGATAGTCGTTGACGAGTTGGTCACGCATCGCAGTCAGCAGCTGATTGTTCCAGCAGCCTTTCACCTCGATGACCACGCGAACAGCATGGAATTCGGATTCAGCGGCGGCCAGGGCAGTAGTTACGGCGCCAAAGAGCGCGGTTGCCTCGACCAGCAGGTCAACCCGGTTACCGGCACCGCTCGGGCTGGTCTGGCGGACAAGGACTTCCCGGTTGACCACCACAGCGCTGCTGGCGAGGCGGAGTTCAAGCTGGTCTTTGAGGTATGCGGACAGCGCGTGCTCATCCTTTGGGCGCCAGAACACCTGGCGTTGCCCTTGCGCGGTGCTCTCGGTGCTCCCGGCGGCAAGGCGTGTGCCTTCGTTCGTCCCGGTGGGGGGTTGGGAGGCCCGGTGCATGTCCCACAACAGCTGCCCATGCTGCGGAACGGAAAGTGTGACCTCGCGCAGCACATCAACGATCAGGTCGCTCAGCTCGGTGGCGTTACGGACAAGCCGTCGCCGGCGGTCGGCCAGCAGCGCCTGCAGTTCCGCCAGTGTGGGCGGTGACCACGCTGCCTCTTGCTGCCGCTCCTCGGCCCACAACAGGTGAGCCTTGAGACTGGTGCGGTCTGGCCAGCGGCCAACCAGCGCGGCCAGCTGACGGACCGCCGCGGCCGAGCCACGCCCGGCGAGGGCCTGGACCACGTTGTCACGCCACTGGCGGACCCGCTCCTCCGAGCTGACCCAGTGCATACCTGTGGGGACGGCATCGGCTTCAGGTGGATAGCGCTCCGACAACAAGATATACAGCTCGGCCAGGTCGACCTCCTCCAGCTGGTCGAAAAGCGAGGAGTCGGCTCGATCATCGGCAAGCGCCGCAGCGAGATCGTCACCCCAGTTGGGGTCGGCGCGCGCGGTCGCGAGCACGCTGGGCCAGTGTGTCCGGGCGTCGGCATGCAAGAGCGTCACCGCGGCACTCAGCGCGGCAGAGCGCAGCAGCTCGCTCTGGTTTGCCGGGACCGCTTCGACGAGACGCCGGCAAGCGTCGATCCCATACGGGTGGCCATTGTTGACCAGCAGCCCTCCAAGGAGACCAACCGTTTCAAGCAGCGCGTTCACGCCGTCTTGTGCTTGTTGCAGTTCTTGCCGTGCCGCCTGCTGCTCCGGAGTCTCGGCGGTGCCGGAGAGGCTGGGCTGGGTCGAGACGCTGGCGGCGTCCAAATGGCTCTTGGCCGTGCGTAGCGTGGCATCCAGAGCCTTGGTGCGGTCGCTGCCGCTGACCAGCTCGCCGGCAAGCGCGTCCAGTTCTCCGGCCAGCGCCTCGGCCAGCGGGGGAGTCCAGGCAACATCGAGGGCGCGCAGTTCGCCTCGTCGGCTGCTGGCGTCTTGCCTGCCGCGCAAGATGCGCAGGGCTGGATCGACCAGCGCATCGGGCGCGGCCGAGGCGACCCGGGTGAGAAGGTCGCGCTTCAGCTTACGGTCGCCAGTGCCGCTGGGAACGGTCCACCACCAGAGGATAGCCGGCGCCCACCTGGCCCAGGTGGCCGGAGCAACCGTGTCGAGCAGGCCATGACGGGCGAGCAATGCCAGCGCGAGATAGCCTGCCCATGCCCGCCGGTCATACCGGTCGGTGCCGAGCCACTCATCAGCGTGAGGATGTTCGCTGAGCAGGTAGTGCGTGGCGGCCGTAAGAAGGGGTTCGCGCCAGCCGTCCTCCAGCACCGCCCCGCCTGGCCAGGTTGTGAGGTCGTCGTCGTGTCGGACTCGAAGCGTGCCGGTGTTGGGGTCGGCTTGCAGGGCGTGGCACAGCTGCCAGAAGGCGGTGCCGTCACCTGAGACGGCCTGGCGGAGGCGATCGCGCTGGGTGCTGGTGAACTCGTCACGCCCTGACCATGGCAACTCCTCAGACTTCGTAGCGAGCAGCTCATTTTGTCGGCGGGCGCGTTGTGCAGCTGGACTGGTGAGATCCACGGCCTGGAAGTAGGGCGCGAAGACCTTCGCCCACACGCGGGTACCCTTGTGCTGCAGGGCCAGCTCCTGAGCGGCCGGATCCATTGGGGTGAAGACGGTTCTGATAAGCACATGAAGCCGGGCGGCGGTGGCGTCATCGGCGGTGGCGTCAAGCTGGAGCAGCCAGTCAAGATCATCCGGGCGCAGCAGGCTGGTGCTGTCGGCGCGGACGAGGTCATCCCCGCCTGCCTGCTCCTGCGACCGGGATACGCGCAGCGGACGCTGCCGTTGCCGCCACCCATAGGCAAGGAGATAGGCCTCGTGCTCGTTCTTGGTCAGCGCAAGCAGGGCCGCCACCAGGTCGCGGCGCAGCGTCCGCACACTGGAGGGTTCCTGACCGGACGTGTCGACCAGGTCGACCGGCGCTGGGATGAGCGCATAATGCGCCGCCAGGCGTGCGCTGAGCAGCCACGCCGCCGCTGGTATGCGTGCGGCTCCGCCAGGGCCGGTGAGCGCCCGGTCAATCAGCGCATCCAGCAGTTCGGCGTCGTGGTCTGAGAGTTCAGCCGGTGTGAAGGCGCTCTTGTCTGCGTTCGGCTGGGTGGAGCCGTCGGCAGATGCGGTTCCGCCATCAGGTGGCGTCGGGATCTCCGTGTCGACCTTGGCCTCCAGGGTTCCTGGGCCCAGGTTCTGGCGCGCCCATTCGAGGACAGCCGGCAGATCCTGTTCTCTAAGCTGCTCCGGCAGCCCGTGACGTAATGACCAGTAGGCGCCAAACAGGTCCTGATTGCGGGGCGGGGTCAACGCCGCAAGCAACTCATCCACCGACAGCCGTTCCGGCCAGCACGCCGCCAAGATTTCGGCTCTGAGCTCATCGTCGGGGTCGGCCTCTGCGCTGAGCTCCTGAAGCAGCCCGAGCAACCGGCTCGCTGCTCGGTCACGATCAAGATCGGCGGCGGCACGGGCCGCCCAGCTGCGCAGGTAGCCGTCCCACCCCTGCTCGGCGGCCACCTTGCACAGCTCATCCACCAGAGCGGCCGTGTCCGTCTCTCGGGCGAGTTGGACCGCCAGGTCCACCTGCTGGCGAGATGGCCGCCCGGTCGGATCGTCAGCAACCGCCGCTACCAGCACGGGGCGAAGCTGGTCAGCCAGTCCAGGGTGGGACAGGCTCCATCGCGGCCGCGTCCACGGACGGTCCAGTAACGCGACCCTGTCGGCCTGCTCAAGCAGGCGCCTGACCAGCAGCTCCCGAACCCCCGGGCTCTCGATCACGGCGGCGTGGACGGCGATGTTGTATGGGTCGATACCCGCCAACCAGGCGGTCCTGCTGGGATCCAGCGCCACCAGCCACGCCGCGAGTTCTCGCAGTGGAGGATGGATACTGTCGCGGCCAAGCTCAGAAGCGCCAGTGAGCAGACTTCGTACCTGCTGCTCTGGCAGTTGATGGTCGATCAGATGGCGCGCCGCAAGGTAGGACGCGAACGTCGCGTGCGCCAGGCCCAGCCGACTGGGGCCGCGCGACGAGAACAGCGCGGTGTCCAAGCTGGCCGCCAGCAGCCCAGGTGTAACGTCAAACGGTCCCGCCGCCGCATGTTCACTGCCCCCGGCAAGACTCCCGTCGGGCACGTCGGACTCTGGCACCTCGCCGATCTGGCCTGACCAGACGGCTGCCTTGCCGCACAACAGCAGGGATGCCGAGATACGAGCCGCGACGGCCGCTCGCTGTGGCGCGCTCCCCGCCAGCAGCTCGTGTGGTCGCCGGTCGTCGTCAGGTTCATCGGCCAGCACCAGCACGCCCTGCTCGAACAGTGCCGCCGCATTGTCGACCAGGTGTCCGTCGCGCTGGTACAGGCGCAGCAGCAGATCCAAGGTGAGCGGGATGGCGGCCAGCGCCCCGGCACCAGCAGCCACGACCGCAGCAAGGAAAGCGTCAGGGTCGACGCCGCGATCCTCGGTCAGAGCCGCCGCGTTGCTCCTGGTGAGCGGGGCAAGCTCAACGACACGCAGATGGGCCAGCAGGCTCGTGAGGAACTCGTGCAGCCCAGGTGGGTAGTCGGCCGCCCTGCATCCAACGAGCAGATGAAGCCGTCCAAGATCACGTCTAGCGAGACTTCGCCGCAGGCGTCCAACGAGCCGCTTTGGCTCCAGAGGACACTCATCCACACCGTCGAGCACCAGCGTCAGTCGAGCCGCGACGGCCTGTTCAGGTTCTACAGCCTGATCCAGACGATCCTCACCTGGGAGCAAAGGAAGCCGCTGGAGGGGAGCCACGACAACCTCGCCGAACGTCTCCTCATCCACATCGATGAGGTCGACCCACGCCAAACCATTCTCCTCAGCTGCGGCGTCCTCCCAAGCGGGCAAGTTGGCGACCAGGCGCCGGAGGCTG
>WNGG01003622.1_pt1 | contig 67552 bp, 62 predicted proteins | sample 5400661 | NCBI WGS metagenome assembly WNGG01 (sample SAMN13153372, study PRJNA577476) | soil metagenome | isolation source: 100 cm soil or saprolite under Garry oak tree replicate 1 | place: USA:California | collected 2016-06-15
AGGCTTCGCAGGCGGGCAGCCGCTCGACATCCCACAAGTCGGCAGTGACGACGGCTGGTGCGAGCGTCAGGCAGCGCTCCACCACAGTCTCGAGCTGCACGAGAGTCGGCGGCACGAAATGACCCACCGCCTGGAGCCGCTCCATCTCGCCGTTGCCCCCGCGCACCGGGATTACCGCGATGCGGCCGGCGCCACGTGCCGCCGCGTATTCGACGGTGCGCACCGTCCAGTCGATCGATTCCTCCGCCGGGACGTATGGTGCGCCCAGCAGCGCGAACGCGCGCAGGTCGATGTCGTGCTCGGCGAGAAAGGCCGTGGCGCGGTCGAAGCGCTCGAGATCGAGTTTCTTGTTGAGGTGCGCGGCCGCGACGGGATGGACGGTTTCGAGTCCGACGGCAACCTCGAGTTTGCCGGAGAGCAGCGCCGCGAATTCCAAGGTCAACGGCCCGACCGTATTCGCATGCGATTCCACCGTAACCGCGGCGAACGGAGCAGCGAGCTCGGCGATGCGCGGCAGATCCTCCGCCGGCACGGCCCGGCGGTCGAAGAAGTTGCTCGCGTTGTACAGCTTCAGCCGATTGGGGATGGGTGGAGCAAGTGATTGCAGCGCATGCACCAGCTGCGTGGGCAGGGCGCCGGGCGGCGTCGGACCGTCGAGTGTCCAACGCCACAGGTCGCAGAACGAGCACGTGAACGGGCATTCGGCGCCGGCCAGAAACACCGTAACGGCGCGCTCCACTCCCCCCCCGTTCGCGGAGCGTTCGTCCTCCACGACGGTGCCGTGCGCCTTCCAGGGATCGACGACCGGTTTCGGCGGCCGCAGCCGTCGGATCCGCGCATCAGGCGTGGAGTGCGTGGAAATGGCGGCGATAGCGGGCCTCGTCCTCGGTGAACAAGCGGGCGGCTGTGGCGGGCGTCGCCGAACCGTGCTGGAAGCGCCGCTTGGGATAGACAGGCATCTCGTATCCCAGCACGGCGCGCGCGCCGCGGCTCACGATCTCGCCCTTCAAGGCGTACAGGCGCTCGTGCGAACCGCCGGTCAGCTCGGCGAACGGCACCGCTTCGGCAATCGCGATCACGGATGGCCGAGTATAGGGGCTGAACGAGACAAAGCCATAACGGCTCGCGCAGGCGTAGCCGCGTACGCAGCCGCGGCTGTAGCCGCCCGAGTAGGTGAGCGAGTGCTTGAGCGAGTCGACGCCCCAGCCCTCCTGATAGAGCATGCGATTATTGACGACGCTTCTGATCGTCAGCTCTCTGTTCGCCTCGATGGGGTAATCCTTGAGATTCTCATCACCGCCGTCGCCGTCCACGAGCAGACGCCACTCGGGGTAGCGCGCGCGGATTGCCTCGAGCAGCGCGAGGTTCACGGCGGCGCACTCGACGTCGAGCGGCTTGTAGTCCTCGATGACGGCGACGGCGCGCAGCGGGTCGAGCGCGCTGGAGGACACGTCGATGGTCTCTCCCAGCATTTCAAGGCCAGTGCGCTGCAGAAACTCGCGTGCTTGGCGGGCGTCGTCGCCGCCTGAGTCGAGCGAGAGGGTGAACGCCTTGAGGCGCGTGGCTGGTCTACCGTGGTCGAGCACGAGCCTATGCAGACAGAGCAATACCGATCCGCTGTCGATGCCGCCCGAGAACGGCACGCCTATGGGCGCGGCCGGATCCTGCGCCGCTAGCCAGGTGCGCAGCTCGGAGTACAGCGCCTCGATGTAGTGACGCCCTAGACGATCGAGATCGGGCGGCAGCGTGCCACGGGGCGGATCGAAGAAGCGACGATACACGGGATTGGGGTCGGGACAGCCGATGAGCCGCAGGGTTGTGACGTGATGCGCCGGTGCCATGCGCGTGTACGACGGGTGAAATTGATCGGCCCAGCCGCGGCGGCCGAGCTCGGCCGCGATCTCGTCGATCCGCTCGGCCACGATCAGGACGGGGCCGTCGGCGGCTTTTGCGAGGAAATACCGCAGCGGCCGCTCGAGGCTCCGCGCCAGCACGACGCGCTCGCCCTCCTGGGCGACGAGCGCGAACGAGCCGTCGATCGCGAGTACTCCCTTGGGATCCGCGGCGAGCAGAGAGCGCCGAGCTGCAGCGAGATCACCGGACCAGAAATGCTGCGAGCCATCCGGGATCAGGTTGATCACCTGCGCAATCTGTTTCATGGGCGCTTCCCCGCGGGCCGAATGCGAATCGCCTGGCCGCCGCCGGGAGCGAGCGCCATTCGCAGATGCGAGGCACGCATCACGGTGCGGTGCGAGATCGTCACTGGCAATGGATTGGTGAGCCAGTTGGCGCCGGGACCGTCGGCGTAGATGTCGGCGACGTAAGCTTTGCCCGGATCGAGGAACGTGAGCGGCACGTCGAAGGTGCGCGCCTCTTCGTCGGTGATCGCGCCGATGAACCAGTTCGGGCTGTTTTTCTCGCGGCGGGCGACGAGCACGTAGTCGCCGATCTTGCCGTCGATCACGCGCGACGTGTCCCAGTCCACGGCCACGTCCTTGATGAACTGAAAGGCGGGCTGATTGAAGTAGTTCTCCGGCAGGTCGGCCGCCATCTGCAGCGGCGAATAGATCACGACATAGAGCGCGAGCTGTTTGGCGATCGTGGTGCGGACGCGCGCATCTTCGTTCGTACGCGCCGGTCCGGTCTTTGTCCGGAGGATGTCGAAAATGCCGGGCGTGAAATCCATCGGTCCATCGAGCAGCCGCGTGAAGAACAGGATCGTCTCGTGCTCGGGGGGATTGCCGCCTTCGCCGCCCCACGCGTTGTACTCCTGTCCGCGGGCGCCTTCGCGGCTCATCATGTTCGGATACGTGCGGCGCTCGCCGGTGTCGTGGATCGGCTCATGCACGTCCAGCATGATGTGGTACTGCGCCGCCTTCTCGATCACATGGCGGTAGTGCTGAACCATGCGCTGGCTCCAGTGCGAGTGCCCGCCCGTGATCGTGTCGGTGACGTATCCGGACTTGATGGCGTCGAGGCTCAGAGACTGGTACAGCGCGAAGGCGCTGTCCATCTGCCGCTCGTAGTTCTCGATTCCGCCTGACGTCTCGTTGTGCACGATCAGCTTCACGCCCTTCGAGTGCGCGTAGCGGGCGAGCTCGACGAGATCGTAGTCGGGATACGGCTGGGTAAAGGAGAAGGCGTTGCGGTTCTGGATCCAGTCGCCGTCCCAGCCGACGTTCCAGCCTTCCACCAGGACACCGCCGAATCCATTCGCGGCCGCGAAATCGATGTAGCGCTTGGTATTCGCTGTCGTAGCGCCGTGTTTCGGGCCCGAGCTCCACGTCATCGTGTTGATGTGCATGCCCCACCAGATCCCGACGTACTTCATGGGCTTGATCCAGTCGGTGTTCGGGATGACGCTGGGCGGATTGAGGTTCAGGCCGATCACCGAGGGCGACAGCTCGGTCACTTTGTCGGCGACCTGGATGGTGCGCCACGGAGTGACGAAGGGCGTGTGACCCCGCACCTTCACGCCGTCCGCCATCGGGGCGAGATCGGCGTGCAGCGTGCGGTTGTCCATGCGTGGGCCGCGGATATTCATCTTTGCGTAGTCCACGAGATTCGCTTCGTGGATCACGACGAACGTCTTGCCGCCTCTGAATTCCATCGTGAGCGGCGTCTGCACGCTGTCGAGCGTGCTCACCGGTCCCTCGGACCACAGCTGCTCGGACCGGTCGAGCCGAGGCCGATTGGACGCGATCCACCAGGCGCGGGCGTTGTCGGCCATCGCGAATTCCGTCAGCTCGTCGGTGATTTCGAAGTCGCCGAGGTTCGCCTGCGCCGGGAACTCGTAGCGGAAGGCAACGCCGTCGTTGAAGGCACGGAACGCGACAGTGAACTTGCGGTCCGGCGGCCCCGTCTCGGCGACCGACACCTTGAGCTCGTTGTGATGATCGCGGACGCGCGAGACCTCGCCCCACGGCTGTGTCCACGTCGTGTCCACGGAATTGCGGGTCGAGTCCACGATGCGCAGCCCGTCGCGCAGCGCCGGCCCGCCGCGGAACTCGAATCCCAGCATCGACGGGGTCAGCAGCGGACGGCCGTCCCGCTGCACCCGGTAGTAGAGCTTGCCTTCACGCGTATCGACCCTCACGACGTTGCGGCCGTCGGGCGAAGCGACGCGCAGCTGCGCGCCCGCCGTGCGGGGAAGGACGACCAAGGCGGCGAGAAGAAGAGTCCTCATCAAGTCTCCATCGTTGCGTATATTTGAAACGCACACTTCCGGGGGATGTGTATGAACCGCCCCAGCGCTCGCTCCTTTGTCACCCTGGCACTCCTGCTTGGCGCTTGCAGTCACAAGCAATCTGTCGCCGCCCGTGAAACGCGCCCACGACCAGCGGGCATCGTCATCACCGCCGAGGACATTCAGCGGTCTCCAGGCATGTCGCTGGAGCAGCTACTGCTGGCCCGCGTGCCCGGTCTGACGCTGACGCGCGGCGCCAACGGCCGTCCGATCCTGCACCTGCGTGGCGAGACGACCATCATGGGCGAAGAAGAGCCGCTCGTCGTCGTGGACGGCATCCCCCTCGGTCCCAACCCCGCCGGCAACCTGGCGGCGATCGATCCGCACGATATCGAGACCGTGCAGGTGTTGCGCGACGCGGCGGCCACGGCGGTGTACGGTATCCGCGGCGCGAACGGCGTGATCATCATCCGCACGAAGCTAAACTAGCGAAAAAACAGCGGCCGGTCGTTGTTGCGCGCGACGATGTACAGGTCGCCGCGTGGCGTGCGCAGTCGCTGAATGTCGCGCGCCTGTCCCGGCACGAAGAATCCACTTTCCCTGGTCGGCACAGGCATGAAATTTCCACGCTTATCGCCGCGCAGCAGCAGTCCGTAACTCGCCATCATCGCTCCAATCGCGGGCTGCACACCCTCGAAGTTGCCGGCGAGTAGCAGGTCGGTGGTGCCATCGCGATCGAAGTCTCCCACCAGGATCCCGTACACCGGAGCGAGCTGCGCTTCGTGGGGCAGCCGGACCAGCGTGAACGAGCCGTCGCCGTTGTTGCGCACGAGCGTGGTCGCGAACGTGCGGACCTGTTTGAAGACCGCGCCCGCGAGCTGCTCGGGCGTGAAGATGTCGGGCACCGTCTGGTTCGCATAGTCTTTGTAGCGGGGATAGCGCGCCTTGAGGGACGGGAGCGCGCCGAGGAGCTCGTCGCGCATGGCGATCGGGTAGCTCCTACCCTGATCGTAGACGGAAATGATCTGCTCGAACGGGCCGGTGCCGTTGAAGTCCTTCGCGTACATCGTGACGGGCTCGCTGTCGCTGGCGTGAAGACGGCTGTTGAGACCCAGGTTGCCGACGATGAAGTCCACACGGCCGTGACCGGTGAAATCGCCCGCCACGATGCGATTCCACCACCCCTCGCTCCGCTCGAGGCCGGGTGTCGTCACGCGCACGAGCCTCCCGCCGCCTGCGTTGTGGAAGATCGTGACGGGCATCCACTCGCCCACGACCACCAGATCGGGCCGGCCGTCGCCGTCCACGTCCCGCCACACGGCGTCGGTCACCATCCCCACGTGCTCGAGGTCGGGCGCGAGCCGCCGCGTGACGTCGGTGAAGTGCCCGTGGCCGTCGTTCTGGAGCAGCGTGCTCCGGGGATCGGCTCCGTAGCGCCACGGCACGACGCGGCCGCCCACGAAGAGATCGATGTCGCCGTCGCCGTCGTAATCGGCCGCCACCACGCGCGAGCCGCTGTTGTCCTCGGCGGGCAGGCTGCCGGTGGCCTTGTGAAAGTGGCCCCGTCCATCGTTTAGATAGAGCCGGTCCTGGAGCGCCGGCGCGAGTGGCGAGTATTCGCTGCCGCCGCTAACGACGTAGAGGTCGGGGTGTCCGTCGCCGTCGGCATCGAAGAACACCGCGCCCAGGTCTTCCGAGACCGCATCCTGCTCGAACAGCCCCCCCCCCGGATTCGAGCGCACGAACCTCCCGTCCCGCTGCTGGATGAAGAGCGCCCCCGGCTGTCCCTTCGCGCCGCCGATGAAGAAGTCATCGAGCCCATCGCCATTCACGTCGCCCACAGCGACGATCGGACCTTCGGTCGAGAGCATCTTGGGAATCAGAAGCTCCCGGTCGAAATCGACGAAGTCGTTCTCGCGGTGGGCGAAGTCGAGGCCGATCTGGCTGGTGACGTCGGTCAACATCGTGCGTGGTGCGTGGTGCGTGGTGCGTGGTGGCGGCACCGCCCCGTCCTCTCGGATCGTGACCCGCTGATTCGTGCCGACGTGCGTCATGCCACTCGCGTGACCATTCGGCCATTCGATGCTGATCGAATCGATCGTATCCACTCGTCCGACACCAAACGTTAGGACATAGTCGACGCTCGACTGGAAGCCGCGAGTCGGCTCGAGCTCCTGCATGAATTGGCGGTCGCGGGTGTGCAGGGTGACGCGCGCACCGACCGCGAAGGGATTCGCGCTATCGCCCTCGAGGCGGATCTGCAGATAATGATTGGCCGGGAGCTGTGTGCGGGCGTTGTTGCGATAGATGAACGCCTCGTCGTTCACGTTGTTCACGACGAGATCCGGCGCGCCGTCGCCGTCCAGATCCCCGTACGCCGCGCCGTTCGAGAAGCTCGGCCGATCGATCCCCCAGGCGGCGCTCACGTTGGTGAACGTGAGGTTGCCCGTGTTGCGAAACGCGTAGTTGGGCAGCTTCGTCGAGCTCATCGCGTTGATCAAGCTCATGAAGTCGACGCGCTGGCCGCGTGTGGCTGCCACCATGGTCTCGTTGCTGCCAAGAAACGACATGTAGTCCTGTTGCGTGACATCGTGCGCGAGTCCATTCGCGACGAAGATGTCCTTGTTGCCGTCGAGATCGAAATCGGCGATGAGAGCGGCCCAGCTCCAGTCGGTGCGCGCGACGCCCGCCTGCCAGGCGACGTCGCTGAACGTCCCATTCCCATTGTTACGCTGGAGCATGTTGCGCATGAGCTGATGGTCGAAGCCCGCGCGGGCCTTGGCCTGATACAGCTCCCACGTCTCGAACCCCGAGGTCCTCTTGAGGCGGTAGTCGTCCTCGGGCAGCATGTCGCTGGTGTAGATGTCGGGCCACCCATCGTTGTCGACGTCGGCGATGTCCACGCCCATCGAGAAGTAGCTGGAGACGGGCAGCGCGTTCTCCAGAACCTCTGTGAACGTGCCGTTCCCGTTGTTGAGGTAGAGATAGTCGCGCTCGAAGAAATCGTTGGCCACGTAGACGTCGGGCCGGCCATCGCGATTCACGTCGCCGATGGCGATCCCCAGCCCGAAGCCGATCTCGGGGCCGTAGATCCCGGCTTGCTCGCTCACGTTGGTGAAGTGGCCGTGATCGTTGCGGTAGAGCTCGTGGCCGCCCAATGGGTCGCGCTGGTTCCGCTCGTTCTTGACGGCGATGCTCGCGACGGGGCGGGGTGAGTTGCGGATCAGGAAGAGATCGAGGTCGCCGTCGCCGTCGTAGTCGAAGAACGCGGCCTGGGTCGAATAACCGGTATCGGCGATGCCGTAGGCGGCCGCCATCTCCCGGAATCGTGGGATGCCGTCTTTGACGCCCTGATTGATGTACAGTGTGTTCGCGCGCAGCGCGCCGGGTTCGAGGCCCGCGTGGCATACGTAGATGTCGAGCTTGCCGTCGCCATTCACGTCCGCCAACGTGACCCCTGTCGTCCAGCGACCGGTCTCGGCGATGCCGGCTTCCTTGGTCACATCGCGAAACTTGAAATCACCGAGGTTCAGGTAGAGGCGTGGGCCGCCTTGGTTTGATGTGAGCACGATCTCGGGCAGGCTATCGCCGCTCAAGTCGCCGATCGCGACGCCACCGCCGTTATAGAAATTGCGATAGGTGAAGACGTTGAAGTCGCGCGTCTCAGTCAGGCGATTGGCGAACGTGACGCCGGTGTAGCTGGAAGGCAGCAGCGTGAACAGTTGGCCATTGCGCGCGGGCGGCGCTGCTGCCCGCTCGCGCGATGTATCCGAGCAAGCGGCCATCAGGGCCAAAAGAAAGAGGGGCGCAGCGAGCTGCGCCCCTCGGTGAAGCGCCAGCGCCAATCAGTACCCGGGATTCTGGGCCAGCAGCGGGTTGGCGTTGACCTGATTTTGCGGAATCGGCATCAGGACGTAGTAATCCGCGCTGCCCACCTTGCCGCCGACGAGCCCCGATGCAGCGTCCGTTCGACTCGTGTATTGGCCGAACCGGATGAGATCCTGCCGCCGCTTGCCTTCACCGTATAGCTCGAACAGGCGCTCGCTGAGGATCATGGCGCGGGTGATGGGCCCGGCGAGCGGCGTGTTGACAGGATCCCCCGGGCGATTGCGGAGCGTGTTCAACAGGCCGAGTGCCGTCGCGCTGCCGGACGTCTGCTCGTTCAGGGCTTCGGCTTTGATCAGATAGATCTCGCCGAGGCGGAACCAGGCGAAGTCGTTGCCGCTGTTTTGCTGCACGTGGGCCGGGTCGGCCGGCCACTTGTAGATCCGGGGGCCTTCGCCTTCGCTCGCCGAGCGGATATCGCGGATGCTGTCGGTGAAGACCAGGGCATTAGCGGGAGTATAAGGGGGACAAGCGCTGGCCACGCGTACGGTCACCAGCTGACCGTTCAGCACATCGCGCTGAGGTCCGATCAGGAACACCTGACGGCGCTTGTCCGCCGCGTCGAAGGCGTTGTACGTCTGCGCCAGGGTCGCGAAGCCGTTCCAGGGCGTGAGCGGCGAATACTGGCAATAGTGCAGCGCCGCCATGGTGATACCCATTCCCAGACCGTCCTTGTTGATGAACTTCACGACGAAGATGTTCTCCGGCGAGTTGGAGTTGTCGGCGCGGAAGTTCTGCGGGAAGGAGTCGGCTAGGCGGTACACGGCGGAATTCAGAATGCGATCTGCCGCGGCGATGGCGGCTGCGCACGCATCCCCGCCAGTTACCGTCACGCCCAAACACGTGTTGTAGGCGGTGGCGTTGATGCCCCCAGCGCCCGCGCCTTCCTTGGTGAACACGCCGGCGTTCAGGTACATGTTGGCGAGGATGGCGTCCGCGGCGCCCTTGGTGAACCGCCCGCTGTTCGCTGCGTTCCACGTCGCTGGAAGGCCGGAATCGCGCGCCGCAATCAGCTCACTTTCGACGAAGTCGAAGACCTCGCGGCGCGTGTTGCGGGGGTGCAGGGCGACTTCGGTGGTCGTAACGATCGGCACGCCGCCGAAAAAGTCCATCAGGATGTAATAGTAAAACGCCCGTAGCGCCCGGCCCTCTGCCAGGTAGGTCGCTTTATTCGGAACCGTGACGGGCTCGACCGAGGCCAAAAACAGATTGGCGCGCGCGACGCCGGTATACGCGTTATTCCAGGCGCCGTTGAAGAAATTCGAGGCCGCCGCGCTGTTCGGCGTCCAGGTATGGTTGTGCAAATCGATCCACTGGCCGTTGTCGTTCCAGTCCTTGCCGCGGATCGGCACCACGATTTCGTCCGTGCTGACCTCGTTCGCGTCGTAGACGGTTCCTTCGGGCGCCGTGCTCCGCAGCTGCGCGTATACGCCAGCGAGCGCAGCCGACACTTCCGCCTCGTTGCGGAAGAAGGTCCCCGGCGTGATCTGGCTGACCGGCGTTTCATCGAGATTGGTGCACCCGTGGAGCGGTACGATGAGCAGCCCCAGGAGCGCCCCCGCTCTGATCGATAGCGTCACAAATTGTCGCTTCATTGACAGCGCTCCCTAGAAGTTGAGACGGAGACCCCCGGTGATGGTGCGGGGGTGGGGATAGACGAGATAATCGACACCACGCACTGCCAGTCCGGTGCCCGAAAAGACCTCGGGGTCGAGCCCCGAATACCCCGTGAGCAGAACGAGATTGTCGGCCGACACGTACACCCGGGCGCTTCGCGCCGAGCGCAGCAGCCACGGCACGTTGAGATCATACGCGATCGTGATGTTTTGCAGCCGCACAAACGACGCACTCTCGATCCAGCGGGACGAGTAGACCGCGGGCTCGGTAATCCCGGTTCCATCGGTCAGCGCGGGCCGCAGGAAATTGGCGCCCCCCACGGCCTGGCCCTTACTGGAGAAGACGAGCGCCGTGTTGTTGAACACGTCCTGACCGACGGCGGCGTGGACCAGGAAGCTGACGTCGAACCGGTTCCAGGTGACCTGGCTGCGGAACCCCACCGTAAAGTCGGGATTGGCGTTGCCGATCACGCGGTAATCTGCGGTGGCTGGCGGGCCACGGACCGTCGTCCGCCCGTTGACGCACCCCGTGGTGGCCGCCGTGCAGAAGAACACCTGTTGGCCTGTCGGGTTGATGTCGAGGAACACGGGGCCGAAGAACGTCCCCAACGCATACCCCGGGCAATAGCCTGGGCGACTGGGGTCGCAGACCATGACGCGCAGGGCGGTTGTATTGCTCAGACCCGGCCCGCTGATGTCTCCCGAGTCGTAGAAGGGGCAGTTCTTGACGTTCGTTGAATCCGTCGTGCACCCGAGGTCGACCACCTTGGTGCGGTCCGCCGAAAAGACGAGGCCGGCACGCCAGGTGAGCCCGGGCCGTGACACCGCCAGGGCATCGAGAGAAAGCTCGAGGCCGTGGCCGCTCAGACGGCCCACGTTTCTGAGCTGGGTGGGCGTCTGTGCCGGCTCCGGCACGTTGACGGTGAGCAGCAGGTCCTTGGTGTTCTTGTGGTAGTACTCGATGCTTCCCGAGATCCGGTTGTTCCAGAGACCGAAGTCCACCGCCCCGTCGATCTGTGAGGTCTGCTCCCACTTGAGATCCGGGTTGCCGTTACTGGCGCCGATAACTCCGGCCTGCGGATTATCGCCCCACGGGTATGTGGCATCACTACCGGCCTTCAGCGTGATCAATGACGTGTACGGATCGACGCCGGGATTGCCCTGGAGGCCCCAGCCGGCGCGCAGGCGGAGCTCAGAGAACGGTCCACCCTGCATGAACCCTTCCTGCTTCAGATTCCACGAGCCTGACAGCGCTGGGAAGAGCGCCCATTTGTGGCCTGTGGCGAACCGGGACGAGCCGTCATACCGCAGCACGCCCGTGAAGAAGTAGCGGTCGTTGAAGCCGACGTTGGCCCGGCCAAAGAAAGACGCGAGACGGCTTTCGGACGCGGCGGACGCAGTCGTTCTCGTGACGGCAGCATCGAGGCTGTTGAAGCTGAACGCGTCGGTGAAGAAGTCGACGCCCTTACCCATGACCCAGTTGGTCTTGAACTTGCTGTATTCGTAGCCGCCCACGACGTTGACGCTGTTGCTCGCGCCGACTTGGCCGTCGTAGGTGAGGAGTGTCTGCAGCGTCTGGGTGGAGTTGTCCAAGTCCTGTTGCTGCGCGAGCCCGTTCCCCAACGCCCTGCCCAGCGGGTTCGCCTTGGGGTAGTACTCCTGGCGGGCGCCGCTGGAATGGTCCAGCCCGACGTTGATCTTTGCCGTCAGACCATGGACCACGTCCAGCTCGGCATCGGCGTTCCCAAGGGTCCGGGTCGTCTGGCCGATGTTTACGATCTGGTCGGCCAACGCTACCGGATTGCGTATCGTGTTCCCGCCGACCTCGTAGAAGTGCGTCCCGATCGAGTCGGTGAACGTAACCGGCCGCGTCGGATTGAAGGTGGCGACGTTCTCGAACGCGCCGCCCTCAAAGCCACCCTGGTTTTCGTAGGTGAGATAGGTGTTGTTGACGCGCGAGCTCGTGACATTGAGGCCGACCCGCAGGCGGTTGTCCAGATCCGCGTGCGTGGCACTGAGCCGCCCCTGAATCCGCTCCAGCCCGCTCGAGAGCGTCACGCCCTGCTCGTTCGCGTAGTTGAGCGATGCGCGATAGTGCGTGTCTTCGCTCCCGCCCGAGAACGCGAGATTGTGATTGTGCGTGACGGACGAGCGCGTCAGCGCGCTCTCCCAATTCGTATTGTAAATGGTTCTGAGGGTATCACCGGGATTGGGTCCCGTCTTCCACAGGACGCCCAGGTCCCCGAGCCGGGCCGAATCGAGACTCCCCGCCGCCACCTGCGCACGCACGAACGTCACGTATTCCGGCCCAGTAAGCAGGTCGAGATGGCGCGAGGGACTGGAGGTCGACACATAACCGTCGTACTCAAAGCTCGGTCCGCCCGAAGCCTGCCCCCGCTTCGTCTCGATCAGAATCACGCCGTTCGAGGCGCGGCTGCCGTAAATGGCCGTCGCGGCCGCGTCTTTCAGCACCGTGATGGATGCGATGTCGCCCGGGTTCAGCAGGTTCAACGGATTGCGCGCGAGCGACGGATTGCCGGTCCACCCGTTGCCGTCCGGCTCGGTCGCCACGTTGTTGATCGGAACGCCGTCCACAACGTAGAGCGGATCGTTATGGGCGCTGATGGAGCTGCCGCCGCGGATCAGGATCTGGGCGCCGGCGCCCGGCTCGCCGTTATTCTGAATGACTTGCACGCCCGCGGCGCGTCCCTGGATCATTTGGTCGACATTGGTCTTGACGCCGACGTTTGCCGCGTTGGCATCGACTGTCGACACCGCCCCGGTGATCGCCTCGCGCCGCTGCGTGCCGTAGCCCGTCACGACGACGGCCTCGAGCAAGGACGCCTGGGGCGACATTTCGAACGGGGCCTCGGTCGTACCGCCCGCGCTGACGGTGATGATCTGCTGCCGCGGCGCAAACCCGATCCGTGTCGCCCTCACGACGACGCTTCCCGCCGGCACGTCGGCGAGCGAGTAGCTGCCGTCGGGTCCCGTCAGAGTGGAGCGCGCTGTGCCTTGGATTTGGACTGTGACGCCGGCGAGAGTCTGCTTTGTCGTGCTGTCGACCACCTGACCTTTCACGGTGCCGGCATTCTGAGCGGCAAGGGGAGCGGCGGCGAGAGACAGCAGGGTGAGAATCGGAGCAGCGTGTCGAACGAAGCGCATCGATGTTACCTCCGCGGGCTAGTCCGCTGACCAACGGAATTCGGTTATTGCATCCGAATTGCCGCCCGGGCGAGCCCTTGTCAAGGGTGGCCAGCGGGCGGAGTATCTACGGCCATGTTGCTGGCCATGCTGCTCGCGCTTCAAACTGCACCCACACGGGAAGCCCCGCCCGTCCTGCTTTTTCCGACCCCCGGGCTCGATGACCCCGCCGCCTACGAGGGCTACACGGCCCGCCTGTACCGCGATGCGCGCGGCAATTCCGTGGAGATCTACATCGAAGGGAAAACGGGTCGCGTCGTGCACCTCTGGGCCGATGCGCTCAATGAAAGCATCGGATTCACGGTGCGGAAGGGCGGTCAAGAAGCAACTGCGGCGGTCGCGGCGGTCGCATTCGATGAAGGGCCGGCCACGGTGTGGAGTACCGGCGGTCGCGGCGGTCGCCGCTGGTTACGCTACTCGCTGACCATGCAGGGAGGGCGGTCAATCCGCATCGGCCACTTGCTGCTCGGCTCGATGCGGATCGAGCGCGACTTCGGTTACGCGGGTCGGGTGCGTGATTCGATTGACGCGCCGACGTTCGTGGTGCCCGAGATGACGCAGTTTGCGCGAGCGTTAGGGCTGCCGTACACGGAGCGTCTCACGCCGAGTGTGCGACTGACGAGTACTCCGCGGGACTGGACGCTGCGAGCATCGCAGCCCAGCCTCGACGGCAGGAATCACCTCTGGCTGACAATGCGCGGCGACGCGCGCACCACTCGCGCCAACCTCGCCGGCGGTGTTCTTACGATTCGAGCGCTCGGTGCGCGACCGGTCGCGTTCAGCGTCGAGATCGCGACCGATGGCCCTGCGCTCGATCCGCTCCGCCGCAATCAGATCTTCAGCACCGCGTTCCGCCGCTTCGCCGATTCGGCCAAATCGCAGCGCCTGGAGCGTGAAATCCGCGGCTTCGAGCTGCTCAGCTCGCGCCAGAAGCTGATGGCGGGGCTGCCGACCTACGCGACCTACTTCGGCCGCGACATGCTGATGACGGCGCTGCTCATGGAGCCGGTGTGGGCGGACACGATGCCGGAGTTTGTGATGGGTGCCGCGTTCGCCAAACTGGGGCCCGCCGGGGACGTGAGTCACGAAGAGGCGCTCGGCGGCCAGGCGATTCGCGAGAACGCCACTGAATTCCTCAAGACTGGCAACCGCGCGCTGCTCCAGAATCTGCAGGCAACGCGCGAGAACTACTGGATGATCGACGACGATTTCCAGCTGCCGGTGGTCGCCGGTCACTATTTCGCGGACGCCGGCGTCCCCGCCGCGCGCAAGCGCGCGTTCGTGCGGCGCTGGGGTGTTGCGCTGCGGAAAAACCTCGCGTACGTGGCTGCGCAGGCGGCCCCGTATGCGCGCGATCCGGTCGCGACGAACCTCGTCAGCTTCAAGCGCGACGCGGACGGCTGGTGCCATCCGGGCAGTTGGCGCGACAGTCGAGTCGGGTACGCGGGCGGGTGCTTCGCGTTCGACGTCAACGTGGTGTGGGCGCCTGCCGCCTTGCGGGCGATTGGAACCATCGACAGCGCGCTGCGCGCCCTGGGGGAGCCGGGGATCGACGGTGCGGCGGACATCGCGCGCGCCGCGGAGGCGTGGCGCGGCAGCGGGCGGCATTTCATGGTGGCGCTCGGGCCCGCGGAGGTCGAGACGCGCGTACGCGCCAAGCTCGCGTCGCTCCCCGCCGAGGAGCGGGCGCATTGGGATTCCGTGCTCACGCACACGCCGTTTCGGGCGGACACGTTGCACTTTCCCGCCGTCTCACTCGATAGCGCCGGCCAGCCGATCCCGGTCATGAGCACCGATCCGGCCATGTGGTTGCTGCTCGAGCGCCAGGACACGGCGCGCGAGAATGAACTGTTGCGCCCGTTCCTGCTCCCGTATCCCGTTGGGCTATTCATCGACGGTGTCGGGTTGGCCGTGGCCAACGACGCCTACGCGCCACCAGCGGTGTGGGCGATGTTCGAGCGGGACCTGTATCACTCGCCGCGCGTCGTGTGGGGACGGGAAGTGAACATCTTCCTCGCCGCGCTCGCGACGCGCAGTCGGCCCGGCGCGGTCGATTCGGTGCGGACCGCGGTCGCGCGTTCGGGTTTGCAGTACGCCGAGTTGTGGAGTTACAAGTTCGAAGGAGGAGCCCTGCGCCCGGTGCGCTACGGCTCGAGCTCAGACGTGCAGCTGTGGACGCTCACTGACCTCGCGGTTCAATATCTCCTCAACTCCCGAAAGCCGACCCAATGAGCAATCTCCACATCTTCGACATCGCGTTCATCGCGATCTACTTCCTCATTCTGTTCGGCATCGCATGGTGGGCCGCGCTGCGCGAAAAGCAGGTGAGCTCCGACTATTTCCTGGCGAGCCGCGATGTGGCCTGGTTCGCAGTGGGAGCCAGCCTCTTCGCATCGAACATCGGCTCCGAGCACCTGGTCGGCCTAGCCGGCACCGGAGCGGGAAGCGGTCTTGCGGTCGGCCACTTCGAGTGGCTCGCGTGTCTGATTCTGCTGCTGCTCGGCTGGCTCTTCGTTCCCTATTACCTGAAGAGCGGCGTGTACACGATGCCGGAGTTTCTGGAGAAACGGTACAACTCGGCGTCGCGGACGTATTTCACGTGGGTCTCCGTGATCGGCTACGTCCTCACGAAGATCAGCGTGACACTATATGCGGGCGGGATCGTGATTCGCGCGGTGACGGGATGGAATTTCTACACGGCGGCGATCGTGCTCATCGTCGTCACCGGGCTGTACACGATCTTCGGCGGGCTGCGCGCCGTGGTCTATACCGAGGTGCTGCAAGCCATCGTGCTGATCCTCGGCTCGATCACACTGATGGCAATCGGACTCTCGAGAGTGGGCGGGATCTCCGGGCTCGAGGCTAAAGTGCCGGAAGGATTCTTCTCGATGTGGAAGCCGTCCAATCACCCGGACTTCCCGTGGACCGGCATCATCTTCGGCGCGCCGATTCTGGGAATCTGGTACTGGTGTACCGATCAGCACATCGTGCAGCGCGTGCTCGCCGCCAAGAACATCAAGGAGGCGCGCACTGGCACGATCTTCGCCGGCTATTTGAAGATTCTGCCTGTTTTCATCTTTGTGTTGCCCGGCATCGTGGCCGTCGCCCTGTTCCCCGAGCTCCACAACTCGCCCGACGCCGCCTACCCCACGCTCGTGACGCGGCTGTTGCCCGCCGGGATCAAGGGTCTCGTGCTCGCCGGGATGTTGGCGGCCCTGATGAGCTCCCTGGCCTCCGCGTTCAACGCGTGCTCCACACTGCTGACCTGGGACGTCTATCGCAAACTGCGCCCGGCGGCGAGCGAGCAGCAGCTCGTGCGCGTGGGCCGCATTTCCGCGGGTGTCATGGTGGTCCTGGGCTTGCTGTGGATTCCGTTCATGAAGTACATCTCGTCCCAGATCTACATCTACTTGCAGAGCGTCCAGGCGTACATCGCGCCGCCGATCGCGGCCTGCTTCCTGCTAGGCCTGTTCTTCCGCCGCCTCAACGGCACCGGGGCGATGGCGTCGCTCGTCACCGGACTGGTGCTCGGACTGCTCCGGCTGATCCTCGAGCTGACGAACAAGGCATCGGGCGGCGGTCTCGCCCCGGGCACGCTGTGGCACTGGATCGCAACAATCAATTTCCTCCACTATGCGGTCTTGCTGTTCGTGATTTGCACGTTCGTGCTCTTCATCGTCAGCATGATGACGCCACCGCCCCCCCGTGAGAAAACCGAGGGGCTCACGTACGGCAAACCCGACATCGGAGCACCGGGAGTCGCTATGAAAGCGGCAGAGACAAGGGATGAGCGGAAGTTCGAGATCGGACTCTCCGTGCTGCTCGTGGCGATCATTGGAGTACTGTGGATTGTGTTCGCTTGAAAAGACCGTGCGTCGTGCGTGGTGCGTCGTGCGTGGGGTTACTGCTGGCGCTTGCGTGCCGGCCGTCCGGCCGGCAGGCCGTCCGACCGCCGGCGTACGATCCCGCGCACGAGATCGGCTCGCTGTTTTCCGACGTGCAGCTCGCGGGAATCTTCCCCGATTCCAAAGAGTTCGTCGACGCGAAGCCGAAATCCGCCCCCGCGACGATCGAAGCGCGGTATGACTCGGCGCGGCGGACCAACGGCTTCGTGTTGCGCGCGTTCGTGGAGCAGAACTTCGTGTTGCCGCAGCCCGCGGGCGACGGCTATCACACCGTGGCCTCCCAGAGCATGGTGCAGCACATCAATGCGCTGTGGCCGGTGTTGACGCGATCCGCCGACAGCGCGGACATCCGCTCATCCCTAATCCCCCTCCCGAGTCCCTATGTCGTGCCGGGCGGCCGCTTCCGGGAGGTCTACTACTGGGATTCCTACTTCACGATGCTCGGCCTGGTGCAGAGCGGGCGCACCGACCTCATGCAGAGCATGCTCGACAACTTCTCGCATTTGATCCGGACGGTTGGTCACATCCCGAACGGGAATCGCACCTACTACCTGACGCGCAGCCAGCCGCCGTACTTTGCGGCCATGGTGGGGCTGTACGCGCGTACCGGCCTGACGTCGAGATCGGGCAGACATTACCCGAGTCGCTCCGCGCCAGATTCTATCGCAACGCGCGGGCGACCGCGGAGAGCGGCTGGGACTTCTCGAGCCGCTGGATGCGGGACCCCAAAGACCTCCGCACGCTCGAGACGATCGATCTGATTCCGGTCGATCTCAACAGCCTTCTCTATAATGCCGAGCGCACGATCGCGGCCTGGGCGTTTGTCCGCAATGGCAGGGGCGATGACACGCTCTTCCGCCGGTTCACGCAGCGCGCCGACGCCCGCAAGCGAGCGATTCTCGCGATGTACGACCCCAAGGCGGGATTCTTCTTCGATCGGCGCTGGCGCACCGGGGGGGGCGCGCTCGTCACCGATCGGCCGTCGCTCGCAGCGGCCGCGCCGCTCTACTTCGGCATTGCGACTGACGATCAAGGCCGACGCGTCGCCGCGCGCCTCGAGCGCGACTTTTTGAAGGCCGGCGGCTTCGTCACGACGAACTTCGCGTCGGGCCAGCAATGGGACGGCCCCAACGGCTGGCCGCCGCTCGAGTGGCTCACGATCGAAGGGGTACGCCGCTATGGCCGGGGCGACTTGGCCGATCAGGCGGCAAGCCGCTGGCTCAGGCTCATCAATCGGACCTACCACGCAACTGGGCGAATGATGGAGAAGTACGATGTGGTCACCACAAGTCGGAGAGCAGGTGGAGGCGAATACCCCACGCAGGACGGTTTCGGTTGGACCAATGGGGTCGCTCTCGCGCTTTGTGTCCAAAAGGCGGGGACCTGCAAAAACTAGTCTTGAGACGCACCGCGGGTTGTAGGCCATAGTCATCGGGACAACCCCCGCGAGGGTGGTCCCGTTTACTCAAGACCGTTAACCGCGGTGCGTCTGTGGACTAGCTTTTGCATGTCCGCGATTTTCAGAAGGCTTGATCCCACCGTTGAGACAACCGAATCGCTGAGCTTATCAGTCCCACCATACTGTAGGTTTGGACGAAGTTCCCCCACTGCTCTCTGGTGTTCGGATCGATATGCTCGGCGAGCAGTCCATGCCGGTTTCGGCATTGGAGCACGTACTCGAACATGCGGCGCGCTTCGTCGCGCTCGCCGATCGCGGCGAGCGCGTTGATGTACCAGAAGGTGCAGACCAGAAACGCGTTCGCCGGCGTGCCGAAGTCGTCGGGCGTCGTGTAGCGGAAGACAAAGTCGCCGCGCTTCAACGCCTTCCCGATGGCGCGCACGGTCGCGACGAAGCGCGGATCGTCATCTGCCACGAAGAACAGCTCGTTCAGCTGCAGCAGGCTGGCGTCGAGCGTATCGCCCTCGAAGGTGGCGACGAACGTGCCGAGCTTGGCGTTCCAGGCACGTTGTGAGATCACCTCGTGCATCGCGCGCGCGTGGTTGCACCAGTACGCGGCGCGATCGGCGAGCCCCAGCTGTTTGGCGATGCGGCCGAGCCGCTCGCAGCCGACCCAGCACATCACCGCCGAGAACGTGTGGACCTGTGTGCGGCCGCGCAGCTCCCAGAGACCGGCGTCGGGTTGATCGAACAGCTTGACGCAGCGCTCGCCCAACGGCTCGAGCCGGCGAAACAGCGATTCGTCGCCCTGGTGCACGAGGCGCCGATCGTAGAACACGTGGGTGGCGGCCAGAATGGACGAGCCGTACACGTCGTGCTGCGCCTGCTCCGATGCCTGGTTGCCGACGCGCACGGGCCCGATGCCGCGGTAGCCGGGCAGCGACTCGACGATGCGTTCGGGCGGCAGCCGATGGCCAGTGACGGTATACACGGGATCGAGCGGCCGGTCGGCGCCCTCCGCCACGATGTTGAGAATGAAGCTGAGGTAGCGCTCCATCGTCTGTGTCGCGCCGAGCCGGTTGAGCGCGGTCACGACGAAGTACGCGTCCCGCAGCCAGCAGTAGCGGTAGTCCCAGTTGCGGCTCGAGCCGGCCGCTTCGGGGATCGACGTCGTCAGCGCCGCAACGATCGCGCCGGTGTCCTCGAAGACATTGAGCTTCAGGGTGATCGCCGCGCGAATCACGGCGTCCTGCCACTCGAACGGAATCGCGAGGGAGCGGACCCAGTCGCGCCAGTACGCCGTCGTCTCGGAGAGGAAGTGCTTGCCGACTTCGCCCGCCGCTTCCTGCAGCGTTTCATCGGGGCCGAGGACGAGCGTGACGGTGTCTTCGACGAAAAACGCGTTCTCCTCGAGGATCGCGGTGACGGGCACGTCGCTGGTCAGCCGGAGCACGAGGGGGTGCACGACGTAGCGGATGTGGTTGCTGCCGTAGGTCGTGGTCGCCAGCGGCTGCCCGTAGTTCTGCGCGGGCCGGGCGCGCACGCGGATCCGCGGGTGGCCGGCAATCCGCTGTACGCGGCGCACGATCATCATGGGACAGAACAGGCGCCCCCGATACTGGAACCGCGGCGCAAAATCGGTGATCTCGATCGCGCCGCCGGCGGAATCGGTCAGGCGCGTGACGACCACCGGCGTGTTGTGCAGGTATTTCTGTTCGACGCGGACGCGGTCTAGGAGCTCGATCGTGAAGGAGCCGATGTCGGCACCCGGCTTGAGCAGCGCACAGAACATCGGGTCGCCGTCGAAGCGCGGGAAGCAGGCCCAATGGATTTCCCCGGCGGGATCGACGAACGCGCCGATCGTGCCATTGCCGATCAGTGCGAGATCGAGCGAAGCCATTGCTGCACCGCCTTCACGTTTTCGAGCCGCCAATGCGCCACCGTCTCCCCTGCACCCACCTTGATCGAGTGCCCGCCCAGCTCGTTAACGGACGCAAATCCGAATTCGTCGCTCGCGTCATCACCCACGAACACCGGCGTCCGTCCGGCAAAGGGGGGTTCGCTCATGAAGTCGAGCAACGCCCGGCCCTTGTCCTTCCCGGCCGGCTTGAGCTCCACGACGCTCTTGCCCTGCTGGAGACAATAATCTCCATCGAGGTCGGGAAGCAGCGCTTCCATCGTCTGATGCACGAATGCCGCCAGGCTGGGGATGCGGCGGTAGTGCAGGGCGAGTGAGAGCCCTTTGTCCTCGAGGAGGAGACCGGGCTTGTCGAAGATGGCCTGAGCGAGACGCTGGCGCACCAGGTTGAGGCCCTGGGTCGGCTCATGGCGCGTCGCGTGACCTGCGGCGGTGCGCCGCTCGGCGCCGTGCTGGCCGGCGACGGGCAGGTGCACGCCGGGAAACAGGGCGTCGATCTCGGTGATGGGACGGCCGCTCATGAGGGCGACCGCCCCGCCGGCGCATTGATACAGCTCGTGCAGCAGCTGTCGCAGGGTCTCGGAGACGCGAACGGCGGCCGGCGTTTCGGCGAAGTCGACGAGCGTACCATCGACATCGAAAAAGTAGGCCCAGTCGCAGCGTGGCTCCGGCGGGACGTGGCTCACTGCCGGCCGCTGGCGCTCACCGGCCCGCTCTGCCGTCGCTCGCCGCTGCGCGCCACCACGAATTCCGGCACGCGGCCGCGCCGCCGGCTGCTGGCGGCATCAAGCAGCATGCGGCCGGCCCAGCGAAACACGTTGAAGTCCTGGATCAGGCCACGCATGAGCCGCATGCGGGTGCGCTGCTCGGTTGCCGGCATCGTGAGGGCGACGTGCAGCGCCGAGGCGCATTCGTCGGTGTCATACGGGTTGACGATCAATGCCTCGGGCAGCTCACGGGCGGCGCCGGTGAAGTGGCTGAGGATGAGGACGCCGCGCTGGTCATCGCGTGCGGACACGAACTCCTTCGCCACGAGGTTCATGCCGTCGTGCAGGCTCGTGACCGCGCACACGTCGGCGCCGCGGTAGTACTCGAAGATCTCGTCGGGTTGATGATGCTCCGCCTTGAGGATGATGGGCGGATGCGTCGCTTCGGGGAAGCGCTGGTTGATACGCGTCGCGAGATCCCGCACGCGCATCTCATAGGCGCGGTACTCCTCGATGCGCACCCGAGTTGGCGCGGCGATCTGGATGAACGAGAACTTCCCGATCCACTCGGGTTTCAGCTCGAGCAGTCGTTCCACCGCGCGCATCCGTTCCTCGATCCCCTTGGTGTAATCCATCCGGTCCACTCCGATGCCGACAGCATGCTCGGGAGGGAGGTTGTGGCGCTGGCGGATCACGGTGCGGCACTGCTCGACCGGCGTGCTGAGCAGTTCCGCCGGCGGCGGCCATTCGACCGAGATGGGATAGCGCTTGACCGACGTCGGCTTGCCGCGGTAGGAGACGGAGAAGGTTTCGCGATCCACGCGGGCTTCGAGGAAGCGGTCGACGGTATCGACGAAGTTGTTGACGTGAAACTGCGTGTGGAAGCCGAGAATGGTGCTGCCGAGCATGCCGTCGAGCAGCTCGTCGCGCCAGGGACAGATCGCGAAGGCCTCGGGGTTGGGCCACGGGATGTGCCAGAAGGAGATGATGGTTGCCGCGGGCAGCGCCTCGCGGATCATGCGCGGCAGCAGCGCGAGGTGATAGTCCTGCACCAACACGATGGGATTGGGAGAGTTCGATTCCTGTTCGACAGTGCTCGCGAACTTGCGATTGACGTTGACGTACTGCTCCCAGTCGCTCGTTCGGAAAATCGGGCGCACGTGCGCGATGTGGCAGAGGGGCCAGATCCCTTCGTTCGCGAAGCCGTAGTAGTAGCCGGCTTCCTCGTCGGGCGAGAGCCACACGCGGCGCAGCTGATACTGCGGATCATCGGGCGGCGGCGGCACGACGATGCGGTCGTGCACGTCGACGACTTCGTGGTCCGCGTTCCCGCTGCCGTGCGCGATCCAGGTCCCGGAGCAGGCGCGCATGATCGGCTCCAAGGCCGCGACGAGGCCGCTCGCGGGACGCCACACCTCGATCCCCCCCCCGGCGCCGCCGCGCATGTGGATGTAGGGCTCGCGGTTGGAGACGACGACGACCTCCTGGCCACGCAGCTCGCGGTGCAGGATCTCCCGCAGCGTCTTGGGGGTCCAGCCGAGCTGGTCTTCATCACGCGCCCGGTGGTCCGCTTCGATGTCCTCGATGAGCTGGCGCAGGTCGTGCGCAATCGGCCGCAGCTCGGGCGGCGTCGGGGGGAGAGCGCCCGCGCGCCCAGGGGCCAGGAACAGCGTCTCGCCGCGCAGCAGCCCGCGGAGTCCCTGGATCCAGCCGCGCCAGGACAGTTGGGCGATGATCACCGTGACGAGCGCGACCATGAGGCCCAGTCCCACGAAAAAGAGAAAGAGATACTCGCGCGTCTCGCGGCTGCGGCGGGCGATGAAGCTCATGTCGTGTACCAGCACGAGCTGCCCGATCGGCAATCCGCTCATCGTCGCGCTCGGGACCACGGGGTGCACCGACACGAACACCGGACCCCCTGCCGTCTGCAGCAGATCGCCTGCCGGCTCGGTGAAGCGGTCCAGGTCGGAGCACCGGACCTCTTTGGGAAGTGTGGTCGTCGCCACCGGGTCGCCATTCTCGGGCGGGCAAAATGCCACCGCGAACAGGCGCTGATCCTGCGTGATGCGCGTGAAGAACTCCTGGATACGGCGCCGGTCACCGGTCCGTATCAGGTCCTGCAGGGGATCCTGGATCGTGTTGGCGATCAGGTTGGCGCGCGTCTCGAGGTCCCGGCTGAACCAGCGCAGCATCAGTCTGTCAGCGAGCGGCAGCGCCCCGTAGGCGAAAATGCCGACGGCGATCAGCAGCGGGATGACGAAGCGGAGCGAGAGTCGCACGGGTTTGTACATACCCAGGCATTGCAATGAGTTCCGCAATCTCGATATTGGACCGCGCTCTTCCTCCTGGGGGACCCAATGCGGTACATCTCGCGCGGCAGTGCAATGGTCATGGCGTTGCTGGTGCTGGGTGTTTCGGTCGCGTCGGCGCAGCACCCGCAGACTCGCAAGGGATTCTGGATCGGTTTCGGAGTGGGTTACGGCAGTACGGCATCTCGTGCAGCGGCTGCAGCGGACTCGGTCGCGAAAGTTCGTTCACCGGCCATATCAGGTTGGGCGGGACTGTGAGTCCGCATCTGCTCTTGGGGGCGGAGAGCATCGCGTGGACGAAGAGTGAGGGCGGCGCCACGGTCACGGCGGGGAACGTGTCACTGGCGGCGGACTATTATCCGCAGCCCGCCGGCGGTCTGTTCCTGAGCGCGGGGGTCGGGTTTTCGAGGGCCGAGGCCAGCAGCGGAGGGAGCAGCGGTGGGAATACGGTGCCCGGATTTACAATCGGCGGCGGCTATGACGTTCGGGTCAGCGCGAACACATCGGTAACGCCGATAGCGAACTTTGTCTGGGGGCACCCCGACACCGGCTTCAGTCACAACTTCTTCCAGTTCGGCGTGGGTGTCACGTTCCATTGATCTAGCGTAACTGGCAGGAGCGAGCGACCGTTTCGGCCGGTGAATATCCAGCCGAAACGGTCGCATCGCATCGCGAGTCGTAGTCTCTGGTCAGCCGGACAAGCTATTTTCCGGGCCGGTACAGAATCACATTCGCTTTCTCTAACGTGATGAGCCCGCCGCCGATCATCTCGCTGAGATCCGGCAGGATCCCCTGAATAACCTGGTCGGTTTCCACCACCTCAATGATCAGTGGGAGGTCCACCGACAGCCGGAGCACTTTGTCGGTGTGCAGCTTGCTCGACGCCCCAAACCCCGCCACGCCGCGTAGCACCGTCGCACCCGCCAGTCCTTTGCTGCGAAAGCGCTCGAGCAGCGCCTCGTAGAGTGGCTTGCCGTGATACTTGTCGCTCTCACCGATGAAGACGCGCATCAGCGTGCGCTCGCCGCGAAATTGTTCCGTCATCGAGGCCTCACAGGAGTTTGTTGGCGAGCGCCGTCCCCAGCACGACCGCGACGACGCAGCCCAGAATTGTGGCGCTCATGTAAGCGGCGGCACGCGAGTAGTCGCCGTCGCTGAGCAGCGAGACGCTCTCGTAACTGAACGTGCTCATCGTCGTGAAAGCGCCGCAGAACCCGATCGTGAGACCCGCGCGGACGTCGGGGGTGATCAGCGTAGCGCCCGTGGCCAGGCGCAGGATGAAGCCCAGCAGCAGGGAACCCGCGATGTTGACGGTGAGGGTGCCTAGGGGAAAGCCGGTCGCCGTAAGGCGCTGGATCCAGCCTTCGAGCCCGTAGCGGGACAGGGTCCCGGCGACGCCGCCGAGCGCGATATAGAGGATCGTCAAAGAAAAACTCCTGCCGTTGGTGGTGCGGTAGGAGTCATCAGCCCTGGAAGCAGGCGGTTGAAGGCGAACTCCATCGCCTGCTGGAAACTAATATCTTTCCAAGCATGCCGCACATTCGGATCGCTCTGTCGCAATTCCGCCCGACGAAAGGGGAATACCAGGACAACGTCGCTCGCATCGGCGCCGTGGTTGCGCAGGCGGCCCGCCTCGATCCCAAACCTGACCTCGTCGTCTTTCCCGAAACGGCGACATCGGGCTATTTCGTCGAAGGGGGAGTCAAGGAGCTCGCGGTCACCGCCGGCACGCTGGCGCGCGATCTCGCCGCCGCCTACCAGGGCCCCACGATCGACGTCGTCGTCGGATTCTACGAGCGCTTCCAGAATCACATCTACAACTCGGCGCTGTACGTCACGCTCGGAAAGCAAAAGCCGGAAGTGCGTCACGTGCATCGCAAGGTTTTCCTGCCGACCTACGGCGTGTTCGATGAGGAGCGATTCGTGGACCGCGGCCAGGACGGCGTGCGGTCGTTCGAGACCGGTTGGGGGGGGAAGGCCGCGATCTTGATCTGCGAGGACGCCTGGCACTCTCTTGCGGCGACCGTTGCCGCTCTCGAGGGAGCGCAGCTGATCATCGTGCCGAGTGCATCACCGGCGCGAGGGCTGGACGAGGAGGAAGCCTGTGACGGAGAGGCGGCGCTGCCTGTATCCGTGGTGCGCTGGGAACGCATCGTCCGGGGCATCGCCGAGGAGCACGGTGTGTTTGTCGCACTCGCGAATCTCGTGGGGTTCGAAGGCGGCAAGGGTTTCCCGGGCGCGTCAGCGGTCATCGATCCGACCGGCAGGGTGATCGCACGTGGCCCATTGTTCGAAGAGGCGCTGCTGACGGCGGACATCGATCTCGATTCATTGACGACGGCGCGGTCGGACTCGCCGTTGCTGGCGGATTTGCAGAGCGCGCTGCCGGTGCTGACGAAGAGCCTGAGCGGCCAAAAGGAAAACGAGAAAGTCAGATTCGATCCGGCAACCAATGGTGCTGCTCCCGCCCACGCCGTCACACGCAGTGCCACGCCTGTACACGCCGCTGAGCTCACCGAGCGAGATCCGCTTGCGATCGATCCGGAGCTGACCAGACGGTGGTTAGTCAGCTTCCTCAAAGACGAAGTCGTCCGACGCCGGGGCTTTATGAAGGGTCTCGTCGGGCTGTCGGGCGGCGTGGATTCCTCGCTCACTGCATTCCTCGCCGCCGCAGCGCTGGGCCGTGAGAACGTCATCGGCGTGCGCATGCCGCACCGCACGTCGAGTCCCGAGAGTCTCGCGCACGCGCAGCTCGTCATCGATAAGCTCGGGATTCCCTCGCTCACGATCGATATCTCCGACGCGGTCGATGGCTACTTGAAACAGGTCGGCGATATCGATCCGCACCGGCTCGGCAACGTCATGGCGCGCGAGCGCATGATCGTCTTGTTCGATCTCTCCGCCAAGCACAAGGCGCTGCCGCTCGGCACGAGCAACAAGTCCGAACGGCTGCTGGGCTACTTCACCTGGCACGGCGACGATGCGCCGCCCGTGAACCCGCTGGGCGATCTGTTCAAGACGCAGGTGTGGGCCCTGGCTCGCCATGTGGGTGTTCCGGAAGAGATCGTCGCCAAGCCTGCGACAGCCGATCTGATCAAGGGTCAAACAGATGAAGGAGACCTCGGCGTTTCGTACCTGCACGCCGACCGCATTCTTTACCACCTGATCATGGGGGAGGAGCCGAGCGGCTTCCCCAAGGAAGAGGTGGAGATCGTGCGGAAGCGCCTCGACTCGACGCACTGGAAGCGACGGCTGCCCACCGTCGCCGTGGTCTCGCAGACCGCGATCGGGGAATTCTATCTGAGACCGGTGGACTACTAGTGGCGCAGCCGAGCCGGCACCCCCGCGAATCGGAGACGGTGTTCACGGAGTTGATGATGCCGCACCACGCGAACATTCTGGGGAACGTGTTCGGCGGGCACATCCTCGCGCTCGTCGACCGCGTGGCCGCGGTCGCGGCGATCCGCCACGCGCACCGCGAGTGCGTCACGGTCTCCGTGGACAAGGTGGACTTCCGCGAGCCGATTCACGTCGGCGAGCTGGTGACGGCGAAAGCGCGCGTGAACTTCGCGGGCCGTACGTCCATGGAGGTCGGCGTGAAAGTGCTGGCCGAGAACGTGCTGACGGGAGACGTACGGCACACGAATTCGTGCTACGTCACCTACGTTGCGCTGGACGAGAACGGCCGTCCGACGGAGGTCCCGCCGATCGTGCCTGAGACGCCCGACGAGAAACGCCGCTACGATCGCGCGGCCAAGCGCCGCGCGACCAGAGTGATGGAACGCCGTTACGCCCAGGGCCGGGGTGAGTAAAGTCGTACTGGTCCTGTCGGGTGGCGATGGGAATCCGCCGCAAAGACGTTGCCCCGTTCGATCCTGTGGCGCTGGTGATGGGCCTGTTCGCCCGCAGTCTCTTTCCGGCTTCCGCGCTCCGCCGCGCCATCGCCAGCATCGTTCCCAAGACGCGTTTCGAGTACCTGAAAACTCCGCTCACGGTCACGGCCACCGATCTCGACAGCGGCGAGCTGTTGCTCCTGGGCGGACCGCAGCGCCGGGACATCGAGCTCGCGGACGCGCTCTACGCATCGTGCGCACTGCCGCTCTACTTTCCGCCGCTGGAAGCCGACGGGCGGCGCCTCGGGGACGGCGGGCTCAGAGCCGTGCTGCCGCTCGAACCCGCGCGTCAGATCGTGAAGGACGCGGACCTGTTCGTCGCCGTCGATGTCGGTCCGGGGTTCGACGAGCAAGGAGGCCCGTCGACAAACGGCGATCAGGCGCAGCCGCCCGACGCCCCCGTTCCGGCGCGCCTCCCGCGCGTCGTGCGGACGCACGGCGAAGCGATGCGGATCATGATGGCCGAGCAGACGGAGCGGACGCTGGCGGATTGGCCAAAGGATGCGCCGCGGCTGGTGTATGTCCGCGCAGTAGCGGAGCGTGAAGCGACGTTCGCGGTCGACAGAATTCAGGAGTATGTCGAGATGGGTTACCAAGCCACGAAGAAGGCCTTAGGATAGCCACATGCGAGCATCGGAAGTCATGATTGCGGATCCCGTCGTCGCGGCGGCTGGTGCGACATCGTCTGAGGTCGCCGCGCTCATGCGGGTCAAGAACATCTCGGTCGTTCCCGTCGTCGACAATCCAAAAGATCGCCACTATCTCGGAACGATCTCCGACCGAGATATCGTCGCGGGCTGCGTAGGGGCAGGGCACGACCCCACAGACTGTTCGGCCGCCGATCACGCGCGAACCGATACTCCGGTCGTGAAACCCGAAACTGAGCTGAAAGGGTTCAAAGTTGCGAAGCAGATAGATCCGAATGATCACCACGTGCGCTCGACAATTGTGGTATTGAACGGCGATAAGAAAGTGGTGGGATTCATCCCGCACCCCGAAGAGATCCAGGGAATCGTGGTGGGTTAGTGACGCACAAATTCTTCACCCTCGCCGAAGCCAACCGCACGCTCCCTTTGGTGAAGCGCGTCGTGTCCGATATCATGAGCGTCTATCCGCAGTGGAAGGATCTTGTGGCGCAGTATGAGCTGATCGCCGCAAAGGCGCGCCCGGAATGGGGCGAATCGCAGGACCAGGTTGCGCTCAAGGCGCGCATCGATGCCGCCGCGGGGAAGATCAACGAATTCCTCGGCGAGCTCGAGCAGATCGGCTGTGAGTTCAAGGGTTTCGACCAGGGGCTCGTCGATTTCCACGGCCGGCTGGACGAGCGCGAGATCCTATGGTGCTGGAAGCTCGGCGAGGATCGCATCACCCACTGGCACGAGCTGGAGGCGGGATTCGCCGGGCGCCAACCCCTCCCCGAAGTCCTGAGCCGCACGTGAAAGGCCTGTGGCTGTTCCTCCACGTCATCGGATTCACCGCCTGGCTCGGTGGCGGGCTCGCCGTCATGCTCAGCGGCATTACGGCCAAGTACTTCCCCGCCGAGCAGCGGCTGGCGGTGTACCGCGTCATGAGCGTCGTGACCCGGAACCTGATCGGCACCGGCGCGGTCCTCGTAGTGGTGAGCGGCTTCGTGCTGTCGGTCCCCTACTTCAAGAGCGCCACGGCTCCATCCTGGCTCCTGGCCATGCAGGGACTGGGCCTGCTGGGCGCCATCGTGGCAATCGGGATCGTGACGCCCACCGCCGCACGGCTGGGAAGGCTGGAGCTCGACCCGAGGGGAGAGATGCCTGAAGGCTTCAGTGGTCTGCGGAAACGACAGGCAATTTTTGCGACCGTTGCAGGCGTTTTTGCCCTGCTCGCCCTGCTCTCCGGCACCATCTTTAGATAGGAACTGCGTCTCGTGGTATCTGTCTCCGCCGTTTCGAGCTGTGACCATGACCCCCATTTGAGGGTCGTTGTCGGAGTGCGAGGATTGGTTCTCTTCGACTTCGGCGGGACGCTGGACGCGGACGGCTCCCGGTGGAGCGTTCGCTTTCACGCCGCGTACCGCGCGGTGGGTGGCAAACAGTCGTTCGCCGCTTTCGACCGAGCGTTTCGGGAGTCGGACCGAGCGCTCGAGCGGCTCGCCGGCATAGAGAGGCTGGGATTCCGCGCGATGGTTGACGCTCAAACCGCGTTGCTGTTACCCCGTCTCTCGGACGGCGCTGCGCTCCCGGCGCGAGCGATTGCCGATCAGTTCCACTCCTCGACCTGCGCCGTCGTGCGTCGCAACGAAGAGCTGCTGGCGCGCCTGCACCAGTCCTATCACCTCGGCGTCGTTTCGAATTTCACCGGCAATCTCGAGCTGTGTCTCGAGGAGCTAGGCGTAATGCGCTATTTCTCCGTAGTCGCGGATTCGGGAGGGGTGGGGATCACCAAGCCGGACCTGCGGCTGTTCCAACACGCACTGAGCTACCCCGGTCTGACCTCGACGCCCGGCTGGATGGTAGGCGACAACTTCGAATCGGACATCCGGCCCGCCGCCGCGCTGGGCCTGTCTACCGCCTGGCTTGCGCCGGCGAGCGAGAAATCGCGCGAGTCGGCAGGAATCCCGACGGTGCGCCTCTCCACGCTCTCCGAGCTCGCGGGAGTGCTCGAATCGTGATGCAGGGACTCATCCTCGCCGGTGGTCGCGGTTCCCGGCTCGCCGCCGATGGCGTCGAGACGCCCAAGCCGCTTGTGGAGGTCGGCGGGCGCCCGCAGATCGTCAACCTGATCGAGACATTCGCCGAGCTGGGTTGTGAGTCGGTCACCTGCATGGTCCGCGAAGGCATAACGCTCGACGTACCACGACCCACCGTGGTGCGGACGTGCCGTACGCCGTCGTCCCTGCACACCCTGGTCGCCGGCCTCGCGATCGTGCCGCCAGGCCCGGTGTTCTGCGCCATGGTCGACACCGTGATGCCGCCGGCCGACTGGCATCGTGTGTATCTCGGTGTGACTGAGCGCCTCGCCGCCGGGTCACTCGCCGTGCTCGCGGTCACACCTTTTGTGGACGACGAATTGCCGCTTTACGTGACGCGCAATGCCGCGGGGCTGGCCACGGGGATCTTCGACACGCCACCCCCCGGTCCACTACTCGTCACGGGCGGCGTGTACGGTCTGAGTCCCGAATCTCGTCGGCTCGCCGCGGTCGCCGTCGCGTCGCTGCACCGCATGCGCGCGTTCCTGCGGCTGCTCGTCGGACTGCGCGCGCCCGTCGCGACGGTCGAAGTGCCGCGCATCATCGATCTCGATCACAAGCGCGACCTCGACGCGGCGGAGCGCTGGCTCACTGCGCGCGCCGGAGACGAGCAATGAAACGCCTCGTCGCGCTGTATCGCAGCCCCACGTACTCGCCGGCCCAGCATCGCAGCAATGACACGGCGATCCTCGACGAGACGATCGCCGGTCTGCAGCATCGCGGTTGGAACGTGACGCGCACCGGCGAAGGCGATGTGGTCGCCGGCCGGCTTCCTGCGGCCGAGCTGTACGTGAACATGTGCCAGGGTCCGGCGGCGTCGGAGCGGCTGCTCAATCTCGTGCCGCGCGAGGCACTGGCCGTCAATCCGCCCGAGAGCGTTCTCAACTGTCACCGGCACCGCCTCGTCGCGCGGATGGAAGCGGCGGGACTGCCGTTCCCACGCACGCTCATCGTGCCGACCGCCGACCCGCAGGCGCTGATTCCGCTTGTCCATCAGTTGAACGGCGACGGCCGGCCGGTGTGGGTCAAGCGTGGCGACGTCCACGCCGAGACGAGCGCCGACGTCGTGGCGACGAAAGAGGCAGGTGTGACGGACGCGATCGCCGCATTCGCCCGACGTGGCGTGTCGCGTGTGGCCCTGCAGGCACACATCGCTGGTCCGATCCTGAAGTTCTACGCGGTCGCCGACGGCCGCTTCTTCTCCTGGTATCCGGCCGACGGGCCGCGCGACCGGCACGTGGAGATCGACGAGGACCGCCTGCGGGAACTGGTCTTTGCCGCTGCGCGCGCGGTAGGACTCGAGGTATTCGGCGGCGACGTCGCGTTCCCCAAGCCCGACGCTCCCGTGCTGATCGATCTCAACGATTGGCCCTCCTTTGCTCCCGTGCGCGTCGCCGCGGCCGCGGCGATCGCCGCTTACATCGACGAGAAAGCGACGAACGGTAAACAGGCATGACCGATCTCGATCTACAACTGCAGTCGCAGCGCATCTTCGACCTCGAGGCGCAGTACCTCGCGCCCGGAACGCAGAGCGTCGCGCTCTTCAGCAAGCTGTGCATGGATCGTGGCGAGGGGGCCGTCCTGTGGGACGTGGACGGCAATCGCTACGTCGATTTGCTCGCCGGCGTCGGCGTCGCGAGTCTCGGCTACGCGCATCCGCGCTATGTCGCCGAGCTGTCGCGACAGCTCGAGCGCGTGCACGTGGGGAGCTTCACGTCCGAGCATCGCGCCGCGCTGGTCAAGCTGATCGCGGAGATCGCGCCCGGTGACTTGAACCGCACGCAGCTCTACTCGAGCGGGGCGGAGGCGGTGGAAGCCGCGTTGCGCCTGGCCCGCGCGGCGACGGGGCGTCACGAGGTCATGGGATTCTGGGGCGGGTTCCACGGAAAGACGGGCGGCGTGTTACCGCTCCTGTCGGGAAGCTTCAAGCACGGCCTGGGACCGCTCGCCCCAGGTCTGTACTCCAGCCCGTACGCCTCGTGCGCGCGCTGCGCCTTTGAGAAGTCGTTCCCCTCCTGCCACTGGCACTGCGTCGACTTCCTGCGCTCCAAGATCGCGCTCGAGACGACGAACGACATCGCGGCGATCATCGTCGAGCCGGTGCAGGGCACCGCCGGCAACGTCGTGCCGCCGCCCGGCTACTTGCGCGAGCTGCACGCGCTGGCCACTGAAATCGGGGCGCTGCTGATCTGCGACGAGATGATCACGGGCTTCGGACGGACCGGGAAGATGTTCGCGGTCGAGCACGACAACGTCGTGCCCGATGTCCTCCTCGTCGGCAAAGGCTTCGGCGGCGGCTTCCCGGTCAGCGGCATCGTGATCCGCGAGCCGATCGCCTTCTCGAAGCCGTGGGCCAATCCGAGCGGCAGCTCGTCGAGCTACGGCGGCAACCCACTCGCTGCGGCCGCCGCCCACATCACGATCCAGACGATCATCGACGAAGAGCTGGTCGAGCACAGCCGCCGCCTCGGCGCCCTGATGCTGGCCGAGATGCAGCGCTGGGAGGACGAGATTCCGATCGTCAGCGACGTGCGCGGCCGCGGCCTGATGCTCGGCATGGACCTCGTGGTGCCGGGGACGCGCACGCTCCTCGACAAGAAGATCACGCGGTGGATTTTCGACACGCTGCTCGCGCGCGGCGTGATCGCGATGATCTACAACCCCGAGGTGCGCATCAACCCGCCACTCGTCATCACCGACGAGCAGGCGATGGAAGCCCTCGCCACGGTCAAAACGGTGCTCGAAGAGGCCAGCGCGCGTGTACGCCAGTAAGGGACCCGTCGTCGAGGAGTGGGCCGACCGGCGTTTCTTCCGGCCGGCGGGCTGGCGCATCGCCACGGTGCTTGCGCCGACCAGGGTTTCGCCGGATGCGGTGACGCTCGCCAGTCTCGTGCTCGGGGTGCTGGCCGGTCACTTGTTCTGGTATAGAAATGCCTGGGTCAATGCGGCCGGCGTGCTGTTGTTCATCGTTTCCGACGTACTCGACAGCGCCGATGGTCAGCTCGCCCGGCTGCGTGGAACGTCCACACGCATGGGCCGGATTCTCGATGGCCTCGCCGACACGGGCCGGTTCCTGAGCCTGTATGGGCATCTGGGCGCGCGCTTGTATGCTGGTGCGTGGGGGTGGCAGGGGCCGTTGCTCGCATTCGCCGCGCTGCTTTCGCACTCCTATCAGGCGGCCGCCGCCGACTTCATTCGACAGGCCTATCTGTACTTCGCGATTGGCGCGGGCAGTGAGCTGGAGATCGCCGAGCGAGACGCGGCGTCCGAGACGGCGTCAGTGTGGAAACGCGTCTCAACGTGGATCTACGGCGACTACCTTCGCCGCCAGGCTCTGCTGTTTCCACGCACCACATCCCTGGTGCGCTCGCTCGGCGGGCGGCCGGTCCCCGCGTCGCTGCGACAAGCCTGGGCCGAGCGCCAGCGCTGGGTAGTCCGCAGCTGCGCGTGGATTGCGCAGAACATTCGGTTCCTCCTGTTGGCGCTCACCGCGGTCCCGCACTGGCCGGCGGCGTACTGCTGGATCGTTGTGGGGCCGCTCAACGTCATTCTCCTGATCCTCATCGTGGCACACGAACGTGAGCCTCGACTCCACGCGCAGCTTGCCTGACCGGCGCGTCTATCGTGGCGCCCTCCTGGGTCTCGGAGGGATTGCCCGCTCCGGGCATCTGCCGGCATTTCAGGCCGATCCCACCGTGGCCTCGCGGCTGCAGATCGTCGGAATAGTGGATGAGGCGCCGTCCGCGCCGTCGTCATTCCAGGGTATTCCGCTCTTCTCTAGTCCCGCGCAGCTCGCTGATCTGGGACCGCTCGACTTCGTCGACATCTGCACACCGACCTCGTCGCATCTTGGTCTGTCGCTCTGGGCGCTGGCGCAGGGCTATCACGTCCTGTGCGAGAAGCCGGTGGCGGTGAACCGCGCCGAGGCAGCGACCCTCGCGGCGGCGGCGGTCGATGCGGGACGGGTGGTGATGCCCTGCCATCAGTACCGGTTCAATCCCGTGTGGCGCCGCGTGAAGCAGTGGCTCGACGACGGCGTGATCGGCCGCTGGTATCTCGCGGAGTTCCGGGTGTATCGTCTGGCCGCCGATCCGGGCGCTGGAGACACCACCGTCCCGTGGCGGGGCCGGCAGGCTGATGGAAGGGGCGGCGTGCTGCTCGATCACGGCACACACCTGGTCTACGAGCTGCTGGACGTCGGCGGACTACCGCAGTCCGTCCGCGCCTGGACCGGACGGCTGCGCCACAACGGCTACGACGTCGAAGACACCGCGCAGCTCCTGTTCTCCTATCCCGATCGTATGGCGACGATGTTTCTCACGTGGGCGGCGCGGCGCCGGGAAACGGAGATCCGCTTCATCGGTGAGCGCGGCAGCATTACCTGGAGCGGCGGCCTGCTGACGCTCGAGCGCGACGGCCACACGGAGTCGTTCGATCACACGGTCGATCTCGACAAGGCGTCGTACTCCAAGTGGTTCGCGGGACTGTTTCATGATTTCGCCGCCACCCTCGACTCCGGCGACAGCGCGCGGCCGATGGCCGACATCGCGCAGGTCGCGGCGGTGCTCGAGGCTTCGTACGCCGCGGTCGCATGAGCCGGACGCTGCGACTCGCGCTGTTCCTGCTGGGCGCGGCGATCTTCGGGTACCTCGTTGCGCAAATCGGCATTGGCCAGCTCGCCTCCGACGTTGGACGCACGGGATTCATGTTCGTGCCGATCGTGCTGGTGTACGCGCTGGTGTACGCCTGCAGCGCGCTCGCCTGGCGGCTGACCATGGGCGATGCCAACCGCCCGTCGTTCTGGCGCACCTACGCGATGACGATCTCCGCGGGCGCGCTGAACGTTCTCACGCCCGTCGTAAACGCCGGGGGTGAGCCGTTCCGCGTGGCGGCCCTGGCTCCGTGGCTCGGGAGGCGCCGCGCCGCGGGATCCGTGATCCTGCACCGGATGCTGAATGCGGTCGCCTACGTGCTGATCTGGCTCACTGCCATCGTGTTTGCGTTGGTGTTGCTGCCGCGCGATACGCCGGGTGTGGTCCTTGTCATCCTCGGGGTCAGCGGGCTGGTGCTCGTGGGCATCGTCGCTCTGTTCCTGTCGGCGCACCGCAGCGGCGTGCTCGAGCGCGTCTTGAACTGGATGACTCGCGTCCCGCTGGTGCGTCGCCTCGCCGCGCGGCTCGAGCCGCGGCGCGAGACGCTCGTGCAGATGGACCAGCAGATCACCGAGTTCTATCACCGGCAGCCGGGCCGTTTCGTGAAAGCTATCCTGCTGGAGTATCTGGGCCGCTGCATCTTCATGCTCGAGCTGGTGCTCATCATGGCCAGTCTGGGATTCCGGCTCGGCTATCTGCGCGCCTTCACACTGGGCGGGCTCGAGGCAATCGCCGGCAACGTGCTGTTCCTGGTGCCGTTCGAGCTCGGCGCGCGAGAAGGGACATACTTTGCTCTCTTCGCCCTCTTTGGGATGGATCCGCAGCTTGGCTTGTACACCTCGATCGTCGGTCGCGTCCGGGACTTGGTGTGGATCGGTCTCGGTCTCGTGCTGATGCTGCCCACCGCCGAGCGGCAGCCCGCTGTATGACAATCGTCACCCACGCGCTTGCGACGACCCTCGGCGTGAGAGTGCTGAAGCTCACGGGCAGCGACGCCGTGCTCGCCTACGTCTTCGGCGTCGGCGTGGACATCGATCACGCCATCAAAGCTCCGTTTTATTTACGAACGATCGGCCGGAAGAGGCAGCTGGGTTACTACTGGCGCACGTCACTCCAGGAGCCCGTCGCGCTGCTCTGGATTCTGCCCTTGTGTGTCTTTCTCGGAACCTGGGTGCCCGCGCTCTTTTTTCTCATCCACCTCGCGATGGATTACGGCGTCGGCTACGAGAAGATGCCGTGGTATCCATACTCGCCGCTCGTGACACAAGGGTTCCTGGTGGGAGTTTCCGACAAAGCGAAGGAAGCCATCCTCATCGTGATTCTGCTATGTACGAATTTGCTCCTGTTCTTGGCACCGCTGTAGACCGCGGCATTCGCCCGGTACTGCGCTTCGCGCACGTCACGCTCGGGCTGGCGCCCGATCAGGTGACGTGGGCGGCGTTTTGGGTGAGCGCGGCCGCGGCCGCCGTGTTCGCCACCGGTCGCGTCGTCCCGGCGCTGGTGCTCATGGCGATCGGACAGATGCTCGACGCACTCGATGGCGGGATCGCGCGCCAGTTCGGCCTCGTATCCGAGGCGGGCCACCGGCTCGACACCCGGCTCGATCGTGCCTCCGAGATCGCGGTTTTTCTGGGCTGCGCGGTGGGCGGGCTCGTATCATTTCGACTGGCGGCGCTGGTGTCGGTCGCGGTATTGCTGCTCACGACGATCGTGGACCGCTCCAGGCTCGATCCCGGCCTGAAACGCTTCGCGTTGTACTTCGGGATCTGGGTGCCGTACCCGATCATCTTTTCGATCATCTTCGTCGTAAATCTGGCCGCCTACGTCGTCGGCCTGCTCGTCATCGATTGTCGCTTTCAACGCGACATGGATGCGCTCGGCGGCGACCTGAACACCGTCGCCTCGCGCGCGGCTCGCCTCGGGACGCCGTAGTGCTGGCGCTGCAGCATCCGTACGTCGTCGTGGCGCCGGCGGAAACGGTGCACGTCGAGGTCTGGCCCGGCACGGGCAAGCCTGTCGCGGTGATTCCGGGCCTGTTCGGCGCATCGTTCACGTTTCGCAAGGTCGTGCCGCTGCTGGCCGCTCAAGGGTTTCACCCCATCGTCATCGAGCCGCTCGGCACCGGCTTCTCGAGCCGCCCTCTCAAGGCCGACTACTCCCTCAGCGCGCAGTCGCATCGCATCGCCGCGGTCCTGGATTCGCTGAGCTCGGGACCGGTACTGGTGCTCGCGCACTCGCTCGGCGCGGCGATCGCGTTTCGGCTGGCGATCGAAAGACCAGACCTCGTGCGCGGCATCGTCTCGCTCGAGGGCGGGCCGACCGAAGAGGCGACGACGCCAACATTCCGCAGCGCCATGCGCTACCTGCCGTGGGTGAAGCTGCTCGGCGGGATCAGCCTCGTGCGGCGCAAGATCCGCGGCATGCTGCTCGATTCGTCGGGCGACCCCTCCTGGGTGACGGAGGGCGTCGTTTTCAGCTACACGCTCGGCGAGGCACGCAATTTCGACGCGACGCTCAAGACCTTCCTGGCGATGTCGCACGCACGCGAGCCGGCGAAACTCGCTCCGCGCCTCGGCGATATCGCGTGTCCGGTGACGCTGGTCGTCGGGACCGCGCACCACGACGGTGACGTGCCGCCAGAGGAAGTCGCGCTCATGAGTCACTCCATCCATGCGTTCGCGGTGGACAGTCAGCGGGGCGCCGGGCACTACTTGCAGGAAGAGCGGCCGGCGGCGGTCGTCTCGGCAGTGGAACGGTTGGCCCAGCGGGCACGATGAGTCCATTGCGAATCGCGCTGGTCGCGGAGGACTACTACCCGCAGCTGGGTGGCGTGCCCGAGCACGTGCACCATTTGGCGCGAGAGCTCGACAGCCTCGGGCATCATACGACGATCGTCACGTCCAACATGAGACGGCAGGGAGTCGGGGAACCGGTGGAGCATTCCGATGTGCGGCGCATCGGCACGAGTCTCGTGATTTACGCGAACGGCGGAGTGGCGCGGGTTACCGTCGGTCTGCGCCTGACGGCCCGGTTCGAGGCGCTATTCCGCAAAGAGCGGTTCGACGTCGTCCATGTGCACGGCGGCTTGAATCCCACGCTGGGACTCGTGGCGCCCCGCGCAGCTTGGCGAGCGGGCATTCCCGTCGTCGCCACTTTTCACACCTGGTTCCCCCGCTCGATCGGTCTTCGTCTCCTGCGCGGGCCGTTCCAGCGGTTGCTGGATCGCCATGCGGCCACGATTGCGGTCAGTGGCGCCGCGCGCGACGCGATGGCGCGCTATTTCACGGCGCCATGGGAGATCATTCCGAACGGCGTGGACACAACGTTCTTCCGTCCCGGCCTGGGTCGAGGCTCCGACGGGCCGAGGTTGCTGTGGCTCGGACGGATCGAGCCGCGCAATGATCTTGGGACGGTGCTCGCCGCGATGCCGCGCATCCTCGAGCGCCATCCGGCGGCGCATCTCACCGTCGTCGGGGACGGACCGTGGCGCGGGCGCATGGAGCGCACGGCCCGCCGGCTCGGACCCTGCGTCGAGTTCGCCGGCTACGTCAACGGCGGCCGGCCCGGTTTGTACCGCGGCGCCGACATCTACCTGTGTCCTACGACGCGCGCGTCGTTTGGCGTGACGCTGCTCGAAGCGATGGCGTGCGGCACGCCGCTCGTCGTCTCCGACATTCCGGCCTTCCGCGATCTCGCCGCCCAAGCGCAGGCTGTATTCGCTCCGCTCGGCGATCCCGACGCGTGGGGAGCAGCGGTCAACGCGCTGATCGACGACACGGAGCGGCGTGAGACGATGGCGCGGGAGGGGCGACGCGTCGCCGAGCGGCATGCGTGGCCGCTCGTGGCGCAGCGGGTCCTCGCGGTGTACAGGCGAGTGACGGGATGATGGGGTTCGACCTGGTCTTCGGGCCTTCAGTCGAGCGGGGTCCCAGAGATCGGAAGATCTACCTCACATTCGACGACGGTCCGAACGAGCGAGCGACGCCGGCGATTCTCGAGACCCTCGCCGCAGCGCGCGTACCGGCGGCGTTCTTCATGGTTGGCGATCACGTGCGGAGGTTTCCGAGCGCCGCACGGGACGTGGCGGGTGCTGGGCACCTGGTTGGTAATCACACTTATAATCACGTCAAGCTGCACTTCGCCGGTCCCAAAAAGATTCGAACACAGCTCAGAAAAACGCACGATGCGATCGAGTCGGTGATGGGGGTGACTCCACGGTCGTTCCGCGCGCCGCACGGATATCGGAGTCCATTTCTCATATCAATAATTGTGGATATGAGCTATACCGTGTTCGGCTGGACGTTTGGCGTGTTCGATACCGCCAAACCCGGCGTGGCGCAGATCCGGCGGCGCGTTCGCAAACGCTTGAGGCCGGGCGCGATTGTGCTATTGCATGATGGCGACGGCTACGATCCTGAAGGGGACAGGATGCAGACCGCGAATGCGCTTCCGGGAATTATCGAGGATGCCCAGGCTGACGGTTACGGATTTGGATCCCTGAGCGAACTGCTCGGCAATCACTCCTGACAGGACATTCCGGACACTTGGGCTTTCGAGCGGTGCACACCAGCGCGCCAAGCTCCATCAGCGCCTGATTGAATCTCCAGGCGCGTTCTCCGCTTTTTGGCACCAGCTTCTCAGCGAGCTTCCAGACGTCCTTGGATGCGAATGCGCGCTCCAGTACTCTCCGCACGTTCGTATCGACCGTCGCCACGGGTTTTTCATACGCGAAGCACGCCACGGCTCCTGCTGTGTACCGTCCGACACCGGGTAGTGTCCGCAAGTCCTCGGGACTCTCGGGCACGGTGCCATCGTGCCGGCGCGCAACTTCGCGTGCGAGCTTGTGCAGATTGCGAGCACGCGCGTAGTAGCCCAGACCCTCCCATTCTTCCCTGACCGCCTTGGGCCCTGCGCCGGCGAGCGAAGCGATGGTAGGAAAGCGGGCCATGAAGCGCGGGAAATACTCCAAAACACGGCTCACCTGCGTCTGCTGCAGCATGAACTCCGACACGAGGATGGCATAGGGATTGCGCGTCTCGCGCCACGGAAGGACGCGTGCGTTGCGCTTGTACCAGGCTAACAGCTTGCGCGTGAAGCTCATAGCCACACAAGATACAGGCCCATGAGAGCATTCACTGCCGCCCTCGACCTGCGGCGACACGTCGGGCGGTGGTCCCTGCGGAGCGCCAGCCACGCGGGGCGCTTCTTTTTTATGCTCATGGACCTGGTACGCGGCATCCTGGAATGGCGCGTCTGGGTTTCCCGCACCGTTCAGCAGACCATCTCGGTGGGCTACGGCAGCCTCTTTATCGTGCTGCTGGTAGCGGGCTTCGCCGGGGCCGTGACCAGCCTCCAGGCGGGCTACCAGTTTACCGGCCAGCTGCCGCTGTATGTGGCGGGGGGAATCATCTCAGAATCGATGATTCTCGAGCTGGGCCCCGTTTTAACGGGGCTCATCCTGGCCGGCCGGATCGGCGCCCGGTACGCTGCCGAGCTGGGCAGCATGCGGGTGACCGAGCAGATCGATGCGCTGGAGAGCCTCGGCCGCTCGCCGGTGACCCATCTGCTGCTGCCGCGGATCCTCGCTGGGTTGTTCGCGATCCCGGTCCTCGTGATGCTGGCGAACGCCTTCGGCATCGTGGTGGGGTACATCACCGCCAAGTCGTCCCTCGGCCTGACCTACGCGGACTTCGAGTTCGGCGCGCGTTACTTCTTCCGGCCGCTCGACTTGTACTACTCGGCCATCAAATCGGGCGCGTTCGCGGGGGCGGTCACAATCATTCCCTGCTACATCGGCTTCAACACCCAACAGGGCGCCGAGGGGGTTGGCCGCTCGACGACGCAAGCCGTGGTGGCGGCATCCGTCACGGTGCTGATGCTCGATACGATTCTCACGAAGCTGATTCTGGGGACCGCGAAATGAGTATCGAGCTCAAGAAGGTCTCCAAGCGCTTCGTGGACAACGTCGTGCTCGACAGGGTGGACTTCTTTGTCGCCGAAGGCGAAACGGTCGCGCTGCTCGGTCCCTCGGGCGTCGGGAAAAGCGTGCTGCTCAAGCATATCATCGGCCTGATCAAGCCCGATTCGGGCGAGGTCTGGGTGGACGGACAGCAGGTGCCTCTGCTCGGCCGCAAGGAGCTGGCGGCGTTGCGCAGCCGTATCGGCTATGTCTTTCAGAACGGCGCGCTGTTCGACTCGATGGACGTCTTCGAGAACATCCGCCTCGGCATCACGGACGAAAAGCAGTATGCCGACAAGGACTACTGCATCCAGCGGGTCAAAGAATGCTTACGCCTCGTGAATCTCAATGAGGACGTCGGCCGCAAGTACCCATCGGAGCTCTCGGGCGGCATGCGCAAGCGGGTGGGCATCTCCCGTGCGATCGCCGGGAAACCGACATATTTGCTGTACGACGAGCCGACGTCGGGCCTTGATCCGGTGAACGCGGATGTGATCGATTCGCTGATCGAGCGGCTGCAGCAGGAGATCGGGGTGACGAGCGTCGTCGTGACGCACGATGTGCGCGGCGCCTTCCGCGTCGCCGACCGGATCGCCCTGCTGTCAAAGGCGAAGATCCAGGCCGTGGGCACCGCTGAAGAGATCATTGCCTCCAAGGATCCCGTGGTGCAGCAGTTCCTGGAGCGCGATCTGGAGATGGCGGTCATCCAGGCGAACGAGGTCCCAACAACGGAAAGACGGATAGGCGGGCGATAAATGGACCTCACGTACAAGCAGGAAGTCGGAGTCGGGGCGTTCGTGCTGGTGGGCGTCGCCGTCTTCCTGGTCGGCATGTTCTATCTGACGGGGCGGTCGCTGGGCACCAGCGGAATCCCCGTGGACGTGCTGTTCGAGAGCGTCGCCGGACTGAAACAGGGCGACCCGGTGCTCGTGTCCGGCGTCAAGAAAGGCAGAGTCGCGCGCGTCGCGCTCGAGCGGGTGAAGAGCGTGCGCGTGACGATCGAGATCCAGCGGGACGTGGCGCCGCACATCGACGCCAGCGCCGCCGTCGCCGCGATGGACCTGTTCGGCGCCAAGTTCATCGACTACAACCCCGGCTCGCGCGACGAGATGCTGGTCAAGGGCCGGGCGATTGCGGGATCGAACCAGCCGGACATCACCGACGTCGCGCAGGGCGTCGCCAACCGCGCTAACGAGCTGATGGAGAACGCGGCCAACATCGTGTCGGACCGGCTGGGCGAGGACATCCACAACACGCTCGTCGTGACGCAACGTGCGATGAACACGCTCGCCAACGCTCCCGAAGGCCCATTCATCAAGCAGACGACGCGGACGCTGCAGGCGACGGAGCGCGTCATGGAGCGCGTGGACTCGATGCTGGGTTCGGGCACCGGGCGCAACATCGACTCGATCTCGACGAATCTGGCCAAGCTGACGAATCATCTGACCCATACGACCGGGCAGCTCGACACGCTCCTCAGCAGAATGAACCGCGGTGAAGGGACGCTTGGCCGTATGGCGAGCGACACGATGATGTACCACGACCTGCACCAGCTCTCCATCTCGCTGACCGCACTGCTGACGGATCTCAAGGAGCATCCGGACAAGTACATGAAGCCGGGGCTCGTCAGGGTAAGGCTGTTCTAACCGTCACCTTCCTCGGCACCTCCGCCGCCAGGCCAACCGTCGAACGGAACGTCAGTGGCCTCGCCATTCATCGCGAAGGCGAGACGCTCCTCTTCGAATGCGGCGAAGGCACCCAGCGCCAGATGATGCGCTACGGGGTGAGCTTTGCGCTGTCCGAAATCTTCTTCACCCACTTTCATGCCGATCATTTCCTCGGAGTCATCGGACTGATCCGAACGCTCGGACTGCAGGGGCGGCCGGAGCCCCTGTTCTTGTACGGTCCCAAGGGTGCGAAGAAGGTGCTGACCACCGCGATGCAGCTCGGCGTCGAGCGCGTACCGTTCCCGGTGGAGATCGTCGAAGTGAAGGCCGGGGATACGGTAGCCGGTCCCGTGAAACGAGATGGGTACGAGATCTGCGCGTTCCCGACTGAACACGGCGGCGGGCCCTCGCTGGGCTACATCCTGAAGGAGCACGTACGTCGTGGCCGGTTCGACGTCGAGAAGGCGAAAACCGCGGGGATCCCCGAAGGACCGCTGTGGGGCAAGCTGGCGAAGGGCGAAGCGATCGAGCTTCCGGATGGCAAGAAGTTGACGGCCGATGGCTTCGTCGGCGCTGCACGGCCCGGCCGGCTCGTCGCGTTCACCGGTGACACTCGACCCTGTGCCACGACGGTGGATGCCGCACAGGAAGCGGACCTCCTGATTCACGAGGCAACGTTCGGCGAGGAAGAGCGCGAGCGCGCCCGCGACACCGGTCACTCGACCGCCAAAGAGGCTGCTCACGTCGCGCTCGCGGCGAAGGCGAAGCGACTCGTGCTGTCGCATGTTTCAGCGCGTTACTCGATTAGCGCCGACGAGCTGGTGCGGGAAGCGCGCGAAGTGTTTCCCAACTCGAGTGTGGCGAAAGACGGATTGGAAGTAGACGTGCCGTTTGCCGAGTGAAACAAGCGCGGTGACTGTTAACCGTGAAGATGTAACGCGTCACCGCCGACCGTGGGGCGGGCGATTATATTCCCCGCCCCATGGGACCGGTCTCATTCACCTATTCGGCCAACGTACCGGCACCGATCGACAAAGTCTTCGCCCTCATTTCCGATCCGTTGCGGATGCCGGAATGGTTGCCGCGCTGCGTCGCGGTCAAAGCCACCACCAACCACACGTTCCCCGGCAAGGGCGCGCGCTACAAAGTCACCTTCCAGCGCGAGGCGAATCGACACGAAGCGGTCATCGAGATCATCGACTTTCAGGCGCCGCACACATTCGGTTGGGTCGAGATCTATCACCGGGCGGGATCAAAAACCTTTTTCGCGTTGGGATTCGCGGGCGGCTCCACGAAAGTCTCACTCAAGCACATTTGGGTGCCGACGGGGTTCCGGTCCTGGCTCAACGGCCAGTTTTACCGCCGCCGCAACGCACACCGGATGTTCGATGGCTTGATCAACAATCTGAGAAAAGCGCTGATCCGCTAGACTGGCCGGTCTAGATCGTGGGCAGTAACATGCCCTATGCTAAATGGTCTGAGCGCTCCCTTCACGACGAAACTCATCGCCGTCGGTCTGTCGGTCACCGCCCTCGCGTTGGGCCGAGCGTTCTTCATCCCACTCACGTTGGCACTGTGCTTTCAAGCCCTGCTGACCCCCCTCGTGCGTGGGCTGGGACGGCTGCGGATCCCCGCGCCGGTGGGCGCCGCGATCGTGGTGCTCGGCTCGCTCGCGGTGCTCGTCGTCGGTGGCTGGGTGTTGTCGGCGCCGCTGAGCGAGTGGGTAGACGAGGCACCGGCGAACATCGCGACCGCGCGGAGGAAGCTGCGCGAGCTCGGCCGTCCCCTCGACCGGTTGACCGCCGCCGCAGCGGGGACGGCCGAGCCGGCGGCTGCGGCACGCAAGGCCCCGCCCCCGCCCCCGCCGCCGGCCCCCGCCTCGCCCCCGCAGGCGGCGCCGAGTCCCACCGTGCCCTCACTATTCGCCCAGCTGCTGGGACGCGCGACGACGATCGTGGCGGGACTGCTCGAGGTCATCGTGCTGGTGTATCTGATGCTCGCAGCGGGGAACATGCTGTTTCGCAAGTTGGTGAAGCTGTTCCCGGGGCCCGATGAATTGCGCACGGCGACCGACATCCTGAACAAAACCGAGTCGATTGTCGCTCGGTATCTCACCGTCACGGCGCTCATCAATGTGGGGCAGGGCATCGCCGTCGGCCTCGCCTTGTGGGCGATCGGCATGCCCGACCCATTGATCTGGGGCTTTGCGACGTTCGTGCTCGAGTTCATTCCCTATCTGGGGGGCGCGATCAACGTCGGGCTACTTCTGATCAGCGGGTTTTCGGTTTTCTCGGGGTGGGGGGAGGTGCTGCTGGCACCCGCCATCTATCTCGTCATCTCGACGCTGCAGAACAACGTGATCTCGCCGTACGCCTACGGCAATCGCCTCAAGCTGAACCCGCTCGCGGTGATGATCTTCGTGCTGTTCTGGTGGTTCATTTGGGGGGTCCCTGGTGCATTTCTGGCGATCCCGATCGCGGCTACACTCAAGGTGCTGGGCGATCAGGTGCCGAGGATGTCGGTGATGGGCGAACTCCTTGGAGAATAATCGGGGAATGGTTACTTTTCCGGCCCTTCGGGGCTGTAGCTCAGCTGGGAGAGCGCCTGGATCGCACCCAGGAGGTCAGGGGTTCGAGCCCCCTCAGCTCCATAAACGCTGCCCCTTGGTGTAACTGGCAACACGCCTGACTCTGGATCAGGAGAGTCCTGGTTCGATCCCAGGAGGGGCAACTCGAGGCGCGATGCGCGGATAATGCGTGTCGCGCTTTTCGTTTTTGCGAGCATTTGTCATCGTTTCTGTCATCGTTTCTCGCGACACCTTTTCGACAGCATGAGACGTGATGCGGGTTTTCGGCGCGCCGCGTACAAACGTTTCTCTACCGGTACCTCTACCGGTACCTCTACCGGTACCTCTACCGGTACCTCTACGATCCTCAACCGGCTCTCAACCGGCCCTCAACCGACCAATCCACCGAGCAGTCTACAGGGCTCGTGCTGCCCTGAGCACTGAATTAGCCGCCTGATTGCCAGACTGAACAGCGTACTGAACAGCGTACTGAACAGCGAAACGGTAGTGTGTACGGCGGGTGTGCCGGAGTGTGTGCCGGTCGGTACGATGCTTGTAACGGCGTAACAGCCTCGCACCGCATCGGAAATGCCGGCGCAACCGCCGGCACAACTGCCGTCGCAAGTGCCGTGGGTCAGGAGAGTCCTGACTGGCGCCACCGACCCAACTCGACGTGCGGCAGGATGTTGGGTCCTGCCGCAGGTCGTCAGCTCAGCCGTTTTGCGATCGTTTCTCGAGCGGTTTCGGGTGGTCCATGACGCGACGCAACGTCTCCTGGTCTGGGTGCTGGTACATCAGGGCAGTCGGGAGATCCTCCCACCCGCCGGCCGCGGCGAGGTCGCGCAACGGATAGTCTTTGCGCAGCGTCGCCCACTTCCGCCGGAAGGCATGCCACAACGATCCCTTCGGCCGTTTGATCCCGGCGTACCGGTAGGCCCGCTTCATCCAGTCGCTCGCGAGGTGCCGGGTGACTGGCTTCGTCGGGTCGCTCATCATCGGGAATACCAGCGCACTTCCGATTGTCGGATGTTCGGCTCGATACTTCAGCAGTGCCACTTCGGCCTGCGTGGGCATCGGGACCATCCACGTCCGGCGTTTCTTATCGAGCTCAGCGCGCCAGGTGATGGTCCGCTTCTCGAAATCGAAGTCGTCCCACCTAAGGCCCAGCACGCTCGAGAGCCGCCGTCCGGTCGAATCCATCAAAGTGATCAGCAGCGGCATCAACTGACTCACCCGCTCGGCGACGGCCATGAGCTTCTCCACCGTTTCTTCCTCGATCATCGGCCGAATCGGGTTGCGCGTCTTGGGGATCGCGAAACCGGTCAACGGATTCCGATCGAGTAGCGGCCGGCCGTTGTTGTAAACTCCCGTCGCCCACTTCATCATGGACTTGAGGAGCTTAATGTCCTGATGGAGAGACGTGGCACCGACGGCGCGACCGTTGATCTCGCCGCTGCGCCGAGCCGCTCCATACCCGGTCATCCGTTCCGGCGTGAGCTCGATGACCGGCGTATCGGCACCGAACCAGCCGATCAGATACTTCGCGTACCGCTCGCACCCTCTCCTGTAGTGTTCGGTTTTCAAAGAGCCGTCGCGCGCGTGAGTGTTCTCCGCGAGGTAGCGCGCGACGAGGATGCCCAACGTGAGCGACCGCGAGTCGATCCACTCGCCGGCGTCCCGGAGCCGCACCATCTCGGCCGCTTCGCGCGTCGCGCGCTCGCGATCCGTGTGCCCCAAGCTGACCTGCCGGTATTGCTTCTTTTCCGGATCCCAGACGGCCATCTGCAGATTGCCGCTGGCTTCACGCTGATAGATCCGGATGCGGTTCCCACGTCGGGTACCTACGGTTCTCGACCAGCGTTTACGGGTGGCCATAAAGGCCCTCCTTAGCCTCGTTTCACGAGGCGGCTGGCGAGTTCGCGTACGTCCGCGTCGGGAGTATGCGGCCGGCCGGGCTTGATCGGAAGGTCGGCCCGGCGGATGCGGATCATGCCCTTTGAGTTCTGGGGTCGGAGGTCGGGGATCTGACCGTCCCGCACCATGCGGGCGAGTGAATCGGGGTGGTAGCCGGAGAGCTTTGAGGCCTGGGGGAGGGTCAGCAGCTCGTCGCTTTCATCGCGGAGTGCCTGCTCGACCCTGGCTGCTGCCCACTCGAGCGAGCGGGCCCGGGGCTCATCGCCGAAGGCCTCTCGAAATTCCTTGGCCTTGGCGACGATCTCAGCGATGCACCGCTGGATCGCCCCTGTTTTCACATCTCCAGCCTCTAGAAGCACGAAACCGCGCGGGGTCGCGCGGTTGAAATGACGGCCTTTGTGGCCGTGCCAGTCTTCAGGTACCCGACTTTAGCGGGACGGGTGGCCAGGCGTCAAGGGGGTGAAAATACTCGACTCGATAGCCGAGGAATCACTTGGCTGGTGCTGGCCGGGTAGGCATTAGCTCGGTCAGAACCAGATCCCCCCGTTCCTCCATGTGCTTTCCGACTATCTCCAGCCCGGCGTTGATAAGACTCTCGATGGCTCTATACGGCATTTCGGCATCCGGAAACAACACGCGCACTGTCTCGCGCAATTCGGGCTCGATAATCGTAGTGCTCCAAACGGTTTCAGCTCCGTCAACGTCCCCCGGCTTGATTCCAGCGTTAACTGCAACGGCTAGAGCGAATTTTGCGACATCGCTTCCGAGCTTGAAGCGATCCTTTTCCACAATTTTGTCCAGGATTCCCCGAGTTCTCTTGGTGAGGCCAATCGTCTTTCTGTCTTCGCTCATGCCGCTGACCCGATCCCCTTCTCGATCTCCGTGTGCCTTGCAGAGCGACGAATCATGTGATACTCGGCGCGAAGTTTCCCCAACAACAGCTCTCGGGCGAACTGTGGCTTCAGTTCAGACTCATATACGAGCAAAGCCACCTGTTGCGCCATGTGTGGCAGTGCCTTTACTACGTTTCTCGTGTGTGTGTCATCGAGACGTTGCAATGGGGAATCCATGATGATCGGTCCACGTAAGGGGGCGTTCTTCTGGAGTGCCCCCATTAGCGAAAGGGCGACCACGTGCTCCGCGCCGGCAGAGCGAAGTGGGATTTCGTGCCCGTCTTTGTGCATGATGCTTAGACCGTAGCTCTCGTTTATTGCTAGTCCCTTGTAGTCCGGCTCGCTTGTCAGCTTGACGAAAAGGCTTGTCGCGTCTGCCTCGACCCTCTTGCGAAGTCGCTCGCGGTACTCAGCAACGGCGTCGCTAAAAAGGCTGTGGAGCTTTCCATAGAGATCGCTCCGCTGCCTCTCCTTCTCCATTTCCACGCCACCGACCTTTCGGAGCCGCTTCTCGATCTCCGCGATGCTTTCATCAATTTCGAGACCCTTTTGACGTTGGGGCTTAATCCCTCCCTCCAAGATTGTGATGTCCCGGATGAGCGCTTCGTACTCGCTTTTTTGTGCGTAGAACGTCGACTGGTCGACTCCTTTGATTTGATCCTCGATCTCGGCGATTCTATCCAGCTTGGTTGCTCGCTCAACAACGGCGTCTTCCATGGTAACTATCAGCTCGCGGATCAAGTCAGTGTCGTCCCGCGGGTCCAGCCCGGCCAAGATCGCCATCTCTTTTCGGAGTTCGAGCAGCTCGTCCTGATCGAGTATGGCCTGGTCCGCCGCGTTGGGGGCTCCGACCTCCGCCACGAGGGCCGCACCGGCTTCGGACGAAACGTCTTGTCGACATACTGGGCAGACGCGTTCCTTCAAAGCGACCGTCTTCTGATCCAGAAGTGTCGCGGCAATGGTGGCATCCTTCGCGCGGGCCTCGAGTTCTTGTGTCTTAGTCGCGACGGCCCTACGATGCTCATTCAGCTTTGCGCTGAGCATCCCGTGCCAGGAGTTGGCGAGCACCTCCTTTAGACGGTCACGCTTTGCTGCGATTTTTTCGTCCAGCTCTCCGTTCTCTTTGGCAAGCCGGTCACGCTCAGAGAGAAGTGCGCCCAAGCGCTCGGACTTTCGCATGGCGCCTTCAAGAGCCGCCTTCTTTTCGCGAGCCTGCGCTACGGCTGCTTCCAGTCGCGCGAGTTCCTTTTCCTGGTGCGCGCGCTGCTCTGTAAGGTCGGCAAGGTGGTTACCTAGCTCGCGTGTCTGCAGGTCCTTCTGGGCTGCTTTTGACTCCTGCTTCTGCGCTGCTTTGTGAAGCTCCCGCAAGTCGCGACGAGCGTTAGTGAGAATGGGTATGCCGAGGATTCGCTCAATAGCTTGAGCGATCTGTTGTCCCATCTCACTCTCGTTCCTTAGGAGCTCCTCATATTGCTGCAGCAATTCTCCATCAAAGAGGAAAAAGCGCGACACCTGCTCCGGCATGATTCGGGCGAGCTCATCATCCCGCTCACCGGGCCCGAGCACATTCTTGTCCTTTCGTAGCAGAGCCTCCTCGGCGTAATCCGCGTCGCTCTCTGGTTTGGAGACCCCAGGGCGAGGAGCGCAGATGCGTGTCAGCTCGTATTGGTGGCCGTCGTGTTCGAAGGCGAGAATGACCTTGAATCCAAAGCGCCCATCAGCGGCTGCCTCCCAGTTCCCGGTTTGGTGTAGCGGTATCAGATTCGAACCGCGTCCGAGGAGCTTCCCGAACAACGCGTACCGAATTGCGTTTAGCAGAGAAGTCTTGCCTCTCATGTTCTCACCGTAGACGATGGTCACCCCATCGTCGTGCGGAAAATCAATGACCTGGTCGCCCTTGTAGGGTCCAAAGTTTTGCAATCTGAGCTGAACGAGGCGGAGCACTACTTTGCTTCCTTCTCGGACAACCACTTGTCTATCACGCGCTCGATTTGTCTAGCGGCCTTCAAGCTATCGAGTGCCTCAGCTTCTATTGCCAGGATCGCGTTGACCAGATCAGATGGCAATTCTTTGTACTTCTTCGATCGCAGATCTTCAACGGTAGCTGATAGATCCTTCAGGTCACTCACGGTCCTCGACTCCTTCTTCGCTGAGTCTTCCTAGGTCGAGCCCGAACCGCTGGGCGATTAGCTCCAGGTCCGTGATTGCGCTCGGATTCTCAGCACTCCTGCCAAATTCGACCGCTCTCGCGAGCTCCCCCTCAACGATAGCGCTTCCGGGTTCGTTCTGCCCCAACGCACTCGGGACGACAATCGCATCATGTACGAAGGCCAGAGGCTTGTTACTGGCTCGCCGCAATACACGCCCGCGCCGCTGAATGAATTCCCGGGGGTTCTTCGACGAGGCGAGGATGAGGGCATGACTGACGGAAGGAATGTCCACGCCCTCGTCGAGGCAACGGATCGAGACGAGAATACCCCCGTTGATCTCGAAGCGACGTAGGGTCTGCTCCCTGTCTCCCGTCATCTTAGAGTGGTACTCTCCTGCGTCGAGCCCGATGTTCCGGAGTGCTTGCAAGATCTCGTTTAGTTGAGTACGAGACTCACAGTACACAATCCACCGCTGTCCAAGGTGGTAGTTGGCCCGCAAGACATCGATAGCAACGTCCTTCTTCCCAGCCGCTCGCTTCGCGATTCTTGCTCGCTTGATTAACAGAAGGTCAATCCTGCTATCGATGTCTGGCGCAGCCTTCATAGATCCGCGTTGGGCGTAAAGGCGACTAATGTCTGTCGAAAGACGATTCCATTCCTCCTGTTCCTGATCCGTGAGACGAACAGTGTGAGGGAAGTACATATAAGGTGTCAGCGTCCCAGCGGCGATGGCGTCCTTCAATGTGAACGGTGGCGGTACGATGCCACCGAAGTATTGCATGATCGCATCCGTGCCAACCGGATCCCTCGCCCGTCTGGGGGTTGCACTAAGGCCCAGACGAGCGCCAGTCTTGAGTTGAAGCACCTTGCGGTGCTCTGGACTTCCCAGTGAATGGACCTCATCGGCGACGAGAAACAAGTGATCGCCCTGTCGAACGGCTCGCAGGAAGTCTTCTGCGGCAGCCGTTGGGCTAGTCGCAAGCACCAGTCGCGGCGTGTCACTCTTACTAGTCCACGGGCCCAAGAGGCGATCGTCGCGCCATGTTGTATTACCGCCGCCACACAATAGCACGTGAAGATTGAGATCCTGGAAGGTCGACTTGATTTCGTCCTCCCACTGCTTCAACAGAAGCTCGGTCGGCACTAATACAACGGGAGTCTCTCCCCGTTGGAGCGCATCTCTCATGGCGCAGAGGGCCGTGAACGTCTTTCCGCTTCCGGTCGCGTGCTCCAGAATCCCTTTCCGACCACGTTTCATCCATTCACTGAGTGCAAGAGATTGATGGGGCCGCGGTACTCGAGGGTCCTTCCTCCTGTCGGCGGAGATCGTGGTCAGGGCCTCCATCTCTGAACAGATTTCGTCCACGAGACTTGGCCAATTTGTGGGATCGGCGGCGCTGATCAGCTGTTCGCGGGCGACCTGGGGGAACTCGCGAACTGCGACGGATGGATACTCCCCGTTCCACAACGCTTCGAAGTAGGCAATTTCTTCCCTGATCCGCTCGTCCTCGCGTTCGCTGATCCCCGTTACGAACACGTCGACCGACTCGATGTTACCGTCTGCCGAAAGGCCAGCCCAAGTTTCGTTCATTGAGCCCTTGAATACGACAGCGTCGCCGCCAGCATCGCGAAAGATGCCGAGCTTGTCGTGGAACAAGCGCCGATGCTTTGGTTCAGATCGGGTACCTACAAAGACCACCTTCAGCGAAAGCGTACCAGAGGCAACAAGTGATGCGAGCACACGGGTGGGTTTCGACAAGAAGGGATTGTTCAACATCGCCCGGACCTCATCGCGGAGGCGCGAACCGGCAGCTTCCTCGGTTCGTGCCACGTAGCCCTCATCAAGCGCCTCGATGTCGGCCGGAGTAAGGGCTGGAGAACACAGAACCCGAATCGTCCCGCCGCGACGAACGAACTCCTTCAGACTAGGCCAGGCGATGATAAAGGCAGTGCTATTGAAGAATCCGACCGCCCGATCATATCGAATTGCCTTCTCCATGCACGGTAGGTAGAACTCCTGCGCGATGTCGTCCTGACCCTTGTGATAGGCTGGGCGGAGTGCGAGATCGGTCAGGCGGCCTGCCATCACTGGCCCACCAGTCTCTTCCGGGTGATTTCAACCCGGCACCAGAGGGCGGTAGGCAAATTGATAGGGCGGGCCGCAATTACGAACTCCTTGCCCTGGCCCCGAATTCGGCGTTGCTGAAGGCCAATCTTGCCGGCGAGCGCGGCATAGATCGTCTCCGCTCTTACCTGGACGTTTCGCGAGTAGGAAAAATCAGGGTATAAGCCCGCGTCCCACAACGCAAAGACCTCGATCTCCGGCTCGTACCCTGCGAGAATCACAATCCGGCCCGAGGAGTGGTCGAAGGAAGCCCGCTCGCCACGCTGTTGACCCGGAACGATGAGCTGCACTTTGTGTTCTCCGAGGGTCCGGCCACCTGGCGGGTGAGTGAGGTTGTACAAGTACAGCCTGATTCTCCGAGGGAGAGGAGCCTTCAGATCTAGTTCAAGAGGCTTTAGACCAACGTCGCTCTGGGTTTCAACCGATGGACCCAAGGCACTGACGAACGCTTCATGAAGCTGCCTCTGGTCGAGGTTCGAGTTCTTGGTCAAGCCGGGCCCTAGTGTTCGTCAGAAGGAGGGCGCTTTGGGCGCCCGCGGCCCCCGTCAGGGACCAACGGCGTTTCGCGGTCGTTCATGATAAGCGCGCTCGGCGGATAGATTTCGTAGGGCTTGGTCCGCGCTGGTCCGGCGTCGGTGCCCCAAATACTTGCCTGTGTGTCGCGAAAGCGACCCCTCGCTCCCTTCACATACTGCTCATCTAGCTCGCAGCAGACCCAGCTCCTGCCTAGCCGCTCGCATACCTCGCCTGTGACGCAACTTCCAGCGAATGGGTCGAAGACCACGTCGCCAGGGTCTGTCAGCATCCTCACAAAGTTCGCCGGGATTCCTGACGGGAACCGCGCAGGATGCTCCTTGAGACCGTGAGCTCTGCAGTAGCGTTGGTAGGCCCCATTGCTCTCCGTGTTAGCGAGAGCGATCAAGTTCGGTGGAATAGCTCCAGCATTGTCGCGCTGAAACTTGTCAGAAATATCGTGGCCGCTTGGACGCAGTTTGGGTTTGTATCCGTTCTTCAAAAGATCCCGCATGCTCTCTGAATAGGGCTGCAACACGCGTCGATTCGACGCCTTCGGGTAAGGGGTCAACGACAGCCACCAAATGCAATTGACGGCGTCCTTGACCCTGATTCTACGAATGTTCACCCATTCGGCGGGTGTCGGGAGTTTGGCGGGGTTCCACCAGTAGAACTCTTGTGCGAGGTGGAACTTGAACTTCCTGCACAGCATGATAAGAAGTTCAAAGTGGTACAGGCTCCTCGTTGGAAGTCCGGGCTTCCAGGCTCCACCGATGTCGATGACAAGGCTACCGTGCGGCTTCAGGACACGAACGAATCCTTCGGCAAACTGCTCAAACCAACTGACATATCGATCGGCGTCTTCATTCCCGTAGTCCTTTCGGCGGACTAAGCCAAAAGGGGGACTCGTCAGTATCAGATCCACGCTCTGAGGCTCCAGGTCGGACCTCATGAGCATGGCTGAATCGCCACTGTAAACCCTCCCCAGTTTGGTTTCGAAGGCTAAACGTGGAGGGACGGGGGGAAGACCCGTCGGCGACTCGAGAGCGGGGTGCGCACGGTAGTTTCCCTCTGGCTCCTCGACCTGAGACTTGAACCGGTGTAGTGCCAGAACGTAGTCACTAACAGTCTTGTAGCCGAGCTCCGATGCGCGACGGCGGATTTCCGCCGAGTAGTCACGAGGCAGTTTGAGAGCGATCTCCCGAGACTGACCCGAGACACCTTGTAGCCGGTTGGGTCCTTTGCGTTTCTTCCCTTTTCCGTTCTTACGCATCCTGCCTCGGGTTGGTCCTATAAGGCGTCCAAGAGTGCCAATCGTACGTCGAGAGGGTAAATGTGCTTCCGGTCGAAGCACAGGAACAGAGGCGTTCGACGGCGAGCGCCGCTCGGTAATACCGTTGACCATTCGTACCTGTCCCGTCGCGTCCGCGGATTCGCCTTCGCAATCAGCTATAGCTGATGAGTGTGATGATACGCATCTTGAAGCCAGCGAGGCCATGCCGCCATGTCGATACAGCCAGTTCTGATTCGACGGGTCAGTCGCGTTCGAGATCGGATGGAATCTACTGATCCTGGGGATGCGATCCTGGATGACGTAATCGTCTTATGGAGGGCGTTCGAGGCCACATTTGATCGGTCAAGGAGCGACGAGCAGAACGAGATGGCAGCTGTTGCCTTAGGTGAGACAATCCGATACCACGGCATCCAGAAGCTACCCGCCACAAGAGCCTTGATCGACAGGCTCAAGCACCTGGAGAACGCGTCGATCGGTCAGGTCGCCGAGTGGTTCGGCAGCGACGCTGATGACAAGGCAGCCCTCAAGGGAAGAATAACCTCGCATGTCGCCGAGCTACGCCAGGCGATTCTTCCTCCTCCTCGGTGGAATGATCGCGATTCTCGCAAGCTCTCCGATCTCCTCTACAGATGTAGATGCGCGATTATCCACTCCGGCCTAGAAACAAACAACTCCCTGGTCGATATCGTCCTTCCCTCACTAAGGCTAGCGATGATTGAGATCGTGATAGGTCGGGCGGCGCAGCTTGAGAGTATCTCGCTTGACGAAGCTACGAAGGTCTTCGACCGTGGCTGAGAGGCTTGAATACGCATTAGACGGCGGGAAATACCTCCTCCTTGATCATCTCGCTGATGGTGCAGGCGACACTCGAATTTGGTTCGCAACCTCCGCGCAGGGCGATGTCGTCGTTAAGGTAATCCCAATTCCGCGCGACCCTGGCTTACTCAAGAAGAAGAGAGCGTACTTCCAGGACGAGGTGGAATGCGGTTCCTCCCTAACAGGAGACCATATCCTTCGGCTGCTCGATTCGGGCGAGGTTCAGACGGCCAAAGAGCTGGGTCACCCGCGCGGAGTCTTCTACCTTGTGTTCGAACACATCGCGTTCGGTAGTCTAAGAAACCTGTTCAAGAAGGGATTGGTATCTGGGCAGGAAGTCGCGGACCTGGCCTCATCGGTTGCAACGGGCTTATCCACGGCCCACGAGCACGTACCTCGAATCTGCCATCGCGATCTGAAACCCGAAAATATCCTTCTTCCAGACGGCCGGTGCGATCTGGCAAAAATCGCCGACTTCGGCATCGCGCGCGCAGAAGACGGTACCGTAATCACGTCTCGGGGCGGGTGGGCAGGGACGCCGCGGTACATGGCCCCGGAACAGTTCACGGACTCTGCCCACGTCGACCATCGCGCCGACATATACAGTCTCGGATTGATCCTGTGGGAATCGCTCACAGGACAAGTTCCTTATGACTGCGGCGATGGCAGAATGACTATGGAGTCGCGTCTTGCGGGAGGCTCACTCGTGCCGATTAGCGCCGGTCAGCGCACAGCTCGAGCGCTGACCGATGTGCTTGTGCAGGCTTTGTCCAAAAACCCCGACTTACGGCCGTCCTCGGTGATCGGCTTCGCCGAGTCGATAGCAGATGCCCTGAGACGCGACCGTGTCTTGAGGACTTCGTCGGAGGTGATGGACCCTGAGAGTGTCGTTGAGTTCTTCGAAGGTCAGGGTTTGCACGTCAAAGACAATCGGCAGTTTGGTGGCGCTTTGTGGGTCATGGGGGATGAGTCTCTGCGTCCAATTATGACAACGCTTCTCAGGCAGGGAATTCGATTCGTGTACAAGCCGGAGGGCGCAAAGGCAACTAACTACAGACCTGGCTGGTGGACGGTGTATGGCAGAGAAGGATCAAGTTAGGGTTAAGCCTCCTTGCCGGAGAGCAACCTACGATCGACCACGCACTGAGTTGCCATGGATCACGAGCGTTGTGCGACCACCTCCAGGCTGCGCTACGCACTTTGATACCTGATCTTAGATGCGCGCAATCGAAGCGGTGGTGTGGTTTCTACAGTGCCGGAAGAAGGCGCTTCGCTTATGTGGCCCACTTCAAGAAATCAGATCGCGTGGAGGTGTGGTGCTTGGGATCCCTAGCCCAACTTCAGAAGGCTGGCCCACCTGTCCTCCGGCCGAGGAATCGAAACGCCAGTGGAGGCTGGGAGGCAGATTATCCCGGGCGCTTCGAGATCACCGCTGTCGCTGAGATCCCTTCTGCGGCGCGCCTCCTCTATGCGGTATCCTACGCCTCGTCGTGATCGTTGGGGCAGACCCCTCCCGCAGCGACCCAGTCCCTCGATGTCCCAGTCGCCTCAAGTCTCTGTGACGCAGCTCTCAGCGATCTGCTCCACGAAGTCAGGCTTAAGGTACTGAGTGACAGATCCGATTAGGCTCAGTTTCTCCTTCAGGACCGTGTACGAGATGTACCTACATACCTCGCTAAGGGGGGGGCGTAACCTGCTAAAGGTTGGGCGGTTAATCTCGTCAACCACTCGATCGCGTCGCTCTTCGGGAGCAACGATGAAAAGTGGAATCTTCAAATTTGGCTGCATCGCCAATAAGTCCGCCATTCGAAGAAGTCCTGAGTAGATCGCTGAGGTGTGCTCCACCTCGAAAGCAGCGATGATCGCATTCCCTTGTAACCACAGGACGTCTATCAGCTCGATCGTGCGATTCGTTGCTTCGTCGAACTGGACGGGCAGGCTTTCTCTCAATCGTGGTAGGTCGCGAAACCTCTGACCACGGAATTCGCGACCACGATCGTTTCTAGCTACCCACAGATCAAGACCCAGATCACTTCCCAGCTTTAGCAGCAGCCATTGGATCTCTTCATGCGTCGTCGCTAGTTGTGGTTCGACGGGTGGTTCTTCAGACGTGGCAGGCGGCTCAGGGATCGTGACCTGGCCGATTCTCGCTCTGAAGGTCTTTGGGCGACGGGCCAGCTTTGCCTGATCGACAGGGCGCACTACAGGATTGGCCTTTGCGTCCTTGAGAGCCTGCAGAATGACTAGCCCATCCCCCTCCTTTAGACGCGTCGGTGACCCGCGAACGTGGCCCGTCCAGGCTCGCGGATTCTTTAGATTTCGAAAAATGGCAAGACGATCGCTAAGATCCTTGATGGGTATCGCGGTTTCTGGAGTCACGGCAGCTAGGACCTTGACTTCAACTCGGCACGGAAAGTCCTCGTCCTTCCAAATCGGGGCGTGGTCGCGGAATGGTCGTGAGGTTACCTCCAACGCCCCGATCCACCGCGACAGGCCCGTTAGGTAGCACAGGAAGACGTCACCGACCTTGACCTTCTGCAAGACCTTCCACTTTGACGGCCTGAAGCCAGAGACTTGGGCCCCAGCCTCCAGGAACTCCTGCCAGGTTCTCCCTGTGAACAGGTCAAGCCAATAGGTCGGTGGCATGCTAGCTGTGGATTACAGGTCCTTTGGGGGGTTGTTGACGCGCGCCGTTGCTACGAAAGTGCCGGAAAGCGCTTGGAAGGCAAGGCCGGCGCCGTTGATGGGGAGATGCCAGGCGGCCGTCTTGAAGGAGTCTTGCGGAGGGAGGCCTTGTGGCAACTGATGGTTTGTACCAGCTCGAGGTCAAACTCGGCCTGGCGAGGTTCCCGTTCCAGGCCTCAGCTGGGTGGGGCCTTACTATGCATGTCGACCCAATGGAAAGGGCGAAGGGTGGGAAGCACGCCCGCGGGAAGGTCCGTCGTGCAAATGAGGCGCTGCGTCAGCTTCGTCAACTCGGAGTCATCATCGGGACTCACAAGCTCTACGGTCCGGTTGACGTAGTTGCGGAGCATCCGCGGGAAGCCACGCGACTAATCGAGGTAGAGGGCGAATCGGGGAGGCAGCGAGAACAGGCCCTCTACTCCTCCCTTGGGCAGCTCTTGCTGTCCATGAAGATCTGGAGCGAAAGCATGGTCTACGGGATCGCGGTGCCCGATACCAGGGAGTGGTGGCGGCAGCTGCAGAAGATACCTCTCGACCTGACTAAGCGGCTTCGGCTTTGGCGCTACTCGGTTGGCGTGAACTCTTGCACGAGCATCGAGCCAGGCATGGGGATCCCGGATTGGGGGCGGGGATGAAGGACGACCCTAGGAGTGGCCAGGGGTGTTCAGCGGAACCATGATCGCCTCAGCCACGGTGTGTGGATTCTCGGTACAGTCCGCAGTATTCGAGTGGTGTCCAGCGAGTCCAGGGACGCCAGATTCCTGGACGGGAGCCCCGCGAGTCGCCGCGGCTCGGCGTGGTTAGTCACGGTATTTCGGGCGAAGCCTGGTTCGCGCACTGCTGAAGCGCTTTCGGCGCGAGCCCCACGTCGGGGTTTGATGGTGCCGATTGGATTCTCTATCTCGTGGGAGCGGCTGATGAGTGCGAGAGCGGGGGAGTTCAGGTGTTAGCGTGATCCGCACCCGAACCTGGGGGCCGCGATTCCAGGATGCTATCGGAGGCGTCGCTCATTCTGCTGCTATCTCGCGACACTCTCGACAATGCGTAGAAGAAAAGGAAGCGGAAGGCGCTCGGGGCGAATCAAACTCCCTCAGGTTGTAGCTCCCACTCGTGAAACATCTCGTAGAGCTTTAGACGCCTCTCAGTTTTTGCCTGCGGTTCGCCCTCGGTCAACCCGTGGACGTTAGTGTGAGCACGGTTTTTGTGGATCTGGTCTGGCTCATGCACAACCCGAAGGCTGGGCACGCTGCGCACGCCACCAGCGACAAGGGCTACGATGCCGTTCTCCGTGGGCCGCGCCGCCCTCGCCCGGCTCTCTTGGGCGGTCGAGAACCGCTCCCAGTCGGTTGACATTGCTCCGTGCTGTTCCCGAAATACCCCGGGCACAAGCTGACCGCCGACGAGCAAGTTCTTATGGACCCGCAGGAACAACCGATCTTCGTTAGGAATCGTCTCCTGGGGCCAACCATTCATTTTGTCTTGACGAGCCACGCCGCTAAATCGGCGCGCAGATCCTCTCCTGGAATGACTCCTGAAATCGATCCTCCTCTTGCCTCTTGACCATAGAACGTGATTGGTTCGTCCGCTTCCGCGGGGATGTTGATGAGGAGTTTGCCCATATCGCCTGCCCAGAACAAATCTATGGATCCTGCGTCCGCCGGTCCGATCTTCGGCTGTGGAAGCGATGTTCCGAACAGGGTGAGTGACAGATTAGCATGGTTCAGGGCGAACCGCGCTGCTCGTGCCCACGTTCTCTCATCATAGCCCGTGGCCTGCTCGCCGTCCCAGTTGTACTTCAGGTTCATAATGACCCTGGATTGGTGCACGACGTGGGCGAACTCCAGGACTGGCATGGTGTCTCCCAATCAATCGAACAAGATGTCAATCAAAGGTAAATTGGTCTTCGCTACTAATTCACGAAGGGCCGTTTCCTTGAGAGTAGCTCTCTCAAGAGCTGCTCTTAGTACACGAATCTCGTTGCCATCCAGCGCAAAGAAGTAAGTCTTATGACCCTCCTCCCCATGGGCAGCGATCTTCAACGTGTGGTACACCATGGCCGCTACGGGCTTCGGCTCGCCGGAGGTGCCGCCAAAGACAGCTCGAATGTCTGTGATGACTCGCACGTCCTCGAAGGGCCTGTCATGCTCCAGTATGAGCTCGTGAGCCTTAGCTCCGACTCCAATCGAGTCATCCAATGACAGGAACCGCTTTAACCGAGCTCTGAATGCGTCTGCCGAAGAGCTGCCCTTCGTCAAACCCCCGATGCCTTCCTCAGCAGCTCGCTCGGCAACTTCCCCGACAAAATCGTCGGTATCGGCGGCATACCGCTCTCGAGCCCCGTACAGCGAATATAGAAGACGCACAAGCCTGTGCAGAACTTCAGGATCCATTTTGACTTCTGGGCTAATCTGCGCGGCAAGAACTTTTGCTGACATGCTCGGCTTCGCATGGCGCAGAGCCCGCTCTAGCGACTCCGCCGCCTCACTCGACAGGCTCGCGAGAGCAGCCAAATCCGCCTTTGCTGGCTCGGGAATACGGACGGGAATTCTGCGCGGTGGTTCGTCGGTCTGCGCCTTCTGGGTCCGGTTTGGCGTCATTCAACCTCGGCCGATTGTCATCGGGTTCCCAGCTGGCCCACCCACGCAAACAAGATTCGAATCTTCCCTCCAAGTACGCAACATCCTGGCGTGACGTACCGGTTCATCCGGCAAGTGACGTACCTCCCAACCACTTTAGATCTAATGAGTTGCGTTTTCCGGGGTGCCTCGGAGTTCCGATCAACAGTAGAGGAAGCTACTGATCAACCCGCAATCCCGTAATCCTCGTCGTTGTTCGACGACCCGAACGCCACTTCCTCATCCTTCTCGCCGGCGACCTGGCGTGTCGGCAGTTTCATTCTGCCTCCCTGGCCGCGGTTCTGTCACGAGTGACCAACGGGAGCCGCGCGAGACCCCGTGACCGTTCTGGAACTCCGGGTACGGTGCTTTCTCCCTCAATGCGCGGTTTCTCACGAGTTCGCGCCTAATAGCCTCACTCTCTGCTCACTACGCGCCGAAGCCGATGGGCTTCACTCTCGAGGCCAGCCTTTTGAAGTGCGTAGATCGCATCCCAGACGAGGCGCTCGAGATGTTGGACATGCTTTTCTCGCTCGGCGATTGCAGCATCCAGCCCAGCCCACTGCCGCACGAGCGCCCATGCTGCTCGATACTCACTGAGTAAGCCAACCACATATTCGTTCCCCGGCTGCGATGCTTTGATGCTCCACTCGCGCTCAGTGGTCTCCACGCGGGGCAGGACCGTGCTTGGTTCGGCCGCGCAAAATGCTTTCGCAAGCTCGACGGCCTCATCGAACGGAACATGAATTGTTCCGTAACGGTCGATATACGTGTACGGGGACTGTTTGAGATGCTCACTCTTAGCCCGACTCCTGAGTCGTTCCAGTTCATCGGGCATTCCCGTTAAGGCACCGCGATAATAGCTGAGGCTCCTCTCGCCAGCAGACTCAAATACCTCAGTCAAGGCATTATCGATCGGCGAGTCTCTCTGGTATCCTTGCCGTTCGATGGCGCGCCAGAATTGAGTGTCCGACTCTTCATCCTTCAGAAATGCCCGACGTTCCTTCCAACGGACGACCAAAGTCTTTGACTCGAGGTAGTCCACGAGTCCTGGATTGGGATCGATCCACTCGGCCTTCCACTTTGTCCCCCGAACGTGCTGTATGATCCGCACGTGTTGTAGAGAAGCACCTGTTTTAGGAATTTCGCGGACTCCGTACTCTTCACCAACTGCGATTTCAGATTTCTGCATGTTGGCTTTCCAGTTTGGTCCTTGTACGTCTGGTTTGTTCGGGCGAGTCAACAATGCTCTGGAACCTACTGGTCTCGCTAGTTCGCTGACTGAAGAGCCCAAGGACAGACTGCGGCCCGGTGTCGTCCTCGGAGCAGTTTGACCGCGCCGCGTTGATGCGGTGATGCTACATCGCTGCTCGCCGGAGGGCAATTCTCACGATCTCATACGCGAGTTTTGGTACCATGTTCGGGTGTTTAGCACTCAAGGACGCTCTCTTGATCTTACGAATCTGCGAAAGCACGTGCGACAAGTCGCCGTCGAATGGGTGCCAAGCTCGGTTTCGATACCAACTCCCCCGCCCGAGCATCTGATGAAGGTAGTCGAGCTTCGCTGCAACGAGAACGCTCTGAGGACCAAACGCCCGCAGTACTCCAGAGGAGTGTATGAGTTCTCCCTGCGACTCGAGCATGTACTTCCACCGCCCCGCCAGCGGCGAACGGAGTTCTGGCCAGCGTCTAACAACAATCGTTTCGATACGCTCGTCCTCCAGCACTTCAAGAAGGCCATCGTAGAGGGGCTGATGTGTGGGTGTGAGTTTGTTGCGGTAGAGGAGTTGATGCTCTTCCTGGTTATCGGGCGTGAACTGGGCATGCGCCCGCTCGTGAATAGCGGTCGCTACCGCCAATCCATGATTCAACTGAGGCTGGGCCGATTGAGCGGGATCGACGATGATAAGGCTGGCCGGCGGCCCCACGTACATGCCCGCGTACGTGTTCCCGCCCCTCCGGATCGATGTTCCGAAGACGATCCCAATTTTGCTCCCGAGCGGCGCGGTAATTCTCTCAACCTCGGCCACCAGCTCGTGTTCTGCGTCGACGGGCTCGTAGGTAACATCAGTTCCAGCGACTTTGGAGCGGCTAACCATCGCTCAACCGTCCGTTGCGGGCGGCAGCTTCTTGCGGCAGTTTCTCTGCGCAAGAGCGGCCATATCGGAGTTTGGGAGCGGCCACCGGCCCTCGTGATGTGGTCCGCCTCCCTGGTGTTTGAATCATGCCCCGAAAGTTGTCCTGTACGCTGGACACGATTTGGAAGACGACTATGTTCGGGCCTTGCACCTTAATCGAGGGGCCTTGAGTGTCGCTTCTTAAAGACTGTATCCTGGCAGGCCTCGGTGGTCTGATGGCTGGCGGTACATATGTCGCCTTCCGTCCAAGGGACGCGCAATCTGACCGGCAAACCATTCTTGATGCGGTGTTCTTGGGAGCGGTGGCTTGCGCGCTGATCTCTCTAGTAGCCTGGGCTCTCAAGCGAGGTTGACATGTTGAAGGTATCTGGTCAGGTCGGGATTGCGCGTCGGTGGGTGATTGCAGTTCTTGTGGCGGCAGTCGCCGAGGTCGTAATACTGAAGCTTTTCCCAGCGCCTCCTCACATTCTTCCGCCGCTCCCTTCGCTAACGATCGTGGATTTCCGTCCGGTCATTGCAGGCTTCGTCGGTGGCATAATCGGGTTGTTAGCCCTTGGGCAAGGGCGCCTGAGCAGGGCAGCGTAGAACTCCCAGCCGCCATTTCGCGATTGCATCACCGTGCTCCTAGTCGCAATTCGCGGCCCTCTAGTACGCAATGCATTGAACGTTCCTGCAGCAGTTTTGCAGCAGTTTCTTCGTGCAAAGGCGGGCATTTTCGGGTTCGGAAGCGGGCACCGATGCTCGGTAAGCGACCGATTCCGTGCAAGTTGTCCGAAATGCCTTCAGTCCGAAGAAGACTCTGGATCGTGAGAGCCTCTCCTCATCCCTGATCAGGAGAGTCAGCTTGATGCGCTTGCAGACGCCGCCCAGAGAAACCACTGACGCAGTGGTCAAGGAACCATTGGCAGCGCCCGTAATTGTCCGCCCGCTCACAAACCTCGGGCTGACAGCATTGATGCAATCAGACCAGCCACGCGGCCCCTCAGGTAATGAAGCTGCTCGACGGTAGCCTTGTTGCCTAGCATGTGAGTACCAGAATTCAGTAGGTTGAACAGCTCTATTGCGGCTTTCATGTCTGCTTCGAAGAAGTTCGCCATTTCAGGCCCGGCGACACCGGCAAAGATGAAACTCAGCCTAGCCTTCCGGGTAGGTCGCCCGTCAGACAAGTCGGTTGGCTGCGCGCCTGGTAGCACCTGCTCGTCAGGGGCAAGCTTGTGAAGAACATGCATGGTTAGCTCTCGGAACGAGGCCATCGAGTGCCTCTGCCAATCAGGGCCTCCGGTTTCGATCGCTGCAACTGCCCCGTGGTACACCTCGACCAGGGCCTGATCAAGCGCTGCAAGGCGAGGTTCGAGTTCGTCGACGGTTTCGTCTAAAACCTCCTCAATCTCCTGGTCGAGTTCCGGTAGCTGGTTGGACAACAGAGTAACCGCCCCGGCGAGGTGAGCCGTGTTATATAGCTCCACAGCTGGGGAACGGAGCAACGCCAGCGACGATCCGGCAAACAAACTGTTGTCAGCTCGCAGCGCTTCCCAGGTGGTGTGCGCCGCGCTGGAAACCGAAGCGATGCTGTTCTGTAGGTGGGTTAGGCTTTCGGGCGAGACACCAAGTAATGCGCCAGCCGGAAGCATGGACGCGGAAGCAGCAAATGAACTCTGGAGGCGCGCGAGCGAGGACTCCATTGAATAGACACTCGCTGCTGAAGCGAGGTACGGCAAAGCGATGGCCCGCGCTGCACTTAGGCTATCGGCGACGCCCAGGCCAAATGCAGCGGTGCTCGAAGGGAGCATTGCCGACGCGAGAGAGGACGCGAGCGGAAGGGTGCCGTAGGCCGAGCGAATGCTGTCGGCAACATTTGCGACCGAAGCCAGGCTGCTCATCGTGGCGCGGAACGCCTCGGTGATTGCCAGTCCGTTCAAGGTGTCATATGGGCCACGCAGAACGCTAAGAGACGAGAGCGTGGAGGCAGCGTCGAGTGTGGTGAGGGCGTGTTGACCGAAGAGGTGCGAAGCCGGGTTGATAAGGTCGCGAACGGCGGTGCTTGCGTTGATCACCGCTCCCAAGCCCGCGAGCGGGTTCGTCTGAGCGAGCGTGACCCCCAAGTTCACGGTAGCGCTGACTCTCAAGGGATCCATTGAATAGTAGACGCTGTTGAGATACTCGCGTGGGTCGTCCGGCATGGCGTTCTCTCGGGTGGACCGCGTCGCGCGTCTAACGGATCCCGCTTAAGCTGCAGCGCAGGGTTCGCCGGGCGCAGCGCAGACTGATCTCCTGATCGCGCCTCATTTGGCGTACAAATGGAATTCTACCTTACTTAGGCACGGCCGTCAGTTGAAGCGTCTGTTAGGTGGCGCAGGCAGGCCTCAGTTTACGGTCAGGAACTTCCACGCTGCCAGGACGACCATCCCGCTTAGAAGTCCGACATTCCGGATCTTCGCTGCCCACCTCTGTCTGGCTTGGGTGGCGTCGATGATGGCTTCCGCCTGTTCTAGAATGTGCTTGTTCTCAGCAATCCGTTGCTGAGCTTGGGCGGGATCGAGTACCTGACCGGTGTCCATGTCGCGCACCGCGCTCCCCTCTAGGTCGGCATCGACTGCGCGCAGGCCACGGACTGCTTCGAGGTAATGCTGCTTCCGAGCGGTAGTCCGGAGGACGACGACGCTAAGGGAGATGTGCCAGAGACCCACGCCCAGAGAAACCAAGAGTAGTGTCCATGCCACGGGGGCGAGAAAGGCGATTTCTGGCACCGTCCCGGGAGTGTACGACTGAATGGCGAAGGCGAGCACCGTACCAGAGCCGCCGGTGAGGAAGTAGTCAAAGCGCTGAGCGGCGTCGGTATAGATCTGGTAGACAGATACGATTCTGCTTTCGGGCACGGACTTTCCTAGCAGGCAAGTTCTAGCCTATGCTGCCTAACGGTCACCGCATAAGTTGCGGTGCAACACAGAGACGTTCACGAGCTGAAGACTACCTCAGGCTGAAGACTACCTCAGAAGGCCGGCGCCGGCAGTGCATGCCCTTGTTAGGCCCTAAGTGCAGCCGAAAGCTACTGCTCATGTTCGAGTTGTTCAGTGATAACCTTGCGAATAGCGCCCTCTTCGATTTGAACCTCAGTCCGATTGATTCGGAGCGCTTTCGCACGTCCTTTCAGCCTGTCATAGAGCCAACTAGCAAACAACGCCACGCCAAGGTCCTTGGTGGCGTTCAGAATGATCGTGAGGGTGTCGTGGAAGCCGACCCCTTTCCGGAAGTACCACTCACGGAGCTCAAGGGCGGCACTTCCTGGGGCGTGGGTTCTGGTCCCAGGACCGATGGTCTTCGCCGGGGAGAATAGATCGGAGGCCACGGTCTTGTCGCTAGTGTCGACTTGGAGTTCAACCTGCATTGCGGAGCTCGTTGGGGGCGGCCTAACTGGGTATTGGACCGACCCGCGTAAGTGCTGTGGTCTGCAGTCTAGGTACTTCCGTCGATCTAGATTACAGAGAAAATGCCGTGGCGGCCCACCTCACACTAGGCCAGTCTTGGGGCATCGAGCGGCGCAAGTGGAGCGAAAGGGTTAGGTCACCCACTTTGTCCGAGCTTCCCCAAGCCATGATTCGGAAACCTGGGACAGAAACGATCGCACCCCTCGGGTGAAAGGATAAGGACTTGAAGAAACGCATGCGCAACGATGACACCCGAAGCCTGTACAGAAACCGAACCCGCGGGAGTTCAGCAGTCCCGCGGGTTCTCTGGTGCCTCGCGACTGGATGCGCACCACTCTGCTGACGGGAAATCAGGAGAGCGCTGTTCGACCGGCGACAGTCCTTGGTTTCACTGAACGAAACTCCCCAGCACTCTCCTGACCAGGAATCAGCAGACTTTCGGTGTCATCGTTTCTGTCCCCGTAACGTCCGACGAAGCCCGACTTTTCGGTTTATCTTCCCGACAACGAACGTCGCGAACTCGCGGAGTAGTAACGCGTTGTCGGAAGATCGACTTGGGGCCGGGCCTCTCTGGATCAGGAGAGTCCTGGTTCGATCCCAGGAGGGGCAATCCCAGCGGCCGCATACGCGGCCGCTTTGTTTTGCCCCTCCCGGGCGTCGGCGCTTGCTGCGCTGCGCGCTCGATCCCAGTGGTAGTTTTGTTCGCCAAACCCAAGGGGTGAGGACGGCGGGGTGGCGCCGCGAGCCGCCCCCCTTCCATATTGCGTCCCCCGACCTGTTGAGCCACCGCGTGACGGTACCCGAGACAAAGCCCGACGACTCCTGGGCGGTCGACGAGCGATCCCTGAAGCTGTTCGCCGCGCAGCTCCAGGGGCCCCCGGCCGAACGTGCCTGGTACGACCTGCGGCGCGAGGCGGAGCGCATTGCGCTCGTGCCGGGCTTCGACCGGCTGATCACGCTCGACGCCAACGCGATCAAGGAGCTGCCCCACCAAATCGACGTCGCCCAGCGCGTGCTGCGGCAGATGGGCGGCCGCGCCATCCTCGCCGACGAAGTCGGCCTCGGCAAGACGATCGAAGCGAGCATCATCTACAAGGAGCTGGCGATCCGCGGGCTCGCCCGCCGCGCCCTGATCCTGACGCCGGCCTCGCTGGTGGGCCAGTGGCAGGGCGAGCTCGCGGAGAAGTTCTTCGAGCGGTTCGAGACCCCGACCAACCCCGACGACTGGCACCGCGTCACGAAGGCGATCGTGTCGCACGACCGCGCGCGCTCGCGGCGGCACGCCGAAGAGATCCTACGGCACCACTGGGACCTCGTGATCGTGGACGAAGCGCACAAGATCAAGAGCCACCGCGGCGCCACCTACCAGTTCATCGAGAAGATCGAGCGCGACTTCATCCTGCTGCTCACGGCCACGCCGCTCCAAAACGATTTGCGCGAGCTGTACAACCTCGTCACCCTGCTCCGGCCCGGCCAGCTCGGCACTTGGGAGGAGTTCCGCGAAGCGCACCTGGTTGCGGGCGACCACCGTCAGCCCCGCGACCCCGAAGCCCTCCGCGCCTTGACGCACGAGGTGATGATCCGCACGCGGCGCTCGAGCGTCGTCGACGACCTGAACCTGCCGCCGCGCCGGCCCCGCCACCCTGAGGTGAAACTCACGACCGCCGAGCGCGACCTGTACGATCGCACCACGCAGTTCCTGCGCCGCCTGTATAAAGAAGGCTTCGCGCCTCAGGCCGCCGCGGAGGAAGAGGAGAAACCGACGAGGAAGGGAGGCGTGCAGCTGGCGGTGATCCACCTGCGCCAGCGCCTCTGCTCTTCCTCGAAGGCGCTCGCCGAATCGCTCGAGCACTTGGCCGAGAGCGAGCGCATCAGCCCCGAGTACCGCACCATCGCCCGGCGGCTCGCGGAGCGGGCGCAGAAGATCAAGACGCACGCCAAGCTGAACGTGCTGACCGCCGTGCTCAAGGAAACGCCCGACCGCGTCGTGGTCTTCAGCGATCACCGCCCGACGGTCGAGCTGATCGCGCAGCGGGTCGAGGCGTTGGGGCGGAAGCCAATCGTCTACTGGGGCGCGCATGCGACGCCCGAACGGGACAAGCGCATCCGCGCCTTCCACGCCGACGAGCGCAGTGTCCTGATCGCCACCCGGGCGGGCAGCGAAGGGCGGAACCTGCAGTTCTGCAACGTGCTCGTGAACTACGACCTGCCGTGGAACCCGATGGTGGTGGAGCAGCGCATCGGGCGCCTGCACCGTATCGGGCAGACGCGCGAGGTCCACATCGTGAACCTCGCCGCCGCCGGGACGATCGAGTCGTACATCCTCGAGCTGCTCGACCGCAAGATCAAGCTGTTCGAGTTGGTCGTGGGCGAGCTGGATCTGATCCTCGGCGAGT
>WNGG01000261.1_pt1 | contig 66951 bp, 68 predicted proteins | sample 5400661 | NCBI WGS metagenome assembly WNGG01 (sample SAMN13153372, study PRJNA577476) | soil metagenome | isolation source: 100 cm soil or saprolite under Garry oak tree replicate 1 | place: USA:California | collected 2016-06-15
CCGCACCATCGGTCAGCTCGGCGAGGTCGTCGACACTCTCGTCCATCACTGGTGGAGGCGCGGTCGATGAAGAGTGGGGTGGCTCGGGCGGTCGTGGTGCTCCTCGGCGCCGTGCTCGCGGGCAGAGTCTCGACGGTGGGCGCGCAGGCACCAGCGGGCGACTGTCGCGTGATCGACGACTTCGGCAAGGCGGCGGTCGGCGAGTTTCCGTCGGACTGGAAGGTCCGCAAGGACGCCGGCAAGGAGGTGTACGTCGTCAAGGAGGAGGACGGCAAGCGCTTCCTGCACGCCTACGCCAAGAATCTTGGGATTCAGGCCGCCAAGGAGTACGAATGGGATCTGAAGGCGTATCCGGTGCTGGCCTGGTCGTGGCGCCCGGTCGAGTTTCCGCGCGGGGCTGACGAGAAGGATGGCAAGAACGATAGCGCGCTCGCCGTGTACATGCTGGTGCCCTACTCGCGCATTCGGGGCCCCAAGGCGGTCAAGTACATCTGGAGCGAGAAGGTTCCGGTGGGCACGCGGCTCGAATCGAACGGTGGCCTGACGCAGGTGCGCGTGCTCGACAGCGGGACGGACAGGCGGGGGCAGTGGGTCGAGCAGCGTGTCAACGCCCGCGAGGACTACTTGAAGTATTTCGACGAGAAGGACGTTCCGAAAGCCGCGGGGATCGCGGTGCTCACCGATTCTGACGACACGAAGTCGAGCGCCCAGGGAGACTACGCGAACTTCCGCGTGTGCAAGGAGTAACTCATCGGAGGGCAATGACGTGTCTCTTGATGCTCTGTGGACTGCCGAGTTTCAGGTCGTGAGCGGTTGGACGAACGGCGGCGTGGTCGTCCTGGAAAAGGGCCGCCTCTTCGGAGGCGATGGCCAGTACTACTATGCGGGGCGCCTCTCGCTGAATCCCCAGGACAAGACGTCACTGTCCGGCCATCTCAAGGTCGTTCACTACCACGGCGAGCGGACGACGGCGTTCGGTGACGTCGGCCCGGCGTTCAACCTCGAGATCCAGGGGACCCTGCTGTCCCCGACGGCGATCTCAGGCGTGATGAAGCGGCCCGGCTTCGCGACGCTCGCGTTTCGCCTGGTCAGACGCGAGGAGCTGTCCTAGGCGCGCGAGACGGGAAGCGGGCGAGGCGCGGCACCCTTTCTGATGCCCGCGAGGCCGCGCCCGATCCGTGGGCGGTCCCAGAAGCGCCTGCCGCAATCCAGACATTGATACGGGCGGCGTCCGAGCAGCGGAAGCACCCAGCGCTCCACGAGTCCAACCGACAGCTCGCGGTGGACCAGCGCGCTTCCGCAGGACCTGACAGCGATGACGTCGGCCAGCGACACTCCGCGGCACGGTCGATGTCGCGGGGATGGTCAGGCCGTAGAGGTCGCGGGCGATCTCGGGTGTCATATTCTCTGAATCGGCATCGGCTCGCCCGATTCTGAGGTCCCCTCGGAACGATAGTGCGTTTGGCTCATTGCGTGAGCGGGGCCTTTCGCCACAATCTCGAAGCATGCCCAGGGTTCCGGAGTGCCCGAGTTGTGGCGGCCGTGACGTGCGCCGTACGCGCCGCGAGGGACTCACCGAGCGGCTGCTCAGCATCATCTATATGTACCCGTTCCGCTGCGACCGCTGCCGGTGCCGCTACCGCGCCATGCGGTGGGGAAGGCGCTACACCAAGCGCGTCCCTGCGTGAGCTGTGCTAGCCTCCGGCCATGCCGGCCGGAGACACCGATCTCGACGAGTTTTTCGATCACGGCGTGAGCGACGGCCTCCCCGTCGTCCCGCCCACGCGGGCACGGGTGAGCCGGGCTGTCGAGATGTCGGGGCGCGACGGCAGCGAGCTGGTCGCGGAGGTCCCTCCCAACTACGGTCGCGCCACCGTCGAAAAGATCGCCGTCAACGCGGTGATGGCCGGCTGCCGCCCCGAGTACCTCCCCGTCGTCATCGCCGCGGTCGACGCCATCTGCGATCCCGCGTTCGACCTGCATGGCGTTTCCGCAACGACCAACGCGCCCACGCCGCTCGTCGTGATCAATGGCCCGGTCCGCGGGAAGCTCGGCGTCAACTGTGCAGCCGGCGTCTTCGGACCCGGCTGGCGCGCCAACGCCACCATCGGTCGAGCGGTGCGACTGGTGTGCGTCAACCTCGGGGGCGCCAGGCCGGGCGTCGTCAGCATGTCCACCCTGGCGCATCCCGGTCGCTACACGTACTGCATCGGCGAGCACGAGGAGGTCAGCCCGTGGACGTCACTCGCCGTCGAGCACGGCTTCGCGCCCGACGACAGCACCGTGGCCGTGCTGGCGGCCGACGCTCCGCTGACCGTGTATGATCAGCGCAGCCGGACGGCGCCGGACGTCCTCGCCACGATCGCGGGCAGCCTGGCCGTCGTCGAGAGCCACAAGATGACCCACTGGGGAGACACGCTGGTCGTCCTCGGTCCCGAGCACGCCCAGATCGTCGGTGACGACGGCTGGGACAAGCCGCGTATCCGTCGCTTCCTGTGGGAGCGCTTGCAGCGTCCCGTGTGCGAGCTCGTGCCCGGACGTGACGGCGGCGATGGCCTGCCCGAGCACGTGCTACGCAAGTTCCCGCACCCCGAGACCGACACGACCCTGATTCCGAAGTTCCGCGAGCCCGACAATCTGAAGATCGTGGTCGCCGGCGGGACGGCCGGGCGCTTCTCGGCGATCGTACCCGGCTGGAGCTTTGCTCGCGGCTCCCGGCTCGTGCTGCGAAAGATCGCCAACGCATGAGCGACCGCCACGCCGCGAACGATCGCCAGCCCACGAAGGAGATCCCATGACCGACGACTATCTCGACCCCACCGACTCCGTGGCCGTCCCGCGCAAGACCGCGGTGCGGCCGGCATCACTCGACGGCAAGGTCGTCACGCTGCTCGACATCAGCAAGGCGAAGGGCGATCACCTGCTCGATCGCCTGGAGGTGCTGTTGCGCGAGCGCGCGCGCCCCAAGGCCGTCGTGAGGAAGAAGAAGCCGACGTTCGCGCGGCCGGCCCCCGACGATCTGCGCCGCGAGATCGTCGGGGCCACCGACGTCCTCGTGGAGGGACTCGCCGACTGAGGGTCGTGCACAACGTGCAGTGTGCACGACGGCGTGTTCTTCGAGGACCATGGAATTCCCACGGCGACGATCATCTCGTCGGAGTTCATTCGGGCGGCCCGTGCCCAGGCCGACGCGCTCGGCGCGACCGAGTATCGCACCGTGGTCGTGCCGCACCCGATCCAGCCGCTGACGCGGGAGGAAGTGCAGGCGCTGGCCGACAAGGTCTACGACGAGGTGGTGCGGAGGGTGACGACGTGACGACCGCGCGCACCTGGTATCTCTTCGACGTGAATCCGTCCACGCCGCCGGCGCTCACGGTGGCGCCGGGCCAAGCGTTCACACTCGAAGTCGGGGGCGCCCTGCGGGACGTGTCCGACATCCGTTACGTGCCGACGCCCTTCACCCCGGCGTGCAACGGCCATCCGCTGGCGCCGATCGCGGGCCCGGTGCGCGTCAGTGGCGCCGAGCCCGGCGACGCGGTCGTGGTGGAGTTGCTCGAGATCACCCCGCACGGCGAGGGCAAGACGGCCATCCTGCGCGACTTCGGCGTCCTCCGGACCGAGTTCCCCGACCCCATGGCGCTTTCGTGTCCGATCAAGGACGGCCGGGCGTGGTTCGGGGGACGCATCCCGATCCCGCTCGCCCCGAATCTCGGCACCGTGTCGACGATGCCGCCGGACGGATACAAGCCGTCGTACGCCGGCGCCTACGGAGGCGATTTCGATCAGAAGGACGTGCGAGCCGGCTGCCGCGTGCACCTGCCGGTGCTCGTGGCCGGCGCGCTCGTGTTCTTCGCGGATCCCCACGCCGCGATCAGCGACGGCATCATCGGCGGCGCCGGCGTGGAGTGCGACGCCACCGTGCGGGCGCGCATCGGGCTCCAGAAACACACGCAACTCGATCGCCCGATCCTCGAAATCGACGACACCGTGCAGGTGCTCGGCTTCGGGCCCACGGTGGAAGCGGCCACCGAGGACTGCTCGCGAGGTGCCGTCGAGCTCGTCGTCTCCCGGACGGGCCTGGATCCGCGCGAGGCGTACATGCTGCTCTCGGTCGTCGGCGAGCTGCGCATCGGCACGTCGCCGCGGCCGGTGATGGCGGCCCGTCTCATCATTCCGCAGACCGTACTGAGCGCGGCGGCCCAGGGCAGCGCCTGATGCTGGTCGGCGCCTTTGCGCTGGCGCACACGCCCCAGCTCATCGCGCGGCCCGACACGGAAGATCGCGACCTGGTCCTCCGCGTCCACGCCGCCTTTGCCCGGGTCAAGGCGCGGCTGGCCGCGCTCCGGCCCGATGCGCTGGCCGTCATCGCCGGCGATCACATCGAGGCGTTCTTCCTCGATGCCGTCCCCGCGCTGGCCGTGTACGTGGGCCGAGAATGCGCCGGCACGTTCGGACCCTACGAGTATCGGTTTCCGATTCACGAGAGCCTGGCCCGCGCCGTGGTCGAGCAGGGGATCGAGCGCGGGTTCGATCTGCTGTACACGCAAGACCGGCGTCTCGACTACGCGTTCTTCGTCCCACTCCACTTCACGATGCCCGAGCCGGCGCCGCCCATCGTCCCCCTGCACGTGAACGTGTATCTGCCGCCCCAGCCGACGCCCCGGCGGTGTTACGAGTGGGGACGGGCGCTGGGCGAGATCCTGGGCTCGCGCCCCGAGCGCGTCGCGCTCATCGCATCCGGCGGGATGTCTCACTATCCCGGGACCGACCGTTACGCGTCGCCGGACTTCGACTGGGACCGTCGCGTGCTCGAAACGCTCCAGGCGGGGCGCGGAAGCGATCTGGCGGCCGTCACCGGGGAGGAGCTGGACAAGACAGGGAACATCGAGCTACGGACCTGGATCACGCTGCTCGGCGCCGTGGGTGATCGGCCCGCCGACGTCTACTGCTACGAGCCCTCCTGGCACCACGGGAACGCTGTCGTCGAGTGGCGTGTGTGAGCGGTATGAGTGAGGACGCGCACTATCGCTTTCCGCCGGCGGCCGCGTACCGTCTGAACCGCTGCCTCTTCGCGCTCAAGTCCGATGCCGCCTTCCGCCAGAGCTTTCAACAGGACGCGGCGCGCGCGATGACGGAGGCCGGGCTCGGCGACCACGATCAGAAGCTGATGCTGGCGCGCGACCGCGACGCGCTCGTCGCGGCCGGCGCCCATCCGTACCTCGTCTTCATGGCGGAGCTGCGCCTCCGAATGGACCGGAGCGCGTTCGAATATTTCTGAAGCGGGGTTTCAGGGCGCGTCACACGCCGACGCCGAACACGCGGCCGGCGCGCAGACGACCCACGTCGTCGCGGACCGCGTAACGGGGAGGTACCAGAGGGAGCCCAGCGGGCCCCCTCTGACGTTCATGTCACTCGGGCAGTCGCCAGACCCGGCCGACCGGCGGCTCGTCGGTCAGCGTGAACTGCGGCAGCGCGAGATGGTCGGCGACGTCGTGGAACACGACGCGGACCCGCCGGCCGATCGCAGCGTCGCGCTCACCCTCCATCGCGCCGTCGGCCGTGACGAGATTTCCGATGATGCGCAGCGCCTCGTCGGGGGTTGGCACGCCGCGCTGCTCGTCGAGCTCGACCAGGACGACCACGTACGGTGTCGCATCCTTGAAGCCCGGCTGAATGGCGTGGGCGACCACTTCGTACGAGTGGATCGTCCCGCGGCCGCTGACCTCGCGCCACGTCCACTCGAGCGCCATGCACCAGGGACAGGCGGGCGAGGGTGGGTAGCGCATGAGCCCGCACGCCGCGCACGCGCGCATCATGAGACGGTGCTGGCGCGCGTGAGCGAAGTACTCCGTCCATTCGCTGTCGTTGTCGGGGATGACGAGCGCCATCCCACGGTACTGCGCCGGCTGAGGCATCAGCGCGCTCCTATTTCCTGAGGATCATTGCGCTTCCGGTGGGCGGCATGGCCCAGCCGAGGTTCATCGTGATCTCCACGTCCTTGACCTGGCGGCACTTGCGCGGGCCGTAGTCGTAGGTGTGCACGCCGTCGACGGCCTTCGGGCAGTAATCGTCCACGGTGCCCCGAAGCTGCCGGACGTTCTCGATGACCATGTTCATGCCGTGGGTGTACCCCTCGCACAGGTGGCCACCCGACGTGTTGTTGGGGCGCTTGCCGCCCAGCTCGATGATCCCGCTGCTGACATAATCGCCGCCCTCGCCCTTCTTACAGAATCCGTACTCTTCTAGTTGAAGCATTGTCGTAAACGTAAATGCATCGTACGAACCGGTGACGTCGACGTCCTCGGGCGTGATTCCGGCCTGACCGAACACGATGTCCTTGGCGTAATAGCCGGCGACACGACTGATGGGGCCGTGAGCCCAGTGGAAATCCGTGCGAGGCTTGCTGACCCTTCCGGCCACGCCCATGATGTGAATGGGGCGTTGACGGAGATCACGGGCTCTCTCGGCTGGGGTCACGATCACGCACGTCGCGTTGTCGGTTTCCAGGCAGCAGTCGAGCAGGTGCAGCGGCTTCACGATCCAGCGCGAGTTGAGCACGTCCTGCACGGTCACGCGGTCCTTCAGCAGCGCCTTGGGGTTCTGGGACGCGTGCTTGGAGTGGGCGGCCTTCACGTGGGCGACCTGCGCGGACGTCGTGCCGTAGTCGTACATGTGCCGCATGAACGTCATCCCGAAGTTCTGGCCGGCGCTCCGCATGCCGAACGGGACCTGGGCGAGGTCGAGCCCGCGCACGGGCTGGGCGGCCCGGGCTCCGGTCCCGCCGATCCGGAACTCGGTGTAGCCGTTCATCGAGCGGAAGATGGCGACCGTCCGGCACATGCCGGCCTCGATCGCGCCCATGCTGAGGCCGATGAGCGCTTCCGTCGACGATCCGCCACCCACGACGTCCATGTAGAAGTTCAGTCGGATGCCGAGATCGGGCGCCACCCAGTTGGCTGGAGTCGAATCTCCGTTCTGGTAACTCATCATGCCGTCGACGTCGGATGCGCGAAGGCCGGCGTCGAGGATCGCCTTGCGGATGGCCTCGACGGCCATCGCCCGCGTCGTCCGACCGGAGTGTCGCGAATACTCCGTCTCGCCCACGCCCACGATGCAGTACTTGTCACGCAGCGAACTGGTTGCCACCTGGGGCCTCCCCGGCCCGGCGAGGCGCGAGCCGGGCGGTGGGGATGCTACCACTTCGTCGGGGCCGCGGTCAGGGCGTGGCCGGGCGGCGTCAGCGCTTGCCGTTGAGCTTCGGGAGGAGCTCCGCGAGGAACTTGCCGGTGTACGAGCCGGGGGTCTGAGCGACGGCTTCCGGCGGGCCTTCGGCGATGATCTCACCACCCTCATCGCCGCCCTCGGGGCCGAGGTCGATGACCCAGTCGGCCGCCTTGACGACGTCGAGATGGTGCTCGACGACGAGCACGGTGTTCCCCGCGTCCACGAGCCGGTTCAGCACCCCCAGGAGCTTTTTCACGTCGTCGAGGTGAAGGCCGGTCGTCGGCTCGTCGAGGATGTAGAGCATGTCGGTGGTGGCGCGCGCGCCCAGCTCGGCCGCGATCTTGAGGCGCTGGGCCTCGCCGCCGGAGAGCGTGGTCGCCGGCTGGCCGAGCCGAAGATAGCCGAGGCCGACGTCGCCGAGGACGCGGAGCCGCCGGGCCAGCGTGCCGTGGGCGGCGAAGAAGTCCACCGCGTCGTCCACGGTCATCGCGAGCACGTCGGCGATCGTGCGGCCGCGGTACTTCACGCCGAGCACGTCGGGCCGGTAGCGCCGGCCCTCGCACTCCTGGCAGGTGACGTACACGTCCTCGAAGAAGTACATCTCGAGCTTCTCGAAGCCGTCGCCCTGACATTTCTCGCAGCGCCCCCCCGACACGTTGAACGAGAAGGAGCCAGCGGACAGGCCGAGCGTCTTCGCCCGCGGCAGCTCGGCGAAAATCTTCCGGATCTCATCGAAGGCCTTCACGTAGGTCACCGGGTTCGAGCGGGGGGTCCGGCCGATCGGCTCCTGATCGATGAGCCGCATGCCCTTGAGATACTCGAGGCCGACGAGGCTCTCGTGCTCACCGGGTGAGGCGAAATCGGTCTTGAACGCGCGGGCCACCGCCCGGTACAGCGTGTCGTGGACGAGCGTCGACTTGCCCGAGCCGGAGACACCGCTGACGACCGTGAGCGTTCCCAGCGGCACCCGCAGCGTCACGTTTTTCAGGTTGTGCTGGCGGGCGCCCGCCAGCACGAGGTGGCGGCGCGCCGTCCTCCGGATGACGGGCACCGGGATCGTCTCCCGGCCGGTGAGGTAGCGTGCGGTCAGCGAGCGCGTCGCCTTGACGAATTCGCTCTGCGGACCGTTGAAGACGATCTCGCCGCCACGCTCGCCAGAGCCTGGTCCCAGCTCGACGACGTGATCGGCCGACTCGATGAAGCCGCGGTCGTGCTCGACGACGACGACGGTGTTCCCGGCCTGGGCGAGCTCGTGGCAGAGATCGGCGAGGCGGGTCGTGTCGCGCGCGTGCAGGCCGATCGATGGCTCGTCGAGGACGTAGAGCGTGCCCACGAGCTGGGAGCCGAGCTGGTTGGCCAGGTTGATCCGCTGAGCCTCGCCGCCCGATAGCGTCCGGGTCTGCCGGCCCAGCGTGAGATACCCGAGGCCGACCCGCAGCAGGAACGCGAGCTTGGCGTTGAGCTGCCTGAGGATCTCGCGAGCGACCGACAGCTCCCACGCCGTCAGCGGCAGGTCGGCGGTCACTCGCGCGGCCTGCTCGATCGTGAGCCCGGTGAAGTCTGAGATGGTGAGGGCGGCCACTTTCACGGCCAGTGCGGCAGGCCGAAGCCGCGTGCCGGTGCAGGTCGGGCAGCGCGACTGACTTCGGTAACGCGAGAGGAAGACCCGCACGTGGAGCTTGTACCGATACGATTCGACCTCTTCGAAGAAGCCCTGGATGCCGGGGAAGCTGCCGTGGCCGTCGTAGACGAGTCGCCGCTGGTCTTCGCTGAGCTTCTGGTAGGGCGTGTCGAGATCGAGCCCGAGCCGCTTCGCCGACTTGACGAGCTGACGCTGGTACCACTTGCCCGACGGATACGTCCAAGGCTCCACGGCGCCGTCGGCGAGCGTGCGAGTGGGGTCGGGCACGACGCGGGCCTCGTCGTACTTGAGGACGTTACCGAAGCCCTTGCACTCCGGGCACGCACCCAGCGGGTGATTGAACGAGAAGAGCAGGGGTTGGGGACGCTCGAGCGCGATCGCGCACGTCGGGCAGCGCAGGTCCTGCGTGAACGTGCGAAGACCGACGCCCACGATCTCGACCTCGAGGCGCCCGTTGCCTTCGCGCAGCGCCGTTTCGACCGACTCGCTGATGCGGCTGCGCTGCGGGGCGGCGAGGACGACGCGGTCGAGGACGACCGAGATCTCGCCGGCGCCATCGAGCGACGGGGGCACGGACGAGAGGTCGATCACTTCGCCGCCCACGCGGACGCGCGCGAATCCCCGTCGCGTGAGCGTTGCCCAGAGCTCGGCCGGCGCCTGGCCGGCCGGGAGCGGAAGCCGAAAACCGATCAGCGCCCGGGCGCCCTCGTGCTCCGTCAGGAGTGCCTCCACCAGACTGTCAGGAGAGTGCGAGGTTGCCGGCCCTCCGCAACTCGGGCAGTGCACCCGGCCAACCTTGGCGTAGAGGAGGCGCAGGTAGTCGTACACCTCGGTTGCCGTGCCCACCGTGGAGCGGGCCGTGCGGACGGGATTCTTCTGCTCGAGGGCGACGGCCGGACGGATCTGTTCGATCCGATCGACGTCGGGACGGTCGACGCGATCGAGGAACATGCGGGCGTAGGTCGAGAGCGACTCGATGTAACGCCACTGTCCCTCGGCAAACAGCGTGTCGAAGGCCAGGGAGGACTTTCCCGAGCCTGACACGCCGGTGATCACCGTCAGTCGATCGTGGGGAATCTCGAGCGAGATGTTACGCAGGTTGTTCTGGCGGGCTCCTTCGATGCGGAGCCCCAGGGGCCGCGCCATTCGATCACTCCTCCTGAGGCGGATATTTTAGCGAAAGAGTGAGTGGCCCGCATCCCCTGGCTCTACTTCCTCGGCGACGGTGACGTGCGCGGCCTATCCCGATCCGGCCGCTCCGGGTGTGGAGGGTTGCGACGACGCAAAGGGAAGCGCAGACAGAATGTCGGGCGGGGCCGCTGGCTTCGCGAGAGCGGCTTTTGCCCCGAGCGCGATCGCCTGCCGGCGAAGGTCGGCATTCGCTTCCCCCGTCACGACGACCACGTGAACCGCCGGGTCGTAGGCGACCATCCGCTTGAGCGCGTCGAGGCCACCCAGCCTCGGCATCTGGAGGTCGAGCACGACGGCCGCGGGCCGTGAACGCTTGAAGTACAGCAGCGCCTCCAGGCCGTTCGTGGCCTCGATCACCTCGACCCCGTGGCTCCGGAGGTACTCGGACGTGATCGAACGAAGCTCGGCGTCGTCGTCGACGACGACCACGCGTTTCGAGCCGGCCTCCGGGGTCGTCACTTCGCGCCTCCTTGCTCGCCGACGGCCAGCACTCGATGGACCAGGCGCCGAACGTCCGCCACGTCGAACGGCTTCATGAGGAACGGGGCGCCGGTGGACTCGAGAAACTCTCGCTTGGCCCGGTCGAGGACGTCGCCGGTCAGGAAGATGATGCGGTGGCAGAGGTCCGGGAACTCGCTGGTGAGCTGGCGATAGAAACCCGTGCCGTCGAGCGTCGGCATCTTGGTGTCGCTCAGAATGAGGTCGTACCGTCCGTGACGAAGCACGTCCAGGCCCTCGGCGCCGTCGAACGCCATATCGACCTCGTGCCCACTCGTTGTGAGGATTTCCTTGAGCATGTGGGCGATCTCCACCTCGTCGTCGACGACCAGGACACGCCGGGCGCCGACGAGGGGCAACGTCTCCATGGCCGGCCTGGCGGCCTCGGCGGTCGCGCGCTCGACCAGGGGCAACTCGATCACGAACGTCGCTCCCTGGCCGGGCTCGCTCTGGATGGAGATGGTGCCGCCGTGCTCCTCGATGATGCCGCGACAGAGCGACAGCCCGAGCCCCGTCCCCTCGCCCGCGGGCTTCGTCGTGAAGAAGGGCTCGAAGATCTTCTCCCGGATCTCCGGGGCAATGCCGGGCCCGGTATCGGCCACGGTCAGACGAACACGCTGGTGCTCGCGGTCGAGCTGGCTGGCGAGCCGGATGCGCCGGGGCGCCGGCTTCGGCTGCTTGCGCATCGCGTGGTGGGCATTGGCGATGAGATTCACCAGGACCTGATGGAGCTGGTGGGAGTCCGCCCACAGCGGAGGCAGCCCGGCGGCGAACTCGCAGGTCACCTCGACACTGTCCGTGCGCAGCTCGTAGGCCAGCATCTCGAGGGCGTCCTGGATCACCATGTTGACCGACACCGCCCCGCGCTCCGGTGGCCGCTGCCGGGCCAGGGCCAGGAAGTTCTTCACGATCCGGGCGCACCGGTCGGCCGCGGCCTGGATCTTCTCGGCGCGGCTGGCCAGCGATTCGTCCTTGGCGCCTTCGCGCAGCAGGTGAGCGTGCCCGGTCAGCACCGCCAGCGGATTGTTGAGCTCGTGGGCCACGCCGGCCAGCAGTGAGCCCATCGTTGCCACCTTCTCGCTCTGCAGCAGCCGTTGGGTCCGTTCGGCGACGATCGCCTCCAGCGAGCGGTTCTGCCGCTCGAGCTCGAGGTACAGGGACCGGGTGTCCAGGAGGTTCTTGATCCGCAGGAGCACCTCGATCCGGTCGAACGGCTTGGTCAGGAAGTCCTTCGCGCCCGCGGCCAGGGCGCGCTGCTTGGCCGCCATCGTCACGTCCGCGGTCAGCACCAGGATCGGCACGTAGGCCTCCGCGGGGATCGCCAGCTCGCCCATCACGGCGACCCCGTCGAGGTGCGGCATCATCAGATCGAGCAGGATCAGGTCGGGATGGAGCTCGTCGTAGAGTCCGCGGACCTGACGAGGATCCGTCGTCGTGACGAGGTTGCGATAGCCGGTCTGCTGCAGCAAACGCTCGAGGAGCCGGACGTTCGCGAGCTCGTCGTCGACGATCAGGATCCGGGCTTCGTTGAGATCTCCCATAGCGCAAGGTCTCCGAGTTGACGAGGATGTGATCGAGCGTGAGCGCGCGAACCGCTCTGATGAAGAACGGCGCAGCGACTGCGACGCGCATGAGGGCAACGGCCATTGGTCCATGGAAACATGGGCGTGCGGTTCCGAGGAATCGTCGAAAACTTTTTCTCAAGAAGTGACGATGCGTGTCAGCGCTGGCGCCCGCGGCTCCTCGAGCAGACTCGGTGGCGTGAACGCGTGTCGTGGGCACCCTCGCTCTTCCCCGGTCGCGGACCGTGGGCGGGCCAGGCTCTGGAAAGACCGCCGGAAAATCGCGAGGATGGGCCCGCAACTGTGCGGTCCAGATCAGCGAAAGTGCTATGATGACGCAACCGTGCACGAGCGAATTCGCGTGCTGGTGGTGGACGACGACCCTGAAGTCCGGTCGCTTCTCGGCCGGGTGTTGACCAAGAGCAGCTGGTCGACGACCGAAGCGAGCTCGGGGGCGGACGCCATGGCCACCCTCGGCCGCCAGGAATTCGACGTCGTCCTCCTCGACGTCAAGTTGCCCGATGCGTCCGGTCTCGACATTCTCCGCTGGGCGCGAGAGAGCGACGTCGACACCGAGTTCGTCATCCTCACCGGAAACGCCGACGTGGAAACGGCCGTCGAGGCCATGCGGCTCGGCGCCTATGACTTCGTGGCCAAACCCTGGCGCAACGCCGAGCTGGTCCAGGTCATCGGCAAAGCCGCCGAGAAGAAGGACCTGCGGCGGGAGAACCACGCGCTCAAAGAGGTGATGACCCGCCGCGATGGCATGCCGCACATCGTCGGCGACAGCCCCGAGATCGTGGACGTCGTTTCGATGGTCGCGCGGGTGGCCGCCAGCGATAGCCCCGTGTTGATCAACGGCGAGAGCGGGACGGGCAAGGAGCTGGTGGCCCGCACGGTCCACTTGAAGAGCCGCCGCGCGTCGCGACCGTTCGTGTCCGTCAACTGCGGCGCGCTGCCCGACACGCTGCTGGAGACGGAGCTGTTCGGACACAAGCGCGGCGCCTTCAGCGGAGCCGTCAACTCCCGCGTGGGCCTCTTCGAGGCGGCCGACGGCGGCACGCTCTTCCTGGACGAGATCGGCGAGATGTCGCCGGCCATGCAGGTACGCCTGCTGCGGGTCCTCGATTCCGGCGAGGTGCGACGGGTCGGCGAGGAGCGCGCGTTCAACGTCGACGCGCGCATCGTGGCCGCCACCAACAAGGACCTGAATCGGGAAGCCACCGAGGGTCGATTCCGCTGGGACCTCTTCTACCGCGTGGCCACCATCGTCATTCCGGTGCCGGCGTTGCGCCGCCGCCGCGATGACATCCCGCTCCTCGTCCAGCACTTCTCGGCCCAGGGTGCTCGCGGGGGTCAGCCGCTCCGCTTCTCAGCCGACGCCATGGAACGGCTCCAGCGGTACGAATGGCCGGGCAACATCCGGGAGCTGCGCAACCTCATCGAGCGCCTGCAGATCCTCCACGATGGTGACGAGGTGCAGGCCAACGCGCTGCCCGTCGAGCTGACCGTGGTCAAGCGCACGGCGGCCGAGCCCGCCCAGACGGCGCTCGTCTCCCTCCAGGAGATGGAGCGGCAGTATGTCGAGCGCGTGCTTCAGTCGACGGCCTGGAACAAGGCCCAGGCGGCCCGAGTGCTCGAAGTCGACATCAAGACCCTCAACAAGAAGATCCGCGACTTCAACATCGTCCGTCCCGCCTGAGGCTTTCGCCCTCCTATCGTCCGAGGAGGAACTCCCAGTGGCCGGGAGTTTCTCCGGGGCCCGCTGAAATTAGATTTTTTCCAATCGTCGTAATTTTCTGACTTTAGCGGCGGTCGACCATGGCACTGGAGTTGCGATGCAGACCAGTGTCTATGAACTTCCTGAACAACCGGCACCACCAGGAGATGCTCGAGACGCCGGCTGCTCCGCTCGTCACGCGGTCGTCCGGGATCGCGCTATGGCGCCCGGACATCGTGCTGCCCAAGGCCATCGTCCCGGCACCCGAACGGTCCAAAGTCATGATCGCCGAGCCCCGCCACCGGCCCGAAGCGGTGCGCGCACAGGTCGAGGCGACGCGGACTCTGCTCGACTCCCTCGTCGAAGCCCGTCAGGCTTTCCGTGCTCGTGTCGCCGATCTGGATCCCGCCGATGGCGGGGAGCGCGAGCGCGTGACGACGATGATCGAAACATATCGGGCCAAAAGCGCACTCGACGAAGCGCTCCGCCGTGCCAGCACAATGATGGACACGCGAGGTCAGCGATGAGCAACCGCTTGAGTGATTCGAACGTCTATTATTTCCCTTCGACCACGCCGGCAGTGCCGGTGCCCACCGCGGTGGAGCCGGTTCGGTTCATGCGCCGTCTCCGGAACGCATGGTGGCGACTACGCCTGGCCCTGAGCGAGATCCGCACGATCCTGCGGCGTCCGACCCAGCGCCTCACCCTCGACGATTACGTGGGGCTGCTGGAGTTCGAGGACGAGCAGCAGCGGCCTCGGCGGCGGCGGCGCAGCGGCCAGCCCGGCCGGCTCATCGACTTCGAGACCGCCAAGCTCCGTCTGCGTCCAGCGCCTCAGGCCTGATAGCTCACCGCGGTCGGCCCCTGGCCGGCCGCGGTCGTTTGACACGTCCCGCCTGCGTCAGTAGACTCCGCCGCCGCATGCCCCGCGCCTCGCGCTTCCTTGCGCTGCTTCTCATGGCGTCGGCCGTCGTGGGGTGTGGCGGCCCCACGCTCGATCCCGAAGCCGAGCGCGGCCGCCAGGTCTACCTCGCGCAGTGCACGGCCTGCCACGCGACCGACCCGGCTCAAGCGGGGCCCGTGGGGCCTCCGCTCAAGGGCTCGACACGGGAGCTCCTCGAGAGCAAAGTTCTGCGCGGAACGTCCCCGCCAGGATACCGGCCGAAGCGGCCGACGGCCGTCATGCCGCCGCAGCCGCAGGTCGCCAACGACATTCCGGCGTTGGCCGCATACCTCAAGTAGAAGCGGCGCCAGAAACACCTCGGGCCCGGCGTCCGTCACCGGGCCCGAGAACACCGGGAAGCGCGGCGAGCTTACATCCGTGGCGTGAGGATGACGCTCACGATCCAGAAGATCGCGGTGAGCACGAAGCCAGCCCAGAACGTCCCCTTGAGCGTGCTCAGCATCTTCTTGCCGGGGCCGGCCGTGCCGACGAGCGCGTTGTACTCGGCGACGGCAATGACGACAACCATCAGGATGAGCATGCCCATCTTCGTGGAGCGTGTCAGGGGCCCGACCCAGCCCAGGTGAGAGGCCGCGCCCATGAAGAACAGCATCGGGATCGAGAGCATCGTGTTCGTCCGTGAGGCGAAGCCGCCGCGCTGGCCGCGGGCGGCCGCTTCGGGGATGGCTTGACCGCCGCCCTTGACCTGCGTGGCCGAGGCCATGACCACCTGTTGCGCCGGCCAGATGATGAACCAGACGTTGAACCACATCGTGGTGCCGAGCAGGCCACCGATCAGAATGGTCAGGCCATAGGGCTGGGCGAGGAATTCACGCGGCCCTCCGAGCTGGCCCATGCGGTGGAGCAGGTACAGCCAGCCGGTGATGAACGTGAACATCGCGCCCCACCGGAACCACCACAGGGCGCGACTGACGAGGCCGGTGGCGAGCATGCCCGTGCGGACCGGCGCCTCCGCCGTAGCGAAGAACGGCGTCTGCACGAAGTTGAAGTAATAGAGCATCCCGATCCAGGTGATACCCGCCAGGAAGTGGAACCACCGCAGCAGGAACAGCCAGCCATCTCCGCTCAAGAGTGCCATGGGTGATGCTCCTCCACGTCTCGGGATGGACTACGCTTTGTCGTCCTCTTCCTCGCCCTCGTCCTCCTCTTCGTCGGCGTCTTCATCGACCTCGTCGTCTTCGAGATCGTCGTCATCGTCATCGGCCTCGAAGTCGTCGTCGTCGTCGAAGTCATCGTCCTCGTCTTCGAGATCGTCGTCCGCGACCTCGTCGTCTTCGAGGTCCTCGTCTTCGTCGAGGTCCTCGTCTTCGGCCACTTCTTCGTCCTCGTCGCCGTTGGGAGACTGACGAAGCTCGACGGGTTCAGGCCAGGGGAATGTCCGGAACTGCATGTGAAGGCCCCTCCGCAGGTGGAGCGAATACCGTTGAAATGCTGGCCGGGATTATAACAAACGGATTATGGTGTCTAGCCCCTTTCGACCCCGCGTTTTGCGGTACAATTTCGCGGGTTCTCGGGGCGTCGTTCCTCTCCGGCGGTGTAGCTCAGCGGCAGAGCAGGGGTCTCATAAGCCCCGTGTCGGAGGTTCAATTCCTCCCACCGCCACCACCTTCAACCGGCGGCGTTGTCGGGGCCCCGCGGCGGGATGTCGGGCGGCGGTTTGAATCGGTCGCTCCTTGAGGCTACACTCCGCGTCCGTGAGTCAGCGCGACATCCTCGTGCAGCGCGATGGCGCCATCGCCACGGTCGTCTTCAACCGTCCCCACGTGCGCAACGCGATCAGCCTGCTCATGTGGCAGGACCTCGCCCGCGTGACGACGGAGCTGGCCAGGGACGATGGCGTGCGCGCGATCGTCTACCGTGGCGCCGGCACCCAGGCCTTCGCATCGGGCGCGGACATTTCGGAGTTCACCGAGAATCGCAAGGACACCGCGACCGCCGTGCGTTACAACGCTGAGACCGAGGCCGCCTACACCGCCATCCGGGCCTGTCCCAAGCCCACCGTGGCGATGATCTTCGGATACTGCATGGGCGGCGCGATGGCGGTCGCGATGGCCTGTGACCTTCGCTTCGCTGCCGAGGGCTCGCGCTTCGGGATCCCGGCGGCGCGGCTCTCCATCATCTACGGCGCCGCTGCCGTCGGTCAGCTCATCGACCTCGTGGGCCCTGCGTACGCCAAGGACATCCTCTTCTCGGCTCGCACGGTCGACGACGGCGAGGCGCTCCACATGGGCTTCATTCAGCGCCTCCTGCCTGCCGCAGCGCTCGAGGCCTACACCTACGAGTACCTGCGCACCGTGGCCGACAACGCTCCGCTCTCCGTACAGGGCGCCAAGGTCACGGTCGACGGATATCTCGCCGGCCCCGGTGACGAGCACGAAGAGCGCCTGCGTGCGCTCGCGCTGAAGACGTTCGAGAGCGACGACTACAAGGAGGGGACGCGGGCGTTCCTTGAGAAGCGCCCGCCGCGTTTCCAGGGCCGCTGAGCCCCTCGCCGTGCGCCTGGCGTTCCTCACCTCCACGCCACCGACCACGACGGAGGGCAGCGGGACGTTCGTCGCGCTGGACGGACTGCGGCGCGGGCTGGGCGAGCTCGGTCACGACGTGACGCTCCGCACGCTGCACTTCCGGACACGCTTCCATACCCTCGATCGCTGGCTGTTCAACGCCGGGGTCGCGGCCGCGCCGCCCGACGCCGACGTCGTCGTCGGCGTCGATCTCGATGGATTCTTGTGGGCGCGGCGACGCGGACGCACGCCGTTCGTCGTCGCGCTCAAGGGCATCATCGCCGACGAGCTCCTCAACGAGCGAGGTTACGTGCGGCGCCTCCTCGAGTTGCAGGCGGGCTGGGAGCGCGCGAACTGTGCGCGCGCCGACCGCGTGATCGTGCCCAGCCACTACTCGGCCGGCGTCGCCGCGGCGGCCTATGCCGTGCCCGCGGAGAAGATCGCCGTCGTGCCCGAGCCCGTCGATCTCCGGTCGTGGCGAGCGCTCTTCGCGGCAGCGAACGCCCGCCCCGCCACGCGACCGACCGTACTCGCGGTGGCGCGCATGTATCCACGCAAGCGCCTCGACGATCTCGTCATCGCGGCGGCACGCCTCCGGAGCCGAATCGCCACGCTCCAGGTTCGCATCGTAGGAGAGGGGCCGGAGTCCGCCCGCCTCAGGGCGCTGGCCGCCCGGCACGGCCTTGGCGACAGCGTCGTCTTCCTCGGGCATGTCGCGCGCTCGACCCTCGCCGTAGAATATGGACGGGCGCACTGCTTTTGCCTGCCCAGCGTTCAGGAGGGCTTCGGGATCGTCTATGTCGAGGCCATGGCGGCCGGTCTTCCCATCGTCGCGTGCCGGGCGGCGGCGGTTCCGGAGGTCGTCCTCGACCGCCGGGTGGGATTGCTTGTCGCTCCCCGGAGCCCGGACGAGCTGGCGACGGCCCTGGAGAGATTGTTGAGCGACGCGAAGCTGCGTCGAGAGATGGGAGAGGAGGGACGACGACGCGTGGAGACGTTCGATCTCGTACCTGTGGCCAGTCGATTCGTGCAGGCGCTGTCGGCATGAGCGCCACCGCGTACAGCACGCGCCGCTTTTCCTTCGCCGCCGGCCATAAGTACTGGGTCGAGAGCTGGCCGGCCGCCGAGAACGAGCGGGTCTTCGGGCGGCTGACCGTTCCGCACGGGCACAACTACACGGTCGACGTCACGGTCCGCGGGCCCATCGACGAGCGCACGGGGATGGTGATCGATCTGAGCGAGCTCAAGCGCATCGTCGGTGAGACCGTCGTGGACCGCTTCGATCACGCGGATCTGAATGCCGACGCCCTCTTTCGGAATCGCGTGCCGACCACGGAGAACATCGCGCTCGTCATCTGGGACCTGCTGGCCGCCAAGCTCGGCTCCGAGCGTCTGTGGCAGGTTCGAGTGTTCGAAGATCCAACGCTGTACGTCGACGTCCGTGCCGAGGACGCCGTATGACCGTCGAGCTGACGCGCGTGTACCACTTCAGCGCGGCCCACCAGCTCCGCAACCCCGCGCTCTCGGTCGAGGACAATGCGGCGCTCTACGGGGCGTGCGCCGGCGTGCACGGTCACAACTACTACCTGGAGGTCACGGTCGGCGGGAAGCCCGATCGGGTGACGGGCATGGTCCTCGACCTCGGGGAGCTCGACGAGATCGTGCAGCGGAGGCTCCTGGATCAGATCGATCACCATTCGCTCGAGGCCGCGCCCGTCCTGGCCGGTGTGATCACCACCGGTGAGAGCCTGGCTCGCGCGTTCTGGCGGCCGCTGGCTGCCGCGCTGCCCGCGGGAATCCTCCGCCGGGTGACCGTGGTGGAGACGGCGAAGAACCGGTTCGAGTATCGAGGCGAATCATGAGCGAAGAGCCCGGAACCGTCGCGCGCCTCGTCGGGCAGCTCCTCGCCGAGCTCGGCGAGGACGCGTGCCGCGAGGGCCTCGCGCGAACGCCGGAGCGTGTCGAGAAATCGTTGCGCTATCTGACCTCTGGCTACCGCATGAACGTCCACGACGTCCTCAACGATGCGCTCTTCGTCGAGGAGTACGACGAGATGGTGGTCGTCAAGGACATCGACGTGTTCTCGCTGTGCGAACACCACCTGTTGCCCTTCGCGGGGAAGTGCCACGTGGCCTACATGCCGCGGAAGAAGATCGTGGGCCTGTCGAAGATCCCGCGGCTGGTCGAGATGTACGCGCGGCGGCTGCAAGTGCAGGAAAGGCTCACGACGCAGATCGCCACGACGCTCGACGAGGTCCTCCAGCCGCGTGGCGTGGCCGTCGTCATGGAGGCGTTTCACTTGTGCATGCTGATGCGCGGGGTCGAGAAGCAGAATTCCAAGGCGGTCACCTCGGCGATGCTGGGGGCGTTTCGCGATCGTCCCGAGACGCGGGCCGAGTTCATGGCGCTCATCAAGAGCAGCCCGGGGCTCTCCATTTGACGGCGCTCGGCGGTCAGACAGCCATCGTGACCGGGGCCGGGCGCGGGATCGGCCGGGCCGTGGCCCTGGCCCTGGCGCGCGAGGGCGCCGCGGTCACGCTCGCGGCGCGGACGCGGCAGGAGGTCGCGGCCGTGGCCGCCGAGATTCGCGAGAATGGCGGCCGCGCGCTGGCGGTGCCCACCGACGTGACGCAGGACGGCGCCGTGGAGGCGCTCGTCGAGCAGACGGTGGCCGAGTTGGGACGAATCGATCTCCTGGTGACGGCGGCCGGAGTCGCCGCGTTCGGCCCGGTCAGTGGCGGGAAGCCGAACGATTGGGACGCCATGCTGGCGGTGAACCTGCGCGCGGCCATGGTGTGCTGCCGGGCCGTGGTCCCGGCGATGACGCGCCAGCGGCGCGGCACCATCATCAACATCGCCTCGATCGCGGCGACACGCGCAATCGCCGGCGCCGCCGTCTACAGCGCGACCAAGGCGGGCCTCGTGGCCTTCAGTCGGGTGCTGGCCGAAGAGATCCGCGGCGACGGCGTGCGCGTCGGCGTCGTCGTGGCCGGGGCCACGGATACTCCGCTCTGGGACACGATCCCGAACGCTCCCGACCGTGGCCGCATGCTTCGGCCCGAGGACGTCGCACGGGCGGTCGTGCTCATGGCCGCACTTCCGCCGCGGGCCGCGCTGGAGGAGATCACCCTCCTGCCCGCGGGCGGTATCTTGTGATAATATTTGAGAAGATCAACCGGCAGGAGGCCAGGCCATGGTGACCCTAACTGAGACGGCTGCCAAGAAGGTCAGCGAGCTGCGGCAAGAGGAAGGCAAGCCGGACTGGGGGCTGCGCGTCCGCCTGGTGGGCGGTGGCTGCTCCGGAATGTCGTACGAGCTCGGATGGGAAGAGGAACAGGGCGCCGGGGATACGGTCATCGAGTCCCAGGGCATCCGCGTCTTCATCGATCAGCACAGCGCGCCATATCTGACCGGCTGCGAGATCGACTTCGTCGACAACAACATGCTGGGCGCCGGATTCGCGATCAACAATCCCAACGTGAAGTCCAGCTGCGGCTGCGGCCAGTCCCACCGCTTCTAGCGACCGCGTAGCACCGCTGTGCGTGTTCGGGTTCGTTTCTTCGCCCGGTACCGCGAGGCCACCGGGCGCGAGCGGCTCGAGATCGACCTCCCTGACGATGGCACCGTGGAGTCTGCCTGGTCGGCCGTCGTGCATCGTCATCCCGAGCTCGAGGCCTACCGGCCGTTCACGCTGTTCGCGGTGGGCCACGATTACGTCGCGCCCGAGCATCGGCTGCAGGCCGGCGACGAGCTCTGTCTGTTTCCGCCCGTGAGCGGTGGCGCCGGCGGCGATCGCTATCAGGTCGTGACGAGCCCACTGTCGCCCGACGCGGCGGCGGCCGCCGTGGACCACCCCGGAGCCGGCGGAATCGTCGTCTTCTCGGGCGTGGTACGCAACGAAACGGGAGGGCGGCCCGTCAAGTATCTGGAGTACGAGGCCCACAGCCCCATGGCCGAGGCGAAGATGCGCGAGATCGGCGACACCGTGCACGCACGCTGGCCGGGGGTGAAGCGCGTCGCCATGCTGCATCGGGTGGGCCGGCTCGAGATCGGCGAGTCGAGCGTGCTGATCGCGGTCTCGGCCGCGCATCGAGGCGACGCGTTCGAAGCCTGCCGGTATGCGATCGACACGCTCAAGCAGACGGTCCCCGTCTGGAAGAAGGAGCACTTCGAGGACGGCGAGATCTGGGTGGGCCTGCAGGGAGGGTAGTGCCCTGGCGGCGCCCGTCGTTCTCGAGACCGTTCGCGCCACGCTTCGCCGCCACGCCATGCTCACCGGCGGCGAGCACGTCGTGATCGGCGTGTCCGGTGGCGCCGACTCCACCGCGCTCCTGTCGGTCCTCACGAGCCTGACGTCAGCGTATCGACTGCGGCTTTCGGCGCTTCACGTCGACCACCGTCTGCGGCCGGACTCATGGCGTGACGCCGAGCACGTGCAGGCGCTCGGCGCCCGGCTCGGCGTGCCGGTGGACGTAATCCCGGTGGCGGTCTCGTCGAACGGCTCGCTGGAGGACGCCGCCCGTCAGGCGCGTTATGCCGCGCTCGAACGTCACGCGAACCAGATCGGGGCGGATCGCATCGCCGTGGGCCACACGGCCGATGATCAGGCCGAGACCGTGCTCATGCGCGTGCTGGAGGGCGCGGGGCTACGCGGGCTGGCCGGTATCCCGCCGACGCGCGGCCGCATCATCCGTCCGCTGCTCGATCTTCGTCGCGCGGAGCTGACCGCGCATCTCGACGCCGTCGGCCTCGGCTGGATCGAGGATCCCACGAATCGTGATCTCAGGTTCTTGCGGAACCGGATCCGCCACGAGCTCCTTCCGCTTCTGTCCACCGCGCACGCCGGGGATCTTTCGGCGAGGCTGGCTCGCGTCGCTCGCGAAGCCCGCCAGGCCGTGGACACACTGGAGCGCGTTGCCGGGGACGCGCTCGGGCGCCTGGCCACCATCGACGGCGACGCGCTCGTACTCGCTCGCTCGGCGCTGGCCGGGTTGCCGCCGCTGGTTGCGGCCGACGTCCTCCGCCTGGGCGCCGTGCGCCTCGGTCACCGTGGGCCGCTGCGCGCGTGGGCACATCGCGGCCTGCGCCGCATGCTCGCGGCTCCATCGCCGCGGCGACCGTTCCGGCTCGACGGTGTCACGTTCGACGTCAGCGGCGACCTCGTCAGGATCGACGTCGCCGCGCCCGTCCATCTCCGGCGGCGTGTCCTCAACGTACCCGGCGTGACGTTGCTGTCCGAAATCGGCCTCCGAATCGAGGCACGTCACATCGGCGCCGCCGGGTACGTTCTCCCCCGTGATCGAGGCCGCGTGGCATTCGACGCCGACGCGCTCGCCATGCCGCTTCACGTCCGTGGCCGCGAGCGCGGCGACCGTTTCCGGCCGTTCTCCGAGCGGGGCGAGCGGCGCCTCAAAACGTTTCTGATCGACGCCAAGGTCCCGCGCTGGGACCGCGACCGGTTGCCCCTCGTGGAATCCGGACGCGAGATCGTGTGGGTCGGTGGCCTCCGCCGGGGGTCTCAGGCGCCGGTGACGCCCGCCACGCGCGACATCGTGGAGCTGACCGTCAAGTCTCTAGCAGATTAGCGCCCGCGCCCGTTAAAATCTTCTGGTATCGCATGCAAGCTCTCCTCGTTCTCGTTTCCATGTTCCTCATGACCGTTGCCGCGTGGGCTGGGCGCCTCGAAGCGCCCGACGCCGGCCCCCAGGCTGTGCTGCGCGCCCTGGAAGATGCGTTCGCCAACGTCGCCGACCGCGTGACGCCGGCCGTCGTGAACGTCAGCGCCATTCCGCGCAAGGACGCGCCGCCCGCCGAGCTCGAGCGGTTCCGTGAATTCTTCGGCGACGAGTTCGTCGACCGCTTCCGTCGCCGTCGCGACGAGCCACGGGCGACCGGCTCGGGCGTCATCGTGGATCCTTCTGGATACATCTTGACCAACAACCACGTTGTCGAGAACGCTCAGGCCATCATCGTGCGACTCTCGGACGCCCGGAAGCTCCCCGCGCGGCTCGTCGGTCGCGACGTGAAGACCGACCTCGCCGTGCTCAAGGTCGATGGCGCCGGCCCGCTGCCCGTGGCCGAGCTCGGCGACTCCGACCGCTTGCGCGTCGGCCAGTGGGTGATCGCGATCGGGAACCCGTTCGGCCTCGACCGGACCGTGACCGCGGGTATCGTCTCTGCGACCGCGCGCACCCGCGTCGGCGTGGCCACCTACGAAAACTTCATCCAGACCGATGCGTCCATCAATCCCGGCAATTCCGGGGGCCCCCTCCTGAACCTCGACGGCAAAGTCGTGGGCATCAACACCGCGATCGTCGCCTCGGGGCAGGGGATCGGCTTCGCGATTCCCGCCAACATGGCGCGCGACGTGATGAAGCAGCTCATCGCGGGTGGCCGCGTCGTGCGGGGCTGGCTCGGCATCGTCATCCAGGACGTCACCGACGAGCTCGCCTCGAGCTTCGGCGTCCGGGAGCGGCAGGGCGTCCTGATTGCCGACGTCATGAAGGGTGGCCCCGCCGAAGTCGCCGGCGTTCGGGCGGGCGACGTCGTCGTGCAGTTTGCGGGCGAGACCGTCCGAGAGGTGCCGGAGCTGCAGCGCCGGGTGGCCGCGGTGACGCCCGGACAGTCGGTGACGCTCGTCGTGGTCCGCGACGAAGCGCGGCTTCCGATGACGGTCGCCGTCGCCGAGATGCCGACCGACGAGCCGGCGGCGGCTCGCAGCGACGCGATGTGGGGGCTCACCATCGAGCCGCTGCCGGCCGATGATCCCGCCACGCTCCTCGGCCGTTCCTTCTCGCGCGGCGTGGTCATCACCGAGGTGGCGCCGGGCAGCGCCGCGGAGCGCGCCGGCCTGCAGCGTGGCGACATCATCCTGGCCGTGAAGGGCCGGACCGTCGGCGACGCCGCCACGTTCTATCGCGAGCTGGCCGCGCTCAAGCCCGGCGACGTCGTGCCGCTGTGGGTCCACCGCGCGGGCAGCGGGGGAGCCGGCAAGAACGAGTACGTCGTGCTCGAGCGACCGCGCCGGCCATGAAGGCGGCGCTGGCCGAGAATCCCGCCGCGGTCCGGCGCGGCACGGTCCTCGTCGTGGACGACGAGGACGGCGTGCGAGCCTCCGTGCGCGCGATCCTGGAAGAGACGTGCGATGTGATCGAAGCCGAGGACGGCGGCGTCGCACTGGACGTGCTCCGGGCGCGCGAGATCGACGTGGTCATGCTCGACCAGCGAATGCCCGGAGAGCCGGGCATCGAGGTCCTGGCCCGCATCAAGGCCCTCGATCCAACGATCGTGGTGATCCTGGCCACCGCGGTCCGCGACGTGCGGACGGCCGTCGCGGCGATGCGGCTGGGCGCCTACGACTACCTGGTGAAGCCGTTCGACGTGGACGATCTGAACCTCCTGGTCCAGCGTGCGCTCGAGAAGCGGGCGCTCGAGCGCGAGGTCCTTTGTCTGAGATCGGCGCTCGCTCCCAGCGGATGGGAGAGCGCCAACGCCTTCGAGGGGCTGGTCGGGCGCCACGCCGAAATGGTGCGCATTTATCAGCTCATCACGCAGCTGGCCGAGACGACCACGACCGTGCTCATCACGGGCGAGAGCGGCACCGGCAAGGAGCTGGTGGCGCGGGCGATCCACCGGCGGAGTCCCCGGCGCGATCAGCCGTTCGTTGCCGTCAACGTGGCGGCCATCCCCGACACGCTCATCGAATCGGAGCTCTTCGGCCACGAGCGCGGCGCCTTCACCGGCGCGCACGCGCGCAAGCTCGGCAAGTTCGAGCTGGCGCACGGTGGCACCGTCTTCCTCGACGAGATCGGCTCGCTCCGCCTCGATCTGCAGACGCGGCTGCTCCGTGTGCTCCAGGAGCGCGAGGTGGAACGCATCGGTGGCGTGCGGCCGATTCCCGTCGACGTGCGCGTGCTCGCGGCGACCAACGTCAATCTCCGGATGGCCGTGCGCCAGCGGGCGTTCCGCGACGATCTCTTCTATCGCCTGAACGTGGTGCCCATCGACGTGCCCCCGCTCCGCCAGCGGCGCGACGACATTCCGATCCTCGTCGAGCACTTCGTGCGCAAGATCGCCCGCGAGTGCAATCGCGACGTCCGCTCGATCACGGCCGGGGCCCTGGAGACGCTCGTTCGCTACGACTGGCCCGGGAACGTGCGCGAGCTCCAGAACGTCATCCACCGGGCGGTCGTGCTGGCGCGGGAGCCCGTGCTCCAGATGCACGATATTCCGCTCGACCTGGCGCTGCCCGAAACCGGGGTGGGGCTCACCGAGGACACGGGGTTGCCGCTGCGCGAGGCCTGCGATCAATTCGAGCGGCAGTACGTGCTGCGGGTGCTCGAGAGCGTGCGCTGGAACGTGAGTCGGGGAGCCCGGCGGCTCGGCGTCCATCGCAACACCGTGCTCACCAAGCTGGCCGGCTGGGGCATCCACCGCCCGACCGGCGCCGACGGGCGGAGCGCATCGCTGTGACCGGTCGCGGCCTCGCCGCGGGCCTGCTGGCCTCGATCGCGGTCCTGGCCACGGCCGACGTGGCGTGGTGCCAGCCCAGCGAGGCCGACGTCTTCGTCGCCGAGGGCATCCTGGCCCTCGAGGACAAGAAATACGACGAGGCGCTGGAGGGCTTCCGCCGCGCGCTCCAGCGCGAGCCCGGCCACGTCGAAGCCCTGTACTACGCCGGCGTTGCGCTCATGGCGCAGAACAAGGCCGCCGAGGCGGCGCCACTGCTCGAGCGGGCACGCCGGATCTCTCCAGAGGAAATGGCGGTGGCGTACCAGCTCGGCCTCGCCTACTTCTCATTGAACCGGTACGACGAAGCGCAGGTCGTCCTCGAGCACGTGTTCCGGCGCGATCCCGGCCTCGACTCCCTCGGGTATTACGTCGGTTACCTTCGCTACCGGAAGGGCGACCACCAGGGTGCCCTCCAGGCGTTCCGCGCCGGCCGCACGACCGATCCCAACATCGCGCAGCTCACGCGCTTCTATACGGGCCTTGCCCTCAACGCCATGGGCATGTCCCGGCAGGCGGCGGCTGAGGTGGAGCAGGCGCTCCGGCTGCAGCCGGCCTCGCCGCTCGCCGGGCCGGCCGAGCGTCTGCGCCAGTCGTTCGCCGAGTCGCGCGATGCCGAACGGAGATTGCACGCCAGCCTTCGCCTGGGCGGGTTCTTCGACGACAACGTGAACGCGCGGCCGAGCGCACACCCGAGCAGCGACACCGTCAACGCGCTTCGCCGCCCCGAGAACCAGAGCTGGGGCGAGCTCGCCTCACTGCGGCTGGAGTACGACTGGCTGAAGACGGGACCGTGGACGTCGACGGTTGGATACTCGTTCTTCACCACCTACAACAACCGCCTGCCGTCGTTCAACATCATCGACCACCTGGGCACGGTGACGGTCAGCCGTCAGGACCTGCTCGGATCGATGCCGCTCATCTCCAGCGTGCAGTACGCGTACGAATACCTGATGCTCGGCGGGACGGAGCTGCTCCAGCGCCACGCGGCCTCGATCTACTCGACGCTCGTCGAGGGACCCCACAACCTGACCAACGTCATCTTCAAGGCGGAAGTGAGGAATTTCGTCGAGAAAGGCCAGGTCGACTCCGAGCAGTTCCAGGACGGCAACAACTACATGCTGGGCCTGCTCCACGTCTTTCGGTTCGCCCAGGACCGTCACCTGCTCAAGCTCGGGCATCAGTTCGACTACGAATCTGCCCAGGGCTCCAACTTCGCCTATCTCGGCAATCGCTTCATCGTGGGAGCGCAGTACACACTGCCCTGGTACAACGTGCGGCTGATCTACGACTTCAGTCTCCACCGGCGCAACTACCTGAACAAGAACACGCTCTTTCCCGAGGACGACCCCGGCACCCGCAAGCGTCAGGACGACGAGTACACGCACCTGCTCCGGGTGGAAGTCCCGGTCGGAGGCGGGTTCACAGTGGGCGCCGACTACCAGGGCACCAACCAGCGATCGAATCTCGCCCCGTACACGTACACCCGAAGCATCTACACACTGTCGGTGTCCTATACGTACTGAGCCGCTGCTGAGCCGGAGCCACTGAGACGAGCACGGCCCCGCGACCTTGCGGGGCCGTGATGAAACTCTAGTCAGCACACGCTCAGTGGTGGCCGCTCGAGCCGCTGCTGGTGCTCCCAGATCCACTGTTACTGCTCTTCAGCTTGCCGTTTTCAATGATGACCTGGAGGCCGCTTGGCAGCGTGATCGTACCGCTACCGGGCCCGCTGTTGCTGGAGCCGCCGCCCGACCCGCTGCCGCCCGACCCGCTGTTGAGACTGCCGGGCCCACTGTTCGAGAGCCTGAACTGCTGGATCAAAATGTTGAGTTGCTGCCGGTCGGATGGCGAGAGGCTGTTCAGCACTTGCGCCGAGGTCTGGGCATCCTGCAACGCCTCCCGGCCGCTCTGGGTTCGCGTCACTTCCTGTATGGCCTCATCGCGGCGCCGGTCGTAGTAACCGGGGATGATCGACGTTTGAATCGACCTCTTGAGGTTGCCGTTCCCCGAAGCCGACGGCCCCGGATTCGGAATTCCGTCGTCCATCACCTTGATGGCCAGGGCTTGTGACTGGGTGACGAGGGATGCGTTCGCGGCCGCCGGCGGCTCCGACTTCGCCGCCTTGAAACTGTTCGAGAGCGCGCCGGCCTCCGCCGGTGTCAGCGATCGGGTGACGGGAGCCGTCAGGCCCGTGAACCGCGCCTGGTCGTTCTTGCCCAGCGTCACGCCGGCGCCGAACGGCTGGCCCCCACGGAGCTGGCGCACCAGCACCTCGCCGGTGATCACGGTGAAGCGGGTCGTGTAGGCGGCGCTGGAGCTCGAGCCTGCCTGTGCGCTCACCCGATCGACCTCCACGACTACGATCGTGCCTCGGATTCCGGCGATGGCGTTGGGCGTTCGAATTTCGACCGTCTCGCCGGGCTTCATCCGCTCCTTGACGACGGCGATCGCGGCCCGGCCCTCGCCGACGTTCACGGTCGAGACACCCGGCGATTCCGAGATCGTGAGCGACGAGCGCTCGCGAACCGTGACGATGGCCTTGCCGCCGAGCAGGATGCGGGCGACGGAGTCGTCACCGGTCACGACACGATCTTGCACGAACACGTCGTCCCTGAACTTCAGGGGCTGTGGTTGGGAGAGCGATGCGCGGGTCACGGTCGCCGTCCCCTGCAGCGTGGTGACCACGCCCGCCTTGGTCAGCTGAGCGAATGCAGATGCCGGCGAAATGAGGGTGAGCGCGACGAGGACGAGTGACAACCGAGATGTGAATGCCTGCATTGACCGCCTCCTCCGATCCGACGATCTTCGCCGGCGCGGTGGAAGCGCGTCAATGACGAAAAAGAACTATAACGGTATAGAACTCGGGATATATCCCCCGAAGCTATCTGCGCCTGCGGAGCGACTTGATCTCCTTCTGCAGCAGGCTCTCCTGGTTCGCTTTCCGGTTGGAGCCCGACTTGTTGTCGTCGTTGCCCACGTTGTCCGAGCCCGAGTTCCCTGCCGTTGCGCTCGATCCCGAACCGGTCAGCGACGACGAGGGAACGAGTGAGGGCGCCGGTGTCGTCACCGGAGCGGCGGGGGCGGACGAGGACGTGGTGGGCGTCGTCGACGGGCTTCCCGACGGCCCGCTCGACGGCGAGGCTCCGCTCGAGGACCCGCTCGAAGACGATGAGCCGCCGGAGGACGATGAGCCGGTGGAATTCGACGACGACGTCGTCGACGTTTGTCCGTTCGTCGTGGTGGACGCCGTTCCCGACGAGCCGCGCAGCGCGTTCGTCGTCTGCTGCAGCAGCTCACTGGAGGACGGCGCCGGCGCGTCCTTCAGCCCCAGCTTGAACTCGTCGCTCAGGCGCTGTCGGACGTCGGGGGTGACGGGCTGGACGGGACGCGGGGCCGCGGCTCCGGTGATGCGAATGGCTTGCGATGCGGTCACGAGCACGCCGGCGCCGAACGGCTGGCGCGTCAAGCCATCGATCTGACGCACCTCGATCGCACCGGTCAACACCGTGATCGTGGTCGTGAAGCCCTTGGCCGACTCACCCACCTGGGACGTCGCCTGGGACACTTCCGTGATGACGACAGTGCCGCGGATTCCGGCGACGGCGTTCGGCGTGCGGATCTCGATCTGCTCGCCCGGCTTCATTCGTTCCTTCACCACGGCCAGGGCGATCTTGCCTCCGGTCACGTCGAGAGTGGCGATGTGCGCCGACTCGCTGATGGTCAACGCCGAGCGCTCGCGCACGGTGACGACGGCCTTGCCCCCGAGCAGGATGCGGGCGAGCGCGTTGTCTCCGGTGACGATGCGGTCGGCCACGAACACGTCGTCCCGCTGCTTGAGCGGCATCCCCTGCGGGACGGACACGCGCGTCAGCGTGGCCGAGCCCTGCAACGTCGTCACGATGCCGACGCGCGCGAGTTGTGCGTCGGCTCCGACGGTGAGCAACGTCATCACGGTTAGCGCAAGCAGACCCACCACGCGTCCGGTGCTCATTGGGGCCCTCCCGGGCAGCCAGGAGGAGCAACAGGGGTGCCAGCGCCGGCCCCCGAGAGACTCCCCGGTCCGGCGCACATTTGCGCGGTTGCCAAAGCGGCTCAGCTGACAAAGCGCGTCGAGGTCCCGCCACGCTGACACGTCACCCAGGGAACATCCCAGAATCTGGGCGGCTGGAGGAACGACGCTACGAACGAACGAGCAGGCTTACTTCCGGTTGATGCACTGGACGAGACGCCAGCCGTTGAAGAGATTCACCTTCACGATGAGCTCGGGCGTGAGGCCCACGCGCGTGAGCAGCGGCGTCATCGCGAGATTCGACTTCCAGCCGAGCCGCGTACACACCGGCGCGACGAAGTCCTCGACGTGACCGAACACGCGTCGCTCGCTCCTGAAGTGATTGAGGATGACGATCGTGCCCCCCGGGCGTACCACGCGCCGCACTTCGCGCAGCACGGAGACGGGATCGGGGACGGCGGAGATCACGTAGGTCGCCACCGCCTTGTCGAACTCGTTGTCGCCGAAGTCCATCGAGGTGGCATCCATCACCTTGAGCGTCACGCTGGGCATCGTCAGCGTCTGCACGCGCTCGACCGCCTTGTCGAGCATCTCCTGCGAGAGGTCGATGCCGGTGAGGTGCACCGCGGGCGGATACAGCGGGAGGTTGAGACCGGTCCCGATACCGACCTCGAGCACGCGGTCGGTCGGCTGCAGAGCGAGACGAGCGATGGCGGCCGCGCGGCCGGGAGCGAAGATCCAGTCGAAGATGAAATCGTAGATGGGCGCGTACAACTCGTACGCGCGCTGGACCTGCCTCTTCTCCAGGACTACGTCCACGCGGTGCCCTCCAGCGCTATGGACGGGAGGCGGTCCTGATGCTGACCGCACGAATCCCCGAAATGCGCCGCTATCTTAACCGCCCGTGGTCGCGTTTGCAAAGCACCTCGACCGCTACAGCAGGAAGCGGATGAGGACCGTGGCCAGGCCCAGGAATGAAAAGAATCCAAAGACATCAGTGAACGTGGTGATGATCACGCTGGACGCGATCGCCGGGTCGATTCGGAACGCCTTGAGCGCGATCGGGACCAGCGTTCCCACGACGGCGGCGACCAGCATGTTGAAGAGCAGCGCGACGCCGAGGATGAGCGAGAGGAGGACCTGGCCCTTCCACAGGTAGGCGATCGCTGCAATCACGAGGCCGTTGGCCGCGCCGGTGGTCAGGCCTAGCCACAGCTCCTTCCAGAGCACGCGGCCCAGCACGGCCCGCGAGACCTCGCCGAGCGCGATGCCGCGGACGACGACGGTGGCCGTCTGCGTCGTGCCGATGCCGCCCATCGAGGCTACGATCGGCATGAAGACCGCGAGGAGCGCCAGCGACCTGATGGACGATTCGAACAGCCCGATGACCGACGCCGCGAGCACGGCCGTGCCGAGGTTGATCAGCCGCCACACGAGCCGCTTCGTGAAGACGGCTTCGGGGGGATCGAGGACGGTCTCGTCACCGGCGACACCACCCAGGCGCTGGATGTCCTCGGTCGCCTCCTCGTGGATGATGTCGATGACGTCGTCGACGCCGATGGCGCCGAGTAGCCGGCGGCTGGCGTCGACGACCGGCACCTGGACGAGGTCATAGCGCTCCACCAGCCGGGCCACTTCCTCCTGATCCGTGTCGACGGCCACGCTCTCCACGTCCGCGTTGCGGATGGCGTGAATGGGCGTCCGTGGATCGGCGGTGAGCAATCGGTGGAGCGGCACGAAACCCACCAGGTGATCGTGGTCGTCGACGACGTAGACGTAGAACGCGTCGTCGCCCGACTTCGACTTGCGGATGTGCTCGATGGCCTGGGCCACGGTGGCGGCTTCGTGGACCGCCACGACGTTCGGCGACATCAGGCGACCGGCGGTGCCCTCGCGGTACTCGAGGAGCTCCTGCACCTCCTCGGACTTCTCCTCGGCCATGAGGTCGAGGATCTTTTCCGCCTCTTCCTTGGGAAGCTCCTCCACGACCTCGACGACGTCGTCGGCCGGCATCTGGTCGAGGACGCGCGAGACTTCTTGCTCGTCGAGGGCGCGTAGCAGCTCGCGCTGGGTGGGATCGTCGAGCTCGGAGAGGACCTCGCCCGCGTGCTGCGACGACAGCAATCTGAAGAGGCGGACCTGATCGGGCAGCGGGAGCTCGCGCAGGACCGACGAGATGTCGGCAGCGTGGGCATTCTCGAGGAGCCCGGCCAGGCGCTCGTCGCGCCCGCCGCCGAGCAGCTCCTTGACCGAGTCGGTCAGGCGTTCGGTCTCGCTCACGCGCCTGCCCGGCCTCGTCCGCCGCGCAGCGCGCGCAGGAACCGCGCGCTCACGGTCGCCGCCACGTCACCGGCGGGCCAGTCACGCTGCTGGATGACTGCCTTGGCCATGGCGCGGTGGCCGCCGGCCCGGCCCAGATCGGCGAAGGCCTGGCGCACGACGTCGCCGGCCGCGCGCTCGTGGCCGGAGTTGCGCACCGAGATGTGGAGCTCGCCCTCGATCTCTCCCGAGACCACCGTCCATTCCGCGCCTTCGACCTGCAGCAGCAGATCGGCGAACTGAGCGGCCAGCTCGCGGTAGGGCATCGGGCCGACGTGGGTGAACATGACGCCATCCACGAGGCGGCGCCGCGTGATGGCCTCGGCCAGGAGATCGAGCACGGCTGGTGGCAGCTCCGGCCGCTCGATGCGTCGCAGCGCGCCGTGATTGGCGAGCCCGTGCAGGAACGCGAAGGCGTCCATGTCGGCGCGCGTGGCGCCGCGCTCGAGGGCCAGCGTGTCGGCCTTGATGCCGTAGAGCAGCGCCGTGGCCAGTCGCGGGCTGACCTTGACGTCGACCGCGCGCAGGTACTCGGTCAGGATCGTCGAGGTCGCGCCATACGAGGGGCGCACGTCCCTGAGTCGCGCTCGCACGGGCGCTTCCGTCGGGTGATGGTCGATCACGAGGTCGATCTCGCCGAGCGGCTCTTCGAAGAAGGCCGGCTGGGCGTCGACCATGGCGACGCGGTCGTACTCGCGCACCGCGCTCACCGTGAGTCGCTCGACGTCGATGTCGAGGATGCGCGTCATGGCCCGGTTCTCGGGCCGGCCGACGGTGCCGAAGGTGCCGATGGTGGCGCCACCGCGGGTGCGGCCGAGCACGATCTTCAGGGCGAGCGCCGAGGCGATGGCGTCGGGGTCGGGATCGTCCTGGATCATGATGAGGACCCGCTCCGCGCGCTCGAAGTGTGCGCGCACTCGCTCCACGCGAGCACGTGTGAGCGCGCGCGCGAGTACCGGTTCGACGACCAGCTCGGCCAGCGCAGCGGGGGAGAGCAACGTCACGTCGCCGGGCGAGGGATCGTCCTCGTCGGCGACGACGACCACGGGCGCGCCCGGCGCCGCGCGACGAAGCGCGGCCAGGACACGCCCCCGGCGGGCCCTCGGCACCGCCACCACCGCGGCTTCCTGGCCCGAGACGAACGCCCGGCGATAGACGCGCTCGGCCGACGGATCACCGGCCACGGCCACGCCCCCGCCTCGCGAGATCCGGGCCGCCAGCGCGGGGCGCGGCACGACGTAGACCGGACGCTCGCCGCCCAGGGGCGTCGGCCCGAGCATGCGCCACAGGAGGTCATCGTCGGCCACCAGCACGTATCGCATCGTCACCTGAAGTATGGACCGCCGTCCACGATGGGCAACGGTTTTATCACATCGCCGCCCGTGCCCGCCGGTAGGCGGGCGTGGCCTGCAGCCGCCGGCGCAACGCCACGTCGACGCGTTGCGGGCCGGTGATCGCGTGCGGATCGAGCAAGCGGCCGAGCGATGCGCGATCGACGAGGCCACGAGCCGCGACGACGTCGCGGAAGGAACGTCCCGACGCCAGCGCTTCTTTGACGAGCTCGGCGGTCACCTCGTATCCGAGGTAGGGCGACAGCGCCGTCGCTTCGATCAGGCTGCCCTGCACGAGGGCGGCGACCCGCGCGCGGTTCACCCGCACGCCTTCCACGCACTTCGTGCGGAGTAATCGAAGGGCTCGCGTCAGGAGCTCGAAGGCCAGGGCCAGGTCGTCGGCCACGAGCGGCGTCATGACGTTGAGCTCGAGTTCGCCCGCGGCGGCGGCGAGTGCGATGGCGTGATCGTAGCCGCATACCTGGTAGCACGCCATCTGCACGGCCTCGGGCACCGAGGGATTGACCTTTCCCGGCATGATCGACGACCCGGGCTCGACCTCGGGGAGACTCAGCTCGCCGAAGCCGGTGTGAGGCCCGGAGGCGAGGAGCCGCAGGTCCGCGCAGATCTTGGCGACGTCGACCGCGACGCCGCGCAGCGCTGCCGAGCAGGCGAGCAGGGGACGGAGACTCCACGTCGTCGTCACGGTGCTTGTCGCGGGAGTGAGGCGCTGCCCGACCAGACGCGAGAGCTCGCGCACCACCCGCGAGCGAAAGCGCGGATGCGCGGTGAGCCCGGTGCCGACGGCCGTGCCGCCGATCCCGATGACGCGGAGAGCCCGCGTCGCGACGTCGACCGCCTCGGCCGCCTCGCGGACGGCCTGGGCCCATCCGGTGAAGACCTGACCGTATGTGATCGGCACCGCATCTTGAAGATGCGTGCGTCCCGGCTTCACGACGCGACGCTCGCGGACAGCCAGGCGCCGCAGCGCGGCTTCGAGCCGTCGCAGCTCGGCGACCAGAGAAGCCGTGAGCTCGAGCGCCATGAGGCGAATGGCGGTCGGCGTCACGTCGTTGGAGGATTGACCGAGGTTCACGTGATTGTTCGGATGGATGGGCGAGTAGCGCCCGCGGCGGCCACCGAGTCGCTCGTTGGCGAGATTGGCGATGACCTCGTTGACGTTCATATGGATCGGCGTGCCCGCGCCGGCGTGGAGGCTGTCGAGGACGGCGACGTCGGGAATGCGGCCGGCGGCGACGCGATCGGCGGCGGCCTCGATGGCCCGCGCCGATCGACGCGGCAGGACGCCGAGCGCGGCGTTGGCGCGCGCGGCCGCCTTCTTGACGAGGGCGTACGCGCGGATGAGCGCCGGATGCGGCGGGCGGCCGGTGAGCTGGAAGGTCTCGCGCGCCCGCTGCGTGAAGATCCCGTAGAGCGCGCGCGAGGGAACGGCCTTCGCGCCGAGGCTGTCACGCTCTCGGCGCATCGGAGGCCGTGGACGCTACGCCGCGAGGTCTTCGGTGTCGCGGACCTGGAAGCGATGCCGGTCGGGAGCCCCGGCGATCAAGCGCGGGCGCTTGCGGTATCGGCCGAAGTACCACGCCTCGAAACACTCGCGGTGATACGTCCCACTCGACGCGACCACCTGCGGGGCAAAGCGGGCGACCAGCATGAAGCACCGGCCGCATGCCGGCGCACCCTTCATGTCGATGTCGATCACGTTCTGCTCGTCCATGGCTCCTTCGATCCCTTCCCGGCCGGGGACCATCGCCCCGATCGCAGTTGAGGAACGAGAAGGCAAGCGCGATGCCACGTTCGAGTCCGTTGAATTTCAACGATTTGGCCGACCTCGGGCGAGCGCGTGAAGTTTTTACCTGCGCAAGCCTTACATCAGCTTGGGCCAGGTGCTGCCGTGACGCCCGGGCGGTCGCCGCGCGGGATCCGCGTGAGCTCGCTCATCAGCATGCCCGCCCACCGGAAGATGTTCTGTTCGCGCACGTGGGCGCGCATGTGCGACATGCGGTCGCGGCGCTCAGCCGGCGCCATCTCGATCGCCCGGTGAATGGCCTCCGCGGTGCCCTCGATGTCGTAGGGATTCACGAGCAGGGCGTCGCGAAGCTCGCGCGAGGCGCCGGTGAAGCGGCTCAGGATCAGGACGGCATCGTCGTCGTCGCGCGCGGCGATGAACTCCTTGGCCACCAGGTTCATGCCGTCGTGCAGCGAGCTCACCACGCAGAACTGGGCGGCCCGGTACCAGGCGCGGATCTCCCGATGCTCGTGGTGGCGTTCGTGGTAGACGATCGGTTGCCAGCCCCACTCGCCGATCTCGTCGTTGATGCGCCGGACGATCTCGTGGATCTCCTCCTGGAGTTGCTGGTAGCGCGGGATGCGGCTCCGGCTCGGCGACGCGAGCTGCACGAAGACCACGCGCCGCCGGTACTCCGGCCAGCGCTCGAAGAAGCGGCGGAGGGCGCGGAAGCGCTCGGGCAGTCCCTTCGTGTAGTCGATGCGCTCGACGCCGATGCCGAGGAACTCCACGGGAGTCTCGAGCATGGCCGGGGGATCATCGACGGCCGGCGCACGCTCCTCCGGCTCGGCCGCGACGCTGATCGGAAACGGCAGGACGTGCGTGGTGTGGTGCCCGCGCACGACCGCGAAGTCGTCCCACTCCACCCGGCCCTCGATGGTGCGCTCGACCGTCTCCAGGAAATTATTGCAGTGGAACTGCGTGTGGAACCCGATGAGATCGGCGCCGAGCATCCCGAGCAGGATCTCCTCCTGCCACGGGCAAATGCCGAACGCCTCGAAGTTCGGCCACGGGATGTGCCAGAAGAGCGCAACGCGAGCATCCGGCCGCTCGCGCTTGATGTACCGCGACGCCAGCGCGAAGTGATAGTCCTGCACGAGCACGACGGGCGACTCGACCCGCTCCATCTCCTCCAGGACCGTCGCGGCGAACTTCTCGTTGACGGCCCGGTAGTGCGCCCAGTCGGCGGCCCGGAACTGCGGGCGCTCGTGCACGATGTGGCAGAGCGGCCACAGGCCCTCGTTGGCGAAGCCGTAGTAGTAGCCGGCCTCCTCGTCGGGCTCGAGCCAGACGCGGCGCAACGTGTAGGCCGGATCGTCCGCGGGCAGGCCGATGCGCTCGCCGACGATCCGATCGGCATCGCCGCTGCCGTGGGCCACCCAGACGCCGCCACACGCGAACATGATCGGCGCCATCGCGGTGACGAGGCCGCTGGCGGGCTGCAGTTCGCGGATGGCCGCGCCGTCGCGCACGTGGCTCACCGGCTCGCGGTTCGAGAGCACGAAGATCGGGCTGGCGCCGAAGCGCATCTGGACGAACTGCTTGAGGCGTTCCTCGGTCCAGACGCTCTCACCACGCAAGCGCAGCCGCGCCTCGCGCTCGGCGGCCGCGCGCACGCGGGTCAGCGTGCGGGCGAGCCCGGTGACCTCGCCGGCCAGCGGACCGAAGAGGCTGGCGTCGGCGTCGGACGGCGGCGCCACCGGCTGTCCCGTCTTGAGCTGCTTCGTCCACTCGGCCATGCGGGCGATGGGCCGCGTGACGGTCCATCGCACGAGCACCCACGTGATGCCGGTGAGCAGGAGGATCAGGACGCCGAGGCGGACGGCGGTCCGTTGCCAGAGCGCGAGCTCGTGCGTCTCGACGCCTTCGGCGTCGAGCAAGACCGCGATGGCGCCCACGACGCGCTCGTCGCGCTCGAGCGGCATCACCTGGACGAGCGTCGGCCGCATGCCGACGCGCACGAGCTGGCGCACGGGCGCTGCCGTGCGAATGGCCTCGGAGACGAGCGGAGCGACCGGTCCCAGAGCTCCGCGGATCTCGGGTGCGGCATTGAGCACGCCGCCCAGCTCGTCGTAGATCGCCACCGTGCGGTCGGTGAGGTTGAAGCGCTTGGCGATGCGATCGAGGGCGGGCTTGGCTGCCGGTCCGCGGCCCGCCACGCGCTCGGTGGCTTCCCGCACGGCGTCGGCGGTGAGCACGGCGCGCCGCACGAGATCGTCTTCCAGACGTGTCCGCTCTTCGCGGATCTCCAGGTAGGCGAAGCTACCGGTGACGACCAGCGTCGCCAGCCAGATGCCGGCCAGCAACCGAAGGAGCAGGCGCATGGTTCAGCGCGCTCTCGCTACTCCGGCGTCACGCCCCGTACTTCGTCAGGCGTAGCGCATTGGCCATGACGAGAGGCATCAGGTGCTGTGCCGGCATCACGCCGAGCGTTCCGGCGGCGCACGCCCGCTCGCTGAAGGCCTTGACCGGATCGGCGCCGCAGTAGCGGGACCAGAGCAGGACGGGTACCGGCTGCCAGCCGTGACTGGCCAGCACGGAGGGGCTCGCGTGATCGCCACTGACGACGATCACGTCGGGGCCGAGCGCGCGAATCTCGGGGACGAACGCGTCGAAGCGCTCGAGCGCCGACACCTTCGCGTCGAAGTCGCCGTCCTCGCCGGCCTTGTCGGTGTCCTTGTAATGGACGAAGAAGTAGTCGTAACCCTCCCAGTGCTGGCGGAGCGTCGCCACCTCGTCGGCGAATCCGGAGCCGGTCTTGAGCACTTCCATCCCGACGAGCTTGGCAAGACCGCGATACATCGGGTACGCCGCGATGGCCGCGGCGCGCAGGCCGAAAATCTCGGGAAAGCGGGGCAGGGCCGGCAGCTGGTCGAAGCCGCGCAGCAGCACCATGTTGGCCGGAGCGGCGTCCGTGAGTCGCTGGCGTGCCTCGGCGACGAAGCGGTTGACCAGATCGGCGGTGCGCTCGGAGCTGGGCTCGAGGGCTCGCACGGGAAGGGGCGGGGTCCCCAGAGTCTGCGGATCGGTCTCACTCAGGCGGCCGCCGAGGCCGGCGCCGCGCAGGACGAGCACGAACCGGTGCTCCTTGACGGGCTCCACCAGCACCTCGACGCCGGGAAGCCTGATGTCGCGCAGCCGCTCGGTCAAACCGATGTTCACCTCGGTCGAGATGCGCCCGGCCCGCCGGTCGGTGATGCGGCCCGCCGCGTCGACGGTGCAGAAGTTCCCGCGAGCGGCCACGTCGCCGGCTCGGAGGTCGAACTCGATGCCCAGCGCTTCGAGCACACCGCGGCCCACCGGGTAGCGCAGCGGGTCATAACCGAAGAGCCCGAGGTGCCCGGGGCCACTGCCCGGTGTGATGCCCGGTGCCACGTGGCGGAGCAATCCGCAGGCGGCCTCGGTGGCGAGCGCGTCGAGGTTCGGCAGGCTCGCCGTTTCCATCTCCGACCGGCCGGTCTTCAGGTGGGGCAGCCCGGCCAGGCCGTCGAGGGAAAGCAGGACGATCTTCGTCGTGTTGGAGACGACGAGCCCGGCGAGCAGGTCTAGCATGGTCGCAGTGTACCTCTGAAGCATGGTTGATGCCGGGGACGCGCGTCCCCGGCGGTCAACCAGTCACCCTTATCGACGTCCCGGTCCGCTCACGCGTCTTTGACGGGATTCTCCAGGGTGCCCAGGCCGGTGATCTCGAGCCGGCACGAGTCCCCCGGCTGCAGGAAGACCGGTGGCTTGCGAGCGAACCCGACACCGGGCGGCGTGCCCGTGGCAATGAGATCGCCGGGCGACAGCGTGATGAGGTTCGAGAGATAGCTCACGAGGTAGCGGACGTCGAAGATGAACGTCTTGGTGTTGCCGTTCTGCATCTGCGCGCCGTTCACCCACAGCTTCAGCTCGAGGACGTGGGGATCGGGAATCTCCGTCCGGTCCGCGATGTACGGCCCCACCGGCGCCATCGTGTCGCCGATCTTGCCCGCGGCCCACTGGCTGGTGATGAACTGGAAGTCGCGGGCGCTCACGTCGTTGACGTTCGTGTAGCCCGCGACGTAGTCGAGCGCGCGCTCGCGCGGCACGAAGCGCGCGGTCCGGCCGATGACGACGCCGAGCTCCACTTCCCAGTCGAGCTGCTTCGATCCGCGCGGACGCAGAATCGGCTCGCCCGGATCGAGAATGGCGGTGTTCCACTTCGGGAAGATGGGCGGCTCCTTGGGGATCGGCTGGCCGGCCTCCTCGGCGTGGTCGCGGTAGTTGAGACCGATGCAGATGAACTTGCTCGGGTCCGCGATGGGCGCGTGCAGCCTGGTCGCGCTGCGCGGTACGGTCACCCATTCCGTGATGGAAGCGACCGCGTCCTGGCTGGCGGAGCCACCTTCGAGGAACTCACGCGTTGAGTCCGGCACGAGGGCCGCGGCGATGGCCTGCGCCCGGGCCACGCCTCGCTTGGCGAGCGTGGCGGCCAGACTCGCCTGAAGGTCGGCGATCCGGTCACCCTGAAGGGCGCCGAGTTTCGGCGACTGACCGTTCTGTGAGAAGCGTACGAGCTTCATGGGATGTCCTCCGGAGGGCGAAAGGTTGGGGGATTATATAGCCTGACGCGGACTTACCGCGCGTCGGCTGCCGCGCCGTAAATTGCCGGGACGGCCCTGCCTGCCGGCGCTTATGATGGGATGTACGTGTTGTCGACCTGAGGCAAGGAGGATGTGACGATGGGCCCTCGAATGATCGCGCTTGCGGTGGTCGTTGCTCTGCTGGCGACCGGCCCGCTGTCGCCGGTGATGGCGCAGCAGGCGGCTCAGCAGGCGGCCCAGACCGAAGTTTCCCCCGACGCAGTGCCCGCGACCAGCGAGCGACCGTCGCTGCTTGGCGGCGCCGGCTACAATACGGCGGCGACCGTGATCACGGTGGTCAAGGCGCCCTTCAACGTCGTTCTCTGTGGTATCGGATCCGCGTTCGGCATCGCGCTGTTCGCGGTCACCCTGGGCACGGCCTACAGGGAGTCCACGCGTGTCGTGGCAGAAGGATGCCGGGGACCGTGGATCGTGACCGGAGACGACATCCGCCCCGATCGGACGCACTCGACCTCCGGGTACGGGATGGGGGCGCCCTAGCGCCCCGCGATCGGCTCGACGCCTCCACCCGTTCGCTCGCGCTGGCTCCTCGCGCTCGTCTTCGCCGGCTTGCTGGCGGCTTTCGCCGCTGCCCTGTGGGGCACGATCATCAGCCCACGGGCCTACGAAGTGCGCGGTGAGGTGATGGCCCGCCCCGCCGCTGATCTGCTCCTCGTGCGGCACGAAGCCGTCGTCGCGCTCGGCATGAAGGCGATGGAATTGATGGCCGTGTCCTCCGAGCCCGCCCAGCTCGACGCCGCCGCCGTGCGTCCCGGCGATCGTGTGCGATTGGCGGTACGCCAGCGAGACGATCAGCTCGTCCTCGTCAGGATCGAGAAGGAACCCTGACCCTACCGAGCAGGCCGGCGGTCGAGCGTCTTCAGATACACGACGAGCGCTTCGATGTCGGCATCACTGAGGTGGTACCCGAAGGCCGGCATTCCCGGCCGCCCGAGCGGCGCCCCTCCATGCTTGATGATGTCGAAGAGATAGCGCTCGGGACGGCTTCGCGCCGCGCTCGGGAGATCGCCCGGGCGGATCAGGAACAGCGCCGCCCGCCACGATCCACGTCCATCGACCCCATGGCAGGTCACGCAGTAGGCGTAGTACAGGCGCTCGGCGTGGTTGGCGCCTGTCGGGGGCTTGGGATCGTTGAGAAGCCAGGCCAGCGCTCCGGCGATGGCCCCGACGACCACGAGGGCGGCGAGGAGGCCGAGCAGGGGCCGGCGCACGGCTGGCAGGATACCACTCGTGCTTTGACAAGCGTGGCGCCGACGTGTAGGGTGCTGGCCCAACGCTCGGTCGGAGGGCGGCGATGCACTACTTCGTGTCGGAGGGCGCGCCGAGGATCATCCTGGCGATCTTCGAACGCGATGATTTCCTCCTCGAGGGCCTCCAGGACGTGGTCCAGAAAGAGGGCATCGAGACCGCCACGATCGTCAGCGGGATCGGCTCGCTGCAGCGCGCGAACATCCACACCTTCGCCCGCTTCGGCTTTCCTCCCGAAGAGAAGTACCAGACCTTCGAGGGGGCGCTCGAGATGGGATCGCTCCAGGGGAGCGTCATCGGCAGCGAGGTCCACGCCCACGTCACGTTCTATCACTGGGATACACGGGCGAGCATGGTCGGTCACCTCGATCCGGGCACCCAGGTGGCGTACATGGCGGAGGTGACGCTGGTCGAGATCGAGGGCGTCCGGGCTGAGCGGTTCCGTGACGCCGTCGGCGACTACCGGGTTCGTGACTTGACAAGAGTTGCCGTACATGATTAGAAACACCCACTGTTCCTGCGTTCGGAGGTTCTTCTCTAGACGCTTGGCCGTTCCTCAAGGAGGTCTGCGATGAGTGTTTCACAACCGGCCCTCACCCCCTCTACCGTCAGCCGTCGGCGATTCCTCACCGTTGCCGGGGCCGGCGTGACGACGAGCGCGCTGCTCACGATGCTCGATGCCCGTCAGGCGCCGGCGCAGATCAAAGGGACGACCCTCCGGATCCTCCAGTGGAGCCATTTCATCCCGGCCTACGACGCGTGGTTCGACAACAAGTTCGTGAAGGACTGGGGTGACAAGAACGGCGTCAAGGTCCGTGTCGACCACATTCCGCATCTCGAGCTGCCGGCGAGGATGGCCGCCGAGTTCGCCGCCGGGGCGGGCCACGACATCATCATGAACGGCTCGTCGATCCTGACGCGGCTCTATTACAAGAGCCTGGCCGACGTCAGCGACATCTACGACTCGATCGGCAAGAAGCGTGGCGGCTGGATCCCGACGGCCAAGCCGCTCGTCGAGGTCGAGGGCAAGCAGTACGGCATCCCGATGTTCTACATCCTGCTCCCGATGCTCTATCGCAAGGATCTCTTCGACGCCAACAACCTCAAGGCGCCGGACACCTGGGAGCTGGCGCGGGTCGCCGCGCGCACGCTCAAGCCCAAGGGCCACCCGACGGGCATCCAGTTCTCGCAGTGCGCGGACGCCAACCTCAACTGGCGCTCGGTGCTCTTCAGCTTCGGCGGGGCCGAGACCGATCCATCCGGCGAGAACATCCTGATCGACTCGAAGGAGACGCGGGAGGCGCTCCGCTTCGCGAAGGCGCTCTTCGACGAGGGCATGACCCCGGAGGTCTTCTCCTGGGACGACGCCTCCGACAATCGCTTCCTCGCGTCCGGTGTCGGCTGCTGGATCCACGACGCGATCTCCGCTTATCGCACCACCGAGGACACGAACCCCGACGTGTTCAAGAACACCTACATCGGGATGGAGCCGGCCGGGCCGGGCGGCAAGCGCGTCAGCACGTCGGCCGCCAACGTCTACATGATCTGGAAGTTCTCGAAGAACCAGCCGGCGGCCAAGGAATTCCTCGTCCACTTCATGGAGGAGTTCAAGGACGGCATGGTTCAGAGCCGTGGCTACAACATGCCCTACCTGCTCGGCGACGCGCAGAAGCCGATGCCGATCATCGGCAGCGATCCGAAGATGCAGATCCTGCAGGACTTCCCGAAGATCGTCGCGTTCTACGGCTATCCCGGTCCCTTCACGACGCCCGTGCAGGAGGTCGTGAACCTGTTCGTGTTGCCCGACATGTTCACGCGGGTGGCGCGGGGCCAGTCCGTCGACGACGTGATGAAGTGGGGTGTCGGGGAGTACCAGCGGATCTTCTCGAAGCACAAGAGGGCATGACGACAGCCTCCCTGCACGGCGGCCCGGAGCCATCGGCCCGGGCCGCTGTCGTCTCTGCGCCTGCGCGGCCGGCCGAGCGGATGTGGTGGCAGAGCCACTCCGCGCAGCGCAAGACCTTCGGCTATACCCTGCTGGCGCCCGCCGCGCTCTACGTGCTTCTGCTGGTCGGGGCGCCCTTCCTGTTCTCGTTGTGGCTCGCCGTGAGCGACGCCAACGTGGGCGATCCGGTCGCTCACTTCGTCGGCCTGGAGAACTTCCGGGCCGCCTGGGAGATGGACACGTTCTGGATCGCCTTCCGGAACAGCGTCGTGTTCCTGGTGGTGGCCGCCATCTTCAAGGGCCTCCTCGGTACCTCGCTCGCGTTCCTCCTCCTCCAGAACTTCCGGGGCAAGAAGCTCATTCGCGGCCTCGTCGTCATCCCGTTCACGCTGCCCATCGCGATCAGCGTGCTCTCGTGGAAGTGGATGTACGACTCGCAGTTCAGCGTGATCAACTGGGTCCTCAGCCGGGCCGGGCTGATCGGCAGCTACGGCTCGGAGAGCTGGCCCGTCTGGCTCGGCCAGCCGCACCTGGCGCTGGCCGCCTGCATCGCAGTCAACGTGTGGCGCACCTTCCCGTTCAGCGCGATCGTGTTGCTGGCCGGCTTCACCGCGATCCCGCTGGAAGTCCTCGACGCCGCCAAGGTCGATGGCTGCACGTTCTTCCAGCGCTTCCGCCACATCGTGACGCCGATGATCTTCCCGATCCTGATGATCGGGTTCCTGTTCGACACCGTGTTCACGCTGTCCGATCTGAGCGTCGTGTACCTGCTGACCCAGGGCGGTCCCGCCAACGCGAGCAAGATCCTCCCGGTGCTCGCGTACCAGATCGGCATCCAGGCCGGGAACCTCGGCCGCGGCGCGGCCATCGCGCTCTTCCTCGTTCCGCTGCTGCTCCCCGCGCTGATCCTGGTGCTCCGGAACATCAAGCGCAGGGAGTGGTAGAGCGGTCATGGCGACCCCGCGGACCGCGCGGCAAAAGGAGGTCCGTCGTCACCTGCTGGTCTACGCGGGCCTGACGCCTTTCCTGGTGATCGCGGTCTTTCCCATCTACTGGATGGTGATCACCGCGTTCAAGCAGGAGCCCGACCTCTACCGGATGGAGAACATTCCGTTCTGGTTCAACATGGCGCCCACCCTGAAGAACTTCAACATCCTCTTCTATCAGACGAACTACGGATCCTGGATCGTCAACACGATGACGATTGCCACCTGGGTGGCCATCATCACGCTCCTGACCGCGGTGCCGGCGGGCTACGCGCTGGCCAGGCTCCGGCTGCCCGGCGCCGAGAACATCGGCATCGCCATCTTCATGACGTATCTGGTCCCGGGCATCATCCTGTTCCTTCCGCTCTCGCGCGTGGTGGCGACACTCGGACTCCAAGACTCGTGGTGGGCGCTGGTGCTCGTCTATCCGACCTTCACGGTCCCGTTCTGCACGTGGCTCATGATGGGCTTCTTCAAGACGGTGCCGATGGAGATGGAGGAAGCCGCCCGCGTCGACGGCTGCGGCCAGCTCGGCGCGTTCATCCGCGTCGTGCTCCCGGTGAGCGTCCCGGGGGTCCTGACGGCGGTCATCTTTGCCTTCACGCTCTCGATGCAGGATTTCCTCTACGGGCTGGCGTTCGTCTCTCCCGGCGATCAAAAGCCGGTGCCGGTGGGCGTGCCGACGGAGCTGATCCGCGGCGACGTCTACTTCTGGGGCTCGCTGATGGGCGCCGCGCTGCTGGTCGGGCTGCCCGTGGCGATTCTCTACAACTTCTTCCTCGATCGATTCATCCAGGGGATCACCGGCGGCGTCGTGAAGTAGACGGCGATCTGGCGTGCTCGCACGCCGGTCCGGCGCCGCCGTCGATGTCGGGGAGGTGCTCGGTGAAGTACGGGACGTTCGCCGAACGTCCTACGACGCAGTCGACGCTGACCTCGTATCCGCGGAGGAGCCACGCCATGCTCAGGAAAATGTTCGTCGTCCTCACCATCACGCTCGTCGTGGGCGTCGCGGGCCTGCCTGTCGACGCCCAGGACTCCAAAGACCCCAAGGGGATCACGGTCAGAAACCTCGTCACGTCCCTGGGGGGCTTTTCCGCGACGGTCAACGCGCCGATCCTCATCACCGGCGGGACGGTCGCTCTGGAGGCGGGCGGCCAGACCGGGCGCCAGCAGTTCAGGGTGCCGACCTACATCTACGTCGTCGAGGGAATCCTGACCACGTTCTACGAGGCCGGCCCTGTCGGCATCCAGGGGGCCCAGTATCACGCCGCCGGGCAGTCCTTCATGGACAACGGTGGGTGGTGGCACAACCACACCAACAAAACCGACAAGCCCGTGAAGTATCTGATGCTCCACATCGGCTATCCCGGGCGGCCGGACCCGATCCAGAAGCCCGAGCCCGAATGATCGGAAACGGACGCCGCCGCCCTTCTCGGTGGTCGATCGCCTGGGCGGCCGCTGTCCTCGCTGTTGGGCTGAGCTTCACCGGTGATTTCGCCCTGCCGCTGCGGGCCGCGGGTGTTGGGCTGGCGCCCGGGCTGCGCATCGAAGTCGTGGCGATGGGGATACCCAGACCGGCGCAGCTCGCGTTTTCCGCCGCCGGATCTCTCATCGTCCTGAGCCACGGCTGGCGGGGCGATTCCGCCGCGGAGATCTTCTGGCTCGATCCGGCGTCCCCCCAGCCCGTCGACGGCTCCCTCGCCCCGCGGGTCGTCGTCCCGTTTGCCGAGGGACCCCGTAAGGCCGTGCTCGGAAGTCTCGCGGTCGATGCCAGGACGGGCGGTCTGTTCCTCGGAGAAGAGAACGGCAATCGGATCTATCGGCTCACGTCGGATCAGCGCCTCACGCCCGTGGCCGTCGGTCTCAACCATCTGCTCGGCGGGTCGAGCCTGGCCGCTGACCAGCAAGGCCGGCTGATGGTGCTGGACTATGCGAGCTTCGAGAGCCAGCTCCGCTCGGAGTCGCCGCCGCCGTCGTCGCTCGAGTCGCTCGCCGCCGAGAACTACACGGGGCCGATCGTCTTCCGCATCGATCCCGATGAGAACACGCCGCTGCCGAGGCGACTCGAGCTCATCGCCCCGTTCTTCCCGCCGCCGCCGATGCGACGGGTTCCCGGCGAGCCGATGCACCGCTTCGTCGCCATCGCGCCGCTCGAGCAGGGAGAGTTCGTCGTGCTCTCTTCGATCGGCGAAATGGTGATCCTCTCGGCAGAGGGGAAACTGCGGAGCCTCGCCCGGCTCCCCTCCGGGCACTTCCACCGCACGAGCATGGCGGTCGCGCCGGACGGCAGCGTGCTGGTGAGCGCCGGCTTCCACATTCGCGAGGTGTACCGTGTCTCCTCGGCCGGCGTGGTGACGAGCCTCGCCCATGACCTCGGGGATCCGCAGGGGGTGGCCGTGGATCGGTCGGGCGCCATCTACATCGCGGAGACTGCCCTCCACCGGATCGTCCGGATCGTCGCGACCGGCCGCTAGCCTCAGCTCCCCTCGACCATTGCCGCGGTGAGCCCGCGCACGTAGCCGCGGGCGAAGACGGCGCAGATGATGACCACCGGGATCGCCATCAAGTTGATGCCGGCGACCGCCAGCAGCTCGTCGAGAGCCACCTCCATCGTCGCGAGGCCGGCCGGAATGGTCTGGTTGTGGCCGCTGAGGAGGAAGACGGAGGCCAACATGAAATCGCTGGCGATCGTTCCCAGGGTGAAGATCCCGGAGGCCACGATCACGGGCCGGCTCATGGGAAGGATGATCTTCCAGAACGCACGGGCGCGGCTGGCGCCCTCGATCAGCGCCGCTTCCTCCACCTCCCGGGGGAAGTGCTGGAAGTGCGTCGAGAGGACCCAGACGCAGAACGGCAGCGCGAGCGTCGGATAGACGAGGAGGAGCGCCAGCAGGTTGTCGTCCAGGTGCAGCCGGATCACGACCTGGTAGAGCGGGACGAACAGAATCGTGTGAGGAATCACGTAGGTCGCGAAGATGATCCGACGCCACCACCGGAACCCGGGAGGGCGGAGCCGGCCGATGGCGTACGCGGCCAGAATGCTCGCCACCAGCGTGACCGCCACCGAGCCGGCGAACACGACGATCGTGTTCTCGAGCCAGTCGAGGAACGGATAGGAGCGACGGAGCGCACGGCCCACGAACCCCCGGACCTCGCCCTCCCGCTCGAACAATTCCGCGAAGTTTTCGAAGGTCGGGCTCGTCACGATCAGCGGGTTGCCGAAGACGTCCTCGTGGGCCGACTTGAGCGACTGCACGAGCATGAAGTAGATCGGGAACAGGCAATAGACCGTGGCCAGGACCAGCAGACTCCCGTGTCCCAGCTTCCGCCACCAGGGGCGGGGATTCATGCGTGCGTCGCCTCCGGAGAGTCGAAGATCCGAAACAGGACGAGCAGCGTCGCCAGCAGAACGGGGACGAGCATCAACGAGAGCGCGGCCGCGGGCCCGTACTGTCCCCCCTTGATGGCCAGCCAGTAGGCGTGGGTGCCCACGACCGGGAAGACGATGCGCCCCGCCGTTAGCATCCAGACGTTGGCCAGGTCGGCGAAGGCGGTGGTGAGGGACAGAAAGATGGCGAGCGCGATGAACGGCTTCAGCAGCGGGACCGTCACGAGCCAGAAGCGCTGCCAGCGACTCTTGGACTCGAGGAGCGCCTCTTCGAAGAGCTCAGGGGGAATCGCGTTGATGCCGGCCAGGAGGAACACCCCGATGAACGAGCTGCCTCGCCAGATATTGAAGAGGATCACGCTCAGAAAGGCCCAGGCGCCGCCGCCGAACGCGCCATCGACCGCATACTTCATGGTCCCCATGAACACGCTGTAGGCGGTGGGGATGGGAGGACTCAGCGTCCAGTACCATCCGATGACGCTGACGCTGGCCGGGTAGGCCCAGGGCAGGAAGATCGCCAGGAAGACCAGCGCGCGCCCCCGGAACGGCCGCGCCAGCAAGAGCGCGAACCCGATACCCAGCGCGAGCTTCGCCGCGCTGGTGACGACCGCGTAGACGACCGTCACGGTGGCCGAGCGCCAGAACTCTTCGGTGGACAGGAGATGCCGGTAGTTGGCGACGCCGACGAACGCGGTCGGGCCGTCGTTGAGCGGCGAGAAGTTGGTCAGGCTGATCCACACTTCCCAGGCGAGGGGATACGCCAACACCAGTGAGAGCAGCAGCAGTGTCGGCGTGAGCAGCGCATAGGCGGTCGCGATCTCCCGCGCCCGCGACCGCCGGCGATACCGGTGGGACACCTCCGCCGGGCTGACTTGGGAGGGGGCCGTGGTGGCCCCCTCCAACATCAGATTGCAGCCTCGCTCTTCTTGTCGAAGAAGTGCAGCCGCGCGGTGTTCAGGGCCAGACGGATCGGCTCGTGAACCTTGACGCGCACGGTCGGCTCGACGCGCGCCACCATCGTGTTGGAGCCGGCCTTGACGTCGAGCAGGATCTCGGAGCCGAGGGGCTCGACCACATCGACGACGGCGTCGACCGTGTAGTCCGAGGAATCGCCGCCGGTGGCCAGGCGCAGGTCTTCCGGCCGGATGCCGACCGTCACCGGCTGCCCCGCATAAGACTTCAGGCGCTCGGCGCGGTCGGGTGGGATCTTCACGCGGAAGCCGGCCGTCTCCGCCCACAGCGCGCCGCCGTCCTTGATCCCGGCCTCGATGAAGTTCATGGCCGGCGAGCCGATGAAGCCGGCCACGAAGCGGTTGGCCGGCTTCGAGTAGAGCTCGAGGGGCTCGCCCACCTGCTGCACCCAGCCGTCTTTCATCACGACGACCCGATCGCCGAGCGTCATGGCCTCGACCTGGTCGTGGGTCACGTAGATGGCGGTGGTCTCGAGGCGGTCGTGCAGGCGCTTGAGCTCGACGCGCATCTGCACCCGGAGCTTGGCGTCCAGGTTGGACAGCGGCTCGTCGAACAGGAACACCTGGGGATGGCGGACGATGGCGCGTCCGACCGCGACGCGCTGGCGCTGGCCGCCCGAGAGCTGGCGCGGCTTGCGCTTGAGCAGCTCCTGGATGCCGAGGATCTCGGCCGCCTCGTGGACGCGTTTGGCGATCTCGGCCTTGGGGAACTTGCGCATCTTGAGCCCGAACGCCATGTTGTCGTACACGGTCATGTGCGGGTACAGCGCGTAGTTCTGGAACACCATCGCGATGTCGCGGTCCTTCGGGGGCAGATCGTTGACCACCCGCTCGCCGATCGAGATCTCCCCGGAGGTGATCTCCTCCAGGCCGGCGACCATGCGGAGCGTGGTCGACTTGCCGCATCCCGAAGGCCCGACGAGGACGACGAACTCCTTGTCGCGGATGTGCAGGTTGACGTCCTTGACGGCGTGGACTTCGTCGTACTTCTTGTTCAGATCTTTCATGAGGACCTGCGCCATCGCGATCTCCTTTACCCTTTGACAGAGCCCGTGAGCCCCGTCACGTAATACTCCACGAAGAACGAATAGACGAGCGCGACCGGGATCGAACCGAGCAGCGCTCCCGCCATCAGCTGGCCCCAGAAGTAGATGTCACCGCGGATCAGCTCCGACACCACGCCCACCGGCACGGTCTTCCGCTCGGGTGAGGAGAGGAAGACCAGCGCGTAGATGAACTCGTTCCACGACAGCGTGAACGCGAAGATGCCGGCCGAGAGGATGCCCGGGACGGCGATCGGAAAGATGATGCGCACCATGGCGCCGAAGCGCGTGGCGCCGTCGATGCGCGCACACTCCTCGAGCTCCTTGGGAATGGTCTTGAAGTAGCCCATCAAGAGCCAGGTGCAGAAGGGGACCAGGAAGGTCGGGTAGGTGAGGATCAGCGCCCACGGGGTGTTGCCGAGCTGGAAGTTCCGGATGATGTCGGCGAGCGGGATGAACAGGAGCGTGGGCGGCACGAGATAGGTGACGAAGATCGACGTGCCGAGCGTGCCGGCCATCGGGAACTTCAGGCGGGCGAGCGCGTACCCGGCCAGGAGCCCGCAGAAGAGCGAGATGAGCGTGGACACCACGGCGATGAAGAACGTGTTCCAGAGCCAGACCGGGAACGTCGTCTTCGCCATCAGGTCCTGGAAGTGCTCGAGCGTGGGATGGAGGGTCCAGAACGGCGCGTTGTTGACCGCCCGCCACGACCGGTACAGCTCGGAGTCCGGCCGGATCGCGGTCACGAACATCCAGTAGAAGGGAAAGAGCGTGCCGACGACGAAGACGGTCAGCGGGATGTAGAAGAACACCCACTTCTTCCACCGCCGCTCGATGACCATTTATCGAGGGCTCCAGCTCGGCTCGAGCCGAGGGTGGCAAGCGATGGGTACGGGCGGCTCCGCACGCGCGAACGACGGTCGGCGATGGACGTGGGGCTCCGCACGCCCGATCATCATGCGCCTTCGAGCCTCCGGAGATAGCGGAGCTGGAGCCAGACGACGACGAAGAGGACGGGAAGCATGAAGAGCGAGATGGCCGCGCCCTCGCCGAGCAGGCCGGTGGCCACGCCGATCTGATAGGCGTACGTCGCCAGGAGATGCGTGGCGTTGGCCGGGCCGCCGCCGGTCAGCACGTAGATGAGCTGGAAGTCGGAGAACGTCTGGATCACCGAGAAGACGACCACAACGAGCGTCACCGGCTTGAGCAGCGGCCAGGTCACGTTCCAGAAGCGCCGCCAGCCGTTGGCGCCGTCGAGCGAGGCGGCCTCGTGCAAGTCGGGGTTGATCGTCTGGAGCCCGGCCAGCAGCGTGATCGCGAAGAACGGCATGCCGCGCCACGTGTTGACGGTAATCGCACACCACATGCCGTAGGTGCCGTCGGACAGGAACGGCAGCTTGGTGACGATGAAGCCGCTCTGGTACAGGAGCCAGTTCAGCACGCTGAAGGTCGGATCGAACATCCAGCGCCACGCGAAGGTCGACAGCACGGTGGGCACGATGAAGGGCAGGAGCATCGACGCGCGCACGATGCGCTTGCCCCGGAAGCTGCGGTTCAGGAGCAGGGCCAGCCACATGCCGAGCGACAACTTGAAGATGGTGGCCCAGAACGTGTAGATGAACGTGTTCTTGAACGCCGTCTGGAAGATCGAATCGTTCCAGGCCTTGACGAAGTTGCGGGCCCCGACGAACTCCCCGATGTTGCCCACGCTCGTACTGGAGAGCGACAGCCAGACGCCCATCACGAAGGGATACGCGATGAACATGCCGAGGAGCACCACCGTCGGCGACAGCAGGGCGAAGGCGAGAAGACGCTCGTTCTCGAGGACGTGGCCGCCGGTGCGCGGGCGGATCGCGCGCGGACGGGGCAGCGCCACCTCGAGACCGGCAGCGCCGTTGGACCCGCCCGCGATCGGCTTGCTCATCTATCCGTAGATCTTCTGCAACTCGGCGGCCGCCCACTTGGCCGCGTCGGCTGGAGCCAGGCCCTGCGCGGCCTTGGCGTACATGTCGGTGACGACGTACTTGGAGTACACCTCGCTCGCCTTGGCGTCGGGCGCGCCCTCCCACCCGATGATCCGGGAAGCCTGAGCGGCCGTGCGGTAGAGCTTCATCGCGTCGTCGAGCCGGCCCCACAGCGGATTCCGCTCCCAGTATTTCGTGGATCCGGCCGAGAAGCCCTCCATCACTTCGAACCATTTGGCGAACTGGTCCTTCGCGCCGAGCCACCGGAGCAGGTCTTTGGCGGGTTTCTGGTTCTTCGAGTACTTCATGACCATATGGGCGAACGGGATGTGATAGCCCCACGTTCCCGCCGGTCCGGCGGGAATGGCGAAGTGATCGATGTCACGCCACATCGGCTCCCCACGCTCGTCCTTGATCCTGTCTTGCTGGCGCTTGGCCGCGATGTAGATCGATGCGCCGTTGAGCGTGGCGGCGATCTCGCCGGCCAGGAACGCCCGGTTGTTGTTCGTGTCGTCCCAGGCGAAGCCCCCCTCGTCGCAGGCGTCCTTCCAGAACGCCGTCATCCACTTGACCGACTCGACCGTTTCCTTGCTGTCGAGCTTGGTCTTGCCCTGGCGGTCGCGCTCGGCGGCGCCGAAGTTCCAGAGCATCGGATAGCTCCAGGCCGGCGCGTCGCCGAAGGTGTGACCGAGCGTCTGGCCGATCGGGTGGCCCTTCTTCTTGAGTCGCGTCCCGAGCTGTCGGTATTCGTCGAGCGTCTTCGGCGGCGTCTCAGCTCCGGCTTCCTTGAACCACGACTTCCGATAGGCGATGAGAAGTCCGTTGACGCCGAACGGGACGGCCAGATACTGCTTGCCGTCTTTGACGGCCTGCTCGGCTTGCGCGTAGAAGCCCCCCTGGTCCTTGGCGATGCCCTCGGCAACGTCGGTGACGTCGACGACGCTCGACTTGTAGAGGTGGGGCCAGTTGTGGAGCGTCATGATGATATCGGCGCCCGATCCCGACTGGATGGCCGCGGTGATGCGCGGCTGCAGATCGTTGGCGTTGATCGTCTCGAGCTGGACCTCGACGCCCAGCGCCTTGCCGGCGTCGGGGAGGAGCTGCTGGCGAAGGATCTGGTCGCCGGCGGGTACGAAGTCCACCCAGCGCAACAGGTGCAGCTTCGTGCCCTGCGCGAAAGCGGGTGCGCGGCCCGCGGCCAGGATGCCCGCCACGCCTGTCGTCTTCAGAAAGCCCCTGCGATCCATCGCGCCCTCCCGGGCTGACTACGCCTCGTAGATCTTCTTCAGCTCGGTCTCCGCCCACTTCACGGCGTCCTCGGCCGGCATGCCCTGCACGGCCTTGGCGTACATGTCGGTGACGATGTACTTCGTGAAGCCCTCGGTGGCCTTGGCCGTGGAGGGCCCGGCGTAGCCGAACAACCGCGTGTTCCGCGCGGCCGTGCGGAACATCTTGAGCGGCTCGTCGAGCTTGCCCCACATGGGCTCGTTCTCCCACTTCTTGGTCGCGCCGACCGAATAACCCTCCTGCGTGGTGAACCACTTGCCGTAGTTCTCGGGCTTGTGCAGCCAGCGCAGGAAGTCCTTGGCCAGCTTCTGATTCTTGCCGTACTTCATGACCGCGTGCGACTGGTTGAGGAAGAGCAGGTACGCCCCGGCGGGGCCGGCCGGGAGCGGCGCGTGATCGATGTCCTGGAACAGCGGCTCGCCCTTGTCGTCCTTGATCTTGTCCTTCTGACGCTTGGCGACGATGTAGATCGACGCGCCGTTCAGCGTCGCGCTGATCTCGCCGGCGTGGAACGCGCGGTTGTTGTTGGTGTCGTCCCAGGCCAGGCCGCCCTCGTCGCAGCATTCCTTCCAGAACGCCTGCATGAACTTCACGGACTCGAGGGTGCCCTTGCTATTGATGGTGACCTTCTTGCCGGTCTTGTCGGTCTCGGCCCCGCCGAACGCCCACAGCATCGTGTACGTGAAGGTCGGAGCGTCGCCGAAGGTGTGGCCCAGCGTCTGGCCGTACGGCTTGCCCTTCTTCTTGAGGGGAGCGAAGACCTTGCGCGCCTCGTCCCACGTCTTCGGGAACTGGCTGGCGCCGGCCTCCTTGAGCCACGACCGGCGATAGGCGACGGCGTTGCCGACGATCGAGTGCGGCATCGACAGCCACTTGCCGTTGACCTGGCACGACGGCACCCAGACGCCGTAGAGGCCCCCCTCGGCCTTGGCGACCTCGTTGACTACGTCGCTCACGTCGACCACGGCGTTCTGGTAGAGGTGCGGCCAGTTGTACTGGAAGTTGAAGATGTCCGCGCCGGACCCCGACTGGATGGCGGCGGTGATCCGGGGCTGCAGATCGTTGGCGTTGATGGTCTCGAGCTGGATCTCGGCGCCGAGCGCCTTCGACGCGTCGGCCATCGAGCGCTTGAGCTCCACATCCGACTCGGGAATGAAGTCCACCCAGCGCACCCAGTGAAGCTTGGTGCCCTGTGCGAAGGCGGGGGCGCGCCCCGCGGCCAAGATGCCCGCGATGCCGCCGGACACCTTCAGGAAATCACGCCGATCCAGATGCTCTGCACTCATGCTGGGAGGCCTCCTTGGGTCACCTTTCTCGGGGTCGTGCGCTGCGTCGTAAATGATGGCGAAACATCGAGAAAAGTGACCGAGTGATACCATCCCGGCGCCTGGGGTGTCAACCGCCTACCCCGAAGCGACACCGCCCCAGAGGCGGTCAGTGGGCTGCCGTGGCGAGCCGAAGCAGGCGCGGGGGACGGAAGGTGAGCGCCAGGACGCCGGCCGTCACGCCGATGGCAGTCGACGACAGGTAGAGCCAGGCGTAGCTCCCGAGATGATCGAAGATCCATCCGCCGGCGAACGAGCCGACGCCCATGCCCAGCGTGGAGATGAGGAAGACCGCGCCGTAGGCGGAGCCCATGACCTTCTCGCCGAAGTACTCGCGCGTGACCAGCGCGTAGAGCGGCATCACCCCGCCGTACGCGACTCCGAAGACGAGCGCCAGCAGGTAGAACGCGCCGGCATCGTGGGCGAAGAGATAGAGGGCGACGACGACCGCCTGGAGCGCGAGCCCGGTGATCAACGTCGGCTTCGCGCCGACGCGGTCGGCGATCATGCCGGTCGCGATGCGGCCGACGACCGAGGCCAGGCCGGACAGACTCAACACGGTAGCGGCCGTCATCTTCGCCACGCCCTGATCCATCGCGTGCGTGACCATGTGAAAGATCGGCCCGGAGTGGGCGGCGCAGCAGGCGAAGTGCGTCAGCGCGATGGCCCAGAACTGGGGCGTGCCGAGGACCTGGCGCGTGGTGTAGTCACGGCCGACCGACGCGACGCCGCCCCGCGCGGTGGCGCCGAGATCGGCGGGCTCCTCGCGGATCAGCAGCGCGGCCGGGATGACGACGAGCCAGGCCAGGTCGCCGAGGACGAGCATCGCGATCCGCCAGTCGAACAGCGTGGTCAGCGCACGCGCGAGCGGCGAGATCAGCAGGACGCCAAACCCGATTCCAGCGGAGACCAGGGCCACGGCCAGGCCGCGGTTCGCTGTGAACCACTTGGTGGCGGTGGCGGTGAGCGGCGCATAAAACGCGCCGACTCCGAAGCCGACCATCACCCCGAAGGTTACGTCGAGCTGCCAGAGCGCCTGGACCTGACTCGAGAGCACGAGGCCGAGCCCCAGCAGCGCGCCTCCGGCGAGGACGACCGTGCGCGTGCCGAAGCGATCCGAGAGCGTGCCCCACAGGAACGAGCCCACGCCCATGAAGATCCAGTTCAGGAGCGCGATCGTCGAGATGCCCGTCCGGCTCCACCCCATCGACTCTTCGATCGGCTTGAGGAAGATCCCGAGCGAGAACAGCGTGCCCATGCCCATGCAGGTGATGAGCGCAGCGGCGCCGAGCACGATCCAGCCGTAGAAGAATGAGCGGGGAGGCACGGTGGCACCTACGATAGCATGCCCCCGATGCAGCACCTGCTGTGGCCCGCCCTCGGATTCGCCGTCGCACTGATCGCCGTGCTCGCGCTCCGCTGGGCGGTGATGACCGTGTTCAATCGGTGGGCGACCGGGCCCGGCGCTCTGGCGGCGTTTCTCCAGGCCATACGCCTGCCGTCGCTGCTGTGGTGCGGCGTGATGGCGTTCTACGTGACGATCGAGGTGGCGAGCGAAGCGGACGTGCTGCCCCGCCGTCTCACCGGCGAGCTCACGACCATTCTTCAGGCGTCCATCATCCTGTCGGTCACGATCACCCTGGCCGGGATGGTGGAAACACTGATCACGCGTGTCGGCGAGAGCCGCGCGTTCGGCGTCCCCGTGACCGGCCTGGCGCGCGCAGCGAGCCGGCTGACCATTCTCGCCGTCGGTTTTCTCGTCCTGCTCTCGGCGCTCGGGATCCACATCGCGCCCATCCTGACGGCGCTCGGCGTCGGCGGGCTCGCCGTCGCGCTCGCGCTGCAGAATACGCTGTCGAACCTGTTCGCCGGCATGCCCCTGCTGGCCGACCGCCCGATTCGCGTGGGCGACTACGTGAAGATCGCCGACTCCGTGGAGGGCTACGTCGTCGATGTCGGCTGGCGCTCGACGCGGGTGAGGATGCTGCAAGACAACGTGGTCGTCGTCCCGAACAAGCGCGTGGCCGATCGATCATCATCAATTACGACCTGCCGCAGTCGCGCCTCGCGCTTGGGATCCGCGTGAGCGTCGATTACGACAGCGATCCCGACCGGGTGGAAGCCGTGCTGGTGGACGAGGCGACGCGGGCGGCGCCGGACGTGCCCGGGCTCCTGGACGATCCGCGGCCGATCGCTCGGCTCATCCCCGGGTTCGGCGAGTCGTCGCTCGACTTCACCCTGGTCTGCCAGGTCGCATCGTTCGTCGACCAGTACCCGGTCCAGCACGAGCTGCGCAAGCGCATCCTGCGCCGCTTGCGGGCCGAGCGCATCGGGATGCCGTTCCCGACACGGACCGTCGAGCTTCGCGGGGCGGGTGGTGGCTCAGGTCATGCGCGGGCGCTCGCGGACCGTGGCGAGCACGGCGAGCGCCACCAGCATGAGGCCGGCTAACCCGATCCACGGCCCGCGGTAGCTACCGACGCGCTCGACGCACCACCCGAAGATCGGCGGCCCCAGCGTCACACCGAGGGAGGAGACGGCCAGCCCGAGCCCGACCGCGGTCCCCGCCGAGCGCGCCCCCGCCAGCTCCGCCATCAGCGTGTGCTGGACGCCGTTCCAGCCGATGCCGCAGAAGCCGAAGACGAGCGCGATCAGCGCCAGCGTCAGCGCGCCGGTGTTGGGCCCGATCATGGCGATGGCCACCGAACAGAGCGCCGACCCGATCCCCGCCAGCGCCAGCGGCATGCGACGGCGTCCGCCGAACGTGCGATCCGAGAGCACGCCGAAGATGATGCGCCCGGCCATCCCGGCGACCTGCGCGAGTGCCAGGTAGCGCCCGGCCGCGAGGAGCGGAAGCGCCGCGACGTCGGTGAGGTAGAGCACGAGAAACGCCATGAAGACCGTCTGCACGCCGGCGAACATCAGCGTGGCGATCGCCACCAGCCACAGGTCGCGGGTGAGGAGCACGGCCCGGAAGGCCGTGCGCGCTCCCGTCGTGGGCGGGGGGAGGCCCGCGGGGTCGCGATAGATCAGCAGAGATGCGACGGCCGTGGAGAGGATCACCAGCGCCGACGTGACGACGGCGAGCCGCCAGCCCACGGCCAGCGCGAGGGCGGGCATCAGCGCGGCCCCGAGCGCGCCACCGAACGGAAGCCCGACTTGCTTCAGCCCGATCACGGTCGCCCGCTGGGCCGGAGGGAACCACGCCATCACGGCCTTGGTCGACGTCGGGTTGAGCATCCCGTAGCCGAAACCGGCGACGATCATCAGCACGATGAGCGTCGGGTAGGAGCCGGCCGCGCTGACCGCGAGCAGCCCGGCGGCGATCACGATCTGACCGAGGACCAGCGTGCGCTTGATCCCCCAGTAGTCGGCCATCGTGCCGGCCGGCATCGACATCAAGATCGGGCCGATGTAGTAGGCGGAGAGGAACGATCCGGCTTGCGTGAGCGTGAGCCCGAGGTCCTCACGAATCAGCTTCGCGATGGCGGGAATGCCGAGCGGCCCGATGTTGGCGAGGGTCTGCGCGGCCAGGATCAGGCCGAGGATCGTGAAGCGGCCGATCACACGCGGCGGCCGGCCAGGTACGCCTCGACGGCCTTCAGGTCCTCCTCGGTGTCGACCCCGATGGTTGGCTCGTTGGTCTCCATCACGGTGATGGAGACGCCGTGCTCGAGGAAGCGGAGCTGCTCGAGGCCTTCGCTCTGCTCGAGGATCGACGGGGGCAGGGCATGGAAGCGGTCGAGCGCCGCCTTGCGGTACGCGTAGAGCCCGACGTGCTTGTAGCGGATGACGCCGCGGCCATCACGGTCGAAGGGAATGCCGAACTTCGAGAAGTAGAGCGCCCGGCCGCCGGGCCCGAACACGACCTTGTTGACGCTGGGGCTGGCGATCTCCTCGGCGGTGGCCACGATGCAGAGCGTGCTCACCTCGGTCTCTGGCCGCGCCAGGAACGGCTCGACCAGCCGGGCGACGTGCCCCGACGTGAGGAGCGGCTCGTCGCCCTGGATGTTGACGTACACGTCGGCGGCACGCGTCTGAGCGACTTCCCACACCCGATCGGTGCCCGACGGATGATCTCTGGACGTCAGGACAGCGGGGATGCCGAAGCCACGGCAGGCGGCGACGACCTCATCGGCGTCGGTCGCGACGATCACGTCGCTGAGGACGCCGGCCTTCCGCGCGCGCTCGTACACGTGACACAGCATGGGACGGCCGGCGATCTCGCGCAGGACCTTGCGGGGCAGCCGGGACGACTGGAGCCGCGCCGGGATGACGCCGAGAACGATCACGGGAAGCTGCGGATGGTGCGGAGGAGCGATGGCCGGGGATCGGCGTCGGGCGAGAACGGCATGACGACCGGCATGGTGAGCCCGGCCTTCGCGAACTGGACGACACGCTCGCGGCAGAACTCCGCGGGCCCGATGACGCCGAGGCCGTCCAGCACGCGGGGCGACACCCGGGTCACCGCGCCCGCGCGATCACCCGTCTTCCAGGCGGCGTTGATCGCGTCCACCTCGGACGTGAAGCCGGACGACCGGAAGAACTCCGCGTAGGCGTCGACGATCGCGTAGCCGGTGATGTCGCGCGCGAGCCACTGCCGGGCGGGCGCTTCATCGTCGGTCACGCACGTGCGCACGAAGGCCGCGATCTCGAAGTCGCCGAGGCCGCGTCCGGCCCGGCGTGCCCCGGTCTCGATGTGGCGAATGGAGGCCCCCACGGTCTCGGGGGCCAACCAGTTGAGGAGCACGCCGTCGGCGACCTCGCCGGCCAGCTCCAGCATCTTTGGCCCGAGCGCGCCCAGGTAGATGCGCACGGGCGTCGACGGCAGGCTCAGCCGGAAGTTCTTGATCCGATGGAACTCGCCCTCGAAGTTGACGCGCTCGCCGGACAGCGCGAGACGCAGGACCTGCACCGCCTCGCGCATGTGCGCGAGTGGCTTGCGGAACGGCAAGCCGTGCCACTGGCCGACGATGATCGGGCTCGACACGCCGACGCCGAGCGCGACACGGCCCGGTGCCAGGTGACCGAGCGTGGTCGCCGCCATGGCCAGCACGATCGGTGTCCGCGTCTGGATGGGGACGATGCCACTCGCCACACGCAACCGCGAGGTGTGCACCGCGATCACGGCCAGCGTCATCAAGGCGTCGGCGCCCGAGGCCTCCGCGGCCCACGCCGTGTCGTAGCCGCGCGTCTCCGCTTCCTGAGCGAGCGCGATCATCTCGCGGCCGGGGAATGCGGAGAAGGGGAGGACGACACCGAGCTTGCTCACGGCGTCTTGGACTCGATGGGATGGGCGATCACGTCGCCGGAGTATACCCCACCCGTCCTGCGATGCCCCCGATCGGTCGGGGATTTCGCGGGATCGCCGGAGCGCCGATGCTATGCTGAACCACGGTGGGCGGCCGAGCGCGATGAGGCGAGGAGCGAACCTCGGTGGGGTCGTAGCTCTCGTCGGCGTCCTGTGCGCGTTCGTCTCGTCCTCGTTGGCTGCGTCGATTCCCTCCGATGTGAAGAAGGCCGTCGCGTTCGTCTTTCTGAGCGATGACCGGGGAGAACCCGCAGTCGACCGGAGCGGGCACCCGATTCCGCTGGGGACAGGCTTCCTGGTCGGCGTCCCGAAAGGCCGCGCCCGTGATCGCGTGTATCTCTACTTCGTCACGGCGAAGCACGTCATTCGCCAGAACAGCACCGGGCCGCTCTACAGCACGATCCTCGTCCGTTTCAACCGGCTCGATGGATCGGCGGGCTTCGTCCGCCTGAGGATCTCGGGTGAGGGCGACCGTGAACGCCGGACGTTCTTTCACAGCGATCCCGCCGTCGATCTCGCCGTCTTTCCGGTGTCGCTCGACGACACCGTGTTCGATTTCAAGTTCGTTCCGCGCGACTACCTCACGGCGAAAGACGAGTTCACCCAGCTCCAGATCGTCGAAGGCACGGAGGTCTTCTTCGCCGGCCTGTTCACGCCATTCGCCGGAGAGCCGCGAAACTACCCGGTCGTGAGATTCGGAAGGATCGCCCTCGTCACTGGTGAGCCGATCAGCTGGGAGGGCACGAAGACGAATCTCTACCTCATGGAGTCCGCCTCGTCCGGCGGCACCAGCGGATCGCCGGTGTTCCTCTACCGCGGCTCGCTGCGGCCCAACGCGTACGCGCTCTTCAAACTGGCGGGCGTCATGACAGGCCAGTCCGCGACCGTGCGGCCCGCGGTTTCCGTGCCGGACGGCGGTGCGATCCCGGCGAGCGTGTCGAACGCGGGCATCGCCGGGATCGTGCCGTGCCACCGGCTGTACGAGATCCTCTTCGGCCCGGAGCTCGAGGCGCTGCGAACGAAGAACCAGTAGCCGCTCGCGTCCGGGCGCGTCTCCTCTCACCCCACCGTCGTACTATCATGACCCCACGGAGGGCCCATGAAGCTCCTGGACGGCAAGACGGGGATCATCTTCGGCGTCGCCAACAAGCGCTCGATCGCCTGGGCCATCGCTCAGTCGCTCTCGGCCGCCGGGATGAGACTCGCCTTCACGTACCAGGGCGACCGGCTGAAGGAGAACGTCGAAGAGCTGGCCGGCCCGCTTCCGGGCTCGCTGCTCTATCCGTGCGACGTCACCTCCGACACCGAGATCGCCGGCGTCTTCACGGCCCTCGGGCGCGAGACCGGCGCGCTCGACGTCCTCGTACACTCGGTGGCGTTCGCTCAGCGGGAAGATCTGGAGGGCGCCTTCAGCAAGACGTCGCGCGAGGGCTTCCGGGTCGCCCACGACATCTCCGCGTACTCCCTGGTCGGCCTCACCCGCGCGGCGCTGCCGCTGCTCGAGAAGTCGGGCCAAGCGTCCGTCCTGGCCATGACGTACTACGGCGCCGAAAAGGTCGCCACCGGCTACAACGTCATGGGCGTGGCGAAGGCGTCGCTGGAAGCGACCATCCGGTATCTCGCCGCCGACGTGGGCGCGCGGGGGATTCGTGTGAACGCGATCTCGGCGGGGCCGGTCAACACGCTGGCCGCGCGCGGCATCCGCGGCTTCACGGAGATCCTCAAGCACCACGCGGAGAAGGCGCCGCTCAAGCGCAACGTCGAGTTGCGCGAGGTCGGCGACACCGCGCTCTTCCTCGCCTCGCCGCTCTCGTCAGGGATCACCGGCGAGGTGATCTACGTCGACTGCGGTTACCACATCATGGCGGTCTGACGGAGAGGCCGGTCCGGACGTGAGGCTCCTGCCGGACCTCGCCCTCACGCCCGGCGGCTGGGTGGCCGACCGCGCGATTGCGATCACCGACGGCCGGATCGCGTTCATCGGCCCGGTGGGTGCCGTCGAGCCCGGCGACGTGAGGCTTCGGGACAAGGCACTGCTGCCGGGGACGGTGAACGCCCATTGCCACACCTTTCAGTCGCTGTTGCGCGGGCTCGGCGACGACCTGGATTTCATGGGCTGGCGCGACCGCGTGCTCTATCCCTTCTCGGAGCGACTCGATCGGAATGGCATCGCACTGGGCGCGGCGTTCGCCTTCGCCGAGATGCTGTGCCACGGCGCGACCACCTGCGTGGATTTTTTCTACCTGAACGACGACGGCAACGAGAACGCGGAGGCCGTCATCGAGGCGGCGCGCCGCGTGGGCATCCGGCTCGTGCTGGCGCGCGCCCTCTACGACTGGGAGGGCGCTCCCAAGCGCTACCGCGAGTCCGTCCCCGATGCGCGCCGACGCGTGGAATCGCTCATCGCGCGCCATCGGCACGACGACACGGTCGACGTCCACCCGGCGCCCCACAGTCCGCACGGCGCGTCGTCCGCCATGATCCGGGCCGGCTGGGAAGTCGCGGAACAGGCGGGCACGCCGTTTCACATCCACGTGGCCGAGGGGCAGTACGAGGGCCAGCGGACCCTCGCCGAGCACGGAGCGACCCCGATCCGCTACCTCGACGCGCTCGGTGTGCTGGGGCCGCGGACGATCGCCGTGCACTGCGTGTGGCTCGACGACGACGAGATCGCCCTCATGGCGGCTCGCGGTGCCGCGCTTGCCTACTGTCCGTCGTCGAACATGTTCCTGGGGGACGGGATCACCCGCGTGACCGAGATGCTGGCGGCCGGCGTTCGCGCCGGGCTCGGCACCGACGGCGGCTGCACGAACAACCGCCTTTCGGTCTTCGAGGAGGTGCGGATGACCTCGCTCCTGCAGCGCGTCCGCCATCTCGACGGAACCGCGCTGGGCGCGAAGGCGGCGTTCGACCTCGGTACTCGATCGGGCGCGGCCATGCTGGGCCTCGACACCGGCACGATCGCCCGTGGTCAGCTCGCCGACCTCGTGGCCGTCGATCTCGGCGACCCTTCGCTGCACCCGCGCACCGATCTGCTCGCCTCCGTCGTCTACGCGATGTCGCCCCGGGCGATCACCGACGTCTGGGTCCACGGGCGCCCTGTCGTCGCAGACCGCCGGTTGACGACGTTGGACATGGACGAGCTCCTCGCGCGCGTTCGGGCCCTGACCACCGGTTGGCGACTCTAGGGCCATGCTGACGCGACGCGGCCTGCTGAAAGGCACCGTGGTGATGATGGCAGCGCCGGCCGAGGTCAAGATTCTCGACCGTGTCACTCTCAGCCGCTTCGATTTCGAGTCGGGCGACGTGACGGGATGGACGACCGTGGCGGGGACGTGGACGGTCGAGGAGATGGACGGTGCGCCGAGCGGGCGAAGGGTGCTCGTCCAGCGAAGCACCGGCAACGCCTTCAACGTCATCGTGGCCCCACCCGGGCCCTTCTCCGACATCGACGCCTCGGTGAAGTTCAAGCCGATCTCGGGCCGCGAGGATGCGTCGGGGGGCATCGTGGTCCGCTTCGGCGGCGGCCGGTATTACGTCGTCCGCGCCAACGCCCTCGAGGACAACCTTCGTCTCTATCACTACGACCGCCGACGTCGTCAGCTCGCCACGGCCGACGTGAAGGCCCCGGCTCTCGGCCAGTGGCACACGCTCCGCATCCTCGCCGTCGGTGATCATCTGCAGAGCTGGCTCGATGGCAGACTGCTCCTGGATCATCACGACACGCGCTCCCGGGCAGGACAGGTCGGCCTGTGGACCAAGGCGGATTCCATCACCGCCTTCGACGACCTGTCGATCCGCGGCTCGTGACCGTTTCGCCGGCACCGGGCGCGGGCTCCCGCTGATGTCGGGCACGGCGCTGGCGCTCGTGCTGACGGCCGCGCTCGTCCACTCCGGATGGAACGCGCTGGCCAAGCGCGCCGGCAACCCGCTCGCCTTCCTCTGGTCGTCGGTGACGCTGGCAACCCTGATCTTCTTGCCGCTGAGCGCCGGGTTCCTGCGAGACGGACTCCCGGCCTCGGCCGTACCGTACGTGATCGGCACGATCGTGATCCACGCGGCGTACTTCTACGCCCTGGGGCGTGCGCTGGGGAGCGGAGACTTCTCCCTCGTCTATCCCATCGCGCGGGGCCTCGGTGTGGGCCTGGTGCCCGTGGGCGCTCTCCTGTGGCTCGGCGAACGCCTGTCACCGCTCGGCGCCACCGGCGTCGGCCTGGTCGTCATCGGGATCGTCCTGGCGAACGTTGCGGCGGGCGGCTTTCGTCGTCAGCCGGGCGGGGGCGTGGGGAAGGGGACCGGGTGGGCCGTGGTCACTGGAGTGACGATCGCCACCTACTCGCTGGTGGACAAGGTCGGCGTCACCACGCTGCACCCGCTGCCGTACCTGGCACTCATGGGCGCGGGGATCAGCGTGCTGCTCCTGCCATCGGTCTGGCGCGCGGCGGCGTTGCGACACGAGTGGAGGATCAACTGGCCGACGATCCTCGTGGCCGCGTGCCTCAATCTCACCAGCTATCTGCTGGTGCTGTTCGCCTTTCGGCTCTCGAAGGCGGCCTACGTGGTGGCGGCGCGTGAAACCTCGATCGTCTTCTCGGTGCTGATCGGCGGGATCTGGTTCGGAGAAGGACGACTCGCCCGTCGCCTGGCGGCGGCCGGGGTCGTGCTCGCGGGCGTGGCCTGCGTCGCCCTCGCCCGCTAGCGCTTCAAGTGGAGGACCGAGTGCTCGCGTCCCGACGCCACCTCGGCCGGCCGGCCCTTGGTCATCTTGCAGTGGCCCTCGAAGAGCACGCCTTCCTCGACGACGACGACGGGCGCCTCGACGTCACCGAAGACGCGCGCGGTCCCCCTGAGCTCGACACGCTGGCTGGCCAGCACGTTGCCCACGACCTCGCCGCTGATGACGACCGTTCCGGCCCTGATACTGGCGTTGACCACGCCCTTCTCGCCCACGATCAGCGTGTCCTTCGTGTGGATCTCGCCGCTGAAGTGGCCGTTCATCATCACGGTCCCGTCGAACGTGTACTTGCCCTCGATCTGCGAGCCTTCGTCGATGAAGGCGGTCAGGTCGCCCGACTTCGGCGAGGCCTTCACGTTCCTGCCCCAGGACATGGTGGCCGCGGCCCGATGCGTCGGTTACCGACCGACGCGCTTCTCGTCGATCAGATAGACAGAGCGTTGGCCCTTGCCGTCCTCGTTGATCTTGGTCACGTTGCCGTTGAAGAAGCCGCCCTTGGAGATCACCAGCGAATCGGTCTGGATGTTGCCGCTGACCCGGCCCGTCTCGGCGATCTCGACGTTGCCGGTCGCCACCATGTTGCCCTCGTACTGGCCCATGATGACCGCATCGACGGTCTTGACGTCCGCGGTGACCACGCCCTTTTCGCCGATGACGAGTCGGCCGGCCACGTTCAGCTCTCCGCCCACTTCACATTCGATCTGGATGGAGTCGGAGATGTCGAACTTGCCCTCGACCTTCGCGCGGTCGCCGGCGATGGTCAGGAGAGTGATCGGGGTGCCATCGGACTGCGATTGAGGGCCCGAGGCCTTCTTTCCCAACATCGAAGCCTCCTTCATCAACGTGAGCTGCCACGACCTGACGTCATCTCCGGGCCGGCCCGGAGGATCTGAGCGAGCGGGCCTAGAAGGCGTTCATGCGGTAGAAGACGACGGTTTTTCAGACTTAGCATTGTTCGGGACAGAGTGTCAACTTCACCTCCGGTGGTAGAGCGCACGGCTCCGCCGGTGGAGCAGATCGACGCGCTTCGCCCTAAGCGCTTGTCAGAAGGAGCGGATGAGGCGGGCGACCCGTTCGTCGTGCGACTGGAACGGATCCTTGCAGAGGATCGTCTCGCGCTCCGGGTCGTTCAGCTTGAGGTAGACCCAGTCGACCCGGTAGTCCTTGCCCTTCAAATTGGCCTGACGGATGAACTCGCCACGCAGCCGCGCCCGCGTCGTCTGGGGCGGGACGTGCTTGGCCTGCTCGATCGTCTCGTCGTCGGTGATCCGGTCGACCATGTCGCGGCTGGCTAGCTTGTAGTAGACGCCGCGATCGGGGCGGATGTCGTGGTACTGGAGATCCATCAGGGAGATCTTGGGATCACGCCAGCTCAAGCGATTGCGGGTCATGTAGCTCTCGATCCACTGGCGCTTGATGACCCAGTCCAGCTCGCGCTCGAGCTGCGTCGGATCCGTCTCGAGCTTCTCCAGTACGTCCGTCCAGCGGGCGAGCACGTCCTTCGTCACCGGATCGGCGTTGATCGAGTTCACGTAGCGCGTCGCGTACTCGAGGTATTCGAGCTGGAGCTGGAGCGCGCTGATGGCCCTTCCGTCCTTGAGCTTCACGGTCTCGCGCAGCGTCGGATCGTGCGAGATGTCGCGGATGGCCTGGACCGGCGACTGCAGCGAGTAGTCGCGGTCGAAGAAGCCGTCCTCGATCATGTCGAGCACGAGCGCCGTGGTCCCGATCTTGAGGTAGGTCGCGACCTCCGACATGTTGGAGTCGCCCACGATGACGTGGAGGCGCCGGTAGCGCTCCGCGTCGGCGTGCGGCTCGTCGCGCGTGTTGATGATCGAGCGCGACGACGTGGTCGCTCCCGAGATCTCCTGGCAGATGTGCTGGGCGCGCTGGCTCAAGCAGTAGTGGAAGCCGCGCGGCGTCTGCAGCACCTTGCCCGCGCCCGCGAAGATCTGTCGGGTGACGAAGAACGGGATGAGCGCCTCGGCCAGCCGCTGGAAGGACACGTCGCGGCTCACGAGATAGTTCTCGTGGCAGCCGTACGAGTTGCCGGCCGAGTCGGTGTTGTTCTTGAAGAGGAGGATGTTGCCCGAGATGCCGTCCTCCCGCAGCCGCTTCTCGGCTTGATGCAGGAGATCCTCGACGATGCGCTCGCCGGCCTTGTCGTGGATCACGAGCTCGGTGACGTCGTCGCACTCCGGCGTGGCGTACTCGGGGTGGAATCCGGTGTCGAGATAGAGCCGCGCGCCATTCTCGAGGAACACGTTGCTGGAGCGACCCCAGGACACGACCCGCCGGAACAGATAGCGCGCGACCTCGTCGGGGCTCAGGCGCCGCTGTCCGCGAAGCGTACAGGTGACCCCGTACTCGTTCTCGAGACCGAAGATTCGACGCTCCACACGCGGAGCGTACCGGCACTCGAGTGACTTCTCGGACCGGTTCGACAGACCGCCGTAGGATCATGTGGTGGTGCCCATGCAGCGACTGACCTGGGTCAGCGGGTCGTTCTCGGCGCACGTGCTCAATGCGCGTCTGCGCTCCGAGGGCATCGACGCCGAGCTGCGCGGCCCGGTCGACGGGCCGTACGCGCTCACCGTGGGCGACCTCGCTCGCGTCGACGTCTACGTGCCTGCCGATCAGATGGACGACGCCCAGCTCGTGGTGCTCGCAGCTGAGGTCGACGCCACCCTGGCGGCACCGAGCGAGTGGAGCGGCGAGAAGAAGACCCGGAGTGCGTGGGCACGGGGCGCCGCCGTCGCCGCGCTCCTCGCCGCCGCGATCGCGCCGATCGTGCTGTACGCCCGGCTGGGCTGACGACGTCGGTCAGCCGGCGAGCAC
>WNGG01000205.1_pt1 | contig 66733 bp, 65 predicted proteins | sample 5400661 | NCBI WGS metagenome assembly WNGG01 (sample SAMN13153372, study PRJNA577476) | soil metagenome | isolation source: 100 cm soil or saprolite under Garry oak tree replicate 1 | place: USA:California | collected 2016-06-15
CCGCTCAAGGGTCGTGCCGCAGTCCGCGAGTGGAACAAGACGTTCATGACCGCGTTCCCGGACGTGCGCATCCGGAAGGAACGGAGCTTTGGGCAAGGCGATTGGATCTGTGTGGAAGGCACGATCGTCGGCACGCACAAGGGGCCCCTGCCGGGACCCGGTGGCCGAACGATTCCTGCCACGAACAGACCGATTCGACTGAACGTGGCCGCCACGCTCAAGGTCGAGGGCGGCGAGGGGACGGAGGTCCACATGTACCTTGACCAGCTGGCGCTGATGGCCCAGCTCGGCCTCACCCCGTAAGCCCGCCGACAGAAGGATGTGGGGGCGGGGACTTGGGTACACAGGCGTCGATGCATGACAACTCGATTCGACGAGACTCGAAATTGGGAGGCATTTGCGGGGTCCTAACGGGGCTCCTCTTCATCGCGGCGCTTGGGTTCGGGTACAACTTGCCCGATAGTCCGTCACAGGCCGATGCGACCCTCGCCGGCTTCGGCTCGTTGCGGGTCTCTTTCCTCGCCGCGGACGTCTTTCTCGGGCTTGCCGTGGTTTTCGCAATCCCGTTCATCGGCGAGTCCATCACGCTAGACACCCTCTCGGGGGCCTACGCTGCGGGAGGCGCATCCAGGACTGCTGCGGTCGTCGTCGCCCAAGCCGTGATCGGCTTCGGGGCGGTGGCCATATTCGGCCTCCTTGTCGTCTTCGCCGGTGTTGCCATGTACGGGTTCGTCGCCATCAAGGGCCGGCGCTTCCCGCGTTGGCTCGGATTCGCCGGGATTTTAGGAGCCCTTTTGTCCCTCGGGACCCCTGTGCCGGTGGTCGGGACCTTCTTGTTTGCTGTCGCCTTCGTGCTCCTCCTCCTTTGGATCTTCGCCACATCCGCGTACCTTTGGAGGCCAATGATCGGGAAGACGATGCGCTAGGGAGCGCGAGCAGTCTTCCAAGCGGGCAGAATGAGGATTCCGGCGATACTTTGGTCTCAAGCGATGGAATAGACCGCCGGTAAGGTAGATTCATCCGTCTACAGCTTGGTCGTCAAACTGCCGTTGCAAATCGCGTGTCGTTCGGTTGTCCGAGTGTCCACGAGAGTTCGAAGCTCACCACAGGAATTGGAAAAAGAGTTCGATTCCGCCGATAGCCACCAGGGAGAATTGAACTCCCGACCTGCCGCTTACAAGGCGGCTGCTCTACCGACTGAGCTATGGTGGCGCGTCGAGCCGATGGGACGTTGCGATAAAAGCGTTTTGCGCGGGCCTCGACCGAATTCTCGCAAAAGAATCTCATTCTTGGGAATCATGGAAAAGGCTTTATTCGAGCCACCCGGCCTCCACGGGATTGCGTGACCGGTCTTCCATGCCCAAACTGCGGTAGCGAACTCGCCTTTCTGGAGCAATACGGACGTCACTTCTGTTACGCGTGCGGCCGATATGCGCCGGAAGGCTTCGGGGATCAGGGCGCAAAACGGTGTCCGATGTGCACCGGCATCCTGTCGTACGTCACCCAATACGATCGATACTACTGTTTCCGCTGCAACGCCTACCCTCCCGAAGGCGTGTTCATGGACACGAAGGGCGGGGCCGCGGCTTTGCCCACGCCGCCCATCCCGGAGCCCGCTGCCACGAGCCAGACCGCTCTGGTCGTCGTGGAACCACCTAAGGCCGTGGAACCGGAACCGATGCAGGTCGAACCGGAAACGAAAGCGGTCTCCGTGGACGAGGAACCCAAGGCCGTCTCCGTGGAACAGCAGACGGAGCCCGCGCCGGTCCTCCGGGCGGAACCAACGCCCCAAACGGAGCCTGAGGCACGAGCGGAAGAGGAAATCTCCCAGGAGGAGCCCGACACATCGGTCGCGAAGCCGGCCCTCGGCCGCGCCGAAATCCGGGAGGCCAAGAAACCCGTTCTCATGGACCTCTGCAAGGCCTACGGTCTCGATCCCAGCGGTACGAAAGAACAGCTCCGGGAACGGTTGCTGAGCTACCTCGACGACAGGGAGGCCGAACAGCGACCGGGGCCGAGTCCCATGGAGATCCCGATCGTGTTTCCGCAGGCAGCGCAGGAATCTGCCACGCCTCCGACACAGGCGGAACCGGTCACCGAACCGAAGCCTGCCCCACGCATGATGATCACGGCAGCCCCTCGCATGGTCCCGGAGGTGGCCAAGAAGGTCGTCGACACCTTCCGGCCGGCCGACGCGGCCATCGCTCCTGTCGCGGTCGACACCGCGCCATCTCCGTCAGGTGACGTCCAAGCTTTCGTGGTTCCCGCCGTCGCAGCGACCCCGACTCCGGAAGTTGTCACCGGACCGCCGCCGACGATCCCGACCACGAAGGTCGAGCAACCATGTCCGACGTGCGGTCGTGCATTGACCTACATTCAGCAATACAACCGTTGGTATTGTTACTCATGCGGCGCGTACGCGCCGAAGGCGAGATTGAAATTTGCTTGCCCGACGTGTGGCACAGCCCTCCGCTGGATTCTTCAATATGAGCGGTGGTGGTGTGATGCGTGTCGGAAATACGCGCCCTCGGATCTCCCGAAGCCTGAGCGGACCTCCATCGTGGTAACCTCCGCGGCTGCGGTCGCTCGCGGGGCGTCCGTGGCCGCGGCGACGATCGTCCATCGGCACCGCAGCCCCGGGAGCGGGATCGGTCTCGTCGGGTTCGGGATGGTCCTGTTCGTGCTCTACGAAGTCCTCGTCGACCTTCCGGTGGCACTCTCCACCGGAACGGCATCCCTCCTCGCACCGGACGTGGCTTTCGGCCTGCGGTTCTTCGCCTTCGTCTTCGTCGCCCTCGGAGCAATCATGGGCCTGTACGCGGTTCGAGACCGGCGCTGAGGACGCAAAAAGGTTTTTCCGCCTCCCGACGTTCGACACGAGCCCATGCGACTCCAGCAACTCGTGAAAGACGAACGACGCCCGCGAGATTTCGATCCGCGACAGTACATCTCCACGTGGACCGAGAAGGACCTCCTCCATGGAAAGGTCGTAGATGCGTGGGTCATCATCTTCCGCACACGAGGCTGTTACTGGGCGCGCGCGAGCGGCTGCTCGATGTGCGGCTACGTGAACGACGTCGCCCAGGAGGTCGCGCCCGCCGACATCCTGCATCAACTCGACGCCGTCCTGCGGAAGCATGAGTCCCAGCCGATGGTCAAGGTGTACACGTCGGGGAACTTCTTCGACGACCACGAAGTGTCGCCGGAGGTCCGCGAGACGATCCTCAAAGGATTGGGCGACCGGTGCGACAAGGTCATCGTGGAAACCCTTTCCCACCTGTTGCGAACAGAGCAGGTCGAACGAGCGATGCACCACGTCGACGAACTCGAGATCGCCCTCGGCCTCGAATCGACGAACGACCGTGTCCTGCGATTTGCGGTCAACAAGGTGTGGGGTCTCAAGGAGCACGCCCACGCGGCGCAGCTCGCGCACGCGACCGGGGCGACGGTTAAGACGTACCTGCTGATCAAACCGCCCTTGCTCACGGAGCGAGAGGCGATCGAGGACGCCGTACGATCCGGACACGAGGCAGACCCGTACAGCGACACAGTCTCATTCAATCCGGTGAACGTCCAGAGCCGGACCATCGTCGACCGTCTGTTCCGCCGCGGGGAGTACCGACCACCCTGGTTGTGGTCCGTCGTCGAGGTCTTGGAGAGGACGAGGGATCTCCACGCCCACGTGAAATCCCATCCGACGGCCGGGGGCATGGTACGGGGGGCCCACAACTGCGGGTCGTGCGACCGCAAGATTGTGAACGCCATGGAGGAATTCTCCCTCGGCCTTCGACACGAGTTTGACGATCTCGCCTGCGAATGCAAGGACGTTTGGCGCGCCTACTCCGATGCCCAGGAGTTCATGTTGACTCCGGCGGACCCGATCGCGATTCTGGAGACGTAACGTTCATAGGAACCGCGAAGTTCCGGAATCGGAACACGATGCGCGACTACGAGCTGAAGCGGGGAATCGCGAAAACCCTCGAGGGCGATGGACTCCGACAGATTGGCGTGGAGACATTCGGGGAAGCCGGCACGGAGGGGAGCCGGATCATCGTGTCGTTCGGGGCAATCGAGAAGATGATCGCATGGACGGACGGCAAGAAGCTGTTCGTCGACACGACCATGAAGGCGGGTGCACCGGACCATGTGGCGACGGAGACCATCAAGGCCTTCAACACGTTCCTTGAGAGGGCGACTGGCTATACCGCGAGGGAGCGGAGCAAGAAGGCACAGGCGGCAGCGAAAAAGGGAGGGCCCTGAGGAGCTCTCTCGCTGACGCTCGGCCTTACGGGAAAAGGGAACGGGGACCCCGGTTCAACCGAAGAGCGCACCGAGCCCCGCTGCCGCCTCTTCTTCGGAGACTTTCTCTTCTTCCTTCTTCTCCTCTTTCTTCTTCTCTTCCTTCTTTTCGGCGGCGGGCGCGGCCGCGGGCGCGGCGGCGGGCATCGCGACGGCGGCCTTCAGGGCCTCGTCGATGTTCACGCCTTCCAGCGCGGCCGTGAGGGCCTTCACGCGGGTCTCATCGACCTTCACGCCGGCGGCCGTCAGGACTTTCTTCAGATTGTCCTCGTTCACCGGCTTGCCGGCCGCGTGCAGGACCAGCGCGCCATAGATGTATTCCATCCGTGTTCACCTCCTTGTTCGATCATCATCCGATTTGTGAGCGGAGCTCCTCGTCGGCCGCACCGGGTGCACGGGCCGCGAGGGCGAGCATCTGGGCCTGGGCCTTGGCCAACAGGAGCTTGACCGTTTCCTTCGTCGGGAACTCCGATTCGACCGCGAGGCTGATGGCCTCCGTATGAGCTTTCGCGAGGAGCGGTCGAATCGTGTCCTTGGTCGGGTAGGCCGCCGCAAGCGCGAGGGCGAGGGCTTCCATCCCCGCCTGGGCAATCTGGCCCCGGACGACCACATCGTCGATGGCGAGCGCATCGCGCCGGAAGACCGTCCCAGCCTCGTACGCACCGCGTAGGTCCAGGCCCACGACGAGGGGGAAGATCTCGAGCCTTGCGAGCTGTTGAGCGACGTCCCTCGGAATTCGCTGCCCGGCCTTCACCATGAGCTTGTCCTGACGGATGACGACCTTGCCGCGCTCGATCGCGGCGGGGATGCCGGCCTTCTGGAGCTCCCCGACAACGGGACCGGGTTTGAAAGGAGTCTCGCCCGCCCGAACCCAGAGATCCTCCGGAGCGGCTTCGCCTCCGCGGGCGGGGGCCCGCGTCTTCGTCGCCTCGAGTTCCTTGAACAAACGGAACGGATTGATGTCCGCGGTCACGACCGCGGTCTGCCCGTCGATCGTCTCCCCCAATTTCACGAGGTCCGGTTTCTTCGCGTTCGCCTGTTCCAACGCGAGCCGGAGCAGGTTGTTCTTTGCCACCGTGATCGTCGCGCGGCCCCAGAGTTTCTTGCGGATCGCCTGGAACTGCGGCGCGGGGATCCCGTGGATGTTCACGATCCCGACCACCTGCGCCTTGGCGCATCGGGAGGCCAGGTCCTCCACGAGCCGTTTCTTGACCGGAGCGACATGGGCCATCGACATCACCTCAGAGGTACTTCACCGCGGGACCCATCGTCGTCTTCACGTAGGCTGATTGGATGTTGAAGCGCCCCCGCTCGAGCTTTCCCACGACCCGCCGCATCAGGGCGTCCAAGTTCTCCGCGAGGTCCTCGGGAGGCATGTCCCGCGTCCCAATCGCGGCGTGGAACGTCCGCTTGTCCCGACTCCGGACGCGGACCGTGTTCCGCATCGCGGTGATGAGGTTCGTCGGGTCTGCCGTGGGCGGCACCGGTCGTGGCATCTTCCCCCGAGGTCCCAGGACGACACCGAGTCGCTTCCCGATCACGGGCATCAACGGCGCCTCGGCGATGAAGAAGTCGCACGATTGCGCGAGGGCACGAGCCTTCCTTTTGTCGGTCGCGTATTCCTCGATCTCCTGCGGTTGGATGACCAAGTCCGCGACGTTTCTCGCCTTCAGGGCGAGCTCGCCGGAAGCGAACACGCAGATGCGAATCGGTTTGCCACGTCCCTTCGGCAGGACCACTTCCTCGTCCACTCGGTTCTTCGGGACGGACAAGTCGATGTCTCGCAGGTTCACGGCGAGCTCGACGGACTCCTTGAACTGTCGAGGCTTTGCGGCCTCCAGGAGCTTCCGGATGGTCTCGACCGAATGCTTGTCCGCCACGGAACATCGCCACCTGCAGTACGCTCGGCCAATCCAGCCTCCTGCAAAGGGAAGCCGACGAAAGGGCGTGGGCCTAATAAGGTTTCTGGGGCCGAACCAGAAGGCGGCGCTCGCCGCGCGTCGTTTCGCCTTTCAGTCCGATAGAGGCAATCCGGAATCGTTGCGGCACGATGTTCGTGGCATACGTCAACTCCGAGGGAGCCGCCGCATCAAGGATTTCGGAACGACCAGCTTCGCGGTCCGCCAGGGATCGACGTCTTGGCTGATCCGGAGGTCGCATGCAATGCTGGCGAGCATGTAGGCCTCGTCCCAGGGGAGATTCGCGCCGAGGGCGAGTAGCTGGACCCCGTCGTGGGTCGCGAGTTTTGCCGCCTCGTCCAAGGTCGGAGCGCTCGCCAACGCCATCCACGAGTCGGACGTCTCGACGAGCGGTCGATTCATTCGGAGTCCCCGGAGGACATCGACTTGCGCGCGAATGGTCCCCGCGATTTCAATTCCCGTCACGCAAACCTCGCCATCGGCCATCAGGGCGTGGATGTCTCCCATCGCAAGTTGGGCGCCCGGTTGGAACACGGGAAGATACACGGAGCTTCCCTTCGAGATCTCCTTCGTGTCCAGGTTCCCGCCGTGATCCCCCGGGTAGAAAGTCGTCCACTCCTTCGATGCTGGCGCGACTCCGATCGTCCCGACGTGCGGTCGCACCGGGAGTCGGATTCGCTTCGAGAAGACCGCGATGCCATCCTCGATCGGAATCACCTTGGTCCGCGGTCGGCCGACCTCGTCGCCCAAGACACCGTGACCGGAGACGATCGACTGGAAACCCCGCTCGGCCACACGGATATCCCGAATCTGGACTCGAATGACATCTCCCGGACGGGATCCGATCACCCCGACCGGTCCGGTGGCCCCATTGACTTGGTCCATGTCCAGTTGATCAAGCGTGTCCTTCTCCGTCCGAATACGACCCCCACACGCATCTTGACACACGAACTCGACGGTCTCTCCCGATCGGACCGTTGCGATCGGAGTCAGATCGGGTCCGAAAGTGTATGTGACGCCGTCTTGGAACGAAATCCGCCTCATCGAAGCCGCCTCGTCCGATAGAACCGGTTCACGGTAGATAAGTGGCACGGCGACAGGCGTATCTGCAATTCCATCGGTCCTCCCGGTGAAGCGGGATTCGTGAATCTCGCTGCCTATTATCATCCCTAGACTGATAACCACGCAATGCTTTTGTAGGGAAAGCCCTTGGCCACAACCATGCGGGAGGAGGACGCGGTAAGAGCCCTCGAAACTCTAGGACTGACCGGGAAGGAAGCGGCCGCCTACCTGAACCTGCAGCGAAGCGGGGCTTCGAGCGCGCAGCAGGTGAGTCAGTTGCTGGGGGTGCAATACCCGGCCGTGTATCGCATCTTGCAATCTCTCCAGTCCAAGGGATGGATTGACATCTCTCAGGAGCGGCCGAACCGATACCGGGCGAGGACCTGTGGATCTACAAGGGAGCCGAACCGATTGGTCGGAAGTTGCGAGAGGTGGTCCTCTCAAGCAACAGCCAGATCCTCTGCGTGAGTCCGTTTCCCGTCGCTCCGGAAATCCTCAGGCTCTTGTTCGACGCCCTCGGACGATCGCGACGGCGCGTCCGTGTCGTGCTCAGTGAAACGAACCGGCCGGATCTCGCGGAAATCGGTGGCCTCCTCAGTCGCAACATTCGCGTCCAGTTTCACTTTCCTCCGCGACCGCTCCCGAAAACCCGGTTGGCCCACACCTACGTCTTCCCGAGCGATGAGGAAGTCTTCATCCTGAATTCCTTCTACCGCGATGGAGAATTCGTCCCCGAGAAACTCCAAGGTCTGTGGGTCGGGGACATGGATTTCGTCCGCGTGCAGCTCGAGGCGATGCTCCTCGACCTATCTGAGCCCCGCGCGCGAAGGGCGCTCCCTCGATCCCGGCAATCCAGATGATTGATCAGCCGGCGAGCTGCTTGTCGTACTTGCCCGCCTGTATCTCCTTCGAGGCGTCCTTCGCGGACTTTCCTTCCACGGTGACGCCCATTGAGACACAGGTCCCGACGACCTCGAGGACGCGGGCTTTTAGGGTTTTCGCGAGCATGGCATCCGCCTTCATGTTCGCGACCTTGATCGCTTGATTCAGGGATAGGTTGCCGACCCGGGTCTTGCCCGCGTCTCCAGAACCCTTCTCGACCTTCAGTTCCTTGACAATCAAGGCAGAGGTTGGCGGCGTGCCGACCTCGATCGAGAAACCCTTCGTCTTCGGGTCGACGAGGAGCGTGACGGGGACCTTCATCCCCTCAAAGGATTTCGTCTTCTCGTTAATCGCCTTGAGGATCTCCACGATGTTCACTCCGAGAGGTCCAAGGGCAGGGCCGAGCGGGGGTCCGGGCGTGGCTTTGCCGCCGTCGACTAGAACTTGGAGCTTCTCGACCATGGAACGAGACCTAGGTCGGCCGGCCTCAGCCAGCGGGCCGGCATAAACGTTTCGTCGATGGCCGTCGGATGCCGAGGGCTCACTTGTCCTCTTCTTTCTGGAGGACTCGAACGCTGTCGCCGCGAACGGTCACGGGAATGCGTACCATCGCTTCGAACAGTTCGACGGTAATCTCTTCCTTCGTCTCATCAATCTTCATGACGCGGGCCTTCTCGCCTTTGAACGGTCCCGCGACGAGTTCGACGATATCGCCTTCCATGATCCCGCTCACAATCGGTTTCGGCGTCAGGTAGGCCTCGATCTCGTTGAACGAAATTCCCGTCGACTCGCCTTCGCCCTTCACCACGCCTCGGGCACGTCGCAGGCCCCGGACGATCTCTTCGAGCCGGTCCGGATTCATGCTCTCGACGTAGACGTACCCGCGGAAGTTCGCGGGCACCAGGATCGAGAACACGCCCACGTCTTTCGCCTTGGCCCGTGCGTAAATCGCGTCCGCCACGGCGCGCTCGTGTCCGATCGAGGACTTCACCGCCAGAATCGCCTGGCGCGCACTGAAACTGAGGGTCTTCGCGTCGAAGGCCCCCGGGTCCCCCTTGGAGATCGCGTTCACCACGACGTTCAGGCGGTCGCCGTAGCGGGCGCCCTTCGGGCATGTGACCGAGAGTGTGATCTCGCGTTGGCCATCCGCAATCAGCATGAACTCCTTCTCGGTGACCTTCGTGAAGGTGACGTCCCAGACCTTATCCTCGACGCCGTACAGCTTCACCGTCCATTCCGGCGGGTCCGGCAGGTCCGCGTTGTAGACCAAGTCGATCTTCAGTCGGATCGTGTCGTCTTCGGTCCCCGTATTCGTCACGACCACGGGATACTCCTTCGCCTGGCCGGCGGTGAGGGTGACCTTCTCCTCGGTGAGGTCGAGCTTCACCCCGTAATGACCGACCACCGGCGGCTCGGGCCGGGCCTCGGCCCTTGCCTCGCGCTTCGAGAAGTCGTCGAGCAGTCCCATCGAATCAGGTCCCCAGTATGCCGAAGAGTCCGCGGAAGACGTCGGGTCCATAGCGCATGATGAGGTAGATCACGAAGCCCAAGGCCCCTATCGCGACGATCCCTAATCCGGTGATCATCACGACTTTCGAATATTCGTCCGAGGTGGGCTTGCGGGCCATCTTCAGGACCCGGCCGTACTTGCCCTTCCCGAGGCGCTTCATCCGCTCCTCGATCCGACGTTGTACGTCCCAGCTCTTGTCCACGATGTCGGCCATATCCTCACCGGACGATGTCGACCCCGCCGTGGGAGCGTACGTGCTCTCCCGGGCCCAAGATCTGCTTCGAGCGGACCCCGGTCAGGATCAGCATGACCCTCAGCTTATGCTCGAGGCTCGGATCGACCGCGGCGCCCCAGATGATCCGCGCGTTCGGGGCGATCCGTCCTTGGACGATCTCGGCCACCTTTTCCGCCTCGGAGACGCTCATGTCGTTCCCGCCCGTGACGTTCACGAGGGCGCCGGTCGCCGCACTGATGTCGACGTCGATCAGGGGCGAGTTGATGGCTTCCTCGATCGATTCCTCGGCCCGATTGTCCGTGTCCGACTCGCCGAGGCCGATCATCGCGACGCCTCCGCCTTTCATGATCGTCTTGATGTCGTTGAAGTCCAGGTTCACCAGGCCGGGTTTCGTGATGACCTCGGTGATCCCCTTGATCGCTCGCATGAGCACGTCGTCCGCCACCTTGAAAGCCGCGTTCAACGCAAGACGCGGGACGAGTTCAAGGAGTTTGTCATTCGGGATCACGACGACCGTGTCTGCGAAGCTGCGGAGCTTCTCCAGGCCGTACTCGGCGTTCTCCGCCCGGATCGCCCCCTCGGCCCGGAACGGGAAGGTACAGATCGCGATCGTGAGGGCGCCCGCTTCCTTCGACAGCTGGGCGAGCACGGGAGCTCCACCGGTGCCGGTGCCTCCGCCGAGGCCGCAGGTGATGAATACCATGTCCGCGCCATGGACGACGGACCGGAGTTCGTCGGCCGCCTCCCGGGCGGACTCCTCGCCGACCTGGGGAAGGGCGCCGGCACCGAGGCCTCGCGTTACCCGACGGCCGAGGAGCAACTTGTGCGGGGATCGGATGATCAGTAGATGTTGGGCGTCCGTGTTCGCGGCGTACAGTTCGGCCCCCACGATGCCTGATTCGACAAGGCGGTCGATCGTGTTGCAGCCTCCGCCACCGATCCCGACGATCTTGATGTTCGTCCGGAGGCTCGCGAGGATCCGCTCGAGTTCGGCGTCTTCGGCACCGACCCCGATCGACTGGGTAGGGGACTCAGGCGCCCGAGTTTCGGCGCCCGATCGGGTCACGATTTCCCTGACGATGGAATCCATCCTTCGGCCCCCGGGAATTAGCCTCCCGGCTGGGGAGTAATTTCATTTCCTGCGTAAGAGCGTGCCGGTTATAAGGGTTGCGAGAACGCGGTTGACAAACGGGCGACTGCTGAGTCCGGGTCGCACCGACCATCGGAATCGGAGGCTGACCGACTAGCGGATCACATCGATTCCGACGCGAGCCCGTTCCTCGGACGGATCGCGACGCCCGACAATCTGTTTGGACTTCACGCCGGTCGCGACGAGCATGACGCGCAAGGTGTGTTCGAGCGACGGGTCCACCGTGGCGCCCCAAATGATGCGTGCGGTCGGCGAGACCTTCGACTGCACGACCTCGGCGACCCGTTCCGCCTCCGAGATGGTCATGTCGTTGCCGCCAGTGACGTTGATCAACACGCCGTGGGCCGTCGACACGTCGACCTCGAGCAGGGGCGAGTTGATCGCTTCCTCGATCGCCTCGACCGCACGGTTGTCGCCGACGGCCTGGCTCTCGCCCAAGCCGATCATGGCGACGCCACCGCCCTTCATGATCGTCTTCACGTCGTTGAAATCGAGGTTCACCAGGCCGGGCTTCGTGATGATCTCCGTGAGGCCCTTGATGGACCGCATCAGGACTTCGTCGGCGAACTTGAACGCCAGGTTCAGCGACTGCCTCGGGACGAGGTCGAGCAGCTTGTCGTTCGGGATCGTGATCACGGTGTCGGCGGCATCGCGCAGCCTCTCGAGGCCCCACTCCGCGCTCTCCATCCGGAGCTTGCCTTCCCCTCGGAAGGGCAAGGTGACGACCGCAATCGTGAGGGCTCCCATCTCCTTCGCCAGGCGCGCCACATAACCGCAACTACCGGTGCCGGTGCCGCCTCCGAGTCCGCAGGTCACGAAGACGATATCCGCGCCTTGGACGATGGCCCGCAATTCCTCTTCGGCTTCCCGGGCGGCCTCCTCGCCGATCTGCGGCAAGGCGCCGGCGCCCAGGCCTTTCGTGATCCGGCGTCCCAGAAGCACCTTCTTGGGGGACGTGATGTGGAGCAAGTGCTGCGCGTCCGTGTTGCACGCGAACAGTTCGGCCCCGACGATCCCTTCGCCGTAGACGCGGGCGATCGTGTTGCACCCTCCGCCACCGAGGCCGATGATCTTGATGTTCGTCCGCATCTTGCTGAGCATCTCTTCGAGCTCGGCATCCACCCGGCTGTCCTCAAACGCTGGAGCACTCCCTTCCCGGGCGAGCACATCCTCTAGCATCGAATTCATTGCGCCACCTGCAGAACCCGCGAGGTCATCCCATCCCGCAAGATGGGCGCGTATCCGGCGGACGCTATTTAAAAGTTGTCCGACGAACGTCCGCCGCGTTGACAAACGCCGTTGCGCCGCGTCGTATCGGAGCATTCAGCCGGAGAGCGCGGACAAGGCCGCCTTCCGGACCGCGGTCGCCGACTCCGCCGGCGCGGCGACCATCACGACCCAGTCGACGACTTGACGAACCTGGAGGGCGCGACCGAGCGAACTCACCCGGGAGAAGGGTTTCGCCTCTCCGTCGTCAAGGATCGGGACTTCCGTCTTCGCGATCCGCGGCTCGCTCAGGAGGAGTTCCGGGAGGGGCACATCGATGATCACTTGCCCCGGCGAGAGTCCGGCGCGTCGGGCGATGCGGTCCTCTGTCCTCCGACGTTCCATGGGATCTTTGAAGGAGGCGAGCACCGCGCGGGTCGCCTCCGTGAGCTCATCACGACCCGATGCGAGGACCCGTTTGTAGAGCTTGCGGTATTTGAGTCGCAGAGCGATCTCCTTCTGGAACGGCCCCTGGCGCACGAGCCAGTTCAGGAGTTCGTGGTCCACCATCTTCTGGATGTCCGCGATCGGGGCCTCCGATCGTTCGACCGCGCGAGATAGCATCTGTTCCGCGATCCTCACGGTCTTGTGGAAGTAGACCGAGGAGTACATCAGGCCCCGTGCGACGAGCATTCCCTCCAGGGCGGGGAGGCCCTTCCGATCGAGGGCCAGTTCCCCGCGGTGGATGCGGAGGGTCTGGAGGAGCCGCGAGAAGTCGATCGTCCCATGGGAGGCCCCCGTGTAGTGAGCGTCCCGCATCAGGTAGTCGATCTGGTCTGCGTCCATCGGACTATGGATGATCTGAGCCAAGTACCGCGGCGGCTCCTTGCGATTGCTCGGCACGATCCACTTCGCGCCCTTTTCAGACGGTCCGCGGATGAGGGCCGCAACCGCTTCCGGGTCCACTCCGTGCCGCTCGAGGATTCCGTGGATCCGCAGGACCTCCGGGAACGCCCCGCGATCCTCCGGCGAAACGTTGTCATCCTCGCCCGTGATGATCCGCTGTGTCAGATGCATATGGTCCACCGCGAGCTCGCGGCTCAGCACGTGTTCGAGGGTGTGCGAGAACGGCCCGTGACCGACGTCGTGGAGGAGGCCCGCGGCTTGGACCAGTTTTCGTTCCTCGGGGGAGAGGTCGAGAGCCTTCGCCATCTCGCCGGCGACATGGCCCACGCCGAGGCAGTGCTCGACCCGGGAGTGGTTCGCGCCCGGAAAGACGAGGTACGTCAGCCCGAGTTGCCGGATCGAATTGAGCCGCTGCAGCTCCAGGGTCTCGAGCAAGTCGAGCGTGAGCGGCTCCAGACGGATCGTGCCGTGAACCGTGTCCGTGACGGTCTTCAGGTCCGCCATCCTCCGACCGACTGCGGGGAGCGAATAAAAAGATTCGTTCGAACCGTTTCGCGAATCGTCAGCCGAATCGCGGGTCGATTTCCCAGGATCGTTCAAGCCGCGGCCTTGGACAAGAGGTGGTAGTCGAGGCCGGAGAGCATGGGGTTGAAGTAGTAGCCCCGCACCCAGGTGCGCTCCACATGGAAACTCCTCGACTGGTAGACCCACAGGTAAGGCACGTCGTCCACGACCGCGCGCGTGGACAGATCCTGATACATCCGGTCGCGCCTCGTCGCGTTCAGCTCGGCGGCCGCGGCATCGATCAAGCGGTCCAAGGTCCCGTTGCTGTATCCCACTCGACCGGAGAAGAGCCCGCCCGTGCGCAGGAACGGGACCACGTAGTCGTCGGGATCCGCATAGTCGGCACGCCAGCCCAAGAAGAAAATCGGGAGTCCCTTCGCCCGGAGCGTCGTCAGATACGCGGGCCAATCGAGGGCCCCTACCCCGACCGTAATCGGCCCGGCTCCTTTCTGATCGTGTAGCGCCTCGAGGCCTTGCTTCAGGACGAGGCATCCTTGTCGGCGCTCCGTATTCCCCGCGTTGTAATACAGAGTAATGTTGAATCCCGTGGTCCAATAGGGAGTCTGCTGGAGTTCCGCCGCCGCCCTGGTCAAGTTGTGCGTGAACAAGGGCGTACTCATGTTGTATCCGGGAATCCCCTTCGCGATCGGGCCGCGGAGTTGGATGCCGCTCTTGAACGTCACGTTGTCCATGAAACCGTCGTAGTCGAAGGCATAGCTGAACGCCCTCCGGACATGAATGTCCGAGAAAAAGGTCGCCGGGACTTCGAGGCGGTCGGGCACCGCGGAGCCGTTGATGGCCTGGTTGTAGCCGAACACGGTCACATCGAATGAAGGTCGGTCTTTCACGATCCGGAGGGAGGTGTACCGGGGCGTTCCATCGGGATTCATCACGTCGAATTGGTGGTCCCGGTTGATCGCCGCGGCGTCCGCGTCCCCGGAGAGCAGCATGAACTCGCGGGTGACGACATCGTTCGCCTTCTCGATGCGGACCTCCTCCAAGGGGGCCAGCGTCCCCCAATACTGGTCGAAGCGGTCCAGGACAACCGCCTGGTTCGGCACCCAGGTGCCCAGTTCGAAGGGGCCGGTGCCGCAATCGCGATGGCGATCCAAAATGTCGTTGCGGATTCCCCAATAGTCCCAGGGTTCGGCGCACGCCTTCTCGACCACGGACCCGACGGTGAAGGCCATCGACTGCAGGAACGCGGGGTACGGGCGCGTCAGGTGGATTCGAACTTGGTTCGTCCCAATCTTCTCGACCGTCGAGTTGCTCACGGCCCAGGCGACGGTGCGATTCATCGGTTTCATCGACCATGCGGCCCCTTGAGCCGCCGTCTCGAGGACCTTCTGAATGTTCCACGGGATATCTGCCCGAGAGGGAAAGGCCGTGTCCGCGTAGTCGGCCAAGGTGCACGACCGATTCGCTTGCGGACCGCAACCCACCATGTAATTCGCGACATGATTCGTGAGAACCTGCTCCAGAATCCAGGAAGGTCCGTTGGGATCATGCATGGCGAGGACCCGTCGGATCGAATACACGACGTCATCGGCGTCCATGACCGCGCCGCTGTGAAACTTCACGCTCGGTCGAATCGTGAACGTGTAGTTCCTCCCGTCCGCCGATATCCCGCCATTCGCCACCGTCGGCACCTCGGTCGCGAGACGCGGCAGGAGGACCGTGACGTTCTCGACGCCGGGCTGGTACCAGACGAGCGTCTCGTACACGTTCTGCAGAATCTCGACGCCCGCAGTCTCGACATCGGCCGCGGGATCGAGGGAGTTCGGGTCGCCGAAGGAGACGGTGGTAAAGACGCCTGGATGTTTCAACTGCAGAGGCGGCGCCGTCGGTATCACCCGGATGGTATATCCCGCCGACACCGTCTTTGTCCCGAAGACGGTCGGCAGGGTTAAGGTCAGCCGAACGAAGAAGTTCCCTGCGGAGGTGAACGTGTGGCTCGTGACCCCCACCGACTCCGAATTGCCGCCGGCGTCTCGGGTGCCGTCCCCCCAGACATATGTGAAAGTCGTGAAGAGAGAGGAATCGTCCGCCGCCGGGACGACCACCGCGGCGCCTCCCGCGGACTGATTCGACCGATTGTTCCAGGCCCACGTATAGGCCCAGGATGCGTTCCCGCTGAACTGAACAGAAGCCCCCACGGCCACCATGGTCTGATCCGCGGTGAGAATCGCCGAACCAGGACCTAGGATGCAGTCCGCAGAACAGACGCCCGACACGGGCGCCGGCGGTGACGCGATTTCCGAAGGGGGAAGCCGGACGTGGATGAACAGCGACTTCGCGTCGTTCGTCACTTCAGCTCCTTTGCTGTCCGTGACCGTCAGCGCGCCCACGTACCAGCCGGGTACCGGATACCGGTGGGACGCGAGAGCGCCGGTGGCCGTGGAATTGTCGCCGAAGTTCCAGGTGTACGTCACCGCGTCTCCATCGGCATCCCTCGCCTGTGCCGTGAAGTTCAGCGACTGAGCCGTGTCCGCAAATTCCGAGCTCACGCTTGCGTGGTCGATTGTTGGAGCTTGATTCGGAGATCGAGAGACGAATACGAGTGCTGAGGTGATCGCGACGACCACGACCCCGATCGCCGCCAGCTTTCGCCACGGGCTCGCCACGGAGGGAGGAGGACGAATGGACGGGATGCTCGGGGGCGAGCCCTCTGTCTTTGGTTCAGATTCCAATCGCATTCCTCCCCGCGAGCGAATGGCAAAGCGACCCAACGGCGGGTCATACTTAATACGTTTTGAAACAAAGGTCAAACTGGGGCGCCGAACCTGCAGACATCGTGCTCCAAAGCTTCAATACGGTTTCCTCGGATGCGCAAACCGGCGCCGGGGTGACAGAGCGGCTAATGTGACCGACTGCAGATCGGTTTCTTGGGGGTTCGACTCCCTCCCCCGGCACGTCCCGAATGTCTCTCGCCCGGGGCAAGTCAGGAATTCCGATGGGTGATTGGCCTCCCGGCGCACACGTTCTTATAACGTCAGACCTTTGATGTGCCTCGGGGCGGCCATGCGCTACTATGCGAGCATTTTGGAGACCATCGGGAACACGCCCCTCGTCCAGCTGCCGAAGATCATGGACGGTGTGAAGGGTCTCGTCCTGGCGAAGCTCGAGATGATGAATCCCGGAGGGAGCGTGAAGGACCGCATCGGCGAGAAGATGATCGAGGAGGCGGAGGCGAAGGGGACCCTGAGGCCCGGTGGAACGATCATCGAGCCGACGAGCGGGAACACCGGGCTGGGCCTTGCCATGGTCGCGGCGATCAAGGGGTACCGGGCGGTGTTCACGATGCCGGACAAGATGAGCCGAGAGAAAATCGATCTCCTGAAGGCGCTCGGAGCTCGCGTCGTCGTCACACCGACGGCTGTGCCGCCGGACCATCCGGAGTCCTACTACCGGGTCGCGGAACGCATTCATCGCGAGACTCCGAACTCGATCCTGCCGAATCAGTATGCCAACCAGGCGAATCCGCAGGCCCATTACGAGACGACCGGACCCGAGATCTGGCGGGACACGGACGGCAAGGTCACGCACTTCGTGTGCGGGATGGGCACCGGTGGGACCATCAGCGGCGTGGGAAGCTACCTGAAAGAGAGGAACCCGAAGGTCCGAATCATCGGCGTGGACCCGCTCGGTTCCATCCTGAAGGACTATTTCTATAAGAAGGAGACAATAAAACCTCACACGTACAAGATCGAGGGGATCGGAGAAGACTTCATCCCGGAATCCACCTGGTTCCAGTACATCGATGAGATCGTGAAGGTCGCGGACAAGGAGTCGTACCTCATGACCCGGCGATTGGCCCGGGAAGAAGCGATCCTCGCGGGGAGCTCGAGCGGGGCAGCCGTAGTCGCCGCGCGACGTATCGCGGAAACGCTGGGACCGAACGACCTCCTGGTGGTCCTCTTGCCCGACACCGGGGAACGATACCTGTCGAAAGCCCACAACGAGGAGTGGTTGAAGGAACAAGGCTACCTGGAGGAGCCGGTCGCACCGCTCATGGCCATCTTGCGGGCGAAGGAACGGACGATCCCGGGTGTCATCACGATCGACGTCGCGGCAACGGTCCGGGAGGCGGTCGACATGATGCGCCAATACAACGTGTCCCAGCTCCCAGTCCTGGACACCGGGATCCTCGTCGGAAGCCTGCGGGAGGAAAACCTGATGAAAGCGCTCCTGGAGAATCCGAAGATGTACACGGACTACGTCGCGAAGGTGATGGAGAAGCCGTTCCCGCTCGTCGAACCGGGGGCCGATCTCGAACCGGTCTACAAGCTCCTCATGCGGGGAAGTCCCGCGGTCGTGGTGGGGAAGGAAAACCGCCTCGAGGGCATCATTACCCGGATCGACGTGATCGAGTACCTGGCAGGCCGGGCCTAGCAAGGCTTTTACGGCGGAGCAGCGACTTCGCCCCGGCGATTTCCGATGCGCTTCGCAACGACGGCCATCCATGCAGGGCAAGAACCGGATCCTCAGACGGGCGCGGTGACACCGCCTATCTACATGACGTCGACGTACTCGCAGAAGGCGCAAGCCGAGTACGTCTACGGACGCGGCGCGAACCCGACGCGGGACGCGTTGCAGAAGAGCCTCGCCGCCCTCGAGGCGGGAAAGCGTGCGTTGTCCTTCTCCAGCGGGATGGGCGCCATCACGACGGCCCTCACGCTCCTGAAGAAGGGAGACCATGCGATCGTCACGGACGACTGCTACGGGGGCGTGTATCGGATCTTCACGCGGATCATGAGCGGGTACGGAATCGAATCGACCTTCCTGGACCTCCGCGACCTCGTGGACGTGGAGGATGCCTTCCGACCGGAGACGAAGATAGTCTGGATGGAATCGCCGACGAACCCGCTGATGAAGGTCGTCGACCTGAAGGAGCTCGCCGTGATCTCGAAAGCCCATGACTCGATCAGCGTCTGCGACAACACGTTCGGGTCGCCCGCGCTGCAGAACCCTCTCGGGCTGGGCGTGGACTTGGTCGTCCACAGCACGACGAAGTACATCGGTGGCCATGCCGACCTCCTCGGGGGGGCGATGGTCACGAACCGCGAGGACCTGTACGAGAAGCTAAGATTCGCCCAGAACGCGCTCGGCGCGGTCCCCAGTCCGTTCGACTGTTGGCTCACCCTCCGCGGGATCAAGACGCTCGCGGTCCGCATGGAGCGGCATTGCGACAACGCGGAGGCGATCGCGCGGTTCCTCGCAGGCCACAAAGGGGTCTCGAAGGTCCACTATCCCGGGCTGCCGGAGGACCCCGGCCATCGGGTCGCGAAGAAGCAGATGCGACGGTTCGGTGGTATGCTGAGCTTCGAAATGCGGGACGCAGCGAAGGTCGTCGAGCGCCTCCGCCGGCTCGAGGTGATCGTCCTCGCCGAGAGCCTGGGCGGGGTCGAGTCGCTCATCGAACATCCCGCGTCGATGACGCACTCGAGTGTTCCGAAGGAGCAGCGCGAGAAGCAAGGCATCAGTGAAGGACTCGTCCGATTCTCCGTCGGACTCGAGGACGCCGGGGACCTGCAGGAAGACCTGCAACGGGCCCTTGTTTGACCGCTACCAACGAACCCGCCGGGGAGTCCACGATGGGACCCGCGGGAACACCTGGGTCGTGTGGGTCGTGATGCCCGAGGCAATCAGGACATAGCCGCAAAGGGCGGCCGCCGGGAGCAATCCTCCACCCACGCTCCAGGAGCGGACGAAGGCCGTCGCCCCCGGATTCTGGAGGATCACACCGGTCGTGGCCGCGGCGACGGCGAACAGGACGACGGCGCCCGCATCCGCCAAGTGTCGCGATCGGGATTCGAGATAATAGGCGACGCGACCGAAGAGGACGCCGTGCAGGGCGAGGGTTGGAACGAAGGTCCAGCCAAGGTACGGAAAGGAGGTCACGTACACAACGAAGATCCATGCGTCCGTCGACGACAGCGAGTGGTACTCGATCGGAAGGATGACCACGGCCGCAAGGATCATGACGAGCGTGATCACGAACGAACGCCAGGCAATCACCGGGTGGTCGTCTCGAGGCTGACGCCCTCGGAGGTCCCGCAATCCGATCCAGAGGTTCGGCCACGCGGCCATGTGAACGAGCACCGCGACCCAGCCCAGGAGCAGGTCGACGTAGATCGGGCCGAACTCCACGGTGGAGACGATCCACCGTCCGACCGCGAAGGAGGACCAGAAGATTGCGGCGCTCGCTCCGAGGAGCAGGGCGCCACGATGCAACTCGTGGGGCCAGAAGGCACTATGGCGTGCCGCGCGCGACAATCGGAATGAGCCCGCCATGGCCCGAGTGCACGCGTCGCCTGCGTCGATAAGACGTTGTCTCAGAGTGACGCTCGCCTTGACAAACGGCGCCCGCAACCCGCGACATGGATCGACGCGATTGAAAGAACCTTAATACGCGCCGCCCTCATGCGGACGGAGAAATGGCCCTCCGCGTCTACAACAGCCTCTCCCGGAAGAAGGAGGCGTTCGTCCCACTCCACGGCAGGCGCGTCTCCATGTTCGTCTGCGGACTCACGCCGCAGGACCAGACCCACATGGGGCACGCGAAGACCTACGTCGCATTCGACGTCGTGGCACGCTACCTGCGCCACAAGGGATACCGCGTCTTCTATTTGCAGAACGTCACGGACATCGAGGACCGGATCATCGCGAGAATGAAGTCGACAGGCCGTGCGTGGAGCGACATCGTCGCACAGTATTTCGCGGAATACCTCGACGTGATGGACCGACTCCATTGCACGGCGGTCGACGTGTACGCCTTCGCGACGGACTATGTGGACGAGATCGTGGAACAAATCCAGGGCCTTATCGGGAAAGGACACGCCTACGTCGCCGAGGACAAGAGTGTGTACTTCGACACGACGACCTTCTCGGGGTGGGGCAAGCTCAGCGGGCAAAAGGTCGAGGAACTCCGCCCGGGTGCCCGGGTCGAAATCGAGGAGCGAAAGCGGCATCCCGCGGACTTCGTCCTCTGGAGGGCGCAGAAACCCGGGGAGCCGGCCTGGGACAGTCCATGGGGAAAAGGCCGGCCAGGATGGCACATCGAGGACACGGCGATCACGATCCGGCACTTCGGCCCGCAATACGATCTCCACGGCGGCGCGACCGAACTCTTGTTCCCTCATCACGAGGCGGAGATCGCCCAAGCGGAGTCGTACACCGGCGTGGCGCCCTTCGTGAAATACTGGATGCACGGCGGCATGGTCATGGTGAGCGGCGAGGAGATGCACAAGTCACTCGGAAACTTCTGGCCCGTCACGGCCGCATTGCAACGGTACGAACCCGAAGTGATCCGATTCTTCCTGATCAACGTGCAGTACCGCGGCCCGATCGACTTCACGCCGGAACTGCTCGACGAGGCGAAGCGATCGTACGGGCGCCTCTCGGAGACCGTGCGAACCGTGGACGCGGAACGTCGGCGAGCACCTGCGAAAGGGAAAGCGGATCCCGAACTCCGTGCGTCGACGACGAAGGCCCTGGCGGATTTCGACGCTGCGATGTCCGACGACTTCAACACACGAGAAGCGATCGCCGTCCTGTTCGAATACGCTCGCGCGGTGAACAAGGCGATCGAAACGGGTGCCGGCCGGGCCGAACTCGACTCGGCGGCCGCCGCCTTTCGAACCGTCGGCGACATCCTAGGACTTTTCCAGATCCCGGCCCTCGCGACCGACCGCTTCGACGGCGTGATGGACCTCGTCGTGCGGTTGCGAGAGGATGCGCGACAGCGCAAGGACTTCGCAACGGCAGACCGAATTCGAGATGGACTCGCAGCCCTCGGAATCGTCTTGGAAGACACCCGAGACGGCGTCCGATGGAAGCAGAAATGAGTCCTGGACACGGGAACAATTTCGACCTCGTTTTCGACGTCTTCATCCGCGAGAATGAGGACCTCCAAACGGCCTTGCTAGAGTATTTAAGCAAACAAGTCCCGAAATGATCTCAACCCAGAGTCAGTTTTCTCCATAGAAACGGGGGTCCGAACCTTTATAATGACCCACCGTATACTCAGAGCATCGCCAGGGATGGGTTGCGAGAGGGCCGGCCAACCCACTTTAGAAGGTTGCGAAATAGATGGTAGAAGAGACCGCCTACGACGCCCAGCAGATCCAGGTTTTGGAGGGCCTCCAGGCGGTCCGAAAGCGGCCCGCGATGTATGTCGGGTCGATCGACAACCGGGGGCTGCACCACCTCGTCCATGAAGTCGTCGACAACTCGATCGACGAAGCCATGGCGGGCTTCTGTAAGGAAATCCAGGTCACGTTGAATGAGGACGGGAGCGTGACCGTCGCCGACGATGGCCGAGGGATTCCGGTCGACCTCCACCCGAAATACGGCGTACCCGGCGTGGAACTCGTCTTGACGCGGATGCACACCGGCGGCAAGTTCGAACACAAGATGTACCGCGTCTCGGGCGGCCTCCACGGCGTCGGGCTCTCCGTCGTCAACGGTCTGAGCGAGTCGCTCGAGGTCCGCGTGCGGAGGGAAGGCAAGGAGCACCGGATGCGGTTCGAACGAGGACAGAAGGCCTCCGAGCTCGAGGTCGTCGGACCGGCGGAAGGGACGGGAACGATCATCACGTTCCGGCCGGATCCGGAAGTCTTCGAGACCATCGAGTTCGAGTACGACACGCTCGCTGCGCGGCTCCGTGAGCTCGCGTTCCTCAACGCGGGCCTACGCATCATCATCGTGGACAAGATCCACGGCCGCGGGGACGTGTTTCAGTTCGAGGGTGGCATCGCCGAATACGTGAAGTGGATCAACCGCGCGAAGTCGCCCCTGCACTCAGACCCGATCCGTTTCTCGAAGGAGTCCGACGGGACCCTGGTCGAAGTGGCGATGCAGTACCACGATGGCTACAACGAATCGATCTTCACGTTCGTCAACAACATCGACACGATCGAAGGGGGCACACACCTCGCCGGCTTCAAAGCCGGTCTTGCCCGTGCGTTCATCAAGTACGCGAAGGACAACAAGTACGTGAAGACGGGCGAAGGCCTCGAGGGCGACGACGTCCGGGAGGGCCTGACGGCGATCCTGAGCCTGAAAATCCCCGAACCGCAGTTCGAAGGTCAGACGAAGATGAAGCTCGGGAACTCGGAGGTCAAAGGGATCGTCGAGTCGATCGTCTACGAGAAACTCACGGACTTTTTCAACGAGACTCCGAAGGTCGCGGAGATCTGCATCGGGAAGGCCGTCCTCGCGGCGCAGGCCCGCGAAGCCGCACGGAAGGCGCGGGAGTTGACCCGACGGAAGGGGCTGCTCGAAGGCTTCAACCTGCCCGGGAAGCTGGCGGACTGCCAGGAGCGGGATCCCGCGAAGAGCGAGCTGTTCATCGTGGAAGGGCCGTCGGCAGGAGGGTCGGCGAAACAAGGACGCCGCCGGGAGTTCCAGGCGATCCTTCCGCTGCGCGGGAAGATCCTGAACGTCGAGAAAGCCCGGATGGACCAGATGCTGAAAAACGAGGAGATTCGCACGCTGATCACGGCGATCGGCGCGGGCATCGGCGAGGAGTTCAATCTCGAGAAGGTGCGGTATCACAAGATCATCACGATGGCCGACGCGGACGTGGATGGCCAGCACATCACGACGCTCCTGCTCACCCTGTTCTTCCGCTACATGCGTCCGCTCCTCGATAGCGGCTATATCTACATCGCGCAGCCGCCCCTGTACAAGGTCAAGAAAGGCAAGGAACTCCACTATGCGTATACAGAGAAGCAGCGGGAAGATCTGGCGAAGCGCCTCGGTGACAAGGGGGTGGCGTACCAACGCTACAAGGGCCTGGGCGAGATGAACGCGGATGAACTCTGGGAGACCACGATGGATCCCGCGCGACGCGTCCTGAAACAGGTGACGATCGAGGACGCCGCGTCCGCCGACGCCCTCTTCTCGATCCTCATGGGCGAGGCCGTCGAACCGCGCCGGCAATACATCCAGGAACACGCGAAGGAAGTCGTGAACCTGGACATCTAGGAGGAGCATGCCAGAGGAAGCCCAGGAACCTCGTCCTCGTGTGACGCCGCAGCCGATCGAGGACGAACTTCACCGGTCCTACATCGACTACGCGATGAGCGTCATCGTCGGGCGGGCGTTGCCCGACGTGCGGGACGGACTCAAGCCGGTCCAACGGCGCATCCTCTACGCGATGAACGAGCTGGGCATGAGCTCGGGGTCGCAACACAAGAAGGCGGCCCGTGTGGTCGGGCAGACTCTGGGAACGCTCCACCCTCATGGAGACCTCGCGGTCTACGACGCCCTCGCGAGGATGGTCCAGAGCTTCTCCCTCCGGTACCCCTTAATCGACGGACAGGGCAACTGGGGGAGCACGGAGGACGAGCCCGCCGCAATGCGGTACACGGAATGCCGCCTGGCAAAGACCGCGGAGGCGATGCTCGAAGACCTGGAGAAGGACACGGTCAACTGGATGGACAACTTCGACGGGACGCTGAAGGAACCGACCGTCCTCCCGTCGAAGTTCCCCAATCTCCTCGTGAACGGTTCCAGCGGCATCGCCGTCGGCATGGCGACGAATATCCCTCCCCACAACCTGCGTGAAATCATCGACGCGCTCATCATCTTGATCGACAACCCGAACGCGGGGCTCATCGACCTCTACAATCCGGAGACGGGACCGATCCGAGGACCGGACTTCCCGACCGGCGGGATCCTGTACGGAGCCGAGGGGGTCGCGGACGCGTATCGAGACGGCCGCGGACTCATCCGGATCCGCGCGAGGGCCAACTACGAGGAGGCAGGCCACGACCGAGTGCGGATCGTGATCACGGAAATCCCGTACATGGTCAGCAAAGCCGCCCTCGTCGAATCGATCGCGTTGCTCGTCAAGTCGAAACGGATCGACGGGGTGACGGACCTCCGCGACGAAAGCGACCGGGAAGGGATGCGGATCGTCCTCGAGCTGAAGCGCGACGCTGTGGAAGACGTCGTGCTGAACCAGTTGTACCACCACACCCAGATGGAGACGACCTTCGGCGTGATCAACCTCGCCCTCTTGGACGGACAGCCGAAGGTCCTGCCCCTGAAGGAGTCGATGCAGGCGTTCATCGACCACCGGGTCGTCGTGGTCCGACGGCGGACGGAGTTCGACCTCCGGAAGGCGCGCGAACGATTGCACATCGTGGAAGGCCTCATCACAGCGGTCGACCACCTCGACGAGGTGATCCGGCTGATCCGACGGGCGCGAGATGCGGACGAAGCCCAAGCGGGCCTGATGAACCGATACCTCCTGAGCGAGAACCAGGCGAAGGCAATCCTCGGGATGACGTTGCGTCAGCTTACCGGACTCGAGATCGAAAAGCTCCGCACGGAGAAGACGGACTTGAACCACAAGATCGAGGACCTCGAATCCATCCTTGCGTCGAAGGATCGGGTCCTACGCATCTTGAAGACCGAGTTCCTCGAGGTCAAGGACAAGTTCGGCGACGACCGCCGCACGACGGTCGAACTCCAAGCCTATGACATGGAAGTCGAGGATCTGATTCCTGAGGAGAACGTCGTGGTCACGATCACGAACACGGGATACATCAAACGTGTTCCGGCGACCGTCTACCGCACCCAACGGCGCGGAGGCAAGGGCGTCACCGGCATGGAGACGAAGGAGGAGGACTTCGTCGTCAACCTCTTCACCGCGTCGAGCCACGACTACATCCTGTTCTTCTCGAGCAAGGGCCAGTGCTACTGGCTCAAGACCTACCGCATCCCGGTCGGGAGCCGGTATGCGAAGGGGAAACCGATCGTGAACCTCCTGCCGCGCCTCGAACCCGGGGAGCGTATCCTCGACATGATCGCGGTGCGAGAATTCGATCCCCAGCGGACCATCGTCTTTGCGACGAAGCTCGGCAAGATCAAGCAGACCCGCCTCGACGCATTCAAGCGCCCGAATGTCCGAGGCATCCGCGCCATCGCGCTCAATGACGGCGACGAGCTCGTCGAGGCCCGGATTGCCGATGGCGACCCGGAGGTCATTCTGGCATCGGCCGGCGGCTCCGCGAACCGCTTCAGCCTCGGCGAGGTCCGTGCGATGGGCCGGACCGCGGCGGGCGTACGGGGGATGCGTCTGCGAAAGGACGATCGCGTGGTGTCCATGGCCCTCGTCAAGAGCGAGGAGACGGAACTCCTCACGGTCCTCGAGAGCGGGTACGGGAAGAGGACGAAGGTCGGCGAATACCGCAAGACCCGCCGCGGGAGCCAAGGGGTGAAGACCACGAACATGAAGACCGCGCAGAGTCCCGTCGTCGCCGCGCTCGAAGTCGAGCCAATCGATGAACTTCTCGTAACCACGGTCGGAGGGATCGTGATCCGGTGTCCCGTCGAGGAGATCCGTGAGACCGGGCGCGCGGCTCGGGGCGTCCGCATCCAACGTTTGAGCGAAGGGGACAAGGTCACCGCTGTGGTCCGCCTCGTCCGACCGACGGAAGAGGAAACCGCCGTCGGCGATGCCGCGACCCCGCGTGATCAATAGGCTCCGTACCGATCACGTGGGGAATTTCACGTCGATGCCGAGGCCCGGTTTCGACGGTGCGACGAGCTCACCCTTGTCGAACCGCAGGCCGGACGTGGGATCGGACGAGAACTTGAAATGGGAGTCGAGGTCGAGCCAGTGGACGTTCTTTTGCGCCAAAGCGAAATGGAGTCCGGCGGCGACGGAGAGCTGCGGCTCCCCCATGCATCCGACCATCGTCGGATATCCCGCCGCCTCGCAAAGCGTGTTCACCTCCATCGAGCGGAGGATCCCCCCGTGTTTCATCAGTTTCATGTTCACGGCCCGGGCGGCGTTGCTCCACCGAAGCTTCTTCACATCCTCCGGCGTCAGGACCATCTCGTCCGCCATGATCGGGATCGGGGAGGATTCCGTGAGTGCGCGCATCCCCTCCCAATCATCGACGGAGACCGGCTGTTCGAAGAAGGCGACCCGTTCGCTCCGGGCGTTCCGCGCAAAGGACAAGGCATCGCTCCAGGAGTACCCCTGGTTTCCGTCGACGCGGAGCTCTACGTCCGTTCCGACCGCATCGCGGATCGACTTGACCCGCTTCACATCCGCCCTCCAATCCCGCCCCACCTTGATCTTCAAGGCGCGAAAGCCGACGTCGACCCATCGTCTGGCGCGTTCCACGGCCGGGTCCGTGTCCATGATGCCGATCGTCATATCCGTCGCCATCCGATCCCGGCGACCGCCGAGGTAGGCGTAGAGCGGGACGCCGGCGGCCTGGGCCGCCAGGTCAAACAAGGCCATTTCGAGGGCGGCCCTCGCACTCGGCTGGTTCGCCGCCAACTTGTCCATCCGTTCCTGAAGCTGGAACGGCTTCTCGAACTCTACGCCCGGGAGGGAACGGGCAAACGACTGGAGCGTGTTCATGACGGAATGGACGTTCTCTCGCGTGACCGACGTGGGAGCGGCGACTCCGTGCCCGGTGCGCCTCCCAGAATGGACGGCGAGGAAAACCACCTCCGAGATCGCAGACGATCCGCGTGCGATGGTGAAAGTCTCCTTTCTTTGGAGCGTCACAGGAAGAAATTCCATCAGGTCAATTCGCATGGCGCTTCCCGCAGTGGAGATAGAGAATATGAAACATGAGCATCTAAAATTCAGAACCCAGAACTTCGCGCCGAGTTTCGGTTTCTTGTCGGCAACGACGAAATCGCGGACCCTCTCGCTTCCGAGAAGCTCCGGCACGAAGTATCAAAGCGCCATCAGCATTCCCGCGGTGGCCTTCATCGAGCGCCCCGCATCCTCGAGGCGAATCTGCTCGTTCGGGGCGTGGGCTCGGCTCCCCTGGTACCCGACCCCTGGACCGTGGGGAGCGGGCGTTCCCATTCGAGTGAAGTACCATGTCGTCGAGGAGCCGTAAGACCACGGAAACACGTTCGGCTCCACGCCGTACACCTCCCGCGTCGCGGCCAGAATGGCTTGTGGGAGGCGTTCCGCGATTGCGCAAGCGGCCGGTTCGAAGATGGAGTCTTTGTGTACCTTGACGTCGGGAAACCCCTTCGCTCGCAGGTGGGCGACGAGTCGGTCGAAAATCGCATCGGGCCTTTGTCCCGGAAGGAGGCGGAAGTCGAGTTTCGCACGGGCGACGGCCGGATTCACAGTCTTGTGACCCGGCCCCGTATAGCCGCTCCAGATTCCGTCGATCGTGCAGGTCGTGCCGTACGCAGCCCGCTTGAGACGGGAATAACGAGTCTTCCCGCCGAGGATCTCCCGTGCCCCGAAATCCTCTTTGTAGGAAAGGGGATCGGACGTGTTCTTCCGGAGGTACCGAAGCATCTCCGGGTCGGGAGGGGGGACTCCGTCCAAGAAGCCGTCAATGAGGATTTTGCCGTTCTCCGATCGCAACGTGCGAAGGGCGGCAATGAGTCGCCACGCCGCGTTCGGAATCACCGTCGCCAAGGACGAGTGCTGATCCACATCGGAGGTCCGAACCTCCAGATCGACGCTCAGGATCCCTTTGGAGCCGAGGCTCAGGGAGGGCTTCCCGTCCCGGCTGTGCGCGGCGGCTTCGATCGTCGCCCCGAGCCCTCGGAACAGGTCCGGATGGGCCTCCGCGAAGAGCATCAGATGCGGGCTCCCGCTCTCCTCCTCGCCGTCGACGAAGAACCGCACGTTCACGGGGAGGCGGCCAAGGATTTCTCGGATCGCCTGCACCGCGAGGCCTTGGGCGACCGTGTTCCCCTTCGTGTCGGCGGCGCCGCGGCCGTACAGCTTCCCGCCCCGGACCACCGGGTCGAAGGGACCCGATGTCCACTCTTCGAGAGGATCCACGGGCTGGACGTCGTAGTGATTGTACATGATGACCCAAGGAAGGGTCGGATCTTCCAGGACCTCGCCAATGACGACCGGTGGCCCGTTTTCCTCTGGAAGGAGTCGAACTTTGGCTCCGGTCGCCTCCAACACCTTTCGTGTGGCGTCGGCGCCCTCCCGAAACATGGCCCCGTGGGCCGAAATCGTCGGCACCCGGACGTAGTCCGAGAGAAGTCCGACAAAGTCTTCGGCACGGCCATCCAACGTGGAATAAACCTTCGCCCTTCCCTCCGCCTCAACCATGGGCGGGTGATAGGCGACGCGGGCGATGAACCTGCGGTCGGCGAGGCCGAGGGATCGTCTTCCCCCATTTCGTGTGCGGGTAGAAACGGCAGAAATCCGTAAATGAGCATTGCGGACACTTCGGTCCGATCGGCCGGCATATATCTTTCCCGAAGCGAATGAACAGTTCGTTGATGTGGAGCCAGTACTCCTTCGGGACCGTCCGCATCAGACGCTGCTCCGTCGCCTCCGGAGTCTTGGTCCGAACTAGACCGAGCCGGTTGCTCACCCGGTGCACGTGCGTGTCCGTCGGAATCCGAGGTTCACCGAACCCATACACGAGGACACAGTTGGCCGTCTTTGGGCCGACCTGGGGGAGTTCGATGAGCTCCTCGTAGGTGGCCGGGACCGCCCCCCCGTACTGCTGGATTAGGACCCGACTCACATTCTGGATTTGACCCGCCTTCTGGCGGAAGAAACCGACGGGTTTGATGAGCCGCTCGAGATCCGCACGGCTCGCATCCGCGATGCTCTGGGGCGTGTCGTACTGCGCGAAGAGCTGCCGAGAGGCCCGCTCCGTCATCTCGTCCCTCGTTCGCTGGGACAGAATCGTCGAGATGAGGACGAGGAACGGATCTTCCCGTTCCGCGACGATCTTCGCAAGGGCCGTCTCCCCATAGTGGAGGTCCCCTGCGGGAAGGTACCGCGCAGCCAGGTCCCGCATGATGAACGGGATGCGCTTACGGACGGACGCCGAGGTGGTCAAGGGCCTCCCCCGCGGTGTAGATGGATCCAGTGATCAGGACGATATCGTTCGGGCCTGCTGCCGCGATCGCGGTGTCCATAGCATCGCTTACGGCGGGAATCGAGACGCTCTCCGCATGCGGCCGAAAAGCGAGGGCGACCGCCTCCCCGTCGAAGGCGCGGTGCGTCTTCGGGCGGCAAGCATACACGCGGGAAGCGAGAGGGCCGAGGGCCGCGGCCATCCCGGACAGATCCTTGTCGTTCAAGATGCCCACCACGAGCAGGACCTTGCGGCCGGGAAACAGCTCCCGCATGGAAGCCGCGAGCGCCTCCGCCGCGGGCCGGTTGTGGGCCCCATCGACGAGGATGGAGGGCGTCTCACGAATCAAATCCAGCCGTGCAGGCCAGCGGGCCGACGCAATGCCGTTCCGAATCGCCTCGTCCGGAATCGTGAATCCCGCTTCACGAAGTTCGAAAAGGGCGGTGGCCGCGAGCGCGACGTTCTCCACTTGGAAGGTTCCCAGAAGCGGCGTCCGAACATCGATCTCTCCGAACGCCCCGCGAACTCGTACCTCTTGACCGTGGAGGTCTCCCGCCCGTCGTTCCACCCGAACGTCGCGACCAACCACCGCCAAGGGAGCGTGCACCTCCCGGCAGCGAGCCTCGATCACGGAAAGGGCCTCCTGCGCGACGGTCACAGCCCGGGACGTCGGCTTGATGATGGCAGCCTTCTCCCGGGCGATGCGGGAGACCGTCTTCCCCAGATGTTCGGTATGATCCAGGTCCACGCGCGTGACGACGGAGACGAGCCCGTCCACGATGTTCGTGGCATCCATCCTCCCTCCCATCCCCACCTCGATCACCGCGACGTCGACGTGCTGCTCGCGGAAGTGCTGGAAGGCCATGGCAGTCGTCACCTCGAAAAAGGTGGGGTGGTCGATCGCACGGGCTGCGGTCATGGCCCGAATCGCAGGTTGCATTCCCGACCAGAGTCGAAGGACCTCCTCGTCCGCGATCGGCTTACGGTTCACCTGGATCCGCTCATTAAATCGAACGAGGTGCGGGGACGTGTACAAGCCGACGCGATAGCCGGTGTTCTCAAGGACGGAGGCCGCGTATGCGCACACGGAACCCTTGCCGTTCGTGCCGGTGACGTGGAGGACCTTCAGGCCGTGATGAGGGTCTCCGAGCAGGGAAAGCAGCCGCCGAATGTTGTCCAGGCCCAGCTTGATCCCGAACCGCTCGAGACCATAGAGGTGCTCGAGGGTCGTGTCGTAATCCATCGGTCCGGCCGAGGCTAACGGACCTCGCGGGTTAAAGGTTGCCCGATCGCGGCCCGAGGAATCGAACGAGGCCCATACCTATATATCGCGCATGGCAATCGTTCACACGATGCATCCGGCGGAGCGACTGCGCGGACGGAAGAGCGCGAAGCTCCAAGGCAAGACAATCGTCCTCGGGGTCACGGGCAGCATCGCCGCCGTGGAAACGGTGAAGCTGGCCCATGAGTTGATCCGCCACGGGGCCGACGTCCATGCGGTCCTGACCCGATCCGCCGTCGAGATCGTCCATCCGAACGCCCTGGAATACGCGACCGGGCACGCCGTGGTCACCGCCATCACCGGCTCCATGGAGTACCTCGAGATGTGCGGGCGCGACGGGAAGGCCGACCTCCTCTTGATCGCTCCATGCACGGCGAATACCATGGGGAAGATCGCGCAGGGAATCGATGACACGACCGTGACGACGTACGCGACGAACGCGCTCGGCTCGGGCATCCCGATCCTCCTCGCACCGGCGGCCCACGAGTCCATGATGGACAACCCGGCTGTCGCCGCGAACGTTCGCCGCTTGCGGGAACTCGGAATTGAGTTTGTCGACCCGCGCCGCGACGAAGACAAGGCGAAGATGGCCGACGTGGACACGATTGTCGCGCGGGTGGTTCGTCGCCTCGGTCCTCGAGACCTTCACGAGGTACGGGTCCTCGTCGTGGCCGGGGCCACGGTGGAACCCATCGACGACGTCCGCGTGGTCACGAACCGATCGTCCGGCGGGACCGGCATCGAACTCGCCAGAACCGCGTTCGAGCATGGGGCCGATGTGGAATTGTGGCTCGGACGTCACGAGGCGCCGGTCCCTTCTTGGCTTCCCTACAAGTCGTTCGAGACGACGGAAGACCTGTCCAGCATGGCCGAGAAGACGGATGCGGACATCTGCGTCGTGCCAGCCGCCGTCGCCGACTTCACTCCGGTGAAGAAGCAGACGGGAAAAATCCCGAGCCGCAAAGGGACGCTCACCCTGGACTTGGAGCCCACACCCAAACTGCTTGGGCGATTCCGTACGGGCACCCGAAAGGCCCTCGTTGGGTTCAAGGCCGAAGCCGGGGTCAGCGAGGCGGAGCTCAAGTCTCAGGCCATGACGCTTGCGAAAGAAGCGGATTTGGACTTCGTCGTGGCCAACGATGTATCGAAGGTCAAGGGAGACACGACCTCCATCACGATCTTCGACCGCAAAGGTCACTCGGAGACGTTCGAGGGATCGAAATCGCTCGCGGCGGAGCGAGTGTGGCGGGCCGTCCTGCATGGTGTCCGAGGGTGAGGCGTTCTGCCCCGGACACGCGACGGCCTTCTTCGAGGTCCGTGAGGACCTGAATCCCCGGGCGAAGGGATCTCGCGGTGCCGGGCTATCGCTGAGCCTCGGTGTGCGGACGGTCGCCAGGGTCCGTGAAGCGACTCGCTCCTCCGTCGACATCATGGTGAATGAGCGCCGCCAGAAGGCGGAGGTGACGCAGCGCATCGTCGAGAAGCTCATGAGTTCGCGGTCGCACGAGATCAAGATCCTGAGCGAAACGCCCTTGCCCGTGTCGCAGGGTTTCGGGGTGAGTGCGGCCGCGGCCCTCAGCACGGCGCTTGCACTGAATGAGGCGCTGGGCGGAGGACTGCCTCGCGACGAGCTCGTAGCCATCGCCCATGAAACCGAGGTCGAATGCGGCACGGGACTTGGCGATGTCGTCCCCGCCTCACTCGGAGGCATGGACCTCCGCTGGAAACCGGGCGCGCCCGGCTACGGTGAAGTTCGAACCTTCCCTGTGCAAGCGGACCTTCTGCTCGCGGTCCTGGGACCGGAGATCCCCACGAAGAGCATCCTTCGTGATGCGCCGAAAGTCGCAGTGATCAACCGGGTCGGCGGGGCGTTGGTCGATGAATTCTCCCGCTCCCCCAGCCTCGAGCGATGGTTCGACCTCGGGAACCGATTCGCGGAAGAGACGGGACTTGCAAATCGGACGATGCTCGAGGTTATCCGAGCAAGCCGGATGTTCGGGAGGGCGACCATGGCCATGCTCGGCAACTCCTTGATCGCCACCGGGAAGTCGGAGCAGCTCGCGACCCTCTACCGCAAGTTCGGGACCTTGCAGCGATGCGAGGTCGACAACGAGGGTGCGCGCGTCCTTTGATCACTCGCTCAGCGTGAAGAGCTGGTCATCGCCGCCGACATCGAAGAGGCCGAGTCGCGCACCGGCGTCGAGCCAGCCGTGCGCGTAGTTGATGTTCGCGAGGGCCTTGTCCAACTCCCCCGCGTCCCGGAAGTGGTTCGCGTCCGCGTAATACGCCCGAGCCATCGTCACGAAGTCTTCCGCCACCTTCCGGAGGTGAGATCGTTCCGGCACCGCAATCTTGGCCTTCCCGAGAGCGCGTTCTGTGAGCGAAATGTCCCGGTCGACGAGAGCACGGAGGTCCATCGTTTCGGGATATCGAGCGGAAGACGAAAACCCTTTCCACGGCGACGGTCTGGGCCGCGGAAGCTCGCGCCCGTCGCACCGAGGCCAGCTAACGTCCTGTCCAGAGGCGAAGAGGCGGTCTCTCAGCCCTCGGTAGGAGAATCCCTTGTTGATCGAATCCATTTTGATTGGGGTCCTGCGGGAGGGACGCGGCACTCGATACCGGAGAGGCAGCAGAGACGAGGCCTGAAGCGCGGGTATACGACATGGGCTCCAAACCGGTGGCTGTCGAGATCGCAAACCGGTCCGCGAATACCTCGCTCGGATTCGACGTGCAACGGCCTTCAGTCCCGGTCGAGTCGGGCGGACAGAAATCGGTTTTCGCCGCGATCGAATCGGCCGTGACCTGGTAGAACACGGACCCGAAGCCAGAGAGCCGCCCTTGGGTGTTCGCATTGGCGCCCATCACCGCATCGAAGTAGCCCAACTCCCGGTCGCTTCCGTCAATCGCCACGTTGTCGAAGCTTCGCCCTCCGACACCTTGCACGACGACGATGGTGCCTTCGCCTTTCGGGTAGACGCCTTGGGTTCCATTCGCCGCGACGCAAGACGGCTCGAACGGGTTCGTCGAGTTGACGGACTCGCAGCTCGATGAGACCCTGAGCTGCTTGCTCCGCTCGTACACATGGTCGTGACCTACCAAGATCAGGTCCACATGGGCTTCCACGAGCTCGTCGAAGATGTCCTGGCCCATGGGACAATGCCCATCGTTGCCCACCGTGATGCACTCCTTGTGGACTCCCGCGATGACCCATGGGATGCCCGCATCTCGGGCGCTGGCGACCGTGTCCTCGACCCACTCCGTGTGCGGCGACTTCCGACTGTAGTTGTAATCGACACCCGAGAGTCCGGCCGAGAGCAGGATGAATCGCGCGAGGGGCTTCTCCCGAGGGTAGTCGAAGTAGTACTCGTAGCCGTAGCCAGGAGTCCCGTTGCCCGCGACCATCGGGGAGGAGAGCGGGTATGGACAGCTCGCGACGTACTGCGACATGTTTCCGTCCGCGTTGCTCCCGTCGTCGCCGGCGACGATGACGATCTCGGGCAGAAGCCGTTTCATTTGCGTGCACCACCCGGATGCGTCCGTCGTGTATCCCAAATCTCCGAGGGCGAGGAAGAACGACATTCCAGCCGTTCGGGCACGTCCCAAGAGCCCGAGGGAATCGTTATTGCCCGGTCCCCCAAAGTCTCCCGCGGCGGCAAACGTGAAGTGCGTGGCGGACTCGTCCTTCCAGCGCGGCTGGGCGTTATCGAACGGACTCTTTTGGACCGCTCCTTTCTGGAACAGGACCCACCCCGCGGCCGCGGCGATGAGGAGAGAGAGCGCGAGGACGGCGCCCGCTCTCCGGCGGAGGATGGCGGTCTCGGGCCGCTTTCTTGGGATTCGTCGCGGTTCCTTGATGTCGCTGCCCGCGATCAATGCCTGTCTCGGAATTCGATCCGCCTTTGGGCCTTCGAGGGCTTTCATCCACGTCAACGACTTCCTAAGTTCCTCTAATAGCTCGTTGTCGGAATCGGGCTTGACGCGGACGGCCCTCGCGCGCGGCTCCACGCCGTCCCCCTGCCGAAGGTGGGACTTCCTCTCACGACCGGAGGGGGTGTCGTGCGCTCGAAACTTCCGGCTCGTTCGGACCAAAGCCCTTGCCCTTTCGCGAAAATCGACCCGTCCCGTGCGGGGTCGGCGGTCTATCGCGGCCATCCCCTTCATGCGCTCCGGGCTCGTACGAGATGGGTCCTATCAAGGCTTCGTCGCCAACTGAGGCCTCTCTGGCCCCGATTGTAATCAGGTCAGCCACATGTTGGGCCAGTTGTACCACAAAGGTGTTTTGACGCTTGTCGAATTCGGTCGGCGACAACTCAGTTCCTTGGGCATGGATGACGTAAACCTGAAAAGCGACAGGCGGACGATGGCCCTCCCTCATCGGCGTTCGCCCTGTGTCCGGGACCGGAACCTCTGGTGCGGCATGACGAAGGTTTGCCGGGTGTTACACGGCGTCGAGTTGGTTGTGTGGCGCCTCCTCGGGAGCTCCCCGATCGATCTGGGCCTCGTACAGCCGCGCGTAGACCCCTCCTTTCCCCAGCAGATCTTCGTGGGTCCCGACCTCGGCGATTCCTCCATCCTCGAGCACCACAATCCGGTCCGCGTCAATGATCGAGGAGAGCCGATGCCCGATGACGATCATCGTCCTGCGTTGTGCAAGCTTGCGCAAGGCGTCTTGGATGAGCGATTCGGACTCAGAGTCGATGTTCGATGTCGCCTCATCGAGAATGAGGATGCTCGGGTTCTTCAAGAGGACGCGTGCAATCGCGATCCGTTGCCTCTGGCCTACGGAGAGGGTGACTCCACGCTCGCCAATCTGCGTGTCATACCCCTTCGGCAGGCCCATGATGAAATCGTGGGCATTTGCGGATTGCGCCGCTCGCACGACGTTCTCCTCGGAAGCGTCTACGTCGCCGTACAGGATATTCTCTCGAATCGTTCCGGAGAAGAGGACCGGCTCCTGCAGGACGAGGCCGATTTTCTTCCGTAGGCAGCCCAAGTTCAACCGATCGAGGGGGTATCCGTCGATCGAGATCCGGCCCGCGATCGGCTCGTAGAACCGGAGGAGCAGGTTGACGATCGTGGATTTGCCCACACCGCTCGATCCGACGACCGCGACCGTCTCCCCGGGCTCGATCGTCAACGAGAAATCTTCGAGCACGTATCGATTCGGCCGATATCCGAACGTCACCCGGTCGAATTGGATGCGTCCCTCGATCGTTTGCGGGGAGAGACTGTCGGGCGCGTCCAAGATTTCCACCTTCGCATCCATGAATTCGAAAATGCGGTCGGCGGCTGCCACGGCCTTCTGGACCGTGAAATTGACCTTGCTCAGGACGACGAGAGGCTTGAACACCTTGTCCATGTACCCTAGGAAGGCGTACGCCGCTGCAACCGTCACGCCGGTGACCACCGCCGGCGCCGAGAACCAAACGAACACAGCGAGGGAGCACAAGGTCAGGAAATCCACGGTCGAGGAATAGGCTCCGGAAAGCCGAGCCAGGCGGACCTTGGCCCGGGCGATCGCCCAGGACCGATCGCGAAACGCGTTCGCCTCGTGGTGCTCCATCCGAAAACTCTTCACGATACGGAGGCCGGAGACGACCTCGAAGGCCTTCGCGGTAAGTTCGGCGACCGCTTCGCGGATTTTCCTCGAGGTCTGTTTGATGGACTTCTTGAATCGGTTCACGACGATGACCATGACGAGCGCGGGGGGCGTGACGAGTAGGGCGAGTCTCGTGTTCACGAAGAACAGCAAGCCGAGGGCGCCCGCGACCATGACCGCATTCGAGAGGAAATCCGCGACGTTGTCCGTGAGGACCCTTTCCACTTCGTTCGTGTCGCTGACGACGCGGGAGATGAGTTCACCGGAACGCGACGTATCGAGGAAGCTCATCGGCATTCGCTCGATGTTCTCGTACAAGTCGGACCGGAGTTTGTGAACGGTCTTCTGAGCCAAGATCTCCGACAAATAGTCCTTGAGAAACGAAGCGATCTCCTTGACGGCAAAGGTCGTGCCGAGCAGGAGAAGCACATTTGGAAGAATTTCCACGTGTCCTAGGCGTACAACCTGATCGATGAAGAAAAACGCTAGGATCCACACTTGCGTCAGGTCCATCACGGCCGCGATGACGAGTCCACCCATGATCCCAGCCGCATACGGCCAGTGAGGCCTCACGTAGGACAAGAGCCGCCGGAGAGTCTTTCGACCCGATTCGGGATTGCCCTGAACCGCGGATGGGCTCGTCCCCGGGACCTGCGGCGGAGAGATTTCGGCACTGGGCCGGTACGGGGATTCGACATCGTGAGCCCGCTTCCATCGCCGCCACTCGCGAGCGGCGAGGACGCCCCAGACCCCCCAGGCGAAAATCGGTGCGATAATCTGCAAGAGCAAGAGCTGGAAATCGGAGAGGAACGAGCGGCCGAATTCCCACGGGAAGGCGAAGAGCGCCACCTGTACATTGTAGACGGACGCGAGATAGCCGAGCAGCAAGGCAAAGACAGAAAGGCCAGTGAGGATCACCGCGACCGACTTGGCGATCCGGCGGCGCCGGGTCATGGGGATGTCCCCGAGACGAACGCGCCCCAATTCGGAATTCGACAAGGTCGTTTCGGTTGTCGAGCGGGTCCCGCGCCCGCCGGCAAACGGTCTCGGCTCGCTGACGGACCTCAGCTCGTCCAGGAGCTGGGCATACCGTTCGTCCGTCGCGCGAATCTGGTCGAGAAGCCACGAGTACGATCGCTCGGCCGCGGGCTCATTCTCCTCTTCTCCATTCATGCCCCTCCGCGGCGGCCGCTTCTCGTGATCTTCCGGTCCCTCGTCTGATCTGGTCATTCAGGGACCTCCTGGCAGCTGCGTTGTGCCGCTTGGATGATCCAAGGGATCGTCTCCCGCCAACCCGGCTCTTGAGCCCTGAAGATGCCTGCTGCCACCTCGAGGAAAGCGCCCGCGCAGTGCAGTGGGAGGCGTTTGCGCCACGAACTCGGTGCATGGCGGAAGTATTCTTCGGTAAAGGCTGCCGCGGTCGAACAAGCCCGGTCCGCAGGCATCGAACGCATCCCGGCCCTGCTCGCCAGATGGGCGAAAAAGGACGCAACGTCTCGAACGGGGTCGCCGAGCGCGACCGAGTCGAGATCGATGAAGACGACCTGCTGGCCGGAAACGAAGACATGATCCGGCTTGAAGTCTCCATGGATCGGCGTAGGGGACGCCTCTTCCAAGCCAGCCGTAACGTCGGCCATAATCGCTTGGATGGAATCCCGGGACCCGGGACACGTCCACTCGACGAGAGCGGCCGCCTTCCGAATGGCTTTCAGTCCGTCCGCGAGCGATTCGTGTCGCGTGGCCGGGACGTCATCTTGGTGGAACGCCGCCAAGGCCCGTGCCGCGGGTCGTACCGCCTCGGACGGATCTCCCGCTCGAAGCAGGAGTTGGCTCAGCGAAGAGCCGGGTGCCACTTCGATCACGAGGGTGCGGTGCTCGCTCAAATAGGCAATCGGCCGAATCACGTCGTAGGGCGGTGGTCGGCCTCCGGCCCTGCCAGACATCGATTGTAGGAATTGCCACGTTTCTGCGCCACGCTCGTTTCGATAGACTTTCAAATAGCAGGCCAGGGTCTCGCGCCGAGCCGATCGGACATCACGTGCCCCTATGCTGTAGCGGAGAACGGCCCCACGCTCGGTCCGGTACCTCGCCGTTTCGATGGTCCGATCCTCCACTTTCCATTCGCCGGGACCGAGGCGGGTCAGGAGTAAAGGATCAACACGTCGCGCCGCGTCTCCCATCACCGGCCCGAGGGTCCGAAGTCTCCGATCGTACGGGAAGATCTGGACCAGCATTCGGAGGCCAGGAAGGATGCTGACGGGTTCGAACGTGAGCCACTCGGAAGGAATTCCCCGGCGGGGATCCTTGGCCTGCATCTCCTGCCACCGCCGCTCGGCTTTGCTTTCGTCGGCATACAATACGCCGGTCACCGGCTGATTCCATCGACGGCCCGTAGACGGATCCGCGAGCTGTAGGTTGTATTGCAACACATGCCGGGACTTCGACTGCCGGCACCGGAAGCGGAACGGCTTGCAGTCTTGGATTTCGTACATCTTGTCCGCGACCGGTTTCAGCTTTGCTCGGAAGATGTCGAGCATCAGGTCGGGGTTCGTTGCGATTGACAGTTGGGGAAAGTCGGGATCGAAAGGGAACCCCTCTGTCTGGCCGGGGGCGAACCGTTCGTCACTCCCAGGATTGGACCCACTCCCCACGTCCAGCGGATTGCCCGAAACGGGCGGCTGATTCCGTTGTGTCGGTTGATCGCGCATGGCTATTCCATCTTCAACAACTGGACCGCTTCGGCTTGACGCTGTCGAACCGCCTCCGGATGTTGGTCGCGACTCTTGCTGAAGAGCAATCCATGAATTTTCCGCAGCAGAGTGGCTCGCTCATACCATGCGACCCGCGAGTCCAGATCCGAATCGGCCGGAGACCAACGGATGTAGGACTTGAGGACCGTCGCGCGCGCGGAGGGGAAGTCCTGAAGGATTTGCGGCCTTTTGATCGTGGTTCGGAACAACTGGGCGAACAGGTTGCCGAGGTCACACGCCGGGTCGCCCAGCGCGCACTTGTCGAAATCCAAGACGACGACGTGACCCGCTCGCCAGAGGAGATTGGCAGGGCCGAAGTCCCCATGGACGAAAGACGGCGCCGAGGGAAAGGTAGGCGCATCGCGCTCCAGGGCATCGAAAGCGCTCTCCAGGGAACCGGCCTCGCTGGGGAACCGCAAGCAAAGATCCCGGACCCTTGGCCGTATATCCTCGAGGATGGCGTTGGGAAAGAGCGTCCGAGTCGGGGCGATGGGGAGGGAGTGCAACGTCGCTAGGGCGCGCCCGATCGCGGCCAGAATCGTCTCCGTGTCCTGCGCCATCGCCGTCGTCATCGACTCACCGGACTCGTAAGTTAACAACAAGAGGCGCCGAGGCGCATGGTAGGCGAGGACGCTCGGAACCGCGAGACCGAAACCAGCGGGGCCGTTGGACGCCCCCAGCTCACGGAGGACGGTGGCGACTCTACGGGCGTCTTCATCCCGATCGTAGAATTTTCCCAGCCATCGGTATCGACGGACGTGAGGAGTCCCGGCCAACCGGGCCTCCAGCTCATACCGCACCACGCGCCGCTTCCCGAACGGCGTGAAGGTATCGTCCGCGGCCCAACCCTCGAGCCGAGCGTCAACTCCCTCCAGTTCGCGCAGCGCTCCGCTCAACACGGCGTGGGTCTCGTCCGGCTGGAGGGACTCGGCCGGATTCATGCCCATGCCTCCGTTGACGATCGCTCCCGGGCGTCGGTTCGGCCGCACATTTCGCTGTCACTCAACCAGCCAGAAAGGTAAGCGGTCAAGGTTGAGGCTCCATTGAAGGAAGGGATGATCTTTCGAACCAGCCGGGCGTGGTCCTGCGGATCCCGGGTTAACGCCCATTCCAGAGCCTGTGCGAGGCTTTCGCCGCCGTTCAGATCCTTGGGGTGGATCCATCGAGCAAGGCCGTGCGCCGCGAGCGTCTCGGCCCGAATTTGCTGCTCGATCTTGTGTGTGGACCGAGGCACGATCACGAGGGGTCGCCCGACGGAGAGCGCTTCGCACACGCTATTGTAGCCGCCCATGCTGAGGATGGCGTCGGCCGCAGCCATGAGTTGAAAGTTATCGGCGCGGGACAGGACGCGGCAGGTCGACGTGGCTCGCGCGCGCAGCTTCTCCTGCTGTTCCATGGGCATGAGCGGTCCGGTCACGAAGATGGCGTTGAGATCCGGATGCGCCGACTGCACCTGTTGGACGGCTGCCTGAGCGGCCTCCAACACCGGATACCCGTCGCTTCCTCCGCCGACGGTCGCCACGACCAGAGGTCCCTTCGGAGGCACGCGGTACCGCGCGCGAATCTCGTCCGAATCCGCGCGCTCGACATCCCGAACCACGTACCCGCAGTAGTGCAACTTGGGGCGCACGGACGGCGGGATCGCATAGGCTTCCGCCACGTCGTATAGGTCCGGCGAGCCGTATACGGCGATGCCGTCGTACAGGTTCTCAAGGGCGTCGTAGACGCCCAAGTCTCGCCATTGGGCCCGAATTCGAGTCACATCGTCCATGATGTCGCGCAGGCCGAAGACGAATTTCGTCGTCGGGGACTTCTCCTTCAACGCAAACAGACCCTCTCGAAACTCCCCCTTCCGACCCAGGGGCTCATGATCGACTAGCACGAGGTCGGGAGCCAACGCGAGTGCGGCCTCTCTCAGGATGCGGGATCGGACGTGGATCCGGAAGTAATCGATGGCTGCCTCATGCTCCGCCTCCGTCTCGACCACCGTGGTCGGGCTCATCCGCCTGGGCAACTTCAGATAGTCGCACCGATCGGGCAGAGTGAACTCCCCGATGACCGGGGACTCCGTCGTGATGTAGGCGACCGAATTGGGATGGGCGGCCAGGAGATGCTTGGCGATCGTCGTAGTCCGGGTGATGTGCCCCATCCCTTTGCCATCCTGGGCGTACATCAGGAACGTGCGAGTCCCATTGCTCATGGATGCGGTCATAAGGGTAGAAACATGTCGCCGGGCGTCTGGGTAAACGGGGCGTCCAGCAGCTCCGCGACCATCGCCGGTATGCGGGTCAATCCGTCGAAATCGATCCGACTGCGACTCGCCGGAGGCGGACCCAAATCGCTCGCGAGCCATTCCGTCAAAGCCTGGGGGCTCAGTGCGCCCGGATGCAACACGTCGACCAATCCGAGATCGCGGAGGCGTTGGGCGCGGATCCACTGCTCGGATTCCGGTTTCACCCGCGGCACGATCAAAGTGTGTTTCTCGAACGAGAGGGCTTCGCACACCGTGTTGTACCCCCCCATGGCGATGATCCGGTCGGCCCGGTCGATCAGCGGGGTCGGGTCGTGGACGAAGTCTAGTACGCGGAACTGAGAGCGTCGCTCGGCCTCGAGGCGGACGTGCTCGCGCTCTTCCCAGGGCATCAACGGACCGGTCACGAGGACGCCCGTGGTATCGAGAGGTAAATCGCTCTGAAGGAAGGCCTCCGCGAGGGCGCCCCCGTCGTATCCGCCTCCAACGAGACACAGCGCAATCCTGCCCGAGGGAAGATTCGCCATGAGGGGCGCGGCCTCCGCCTTCGCGTACTCGAGCCGCGGGCGTTGGTCTAGGTATCCGGTGTGTCGCGCCTTTGTCCCCACAGACTCCATGAGGTCGTATTCGCGAAGCGGGTCGAAGACGGTCGGATCGCCGTAAATCCAGACGGAGTCGTAGTAATTTTCGATTGCGTCGATGTTGTCCTGGTTCGCCCACGAACGCTTCACCGTCTCCGGGTCGTAGAGCACGTCGCGAAGGCCAAGCACCATGCGGGTCTTGCCCCGCCGTTTCAAGAATTCCAGGGTTGGAGCGAGTTCACCGGCGACACCGAGGGGCAAGTAATCCACGACCAACAGGTCTGGGTCGAATACCTCCATCGCACTGCGAATCACCCGAGTCCGCAACGCGATGAGTTCCCCGTCGGAAACATCGAGGAGGAAACGCGGGTTATAGCCACCGTGGGCGTCCCGACGGAGGGCCGGCAGCGTCACGCAGTCCACGCCGGGAGGCATGAGGAGCGCCCCGGCTTGCCAGGCTTCGGCAATCAACATGACGTCTGGCTGGAGCGTGGAATGGCGGAGGGCTTGTGCGATTGAAGCGTTACGTCGAATGTGACCGAAGCCGACCATCCCTTGCGAGTATAGGGCGATGCGCGGTACCCGGGAGGGACTGGCGGAAGCCGCGAGAACCGCGGGATGACCAGGTACGGGCTCCAATGATCTGTCCCGACTGGGCACCTGAGCGATTGCGACCATCTTATTCGCCCCGGCGCATTGACGTTCGCATCGGAGTGCGCGCCGGATCAAGATCGCCGGAAGGTTTTTCAAAAGACCTCGAGTCATGTTCGCACTTCTTTGGCCGTTGTTGTCTCCTTGCGTGCAAAACCGGCATGGGTCTCTTCGCCAACTTCCCCTCGGACAACGCGAGTGCTATTGAGAAACACGTATTCTTGTGAGTAGTAATGGGCACCATTGTATTCACTCGGCGCACACCCCTCGTCCCGCCCCGCTCTGGGTAGTTCAGAACCGAACGCGTCGAGAGAAGCTGGGAAAAATCGTCAGTCCTCGATGACCTTCACGCTTTCTCCGCCATGTCGCGTCTCCCGCGGACGCACTTCCACCATCAAAGGCATCTCAAGTCCGCCGCCCGTCATAATGGCGACTCCGATCGGCAGCCGGGCGATTTCCTCTGCCATCGACGTAGTGAGACCCTCCACACTGGCGATGATTGCTTTGAGATCGTTCGGATTCGTGACTTTGAGGATGACTTGGGTGTTGCACTGGCTCAGCACGTTCTTGTCGACCTTCGCCGCCCGCTGGGTGATGATCACCAGGCCCAATCCGAACTTGCGACCCTCGGAAGCCAATGTGCGAAACACCTTCGACGACGCGACCTGCCCGACCTGCGGACAAAAGTTGTGGGCCTCCTCGACGACCAGCATCATGGGCGGGATTCGACCGAGCTTTCGTAATTCGAACATCGCGGTCGCCAGACGATTCACGACGAGTTCCTGGATGTCCGGTGGGACTCCTTTCAGGTTGATAATCGTCGTCTTCCCCTTGATCACGAGTTCGTCGATCCGAGTCCCTTCCTTGGCGAAGATCTCGACTTCGCTCAGGTACTCGAGTTCGTCGATCAAGGAGGCGTTTTGGGGATCCTCCTCGCGATCGAGCACTCGGACAATGTCTCGAATTGTGTAGTCCTTCGTTGCCTGCCGCAGCAGGTCAAGGGCCTTGCGCAAGGCTGTGAGGTGGGTCCGAACCCTCGCAGAGCCGGTGAGCGACAAGATGTCTCGAGCGTCGAGATTGCTCAGCGTGAACTTGAGCGGCCGACTCCCCGGATTCACCTTCGGGTCCGGCGAGAACACCTGGATCACGTCCGCGTAGGCGCGGGGCTCGACATGGAAGCGCGTGGCACCGTGAGGCGACTTCCCCTTCTCCCGGAGGGAGGCGTATTCACCGTGCGGATCGAGGATCACGCACGTCACGTGGTGTTTCATCAGCTCTTCGATGAGGACGCCCGCGATGTAGGACTTCCCGCCTCCCGTTTTGGCGAGGATCGACACGTGCTTCTGGACCATTGCGTTGATGTCCAGATAGACGGGCACCTCATGACCTGCCAAGAGGCCGACGTACGCGCCGTGTTTCTTGTCCTCCGTCAGGCCGATCACCTCTTCGATCGTCGCGGTCTCGGCGCGGTGAACCGGCTCTCCGGCTCGAAAGGGAGTCCTGGGAACCTGGAGAAGGCCCCGATCGTCGCGGTATCCAATCACGCTGATCTGGGCGGACACTCGCTCCTCTACGTCGATCGGATTGCCGTCTCCGAGGAGTTGCGCACGGTCCAAGGAGAGATCCGTCTTCCGTTCGATCTCGTCGACGCGGCCAAGGACCATGCCACACATCTCGTGCTGAACCTGCACGAACTCGTTCCGTTCCACGGCCTCCGCGACGGAACAGCGGAATGCGGTCGTGCCGATGTCGCCGTAAATCACGCCGACGAAACCATCGCCATGGTGAGCGGAAGGCCTATGGTGAGCCGCGGATTCCATGCGTGCATCCCATGCGCGGCGCGATAACCGGGCGACTGCATAAATAGCTTTGTCCACGTGCGCGGGAGTCGCCCTCATGGAGAAAATGAGAATCGCGGATGATATTCTTGGGGTGCCTTTTCATGGTGCATCGCGGACAATTGTAACGACAGGATGTCGACCGGGAAAGCGAATGAGACCCTTCACGTCCTGTTCGTGAAGGTGTTCCTCCTCGAACTGGAACGGGGCGATCTCGAGACTGCCTCGGTCTTTGTCCGCGCTTTCCTTCTGAGGAAGGCGTCGATGGCGAAACGCCCCAACGTCATGTTCGCCCGCGGCGGCCGAGCCGCTTCTCGATCGCCGAAATCGCGTCGTCGCTGACGACGTCCGCGGACCGAGCGCCGTCGAGGACGGCAAAGCGACGGGACCTCGCGAGCCGGTCGTAGTTCGCCGCGACCCGACGAAGGAGGGCGAGGTCTTCGAACCGGATCTTGGTCGGTCGATTCTTGATGCGTTCCATCCCGAGTTCCGGCGAGACTCGGAGGAGGATCGAGAGATCGGGGGATAGAAGCCATCCTCGACTCGCATTCTGCAGGAACCGGATCGGATCCGGAAGGACGCCGACCAACCGCGCGCCCTGGTATGCGTACGTGGAGTCCGCGTACCGGTCACAGAGGACCAGATCGCCCTTTTCTAGATGGGAGCGGATCTGCGGGATGTGGGCCGAACGATCTGCGAGGAACAGGAATAACTCCGTGATCGCGTCAGCGTCCTCTTCGACGCCTCGACGGACCACGTCTCCGAGCCAGCCTGTTGTGGGCTCTTTCGTCAGAAAGACGGAATGACCGCGGGACCGAAGTTTCTCCATGACGAGATGGCTCACGGTGGTCTTTCCGGAACCATCAATGCCTTCGAATGTGACGAAGCCGGTAAGCAAGCCAGAGGACAACGGTCGAGTCGAGCATTAAACCGTTGTCGCAACGCGCCGTTCCCTGGTCCGCACAACGTTTTTATAGAGTGCGACGGCTCCGTGCCGCGCGGGGACCGGCTCGGGGGCGTGTACGATTTCATGGAAGCTTCGTCCAGATTTACGGAGGATTTCCGACGGAGGCGACCGTGAAGCCCGTTGTCGAAAATGCCACACGCGCATCGTCCTCCTCCCGGATGACCGGCGCCAAGGATATTGCTTCGATTGCTATGATTCGCTTGAGGTCCGTTCCATCGCGGCGTTCTAGTCGGTCGCTTGGCCGACGAGCTCCCGTCGACGCTCTTGGCGCTGTTGCTTCCAGCGCTTGAGGTCCGCCTCGATCCAGGCCCTCGGTCGACCTTGGGCCTTCAACCAATCTTCGTTGGGTTTCCACACGATGTCCCAGTACCGAAGGGCCTGCTCGACCTCGTCGGTCACGTCCTCGGCCGACGGAGATTGGTCTTCCACAGCTTTTGCCCCGGCCTCCCACGCCCATGCCTTCAGGTCCTCCAGGAGACGCGACTTCCCCGCACTCTCCCAGACGAGCGCGGCGCTTCGCAGAAGATCCCGTTCCTCGTCCCGATCGAAGACGGCGGTGACCCGCTCCGTGCCGCTCGCCCAGAACGGCCGGTCGAGGCTCCCCCGCCATCGGAGCCCATGCTTCGCGAGAAGTCGCTTGAACGACTCCTTGTTTTTCGAGTAGACGTCCCCATCCATCTCGAAGCGAAAACGCATGCGCCCCCATGCACACAGTCCCGCGTAGTTAACGGTTTCGCGCGGCGACCTTGCATCGAAGGGTTCCGACGTCTGCGATGTCCGCCTCGAGTCGATCGCCCGGGACGATCGGCCATACCCCGGCGGGCGTGCCGGTCGCGATCACGTCCCCTGCCTCGAGCGTCATGATCTGCGAGGCGACTTCGATGAGCCGTGGAATCCGGAAGATCATCTGGCGGCTGTTGGAATCCTGCCTCACGGTCCCATTCACCTTCAGTCGAATCCCAAGAGCATGCGGGTCGGAAACAAGTTCTGCGGGGACGAGTGCCGACATCGGGGCGAAGGTATCGAATCCTTTCGCCGCTGTCCATGGGGAGCCGTCTTCCCGTGCCTTCGCTTGCAAATCGCGCGCGGTGATATCGAAGAACACGCTGTACCCGCCTACGAGCGTCATCGCCTCGTCCGCGGGCACGTCGCGTCCGCCGGTCCCGAGAATCACCGCCAGTTCGGTCTCGACTTCGACGCGCTTGGACTGAGGGGGAAGGAGGATGGTCCCCCCATTTGGTAAGAGTGCCGTGGTCGGTTTCAGGAAGAAAATCGGTTCCGTCGGAACGGCTGTTCCCATTTCTTTCGCGTGGTCCGCGTAATTGCGTGCGACGCAGAGAATCTTGGAGACGTTCACTCGGCCGGGACCCGTCTGGACAGCTTGCGGCACGCGTCACCTGGAAGGAGCGGGTCGGCCGGAAGCGAGTTTGAACCGCACAATGCTGATCGCGACGATCGCGAAAGTCACGGCCCCCAGGAAGGCGAGCGTCTCCGCGACCGGATCGTTATGGTCCCCATACGTCAGGGCCAGGGTCGAGAACAGGTTGAAGGTGGCATGCATGACGACCGCGACAAAGTAGAAAGGGAGGAGCGCCCAGGTATTCCCGGTGAGCCACGACTTCGCGAGGCCATACCCCAAGACCGCGGTCGAGCTTGCGTGGAGGAACGTCGAGGAGAAGGAACGAGCCGCGACGACGATGAGGGAACCGGACGCACCGACACCCGGAACCAGAAGCGCGGCGAGTCCGTAGATCAGATTTTCCGTGGCGGAAAATCCAAGGCCTGCCGCGGCGCCGTAGACCAAACCATCCGTTCTCGATTGAGTCTGGCGCCGGCCAGCCCTCGCTCCGACCCCCTTCGCGGCCTCCTCCACCACGGGTGCGACGATGAGGACGCCAATCGCGGTGCCCGGGTCTGCGAACCGACGGGCGAAGAAATCGTTCAAGGACTGAATCTGGCCGAGCGTGAGCACGAGGACCAAGCTGAACACGAGCGCGATGATCACGCTGAAGACCGCGCCCCAGGCGAACGTCTTGAGCACCGTGGACCAAGGCTCCCGTCCGTAGCGCGCCGTGTTCCGAATCCAGACGAGGAAAACGAGGGGCAGCGAGAAGGCCGAGATGACGAGTACCAGGAGAAAAAGGGGGGAGCTCGCCAGGTCGGCCATGGACGGCCTCGCGTTAGCGGTCCTCGGCGCGAGACACTTCGCCTTTGAGTTTCGCATGGGCGGCCGCGAGGCGAGCGACCGGGACACGGAAGGGGGAGCACGACACATAGTTCAGGCCGAGTGTGTGGCACAGTTCGATGCTCGCTGGATCGCCGCCATGCTCTCCGCAAATCCCGATCTCGAGCTCCTTGCGGACCTTCCGGCCTTTTTGGACACACATCCGCATGAGCTGGCCGACACCTTCGCGATCCAACGTCTGGAAGGGATTGAAGGGCAGGATTCCCCGGTCCACGAAATCGAGGAGGAACTTGCTTTCCGCGTCGTCACGGGAATATCCAAACGTGGTCTGCGTGAGATCGTTCGTCCCGAAGGAGAAGAACTCCGCGTGCTTCGCGATCTCGTCCGCCGTGAGAGCTGCCCTCGGGAGCTCGATCATCGTCCCGAATTTGTATGAGATGGAGACGCCCTCCCGTTCCATGACCCTCTTCGCCTCTGCCTCGAGCGCGTCCCTCTCGACCTTCAGCTCGTTCACGTGACCCGCCAGGGGGATCATGATCTCCGGTTTTACAACGACGCCTTCTTTGGTGAGCGCGCAGGCGGCCTCGAAGATGGCCCGGACCTGCATCTCCGTGATCTCGGGGAAGGTAATCCCGAGGCGGCATCCTCGAAGACCCAACATCGGGTTCGATTCCCGGTTCGCGGCGACGGCCTCGAGAAGGACCTGCTTCCTCGGCAGGAGCGCCTCGATTCCGCGGCGAACATCCCCGTCTCCCGCTTTCGTGACCTCCTCGACGAATTCCTTGTCTTCGTCCGAATGAGCGTTGTGCATGAGCACGTCCGGGTTGCCCCGTGCCAAAGAGAGCTTTGTCACCTGGACGAGCAGGCTCTCGTACTTCGGAAGGAACTCATGGAGGGGCGGATCGATCAGGCGGATAATCACGGGGAGTCCTTGCATCGCCCGGAGGATGCCGATGAAATCCTTCTTCTGCAAGCCACCGAGTTTCTCCAAGGAGCCGAGATATCGTCGGGAGAGATCCCCGAGCACCGGTTCGAGGAGCGCGATGCGTTTCGAAAGGGCATCTCGCTTCTCGTCCTTTGCGGTCTCGAGCTCGGACTTGAGTGTTCGCATCTCACGAGCGACCCGTCGATAGTCCGGCGCGGCGAGGATCATCTCGTGGACGATATCGAGCCGGTCCGTCTCCATGAACATGTGCTCCGTCCGGTCCAGGCCGATTCCCTGCGCCCCGAATTGCCGGGCGCGCTCCGCATCCCGCGGATAATCCGCGTTGGCCCACACCTGGAGGCGCCGTTCTTCGTCCGCCCATCGAAGGAGCGCCTGCAAGTCCGCCTCCTTCGTGAAGTCCGGATCAAGCGTCGGAATACGGCCTTCGAACACTTCCCCCGTGCTTCCGTCGATCGAGACGAAATCCCCGCGATGGACGACCTTGTCGCCGACGCGGAATTGGGCCGTGTCGTAATCGACGGAGATCGACTCGCAACCGGTCACGCATGGGATTCCTAGACCTCGCGTGACGACAGCCGCGTGGCTCGTGGCTCCTCCTCGGGCGGTGAGGACTCCCTTCGCATGCAGGATGCCGTGGACGTCATCGGGGGAAGTCTCCAGGCGGACCAAGATCACCGGCTTCTTCTGGTCCCGGCCCATCGCCTCGGCCTCGTCCGGATCGAACGTCGCGAATCCTGCGGCGGCTCCCGGTGACGCGTTGAGACCGCGTGTCAGATAACGTCCTTCCCTCCGAGCACCGACCTTGGCGCGGTCGTCAAACTGCGGAAGGAGGAGCTGCACCACATGCATCGGCTCGACGCGGAGGATGGCTTCCTGTTTCGTCACGAGGCCCTCACGGGCCATGTCGACCGCGATCTTCACCGCGGCCTTTGCCGATCGCTTCGCGGTCCGCGTCTGCAGCATCCATAGCTTTCCCCGTTCCACCGTGAATTCGATATCCTGTACGTCGCGGTAGTGCTTCTCGAGCAGCTCGGCGGCGTCCGTGAATTGTTCATATACGGCGGGGAAGGTCTCTCGGAGCTGCGCGATCGTCATCGGGGTACGGATGCCAGCGACGACGTCCTCGCCCTGCGCGTTCGGGAGAAATTCCCCATACAACTGCTTCTCACCGGTCGACGGGTTCCGGGTGAAGGCCACGCCCGTGCCGGAATCGGATCCCATGTTCCCGAAGACCATCGTCTGGACGTTCGCGGCGGTCCCGAGGTCGTGCGGGATCTTGTTGAAGTTTCGGTAGTCCACGGCCCGCTTCCCGTTCCACGACCGGAAGACGGCGGCGATCGCTTGTTGGAGCTGCTCCTTCGGACCCTGTGGAAAGTCCTCGGCCACCCGGTCCCTGTACAATCGCTTGAATTCCGCGACGACTCCGATCAGCTCTTCGGCGGATAGGTCGGTATCTTTCTTCGCACCGACCCTGCCCTTGTGGTCCTCCAGGATCGCCTCGAACGCTCGTCCGTCGATGTCCTTCACGATCCGACCGAACATCGCGATGAGCCGACGGTAGGCGTCCCACGCGAACCGGGGGTTCGAAATTCGTGCCAGCGTCTCGACTGTTACGTCGTTCAGTCCCAAATTGAGGACCGTGTCCATCATTCCGGGCATCGAGAACTTGGCACCGGACCGGACGGAGACGAGCAAGGGGTTCGCGGAATCGCCAAAGCGACGGCCGATCTTCGCCTCGACGGTCGAGAGCCCGTCCTCCACCTGCTTCCAGAGGCCGGGCGGAAAACGGCCGCTCCGCGCGTATGCATTGCAGGCTTTCGTCGTGATCGTAAAGCCCGGCGGGACCGGAAGGCTGAGCCGGGTCATCTCCGCGAGCCCGGCGCCCTTGCCGCCGAGCAGGTCCCGCATGGAGGCGTCTCCCTCTTCGAACAGGTAGACGTACTTCGGCAGCCCAGGACCCCTGTATCGCAGTAGTCTCGAGCGTTATATATCAATTATCCGAAGGCGGTCGGTCGAGGGCCCGAAGATCCTCGCGAGTTTGGCGGGAGAGCCTAGAATCCCATCTGATAGGCTTTGAGGTCCGCCCGTTTTCGTTCGAGGAATCGATACACGGTCTTGTGCTCGCTGCCCCGGAGGAGCATGATGATCGCGTCCCGGGCGATCACCATCTCGAAGGGGCCTCCAATCAGGGCCACGGTGTGTCCCCACACGCTCACGTCGACGCCGGTCAGCTCCTCAATGATCCGCCGAGTCTTCCCCCGCGTCCCGATCAGTCGGGCCCGAATCTGAGCGACCCGGTTCTTCGAATGGGCGAAGTCCTTGATGTCGAGGACCTCCAGGTACGCGTCTTCGTCGAGGAGGCGGAACGCGCGGTCCTCCGAAAAGCCGCGAGCCATCGCCTGGACGATGTCGCGGGCTTTCAGTGCCATCACCGGATCCGACGCACTGGTCTCGTCGATCGTCACCTCGCCGCTCACGGAGTCAACCGCGATCCGTGTCCCGGTCGACTGCTGGAGCCGCTGCTTCGTCACCCCGTCTGGGCCAATGAGGACGCCAAGGCGTTCCGCGGGAATCCGAGCGTACAACATGTCAGTCCCGCAGGATCGCCTGCTCGAGGGAAGCCGGGGTGGTGTCGACCCGGAGGCGTTTGAAGAACCGAGCAATGTTCGCGACGTCCCGGCGAAACCATTCCTCCGCATGGGGATGATCCAAAGGCACCGCCTGACCGACGTCGATCACGACCACGCGGTCCTGCCACCAGAGGAGATTGTATTCGCTCATGTCCGCGTGAACGAGCCGCGACTTCCGTATCGCGCGCAGGTTCGCGACGACGTCCTGGTATACGGCCCCGGGCGACTCCAACACCACCTCCCGGAGGGAAGGGGCGGGCGTGCTCTCGTCCCCGATGTATTCCATGACCAGCACGTTGTCGAGGACCCGTTCCGGAGTCGGGACCCGAACGCCGGCGTCCTCCATCCGCACCAGGTTCTTGTATTCCTTCTGGGCCCACGCGAAGATGGTCGGCTTCGTCGCCCGTTTCACGCGTTTGAACCGGGGATCGCCTTCGATGTACAGGGCGATGTTCCGGAAGGTCGCCGTGTTGATGCGATAGATTTTGAGGGCCTTCCCGCGGCCGGCGGCGTCCGTCGCATGAAAAACGTTCGCCTCCTTCCCCGTGCTCACGGGATAGTCCAGGGTCGAAATCACTCCGTCGCTGATCAGGGACGCGATGGTGAGGAGCGCGGCGTGGTCGAAGACCTGGTCGTAGGTCTTGCGGGTCGCCGAGTCCTTCGTCTTCGTCCGGAGGGCGTCGACCTGGGTTTCGAGGTGCCTCATCTGTCGGTCGTCGAACATCGAATGCGAAAACGAACGACCCGGTCAACTAAGAGCTTTGTGGGCGTCAGAAGACGTTAATCGATTTCGGGATGAGACCGCGGCGACTCATGTAGCTCGATTCGGTCTTCGTGTAGCGGTGCTTGATGTCGCACTTTTCATCCTGGAACTGCCAGACCTTTACCACGAGGAGATCGCCCTCGCGGATCCACATCCGTTTCTTCAGTTTGCCGGGGATGCGACCGAGCCGACTCTTGCCGTCTGAACACATCACGCGGACCCGGGACGCCCCGAGAAGTTGGTCGGCAATGCCGAGGATTTCGCCGTCTTTCGTACGCGGCATTCGGACCCGGACGACCTCCTCTTCGGCCACTCCCGTGTCGATGGGGAGGGAAGGCTTAAACGTTTGCGGGTTCGCTCACTCCGGGAGATCGACTGCGTCGGGAACGAGGGCCCGATCCTCGATGCGGGTCTCCCCCACGGGCGCGTACGGGAAGGGAACCGGCGGGGTCTCGAAGAACGTCGGACTCACAATGTCGACGCCCTCTGGAAGAGCGTATTGCTGATCGTCCACGAAGCCGAACCAGTATACGACCGCGCCGTCGCCGAACAGGTCGCTGTACGGCTGGAGCTGCTTCTTGATGTGCCGCCGAATCTCGTACGGATCACCGAACGTCGCCTTCGATTCAATCCAATACTTCCGGGATCCGTTCATCTCGAGCGGCTTGTGCATCAGGATGTCCGGGGTCTTGTCGTACTTCGCGCGGAGGTCCTTCTCCGTCTCATATTGGAGGCCGCGGGCATTGAGCCAGGTGGAAAGCTTCGCCTCGCCCCACCGACCGCGGGCGTACTGGCGGGCGGTCCCCTCGGGAGAGTAGACGATGTCCGCCCGGTTCACTTCCTCGAGCTCCCGCCGCAGGCGCTTGTCCTTGATGCCGTTGATGTCGTTGATCATCTTCCAGAAGTTCTTGCGGGAGATCCTCCGCTGCTCCAGCACCATCAGGGCGGTGAGGATCGGCGGAAAATCGAACCTTCGGGCAATCTCTAGGAGGCTCGTCCCGTTCTGCCACATGAAGGCGAGCCGCCGCGCCTGGGCCTTCACCCGGTAGAACTTCTTCGTCGTGTCGCGGACGATCCGTTGCGTGTAGACGACGAGGAGAAGTTCCTTGTCATAACCGAAGTTCTCCGCCAGGAAGTCGATGTCTTGGACCGTCCCGAGTTTCCGGTAAAGGTCCTGATACTCACCTAATTTCATCGATAAGGCCACTAAACCACACTGGAGGGATGAAAGGAACTGACGGCACCAACAAAATAGCGTACTTAAAGGTTTGCGGGTGAGGCGCGGGATCGCGAACACGACAGTCGGATGGCCGGACCAGGAGCGGCGCCTCCGTCCACCTGGATCTGCGGTCCCCGCGAATGGCTAAATAGGTCGCATTCGTCGCATCCCTAGGTGCCGACGGACATCTCCAAGATCATCAGCGATGCCGCTTATCAGGCCTACGAACGCCGGCTCCTGCATCAGGTCAAACAGGCGCCCGTGCCGCACCACGTGGCGATCATCATGGATGGGAACCGTCGGTTCGCTCGGGAGATCGGCCTGGGGAACGTCCTCGATGGACATGTGAAAGGCCGGGACAAACTCGAGGAGGTCCTCGAGTGGTGCCTCGAAGTCGGCGTCCGCATCCTGACCGTGTTCGCCTTCTCGACGGACAACATCCGGCGAGCGAACGAGGAGGTCCAGCACTTGATGCACCTCTTCGCGGAGAATTTCCGTCGGGTCGGAGACGACGAGCGGGTCCACCGCCACAAGATCCGGGTCAGCGTGTTCGGGAACCGGGAACTCCTGCCGCCCGAGGTGATCGAGGCGATCGAGTATGCCGAAGGTCGGACCGAACAATACGACCAATACCGCTTCAACGTGGCCGTGGCCTACGGCGGACGGGAGGAGATTCTGCGGGCGATCCGCGACGTGGTCCAGGACGCCCGAGCCGGCAAGGTGAACCCGGACGACGTGGATGAGAAGTTCTTCTCGAAGCGCCTCTACACGGCGGACCTGCCGGATCCGGACCTCGTCCTGCGGACGAGCGGGGAGGAGCGCATCTCGAACTTCTTGCTGTGGCAGCTCGCTTACTCGGAGTTGTACTTCGTCGACGTCTACTGGCCCGGCTTCCGGAAGATCGACTTCCTCCGAGCCCTTCGATCATATCAGATGCGCCAACGACGATACGGAGAATAGGCCTTACCGGAGCCCTTAAGTCTCGTCGCCAGCTTGCGCGGCCGCATGAAGGGCGAGGTCGTCTTCTACCGCCTCTTCGACGTGGGTGCGTCGGTGGACCTCGACGAGATCCAGAAGACGATCGACATGCCCTTCCTCGCGGGCCGGTTCCCGACCGAGAGGGCCGCGCCCCGGTATGCCCGATTCGCGCAGCCGCTGCTTGTCTTCGTGGATGAGCGGAGACTCGCGACGAACCTCGGACCGCTCACCGCCTCGATCGCGGTGAAACTCTATGGTGTCGGCGCGCTCGCGGTCGTCGTGAGAGTCCCCTACCAAGCGGCCGGCCTTCGCGACCTGCGCCCCTTCGCCAGCCTGAAGATCCAGGATCCAAGTCGCGAGGAGAACTTGGACGAATACTGCGGCCGTCTCGCCGAGCGAATCATCGAAGATCTGGTTCCGTTCCTCCACGACGCGTATGAGACGAGGGTCGAGCCGGAACCCTACACGGTGTATTGCATCTCGGTCAGTGAAACGCCCGTCCGCGAATTCACCACGACCTGGCGACGGGAGGTCACGGCCCTCCTCGCGAACGACCCGCGACCCGAGGCGATCAGCGACGAGGAGGTCGAAGACACGTGGCGAAACTGGTTCTCCTACTACCAGGACGACCTCGTGGTCCTCGAATGGGACGCGGCCCTCATCGTCGAGCCAAGCGCGACCTACGAGGACACGTTGACCGTCTTCGAGCTGGCGAACCTTCAGTTGCTGGAGCTGCGAACCTACGATGCCTTCCTGGACAAGGTCGTCGACAAGGCCTACGACGACCTCGAGGACTTGTTCGCCCGGAGCTCGATCCTCCGGAGCGGACACGACACGGTGAAGGAACTCGCCGAAATCCGGATGGATCTCGCGGAAGCCACCTTCCAGGTCGACAACATCTCCAAGCTGTGGGGAGACTGGTTCCTGGGGAAGGTCTATCGGGCATGCGTGCGGAAGTTCGAGCTCGACTCCTGGCGGAAGATCGTCGAGGAGAAGATGAAGGACCTCAGCGAAATCTATGAAGTCGCGGAGGCTGAGCTCGAAGCGCGTCGACTCCTCATCCTCGAGTTCCTCGTCGTCTTGTTGTTCGTCGTCGACGTCGTCCTCATCGCCTTTCGCGGTTGAATCCTGCCCCGGCCGCGGCGGACGGTCGCCCACGGCGGTTCGCGCGCTCAGGCCGTCGCCAGTGGCGTGAAAATTCCGATGGCCTCGTACACCCGATCGATCGACGCTCGGGCCGCTGCCTCCTCGTCCGTCTTGACGAGAATCTTGCCGCTTTCATACACGGTGAGCTCGGGGTCGCCGTCGAGGATCAACATCACTTTCATGTCGCTGACGACCCAGCCTTTCAGACGAAGCCGCTCGGCCGCCGCACCGAGATCGACGCGTCTCGACTGCTTCAATGTCGAGATGAAGGCCGTCGCGGTGCGGCACGGTTTCAGCAGGTAGTACGTCATGCGGCCGTCCTCATTCCGGTGGGGACGCGACGAGCGGGTCCGTCCGCCTTGAACTTTTCCGCTACGACGCCCCTGAGGCTGGAGGCGACCAGTCGATCCAGATCGAGCTTGGCTTCTTCGCCAAGGATCTGATCCAAACGCGCGTGGGTCGACGGCCGCGGCGGTCCGAGAAGATCACAGATCTCGGGTCCCTTGGAGACCTCGTAGGTACCGATCTCTTTCGCCCGGTCCACGATCTCTTGCTTGTCAAACCCGATCAACGGCCTCAGGACCGGACGGCGTGCAATCGCATCAATCGCCCGTAGGCTCGCGAGGGTCTGGCTCGACACCTGCCCGAGGTTCTCGCCGGTCACCAGGACCTCGGCCCCTTCCCGATCTCCGATCGCATCCGCGAGCCGAATCATGAGACGTTTCGTGAGGATGAAGTAGAACCGCCGATTCGCGGCGTGCGCGACCTCCGCAAAGGCCTCTCCCACCCGAACGACGTACAGGGACCCGATGTCGAGGAGGTCGCACAAAGTCCGGGCCTTGACGGCTGCCGCGTCATCCGTGATCGGCTCCAACGAGAAGTGCGCGGCGACGATCCTGAGCCCTTGGTGCGACATCAGGTGGCCCGCGACCGGACTGTCGAAGCCTCCGCTCAGGAGCAAAATCCCTTTTCGCGCCATGTCAGACCCCGACGTACTTGGCGTAGACCGCGCGGGCTTCGGTCTCATCCTTCACACCTCGAATCAAGGCCCGCCCATCGGGGAAAATCGTGAGCCGCCGACCCTCGACCTCGGCGACGAGGACGCCACCGGCCCGACGGGCGGTGCCGAGCGGCTCCAGTCGACGACCCAGACCTTCGAGGTCGATCGCGCCCCTGTGGATCGGATCGAGGGAGATCGTGTCGCTCCCGCAGAGGGACGCCAGCACCTGGGTCCGTCGGACCCCCAGGTATTCTCGCTCTCCACGAACGCAGACGGGACAGTCCGAGCGACGGGTCAGGTGGATCTTCTGGATTTCCGGACTCCAGCCGTCCACGAGGAGGAGGTCACCGGAAGGAGGCTTCCCGACCAAAAGGCGGAGGGCCTCGCCCGCTTGGATCGCTCCCACCTGGGCGGACACCGCGTTGAAGATGCCGGCGGTCTCGCAGGTCGGCAGGCTTCCCGGCGCGGGAGTGGTCGGGTTGAAACAACGAAAGCACGCCGTGTCGGGAGTGCGGATCGAGAACACCATGCCATACGTGGCGATGGCGCCTCCGTACACGAACGGAATGCCGAGGTCCGTCGCGGCTTCGTTCAAAAGGAACCGCGTCTCGAGGTTGTCCGTCCCGTCCACGACGATGTCGGCGTCCTGGAGGATGTCCTTCGCCGTGGCAGAATGAACGTCTCTCGGGACGGCTTCGATTTGCACGTCTGAGTTGACCTGACGCAGACGTTCCGCCGCGGCTTCGGCTTTCGGCTTGTCCACATCCGCCTCCGAATACAGGGTTTGGCGTTGCAGGTTGACGACTTCCACGACGTCTCGGTCGACGAGGTGCATGCGACCGACCCCCGCCCGCACCAGGAGGTCGGAAGAGACGCTTCCGAGGGCACCGAGACCCACGACCACTGCATTGGCCCCGCGGAGCGCTCGCTGGCCCTTCGCACCGATTTCGGGGAGCACCGTCTGGCGGCGGTAGCGCTCGGGACCGGCCACGGCCGGCTAAGGAAGGGACGGCTTATGGCCTTTGTCCAGTCCTCTGCGGGGCGCGTCACGACGGGAACACGAACGAGAGGCGGAGTCCGGCCCGGACCTCCGCGACTTCGCTCCGAACATCTTCGCCCCGGGCGGCGCGAACGATCAAACCTGCGATCGATTGCATCTCGTCCTCGGTCGCCCCCATCCTCGTGACCTCGCTCGTCCCTATTCGGCCGACCGCGTCGACGATCAGATTGTTCGCTTCGAGCCGATCCGCGAACTGCGCCGGGGTCAGGCCCCATACGTCCCGGAGGGCAATCGGGTCCACGTGAATCTGATGACACCGGGAATATCCGAGGGACGCGAACTTCACCGGGAATCCCCACAGGTCCAGTTGTTTCCCGAGGACTTTCGAGTTGGCAATCACTTGCTTTGCATAGGCCCCGCCGAACTCCTTCATCTCGAGGAAAACCTGCGCGGTCGAGGCAATCCGATTCCAGTGCGCGTTGTCCTGGATCCGCCAGAGGAACGTTTGCATCGCACGGTCGAACAGGTCCTTCCGGTTCGAGAGGAAGAGACCACCTTGCGGGCCGGGGAACGACTTGTGCGTGCTGGCACTGAGCACGTCCACTCCCTCCACCATGGGCCTTTGAAATTCACCGCCGGCAACCAAACCGAGCACATGGGATGCGTCGTACCCGAGAATCGTTCCGACATCGTCGCAGGCGCCACGGAGCCAGCGTAGGTTGTACGGGAATAGGATCAGGCTAGCGCCGACGAGCACGAGTCGCGGCTTCGTCTCGATGATCGCGTCCGCGGCGGCCTTCGCATCCACGTTCCACATGCCCTCGTCAAATGGGAGGAACTCCACCGTGAGACCCAGGTACTCCGGCAGGTAGCCCGGCATGTAGCCGTCGTATCCGCCATGGGCCGAGGAGATGACCAAGATGCGGTCGCCCCGTTTGCAGCAGGCCTGCAGCAACATGAACCCTGCGAGGTGACCGGAGAGAGGCTTGAGCGATGCAAATGCGGATCGGAACAGGTCGCGGGCATATCGCTCCGACAACGCCTCCATCGCGTCCGTATGTTTCGTGCCGCGATATGCGTTCTTCAATCCCGCCAAACCAGGGACCAGGTCTTCGGGGAGAGTGTACCGGTGCGCGAAGTCCGTGCTGAGGAGCGACCGCGCCTCCGCGCTCATCACGTTTTCCGATGCCTGGAGATTGATCACCTCGCGAAGCCGCCAATCCTCATGCGCTTTCACAAGGTCGCGGAGCTCGACCACGCGAAGTGATAGCAAGGGGCAATATAAACCACGGACGCCCGTGCCAAGAGTCCCTTCAGTTGTAGAGGTTGAATTCGTCCTTCTCGGGGACCGTATCCCAGTCCTCGTCCCCTTCCTCGAAGACCGCGTTGAACAAGGCGCTCACGACCTCGCGGAGCTGCTGAATTTCCGTGCGAAGACGCGTCAGTTCTCGCATGAGTTCTTCATTCGACGGAGGCATCAAAACCTCGTTGCGCTGCTATCACGGGGTAGGTTCTTATCTTTTTGCCTTCGATTCTTGATGCTAATTCTCGGAACGCAATCATTAGGGTTTTGCCGCGAATCAGCGACGCCGACCGCGATCTCGATCCCTTCCGCCGCCCCGCGGACTTCGACCATCGCGGCCCCGACCACCGCCGCCCCGATCGCGGCCGCCTCCTCGCCCGCCGCGATCTCGACCGCCGCGGTCGGCGCCCTCGCCGCGACCTCCGCGGTGTTTTTCCGGAATCGTCCCGCCGCCGAGTTCACTCGCGGGAACGAACAGGCGGAGGTCCGCATAGTCCGCCGCGAGCTTTCTCTGTTCGGTCCTTTCGTCACGGGGACAGTACAGGTCGCGATCCCGGAGTTCGAGCGGTCCACGACAGACGGAGCAAACGGCCTTCACGACACCCAAGTCCGACTCGGCCGTCGTCAACTGGACCGATGGTTTGACCTGAACCACCTTAGCGCGAATGACGTCTCCCAAACGGAATTTGTCGTGGATGTCTTCGGTATAATCCTCGGATACATTCGAGATGTGGATCGTCCCTTCCGACTCGCCGCTGATCTGGCGCGCACGACCGTGGATGGCGAGGATGGTTGCGGTGGCCATCATGCCGCGGATGTCGTCAATGACCCCGTATACGATGTCCCCGACCCGCAGTTCGGCCGGCGGATTGAAAGCCCGCACGCGCGCCACGCGATTCCCGGGATCAAGGACGAGGACGCCGGGCGTCGCCGCGAACACGAGACCGTTCTTCTCGTAAGTACCCTCACCAGGTTCGAACTCCTCCGCCGTCGCGATCTCATCGCCTGGCAGGACCATCTTGGTTTCCATTCGGGCTGTTCCACTCCGTCTGTCCGCACGAAGAACGGACCTCGGTATTTAGCCCTTCGCCACCTCGACGCGATACAGGAGGACATCATGAGCCAGAACGTCTTGCCGATGGAACGAAAACAAATGCGGAATCGGGAAGCTATATTCGAGTCGGTCGGTGATGCGGCCCCCTATCGCCTCGATCCTCCGCCCCACGAACGGCTCAGACGGCGCATTCAGAAACGTGTACACCACCCTCCCCAAGTCCATCGCGGCATCGATGAACGGACGGTCCGCGTGGCGTGTTTGGGCGCCAAAGGGGGGATTCATCAACACCGTGTCGAACGGTTCGTGCACGCGGCTCACGTCCGCGAGATCCCACTCGACCTCGACCTCCGAGCGTTCGGCGTTGCGGCGGGAGACGTCGATGGATTCGGGATCCGCGTCAACGCCCAGAACGCGGGCCGCCCCCGACAGTTTCGCGGCGATCGCGAGGACGCCGTTCCCGCAGCCCAAGTCCACGACGGAGCGACCTGCGATGTCGCCGCGCCCGAGGGCAAATTGGATCACCTCCGCCGCAATCGCGGCGGGCGTCGGATATTGTTCGGTCGATGGAGACGGAATCTTCACCGGCTCCAACGACTGCAGGATTCGCTCCAGCTGCACCTTCTTCGTGGCCCGGTCCCCCTCCTCGTCGAATCACTCCTCCCATGCGGAGGACTGCTTCACCGCTTTCGCGCCGCGCGGGGTGATCGTCACGGCAAAATCGGACGCGCCGTACCAGAGGATCGTCACCAAACCTTCCCGCTCGAGGCGGTCGAGCTCCGCCTGGAGCTCGTCCACCTTCACGCCGCGCAGGATCTCGAAGAACTGGTGTTTCTTCAACCCGACTGAACCGCGTTTGTCTAGGAGGACGAGGGCCCTCTGACGCAAGCCACGCTCCGCCACCCGCGTGTCCTCTTGACGAAACGCCCGATTGACCATTTCGATGGCGAGGGCATTGAACACGTCCTCGACGAACTCGCCCGTCAGGGCCGATGTCAGGACGTACGGTGCGGCGAAGGTTTCCGCGGCCCGACGAATCTCCTCGTCCGAGATGGCTCGCCGGGCTTCCAAGTCCTTCTTGTTCACGACCAGGTACAAGGGTACATCCCCCGTGATCTCGAGGGCGCGGGGAATCCAGTCGTCCAGGGCGGAGAGGCTGTCCTTTTGGGTAAGATCGCAAACCGCCATGAGGGCCTGCGCCCCATGGTAATACGTTTCCCGGACGAGATCGCGGAATCCCTTCTGGCCCATGATGTCGAAGATCGCCATGTCCATCTGGACTTCTGTGTCCGCCCCGTGGGGGATCGTGAGTTCGATCTTGTTCACCCGCGTTCCGACGGTATGCAGGTATGCATCTTGATACTCGTTGAGTACGAACCGCCGGACGAGAGAGGTCTTGCCGACTCCGCCCTCGCCCATGAGGACGAGCTTCGTCTTCATCCTTCGAACATCGGGCATCGAAATCCAGGACGACTCCTCCATTCGAGCCTCGACTATAAGCCGTTTCGTCGGTGCATACCAACCAATGTTCAGAATCGCGGCCGTCGCCGCCTTGACGAGCATCGGCGGAACGCCGTCGCCGATCCGTTCCGACAGAAGGTGCGTTCTATCTCCTGGGAATTGGAATCAGCACGAACGTCGATGCTTTTATCCCCCTCGCAAAGAACGCACTTCCCATGCGATTTCGTCCCGAGGGGCCTCGAATTCCCGTCCCGAATTGGCTCATCGAGTGGTCGAAATCCCGCGACTTGTTCCTGAGCCTCGCCCATGATCCGTGGGTGTTCCGTCCGAACTGAACTTTGATTCGGATGGGAGACCGAAGATGTTATAGCGGCCCCGCTTATCCACGACGGCGGAACGAGGCGGATGGCGCATCCGGAGCCCGCCGGGGAAGAAGAGGAACACCACGGCAGCCCCTGGCCCGTCATCATCGCGGTTGGAATGGGCGTCGGTTACGTCGGCATCGTGTCCGCAAGCGTCCCGATGCTCCTCGTCGGCGTGGTGATCTTCGGCGGCGGCGCCGGCGGATGGATTCATCAGGACATGCAGGAGCCGTCGAGCGCCTTCTACGGGTTCGCGACGGCGGTCGAATCCCGGTTCCCGCGGGTGAGCGCGCGGAAGCTGGGCACCTGGTTGTTCCTCGCGACGGAGATCATGTTCTTCTCGGCGATCATCGGCTCGTCCTTCACCTTGCGCCTGAGGACCGGGACTCCGGGGTTGCCGACGTTCGGGGGACCGTGGGCGACGCCGGGCCAGATCCTGGCCGTGCCCCTGACCGGATTGAATACGTTCATCCTGATCTGCAGCAGCCTGACGATGGTCGAGGCGCTCGCCGCGATCGAGCGCGGCGACAAGGTGAAACACAGGATTTTCCTCCTCGCGACACTGCTGCTGGGGATCACGTTCCTGAGCATCCAGGCCTTCGAGTACCAGCACCTGTACTTCGGGGAGGGCCTCACCTTCACCCACGCGCCGCTCGGATCCGGCGTCAACCCTCTCTACGGTCCCACGTTCTATGCACAGACCGGTGTCCACGGATCCCACGTGACCGCCGGCGTCCTCGCCCTCGCATACGTGACGAGGAAAGCGTTCAAGGGTGGATTCACAAAGGAGAATCACGAGGCCGTCGAACTCGTCGGCCTGTACTGGCACTTCGTCGACGTCGTGTGGATCTTCCTCTTTACGATCGTTTATCTGGTCTGAGGTGACGAGACATGGCAGAAACGGCGGTGGCGACGCAGGCCCCTGCGATCGGCGAGACGATCCGGCGTCGACCGTACATCCCGGTCTTCGCGGTACTCTTTGTGGTCACCGGACTCGAAATAGCGATCACGACGCCCGGTTACTTCCCCGTCCTCGAACACACCTTCCGGATCGTTCTCCTGGTCATCATGTCGACGATCAAAGCGAGCCTCGTCGTCGCATATTACATGCATCTCCGGTACGAGCCGCGGTGGCTCGCCCTGATCCCGCTCGCCGGCCTCGCGCTCGTCGCGGTGCTCGTCGCGGCGCTCACGGCGACCGTCGCACATTGATCTCGCTGGATCAGACGGTCCGGTGCGACGTCCGCGATCCGGAAGAACAATGGGCTCGACCGGATTCGAACCGGTGACCTTCGCTGTGTGAGAGCGATGTCATAACCGCTAGACCACGAGCCCGACGGCTGCGCAACGCACCCCGCGGTATAAATTTCCATCGTGGCGGAGGCGTCCCTGCCCCTTCTCACAGCCTTTATTACCGATGGTCGGAATAGCTCCGCAGGAGGCACCCTCGATGGCAAAGGAGGACAAATCAGAAATGACAACGATCGCGAAAAAGCAGTTGCAAGGGCGCGGTTTCTTGGTCTCCCTCTCCACGACCCGGGACGGTGAGAACCTGATTGGCAAACTCCGCGTGAGCGAGGCGGCGACGCAGCGCACCGTCGCGAATTTGGTGAGCGTGTGGAAGGTCGACGACCTGGAACTCGTGTTCGGACTTGACACGGGGGATGGGATCGCCCGGGATTTCGTGAACCAGGCGATGAATCTCTTCGATCTCTTCAAGTACGTGATTCCCGGCGCCCAGATCAAAGAGGAATGACAGCGGCGACAGCACGGTTAAATAGTCCTGACCATCTGGTGAGAAACGCCTCCATGGACCCCTCCGGTGTCCTCCTTGCCTTGGAAGAACAGAAGAAATGGCGCGAGCGCCGCAAACGGATCCGCGAACGGATCCGGCAGCTCGATCGGCGCCGCTCGTTGCTGAAGAAGGAGCTGGGCGGCGTGAGGAACAAGATCCTCCAATATGGCCGCGTCCTCATCGACCTGCAATTGGGGGCCCGGGCCGGCACCACGATTCCATCGATCGGACCGGGGCGATAGGATGACGTTGGCAGGACCTCATGCCACGGAACGCGAGATCGAGCGGTGGCGACAACGCGAACGACGTCTCATCGAGGCGTTGCAGAGCGTGGACGACGAACGCCGTCGCTTGGACGACGAGCTCCTGAAGGTCGAACAGCAGGTCGCGTACTACGATTCTCTCACCCGGGAGATGAAACGGGAGCTGGGACGACCGGGACTTTCGAGCCTTCTTTCTTCGCTCCGGCGGGCGTAGGAGGGGCCTCGTGCGCGTCACCCTCGACAGCACGGTGCGGGAGCTGAGGACGGTTTGGCTCGAGGACGGCCTAGTGAAGCTGATCGACCAGCGGTACCTGCCGTTCGATTTCCGAATCTACGAGGCGAAGAACGCGGAGGACGTCGCGGTCGCAATCGAGGACATGGTGGTCCGTGGCGCACCGGCGATCGGTGCGACGGCCGCCTACGGGATGGCCCAGGCGGGCCTTCAGGGGCTCGACCTGAAGGCGGTCGGAGATCGGTTCCGGAAGACACGGCCGACCGGACAGGACCTGTTCGTCGCGATCGACTACATGACGAAGGCTTCCGCGAACGGAACCGACTTGGTCGCCGCCGCCGATCGGTATGCCCAGGAAGACATCGACCGCTGCCGGAGCATCGGGGAACACGGGGCCAAGCTCATCCGGAACGGGACGCGGATCCTCACGCACTGCAACGCGGGGGCCCTGGCGGCAGTAGACTACGGGACGGTCATGGCACCGATGCGAGCCGCCAAGGAGCAGGGCCGTCGTTTCTTCGTCTATGTCGATGAAACCCGTCCCCGGTTACAGGGCGCGCGGCTCACGTCGTGGGAACTCCTGCAGGAAGGAATCGACCATGCGATCATCACCGATGGAGCGGCCGGTCACTTCCTCGGCCGGGGAGAAGTCGACCTCGTTCTGGTCGGAGCGGATCGCATCGCTGCGAACGGAGACACGGCAAACAAGATTGGCACGTACGGAAAGGCGGTCGTTGCCCGAGAGAACGACGTCCCGTTCTACGTCGCGGCACCGACGAGCACAATCGACTTCACCCTTGCCACCGGAGCGAAGATTCCGATCGAGGAACGGTCGCCGCAGGAGGTCCTTCATCTGGATGGACAGCCGATCGCTCCCAAAGAGAGCCCTGCGAGAAATCCCGCCTTCGACGTGACGCCGGCCAAGTACATTACCGGGATCATCACGGAGTTCGGGATCCGAAAACCGTCCCAGCTAGGGCTGCTGAACAAGCGGGCGGCGCCGCGAAAGAAAGGGACCGCGAAGAAGTCCGGCTGAGCGCATACACTTTTACGGAATCATCCCCTTCGCGCGCGCGTGTTGCTCCTGACGACTTGGTTCGGCTCCTTCCTCCTGGACGAGGGCAAGGTCGTCGAGCAGCGACTCTTTCCGAAAGAAACGGAGGCCCTCGCGGATCGCCTCGCCCTCGTGGAGGACTGGAAGGTCCTCGCGGAAGAGCGGGCGCTCATGACCCTCACCGATGACGTCTTCGTCCTGGAGCCGCGCCTCGAACGCGCAGGTGGCAACCTCACTCGGGAGCCGGCCCCTTTCCTCGATCCGGAGGCGTTCGGCTACGGCCGCGACCTCCTCCACGATGCCATGGTCCGGCTCGCGAAGGTCCGGATGCGGAAGGCGGTCGGACCGGAAGACCATCTGCGCCAAGCAGTGGGCGCGCTCGATGAAATCCAGGAACAGGAGAACGCGATCGTCGAACGCCTGCGCGAATGGTACGGCCTCCATTTCCCCGAACTCGCGCCCATGGTGGATGCTGGGACGTACATCGATCTCGTCGCGCTCCATGGGCGCCGTGAGCGGATGCCGATCGCCCCTGCAGAGAGCGTCGGTGCGGAACTCGGCGACCGCGAGGAAGAGGAATTGAAGGCGTTCGCAGGACTCGCGAAGCACGTCGCGGGAGAACGGAAGTTGGTCGAGGCGTACGTGGAACGCTCCGTCCGAGAGCTGGCCCCGAACGTCTCGGAGCTCACCGGCCCGATCATCGCCGCGCGACTCGTGACGCTCGCTGGGAGCATCGAAGATCTGGCCCGCGCTCCGGCGGGGACCGTGCAGCTCCTCGGCGCGGAGCGCGCATTGTTCCGACATCTCCGGACCGGGTCACGACCTCCGAAGCACGGAGTACTGTTCCAGCATCCCCTCGTCCATCGCGCGCCGACGTGGCAGCGCGGTGCCATCGCCCGTGCCCTCGCGGGACGCATCGCGATGGCGGCGCGCGCGGACGCATACACGAAACGACGAATCGCGCCGGATCTCCTTCGCAGCCTCGATTCCGCCGTCATTGAAATCCGCCGTCGGAAGTCGGAACGACCGGCCCGGCCGACAGGTCATCGAGCGCGAAACAAACGCCGATCCAAGAAAGGTCGGCGTCAGTAAGGAAACGTTTTAAGGACCCGGCATTATCGCCGCGGGAGAATCGCGATGTCGTGGGAGCAGGCGGAGATTCGGGAGCTCAAGGTGAACCGGTACGTGGTCGTCGACGACGAACCTTGTCGGATCATCAGCATCCAGATGTCGAAGCCGGGGAAACACGGCGAAGCGAAAGCCCGACTCGAAGTGGTCGGCCTCTTCGACGGTCAGAAGCGATCGGTCGTCCATCCCGTCACCCACAAGGTCCGTATCCCGATGATTGACAAGGGGAAGGCGCAAGTCCTTTCGATGCACGGGAACGTCGCGCAGCTCATGGACCTCGCGACCTACCAGACGTTCGAACTTCCCGTGCCGGAGGAATTGCAGGGCAAGCTCCAGCCCGGCCAGGAAGTCATGTACATGGAAGCCTTGGGGCGCCGGAAGCTGACCTGGCAATGACCGGGCTCGTCCTCAAATAAGCCCACGCGGTTCCGGCTCGCGGATGGCCGCGCCCCGTTTCGCGGACGCCGTCGCGAAGTACGACGCGGCCCGCATCGCCTTGTTCGGCGTTCCGTACGATCGCACCTGCTCGTTCCGCGGCGGCTCCCGATTCGCGCCTCGGGCGATTCGCGAGGCCTCGTACAACTTCGAGACCTTCATGATGGACCACCAGAGGGACCTGCTCGAGGTCCCCGTGGCCGACCTCGGCGACACGCCCGCCTTCGGACCGACGGCCGAGATGGTCGGCGGCGTCACCAAGATGGCCTCCGACGTCGTGGGCGCGGG